>Ga0307302_10000972_pt1 | contig 12597 bp, 11 predicted proteins | sample ER_DNA_183_FD_194490 | JGI IMG/M metagenome (GOLD analysis project Ga0307302, IMG submission 194490) | Bulk soil microbial communities from the East River watershed near Crested Butte, Colorado, United States - ER_DNA_183 | ecosystem: Environmental > Terrestrial > Soil > Floodplain | place...
CGGCTCCGGACTCGGTTCGAACCCCGCGCCAGGGGCCGGGCCCCCCAAGGAGGTCGAGGGAGGCGAGGACGACGTAATCACGGGAGGCGGCGACTCGAAAGGTGGCGGCTCGGCGGGCGGCGGCGCTTCGTCGGTGGGCGGCGCCTGATCGTCGGGCGGCGGCGCTTCGTCGGTGGGCGGCGCCTGATCGTCGGGCGGCGGCGCTTCGTCGGTGGGCGGCGCCTGATCGTCGGGGGCGGGCAAGGGCGAGTCCCCAGACGACGGGGGAGCATCCGGCGGAGGCTCGGTTTCGGCGATCGAGCCAGGTGAGGTGTCGGTTGTCCCGGTTGTCGCCTCCGCTGGTGGCTGCGTCGACGTGCCGGACTCGGCGCCGGCAGATGCCGTCCAGCCGAGCCAGATAGTCAGCGCAGCAAAAACCGCGAGGGCGTAGTGCCCTCTTCTACAGATGACCCTCCACTTCACCGTCCCAGCTCCAGCCCGAATTCGTAAGCTCCAATCCGGATTCGCAGTCTCCCCTGGACGGACGCCACGCCAAGTACGAAGCACCTTTCCAGCTTCACGGCAGGCATGTCAAATTCGGACGATCCGTTGCGACTCAGCTGGATGCCGCCGCGGAGTTAAATCATGTCCCATCACCCTCAAGTTGACGTCGAGGTTGGTACGAACTCCGAATGCGGGTCGCGGCGATTTACGTAGATTTAGGGCCCTTCGGGGGCGGTTCGCGCGGCAGCTTCGACCCACCCAAGCCTCGACTTGACGTCGAGCCTGGAAACGTTACGCCTATGTTAAACCTTCGCGTTCTTGGCCTGGTCGAACCCCCGACTCGTCCTGACGCTTCCGGTCTTCGTCGGAGGGGCCGTGCGTCCGACGGCGAGCGGCGCGGTCCTCCAGTCGGTCCGGCCGAACATCCTCATCATCCTCACCGACGACCAGAGCACCGACGAGCTCTCAGCCATGCCGAGGACCACGGCCTGGTTCCAAGAAGGCAGCACGGTCTTCGACCGGGGCTACGTCACGACCCCTCTTCGCTGCCCGTCGCGCTCGACGATCTTCAGTGGCCGGTACATCCACAATCACGGAAACACCCAGAACGACCATCCATTCAACCTCGACCAGTCTGCGACATTCCAGAGGTATCTGCAGGACGCCGGCTACACGACCGCCCTCGACGGCAAGTTCCTCACCAAATGGCCGAACACGACGAACCCTCCCCACTTCGACCGCTTCACGATCACGTCGGGCGGCTATTACGGCCTCTACGTCCGCTCGAACGACGGGGGTACAAGAACCCGGCTGCCTACTCGACGACCTACCTGACGCAGAAGGCGCTCGAGGACATCGACGTCTTTGGAGGTCGATCCGCACGAAGGCCTACCAGTACATCGAGACGTACGACAAGTCGGGGAACGTCACGTTCCGCGAGTACTACGACCTCGTAAAAGACCTCTGGCAGAACCAGAACCTCCTCGCGGATGGGAACTCCGCGAACGACCCGGACGTCGCGGCGCTCAGCGCGAAGATCGCGATGTATGCGAAATGCGTTGGCGCGCTCTGTCCGTGAGCGGGGCGGCGCGGAGCGAGGGCTCTACGGACCCGACAGCCCGAACCCTGCGAGCAGGTCGACCGCGCCCGGGTCGCCGGCGTGTCCGAGCGCCGGAAGCCCGAAAAGCTTCTCCATTGTCCAGAGGAGGTCGTAGTGGCTCGCGCGCGCGGCGTTCCGGGCTCCCGCGGCGAGGTTCTTCTGCAGGGCGAGGAGGACGACGTGGCAACCCGAGCTGCGCGTCTTCAAGCAGTCTTCGCCGCTTGTGCCTCCGCGGCCCTCGTCCCAGGTTATGAAGACTGCTGTCTCGCCAGACGTGTAGGCAGGGCTCTGGGCGACGAGCGGCAGCCAGGAGGCCAACCAGTTGTCCGCCTGCTTCACCGCCACCCCGGTTCCCGTGCATGCGTCATGTGCGTTGTTGCAGTTGTTCGGGATCACGAACGTCACGTTCGCAAGCGCCCCGTCAGCGAGGTCCGAGGCGAGATTCCCCCCGTCAGTCGTGCCCAGCGGCACGTCGTTCGTCGGACACGTCTCCGCGAGACGAGTGAAGTAGATCGGCGGGTTGTGGTGGCGGATGTAGCCAACACTGCGGGCATCCTGGTCGAAGCACGGGCTCGGCATGTCTTCGGCGTAGGTCTTCCACGTGAGGGCTGCCGTCTCCAGCTGGGAAAAGATCGAGTCTCCGTCGGACTCGCATGTGTTGCAGTCGGTAGCGAAGAGTGTCTCCCCCGCGGTCATCGCCATGTAATCCGGAAGCGACGGATGCGTGACCCCGTAGTAGTCGGTCGCGAGCCCGCACTGACCTGCGAGGGCATTCTGGAAGGGCGCCTGGTTCGCCGCCGTGGTGCCCGGCTCACCGATGATGTGCGTGTAGCTCCGGTTCTCGAGGACGAAGACGACGAGGTGCCTTATGCCCGTCGGCTCGGTCGGATCGCCACACGGAGCGGCGGGCATGTCTGCAAAGTTGACGTTCCACGGGACGACTGTCGGGGCGCTGACGTTGCCCACGACATCGCTCGCGGTCACGGCGAGCGAGTGGTTCCCCTCGCCAAGTCCCCAATAACCACGGCCGCCGCAACCGGCCCATGGAGCTGCATCGAGCTTGCAGCGATACGTTACGCCGCTCTCCGAGTTGGAGAGGCCAAACTCAGCGTTCGTGCTCGTCGTCGTCGTCGGGATCCCGGCCACGGTCGGCGGAGGGGGCGGCGTCAAGTCGACGCGCCAGGTGAAGCTCGTCCCAACGCTGACCGCGCCTCCCGACCCGACGGCTTTCACAGAGAACGTGTGCTTCCCTTCCGAGAGCGACGAATACGTCCGCGGTGATGTGCAGCCGGCGTACCCGGTCCCGTCGAGCTGACAACGGAAGGACACGGTGTCCGGCCCACCGGTGAACTTGAACGTCGCGCTCCTGGCGTTCGTCGGCGTCTTGGGCTTCGACGTGATCGTGGGTGCCGTCACTGCGACCGCCGCCGACGGGATCGCGAGGAGAAGCAACGCGACCGCCGCAAGCGCCAACACGCCTCGCCGCTGACCCTTGACCCCCATTCGGGAACGAAGTATTACGGTCCGCAGCGACGGACGGAGACCTGCCGGCCTATTCCGGGCGGCAAGCGCGAGCAAGGGGAGGAGATCTTGACCACACTCGAGAGCCGGCCGAACACCGCACTTCTCGTCGTCGACGTGCAGAACGGCGTCGTCGAGGGGGCGCACGAGCGCGACGCCGTCGTCGCCAACGTCGCCAGCCTCGTCGAGAAGGCGCGGCAGGAAGGCGTCCCGGTCGTCTGGGTGCAGCACTCCGACGAGCACCTTGCAAGGGGTAGCGACAGATGGCGGATCGTGCCCGAGCTGGCCCCCGCCGAGACCGAGCCGCTCGTCGAGAAGAACTACGACGATTCCTTCGACGACACGACCCTTGAGATCGTGCTGTCCGGGCTCGCAGTCGGGCGACTCGTGGTCGTCGGCGCGCAGACCGATGCGTGCATCCGCTCGACCATCCACGGTGCGCTCGCCAGGGGGTACGACGCCACCCTCGTCAGCGACGCCCATACGACTGAGGACCAGACGGAGTGGGGCGCGCCGCCGCCGGACCAGGTGATCGCGCACACGAACCTGTACTGGACCTACCAGTCGGCGCCGGGGCGGACGGCCGGAACTGTTGAGACGAAGGACGTCGACTTCGTCGCCACGTCCTGAAGACGTTTGACATATCGATCGACGTCGATATATTGAGATACGTCAATGCGTGAGCTCTCCGTGATCGAGACCGCTGCGCCGTTTGACTGCTGTGCCCCGCTGGGTTCGGCGGCGCTGTCGGACGAAGAGGCAGAGGCCACCGCGGCGCTCTTTGCGGCGCTCTCCGATCCGGCCCGGGTTCGCATCGTGAACCTCGTGGCGACGAGCGACGAGCCCGTGTGCGCGTGCCATCTGATCGAGCCGCTCGGGCTGTCGCAGCCAACGGTCTCCCATCACCTGAAGCGACTCGTCGACTCCGGCCTGCTCGCGCGCGAGCAGCGCGGCAAGTGGGCCTACTTCTCGCTCGCCCCCCAGGCGGCGACCCGGCTTGCCGGCCTGGCCGACCTGACGAATCTCGAGGAGGTTGCATCCCGATGACCACATCCGTCGATTCTTTGCGCGAAGACGTGCGCGTGAAGTACGCCGAGGCCGCCCGGGCTGTCGGCGAAACCTCCCGCTGCGGTAGCGGCGCGTGCTGTGGGGGCCAGCGGGCCAGCGCGGACTTCGGCGAGTCCCGCTACACGCTTGAGCAGCGCGGTGAGCTGCCGGATGCGGCTGCGCTGGCATCGCTCGGCTGCGGCAATCCGACCGCGGTCGCCGACCTGGATGAGGGCGAGACGGTGCTCGACCTCGGCTCGGGAGGCGGGATCGATGTGATTCTCTCCGCCAAGCGCGTCGGCCCGAGCGGCTTGGCCTACGGACTGGACATGACCGACGAGATGCTCGCGCTCGCGCGCAAGAACGCCGCCGATGCGGGCATCAAGAATGCAATCTTCCTCAAGGGCCTGATTGAGCAGGTGCCGCTGCCGGCGGACTCGGTCGACGTCGTCATCTCCAACTGCGTCATCAACCTCTCGACCGACAAGGCCGCCGTGCTCGCCGAGGTCGCGCGCGTGTTGAAGCCGGGCGGGCGCTTCGGCGTCTCCGACATCGTGGCCGAGGATCGCCTCTCTCCTGAAGAGCGGGCCGAGCGCGGCTCCTACGTCGGGTGCGTCGCGGGCGCGCTCTCGAAAGGCGAATTCGTCGCGGGCCTCGAAGCTGCGGGGTTCGAGGACGTCGCGGTCGAGTTCACGCACGAGGTCGCCGACGGCATCCACGGGGCGATCGTGAAGGCCGTGAAGACGACCGATCCGGCTGGGAGAGGCTTACCGGTGATCAAGCCGGCTGCGAGCGCCGGCTGCTGCTGATGGCCGTCGATTCCCCGACGATCGCGATCGCGGAGCTCTCGCCCGACCACTGGCCTGAGGTCGCGCGCATTTATGCAGACGGGATTGCCACGGGCAACGCGACCTTCGAGACCGAGGTGCCGGACTGGGAAGCCTGGGATTCCTCTCACCTCGCTGAGCATCGCTTCGTCGCGCTTCGCGACGGTGACGTCGTTGGCTAGGCTGCCGTCAGCTCCGTGTCCGACCGCTGCGTCTACGGCGGGGTCGTCGAGAACAGCGTCTACGTCGCCGAGGATGGGCGTGGGCGAGGCGTTGGCGTTCGCTTGCTCGAGCAGCTCATTGCCTCCACCGAGGCCGCCGGCATCTGGACGATCCAGACGGGAATCTTCCCTGAGAACCAGGTCAGCGTCCGCGTGCACGAGCGCGTGGGCTTCGAGGTCGTCGGCCGGCGCAAGCGGCTCGGCAAGCTGAACGGCGAGTGGCGCGACGTGCTCTTGCTCGAGCGGCGCAGCGTGCGCGTGAACTGATGGAGATCGCGGCATGAGCCGCGTCCTCTTCGTCTGCGTCCAGAACGCCGGCCGCTCGCAGATGGCCGAAGCGCTCTTCAGTGCGGTCGCCGCCGGCCGCCACGAAGCTCGTTCCGCTGGGACGTCACCTGCTGAACGCGTCCACCCCGAGGTCGTCGAGGTCATGGCCGAGCTCGGAGCCGATCTATCCGACCGCGTTCCGCGCCGGCTCGAGCAGGCAGACGCCGGGTGGGCAGACGTCGTCGTGACGATGGGCTGCGGCGATGCCTGTCCCTACATACCGGGCAAGCGTTACGTCGACTGGGAGCTGGCCGACCCGCAAGGCCTGCCGTCCGGCGAGGTGCGACGCATCCGCGACGAGATCGCCGAGCAGACGCGCGCCTTGGCCGCCGAGCTCGACGGCTAAGCAGGCCCCCTCAGGGCTTGAGCACGACCTTGCCGAAGGTCTGGCGTTCCTCGATCAGCCGGTGCGCGTCGGCTGCCTCTTCCAGCGGCAGCTCGCGGTCGGCCACGGGACCCCGGAGGCTGCCGTCGCCTACGAGGGCGATGATCATGTCGAGCTCCTCCGGCGTCACGTAGCCGCCGCCGCTGCCGATAATCCGGAGCCGCTTGCCGATGACTGTCCACATGTTGACGGAGACCATCGGCGAGTCGAGCGCGCCGCAGGTGACGAGGCGCCCGGTTGGCTCGAGGGCGCTGAGGCTCAGCTCGAAGCGCTCACCGAGCACGGGGTCGAAGACCACGGCGGCACCGAGCTCGGCGATTTTCGGGTCCTCGTAGGCCAGCGGCTCGGCGCCGAGCTCACGCAGGCGGTCGTGCTTCGAGGAGCCCGCGGTCGCATAGACCTTGGCTCCCCGGTATAGGCCGATGTCGATCGCGGCCTGGCCGGTCCCGCTCGAGCCGGCCTGCACGAGGAGCGTCTCGCCCTTCTCCAGGCCGCCGTCGGCGAGGCCCGCCCAGGCCGTCTTGTACGCGACGCCCAGGCCGGCTGCGTGCGCGGCGTCCAACGAGTCGGGGATGGGACGGACGTTCTCCGCCGGCGCCGCGATCAGCTCGGCATAAGCGCCCAATGCGCCGGTGACGAGCACCCGCTCGCCGGTGTCGACTCGCGTGCCGGCCGCGTCGAGCCCGGGCGTGAACGGCGGAGTCGCGCCGGTCATCTCGGGCGACATGCGCTGAGTGAGGTCGAAGTGGTTGACGGCAGCCGCCTCGACCCTGACGAGCACCTGCCCCTCGGCCGGAGTGGGGTCGGGCACCTCTTCGAGCTTGAGGACCTCCGGTCCGCCGCCTTCGTGAACCACTATCGCTCGCATCGGGTCTCCCCCCGGCAGTTTCTTGCGCCACCGACGATCCGGCTCAAGCGTAGCCCCGGTGATCCCGATAAGTCCCGTATGGCTCCGGCGAACCGGCTTCAGGCCCTGCTCGACGTCTCGCACAAGCTCTCCTCGACCCTCGATCTGAGCGAGGTTCTGCGTGCCTTCACGGACCAGGCGATGGAGCTCACCGGCGCCACGGCGGCCGAGATCTCCTTCTGGGATCACGATCGCGACAGCCTCGTGATGCTCGTTGAGCACCTCGGAGGGACGAACGAGATCACTGAGGAGGGCGGGCAGGTCTACCGCCTCTCGGATTACCCGGCCACGAAGCAGGTGCTCGAGACGCAGGAGCCGATCCAGGTCCGCGTCTCGAACGCGAGCGACGACCCGGCCGAGCGCGCTCTGCTTGAGGCCCGCGGCCGCATGACCCTGCTCATGCTTCCGCTTATCGCCGGCGGCGAGGCGATCGGGATGATGGAGGTCGTGGACGAGGCCGACCGCGAGTTCGACGCGGCCGACGTCGACTTCTGCCAGGCCCTCTGCAACGTCGTCGCAGTCGCGGTGCGGAACGCGATGCTCTACGCCGAGATGCAGGAGCTCGCCGCGCGCGACAAGCTCACCGGCCTCTACAACCGTCGTCTCTTCGAAGAGCAGTTCGACGCCGCGGTCGCCCGCAGCCAGCGGAACGGCGAGCAGCTCAGCCTGCTCGTCGTCGATCTCGACGGCCTCAAGCGGATCAACGACCTCGGCGGACACCCGGCCGGCGACGAGGCCCTGAAGGCCCTCGCCGAGTCCCTGGTCGAATCGTCGCGTACCGGCGACATCACGTGCCGGCTCGGAGGAGACGAGTTTGCGGTCATCCTCCCGGGCGCCAACCCCGATGACGCGATCAAGGTCGCCGAGCGGGCGCAGGAAGCGCTCAACCGCCGCGGCCCGTACAGCTTCTCGGGCGGGGTCGCCCGCGCTGCGATCAACCTCGGCTCGTCCTACGACCTCTACCGCTCGGCGGACATCGCCGCGTACCGGGCCAAGGCCGCCGGGGGAGCGCGGACGCTCCTCGGCGTCGAATCCCGCGCGGCTTCCCTCTAGGCTTTTTTAGCCCCGTTGCGATAGCCTCCGTCTCGCTTTCGGGACCAGGGAGGTCTCTCTTGCGGCGCTTTTCAGCTTTGCTCATCGCGGCGACGGTCGCCGTCGTCGTCCTCCAGCCTGCGGGCGCGGGACCCAGCTCCTCGACGGGGTCTGGCCGCGTCTTCTCGCCGAACCCGGTCGCGACCCTGCAGGACGAGTCGCTGACGGACCAGAAGGACGCGGACTACGCGGCGCTCCAGCCGGCCTACAAGGTGGTCACGCTCACGAACCTCGACGGCAGCGGCTATCTGCGGGGCGACTGGGCCAACATCCACAGCAACACGGGCCACCAGGCTTTCTCGCCCACGAACGCGTTCCTCTACAAGCGAAACGACGACCGCTTCGAGCAGGTGATGGCGTACTACTGGGTGACCGAAGCGCAGAGGTACATCCAGAGCCTCGGCTTCGGCGTCACCCGGCGCCCGGTCAACAAGGAGTCGCAGGACATCCGCATCAACCAGCTCGGGATCGACAACTCGTACTCCTGGGACAAGCACGACGTCCTCCGCTTCGGCAAGGGCGGAGTCGACGACGCCGAGGACGCCGAGGTCATCCTGCACGAGTACGGGCACGCCATTCAGGACTCGCAGCAGCCCGACGGCACCTTCGGCACCTCGGTGGAAGCCGGCTCGATCGGCGAGGGCTTCGGGGACTACTGGGCGGCGACGGTCTCGAACGTGCTCGCACCGACGCCCGACCCGGCCTGCATCGCCGACTGGGACTCGATCTCCTACACCAGCGAGGTGCCCCACTGCCTGCGGCGGGTGGACGAGGATCTGCACTACCCGGCCGACTTGAACGGCAGGGTTCACCACGACGGCCAGATCTGGTCGCGGGCTCTCTGGGACATCCGTGGAGCGCTCGGCCACGTGAAGGCGGACACGCTCATCCTCGAGGCGCAGTTCGACTTCACGCCGGGCACGTCCATGCCGAACGCCGCTCGCGCGACGGTGGCGGCGGCGCAGCGCCTGTACGGCAACTCGGCGGCCAACGCCGCCCGAGATGCCTTCGAGGATCGCGGGATCCTCTAGCGGAGCGAGACGAGGGGCGGCCCAGACGCAGCGCTGGGCTGTTCCTCGCGCGCCGCGATCGTCTCGGCGATCACCTCGAGCATGGCCTCGATGGCCGGGGAGCGCCCGCCAGTACGGTGGACGGCGAAGACACGGCGCTTCAGGGGACTGAGCGCGACCGGGCGCGCCTCCACTCCGGGGTAGAGGGTCTCGAGCGCGAGGTCGGGCGCGAGGGCGACTCCGACTCCGGCGGCGACGAGTCCCTGCCAGACCCCGTGGTCGTCGCTCTCGAAGCCGATGTTCGGCTCGAAGCCGGCCGCGCGGCACGCGCGCGCGACGAACTCGTAACAGGAAGAGCGCGGGGTGGAGGAGATCCACGATTCGTCAGCGAGCTCGTCGAGTCGGACCGCGCGCCGCTTCGCGACGCGGTGGCCGCGTGGGAGGACGACGCGGATGGGGTCGTCGAGCAGGTGCGTCCGCTCGACGGAGTCGTCCTCCGGCAGTGGAACGAAGTCGTACTCGTAGACGAGAGCGAGGTCGAGCTCGCCCGACTTGATCCGACCGATGCTCGCCAGTGCGTCCGCCTCGGTGAGCGTGAGCTCGACGGCGGGATGGCGCCGGCGGAACTCCCCGATGGCCCGTGGCATGATCGTCGCATAGGCCGTTGGGAACGACGAGAGACGAAGCATGCCGCCCCGCAGACCCGCGATGGCCTGGATCTCCGCCTCGGCCGCGGCGAGGCTCGCGACGATCCCGTCCGTGTGCGCCACGAGCACACGCCCCGCCTCGGTGAGGCGGACAGATCGCGGGCCGCGCTCGACGAGCGCGACTCCCGCCTCGCGCTCGAGGGTGGCGATCTGCTGGGAGACGGCCGAGGGGGTGAAGGCGAGCGCCTGGGCCGCGGCGGCGATCGAGCCGTGCTCGGCCACCGCGCTCAAGACCCGCATGCGTCGAACATCGAGCATAAGCGAATCTTAGTCAACCGCAAGAAGATTCAGTGGTTGTGATGCTCACTCTCTGGCAGCGTTTGCAGTCGTGAAGACGATCCGCTCGGTGGGGTTTCCGCTCGGGCTCGCGTGGTCGCGTCTGCGACACCGGCCCGGCCGTGCGCTCCTGCTCGGGCTCGGCGTCGCCGCGGCAGCCGCCGCGCTCGCGATCGTCATCGGCGGGAGCCTCGTTGCGCAGGATGTCTCGGCGGGACGGGCCCTCGCCGCGCTCCCCGAGTCGAAGCGCGTTGTGGCCGTGACGTACGCCGACCTCGGGCTGCCGCGGAACGGCATCACCCGGGCCGACGTCGAGCCGCTCGTGCGCTCGACGCTCGCGGACCTGGCTCCCGGCAAGCCGATCCGGGTCGTCCAGTACAAGCTTCTTCGCATCGGCGGGGCGCTCACCAACCTCGCTGGGCTCGACGACGTGTCGAGCTGGGTGCGGCTGACCTCCGGCCGCTACCCGCAGACGTGCACTCCCGAGCGCTGCGAGGTCGTCCAACTCGGAGGCTCCGGTGAGATCGCGAGCGCCCCGGGCCTCCGCTTCGTCAAGGTGGGGGAGGGCGTACTCACCTCCGCCGCCCCGTTCGGTCAATTGTCCGGCGCCAAGGCCACGCGCGTGGGCGAGTCCTTCGGCGTGCCGGAGCCGCCCTTTCTCCTCGCGGAGGGGTTCGACCAGCTCTCCGGCCTGCCCCAGCTCCGCCCGCTCTACCGGACCTACGCTTGGGTCGTGCCGCTCCAGCCGCGGAGCATCCATCCGTGGCAGATCGACGACTTCGAGGCGCGGGCGAGCCGGGCCGCCTCCACTCTTCGCGCCCGCTCGCTCTTCCTCGACCTCTCGACGCCCGAAGCGGAGCTGGCCGGCGCGCGCGAGACGGGGCAGATCGCAGGGCGGAGGCTGCTCCTCGTGGGCGGCCAGGTGGCCGCGCTTCTGCTCGCGTTCGCGGTTCTCGCTGCCGTGGGCATGCGGCGCGACGTCGAAGCGGCCGGGCAGCGGCTCACGTGGTACGGAGGCCGTCGCTGGCAGGTCTTCCTCGTCACCGCGGCCGAGACCGCGGCCGTCGCCCTGGCGGGTGCCGCACTCGGCTGGACGCTGGGAACGGCCGCCACGGCGCTCCTCGCCGACAGGGCGGAGGCGCCGCCCGGGGCGGTCGTCGGGCACTCGGCGCTCGCCGCCAGCGGGCTCGCCGCGGCCGTGGGCCTCGCGCTCGCCGCCGCGCTCGTCCTCATCGTGGTCCTGAGCGTCCGGGCGGTCTCGCTCGGAGGCCACTCGTTTACGGCGCTCGACGCCGCCGCGCTCGGGGCACTCCTCGCGATCGGTCTCGCCTTCGCGCGGGGAGACGCGGATGCGCGCTCTCTCGCGGCAGGGGGCGGGACAGGAACGCTCCTGCTCCTCTTGCCTGGCCTCGTCACCTTCGTGGTCGCGGTCGCGGCGGCCCGCCTGCTCATTCCGGGCCTGCGCCTCCTCGAGCGCGCGGCGCGCGGAGGGCGCGTCCACGTGCGGCTCGCGGCACTGTCCCTCGCCCGCAGCCCGGGCCGTTCCGCTGTGGCCGTCTCCTTCCTCGTAGCCAGCCTCGGGCTCGGGCTCTTCGCGGTCGTCTATCGCTCGACGCTGGACGACGGCCTCACCGAGCAGGCAGCCTACGCCGTCCCCCGCGACTTCACTGTTCGCGAGGACCTCTCGCCTGCGGGCCTCGTTGCTCCGCTCGAGGCGGCCCCGCTTACGACCTACCGGAAGCTCGGCGCGGACGTCACCCCCGTGATCCGCCGCACGGCGAGCGCCGGCGGGCCGGGACAGCTGACGGTGCTCGGAGTCCCCGCGCCCTCGATTGCCGGTCTCGACGGCTGGCGCGACCGCTTCTCCCCGCTCTCGCGCACCGAGCTGATCGACCGCATCGAGCCCTCGCCGCCGCCGGTCCTGCGCGGCGCGCCGCTGCCCGCGGATGCCTCCGAGCTGAGCCTTCCATACACTCTCAGAGGAGGCGCCCTGACGCTCACGGCGGTGCTGCTCACGCCGGACGGCCTGTTCGTGCGCGCCGAGCTCGGGACGGCGAGTGGGCGCGAGGGGACTTTGCGTGCGCCGATCCCGGCCGAGGCGCTCCGGGGCAAGGTCGTCGCTCTGGAGCTGTCGCGTCCCTTGGCGGTCGAGGGGCACGGCGACTTCGCCCGCGTGGATGGAGTCCTCACGCTCGGCCCTCTGAGCGCGGGGGGAAGCGCCATCTCGGACTACGCGGGCTGGGTGGGCCTCGACGGCGTGCGCGCGAGCGGGACAACCCTCCGCTTCCTGCTCTCGAACGAGGCCGCGAACACGCGGTTCCAGCCGAGCCAGGCGACCGACTCCGAGCCGCCTGCGGTCGTGGCGACACCGGGGCTCGCCGCCACGGCCGGTGCCGGAGGGATCCTTCCACTTCGGCTCCTGGGCGGTGTGGTGCCCGTTCGCGTCGTCGGCACGATCAGCCGCTTCCCATCGGTCTCCGGAGACCTCGTGCTCGGGGACGAGCGCTCGCTCTTCGTCGCCATGAACGCGGCGAATCCGGGCACCACCGTTCCGAACGAGCTCTGGCTGGCCGGGCCGGAGGCCCTCGGCGCGAGCCTCGAGCGCCCTCCGTTCGCGGCGCTCTCGATCTCCTCGCGCGCCGCGCTCGAGCATCGCCTTCGCGCAGACCCCCTCGCCCGCGGCTCTCTCGCGGCC
>Ga0307302_10000978_pt1 | contig 12547 bp, 7 predicted proteins | sample ER_DNA_183_FD_194490 | JGI IMG/M metagenome (GOLD analysis project Ga0307302, IMG submission 194490) | Bulk soil microbial communities from the East River watershed near Crested Butte, Colorado, United States - ER_DNA_183 | ecosystem: Environmental > Terrestrial > Soil > Floodplain | place: USA...
GATTTCACGCGAAAGCCGATGGTCATCCCCAATCCTTGGAGTCGGGTGCGACGCGACGCATGGCTCGCAAAAACGAAAGAGGAGAGGGCGTGTCGTGTAGGGGCGCAGCATGCTGCGCCCCTACCGATTGCAATCCTTCCACCTTCTCCGCCAAAACATTCACAGTTCCATCATCCTTGGCGAGTTTGCCTTTCACCAATACGAACGGCTCGCCGCGCACGGCCGCGCGACAGCGATCGTAGACATCGGGCCGCACGATGACGTTCGTCATTCCCGTTTCGTCTTCGACCAACAGGAAGACGATTCCTTTGGCGGTCTCCGGCCGCTGACGGGCAACGACGAGGCCTGCCACCTGACATTTTACGCCGGCCCGCAGCTTCTCGAGATCGCGATTGAGCGTCAGGTCAGGCGGTAACGCGTGACGTACCAAAGACAAAGGATGTGCGCTCGCCGAGAAGCCGAGCGTCGCGTACTCGGCCAGCAGGCGTTCGTGGGCCGCGAGCCCTCCGAATGCCAGCTGCTCATGGGGATGGTTCAGTGCGAGCTCGAGCTGGCGCCGGCCGCGCCCATCGCCCGATTGAGAGGCCTTGGGCGGCAGCCAAAGACCGACCTGCCATAACAGTTCGCGCCTCGTCAGGCCGAATCCATCGCAGCCGCCGACCCACATGAGCGCTTCGATAGCCGTGCGTTTGAGCTTCGGCGGCGCGCGCCGAATGAAATCTCCCACGCTTGTGAACGGGCCCTTCTTCTCGCGTTCTTCGACGGTAGCGGTTGCGGTTTCCTCACTCCAATGACGGACAAATCCCAATCCAATGCGCACTGACCCCGCGGCATGGCCGCGGGGCACGCTACCCCCCGGGCCATGGGCCCGGGGCACGCTACCCTGGCCGGTTTCGACAGTGCACCAGACATCGCTCGCGTTGATATCGGGCAAGCGCATTTCGATGCCGTTGCGCATGGCATCGCGGCCGAGCGCGTCGATCGAATAGAAGCCCATCGGCTGATTGTTGAAGAGCGAGACGTAATACTCGACGGCGTGATAGTGCCTGAGCCAGGCCGACTGATACGCGAGCAGTCCAAACGCGGCGGCATGCGACTTGGGGAACCCGAACTCGCTGAAGGCGATCACCTGGCCGAACACTTTTTCGGCCGTGGCTTCGGGGACACCGCGGGCGAGGGCGCCGGCGCGAAACTCTTCCCAGAACCCGGCCATCAGATCGTGCGACCGGCGCCGGCTCATCGCGCGCCGTAACGCTTCCGCCTGTCCCGAGGTGAACCCGGCGAGCGCCTGGCAGACTTGCAGCACTTGATCCTGATAGAGAATCACGCCCAGCGTTTCCGAGAGGCATTCGCGGAGCAGGGGATGATCGACCGGCGGCTCGTACGGCTTGCCGGCGGCGTGCGCGCGGCGCTGCGTTTCGCGCCGCCGCACATACGGGTTCACCGCACCGCCGACGATCGGTCCCGGCCGCACGATCGCGACTTCGACGGCGAGGTCTTCGAGGTTGCGCGGGCGGCTGCGACGAATCATCTGGATCTGCGCGCGGCTCTCGATCTGAAAGAGACCGATCGTGTCGCCGGCGCAGATGCGGTCGTAGATCGCGGGATCCTCGAAGTCGATGCGCGAGAGGTCGGGCGGAGTCCCGGTCCGGCGCGCGATCAGCTCGACGCATTCCTCGACGAGCGACAACATGCCGAGCGCGAGGAAATCGATTTTGATGAAGCGCGCGTCGTCGCAGGAATCCTTGTCCCACTGGCAGACGACGCGGTCGTCCATCGCGGCGCGCTCGAGCGGCACGAGCTCGATGAGCGGGCGTGACGAGATGATCATGCCGCCGGGATGCTGGGAGACGTGGCGCGGCAGCCCGCGGATCTCCTGCGCCAGCTGGCACAGCTCCTTCCAGAGCGGCGCATCTTTGCGTCCCGCAAAACCGGGAAGGTGTTCCAGTTCGCCGGACAGTCCGTCCGCCCGCACGTCCGCCAGTTTCGCGACCAGCTCGATTTCACCGAGCGGCAAGTCGAGCGCCTTGCCGATCTCGCGCACTGCCGATCGTAGACGGTAGGTAGGAAACGCGCACACCAGCCCCGCGTGCTCGGCGCCATAGCGGGTGTAGACGCGGCGGATCAGCTCTTCGCGGATCTCGCGCGGGAAATCGAGGTCGATGTCGGGTACCGACGCGAGTGTCTCGTTCAGGAATCGTCCCAGAAAGAGTTTGTTGGCGATCGGGTCGATGTGGGACAGGCCGAGGAGATAGCACACGATGGAGGAGACCGAGGAGCCGCGTCCCCGGCCGGGCAGCAGATTGCCGCTGGCGCGCCGGGAGCCGCGGCGAATGTCGGCGGCGACCTCACGGGCAAGATCGAAGAGGTCGTGGTAGACGAGAAAGAAGCCGCTGAGCTTGTGGTGCTCGATGAGGCGCAGCTCATCGTCGAGCCGGCGCACGGCCTGGGCATGATAGAGGGAGCCCGGCGGGTAGCGCTCCTGCATCCGCGCGCGGCACAGCTCGGCCAACGCCTGCGGCGCGGGCGCGCGACCCGAGCCGCGGAAATCGGGGAAGGTGTACCCCAGGTCGCGCGTCAGGTCAAAGGCCTTGCAGCGCTCGGCGATGGCCATTGTCGTGGCGACAGCATCCGGACAGTCAGCGAACAGCGCCACGACTTCTTCCAGTGGCCGCAAGTAAAATTCGCTGTTGGGATTTCGCGCCCGATGCGAGCCGTCGAGCGTCGTGCGATGGCGGATGGCGACCATGACGTCGTATAAGCGGTGCAAGCTTCGGGTGTGATAGTAGACGTTTCCAGTTGCTAAGACGGCAAGTTGCAAGTTTGCCGCAACGTCGATCAGGGCCCCACTTAGTGCCAGGTCTCCCCGGACTCGATTCCTTTGGATTTCGACAAAGAACCGATCGGGTCCAAACACCGCTTTGCACCGATCTGCAAGCTTGCGCGCTGCACTCAACCCTTCGTTCGCCAGTGTTCGCGGGAGCAGCCCATCGCGACGGGAGCCGGAGAGAATGATCAGCCCGTCGTGACGCGCTTCGAGCGAGGGGAGCGGCAGCCGCGGATCGAGCCGCTCGGCGCCCAGGTGGGTCTCCGTCAGCAGACGGCAGAGATTCGTGTAGCCCTGCGCAGTCTCCGCAAGCAACACGACATGACTGCCATCGCTGAGTGTGACTTCGGCGCCGGTGATCGCCTGCATGCCGAGCGGCTGTGCGGCGTGCGCGAACGCGAGCGAGCCATAGATGCCGTTGCGGTCGGTGAGGGCGACGGCGGGAATCCCGAGCCGATGTGCTTCAGCGAGGAGCTCGTCGGGTGGGGAGGCGCCGTCGAGAAACGAAAACGCGGAGTGGCTGTGAAGTTCTGCGTACACTGGATACTGGCGGTCAAAAAGAAAAGGCGGCGGTCATGGTGTTTGCATGAACCATTCGTGAGTGACGAGATCCTCGAAGAGAACGACTCGTGTGCCGCCTTCGAGAAGCATCGCGAAATAACGACGTGAGATGAGTTGTCTCCACCACTCATCATCGATTCTCCAGGATTCGAGAATTGCTTCGACGACCGCCGCAGTTGCTTCTTGACCGCCGCCGTTGTCTCTTGACCGCCACACTTTTCCCGGCACACCGTCAGCGTTCAGTTCAACCGTCACCAGACGGGGAGCGTTTAGGGTTCGAAGTCGATCAGTGCGTAGCGGCGCTCGGGCAGGCGAGACCATGGCTGCACCTCGATGACGTGGTAGAGACACGCGCGCTTCACGCGCATGCGGATCTCGCGCGCGGCGCTCTGCAACGCGCGCTGTTGGCCAGCGCGGGCGGCGGCCTGCGCATCGCGCGCGAACAGCTGCAGCTCAGCGGTGCCGGGGGCGAACGCGGTGAACTCGAGCACGAGCCGCTCGACGCCGCCGGTGGGCGGTGACTGCTCGAGCCGAGTCTTCAGCGGTGCGCCGATGCTGCCGGCATCTGCCGTCGGGTCCTTCAATAACACGTTGACGAGCCAGGAACGATTTGTAGGGGCGCAGCATGCTGCGCCCCTACCGTCCCCACCCATGCTCTCCGATTCCAGATCCGCGCGCAGCCGCACCGCGTGCACGCGCCAACCGATGCGACGAGGGTGTTTGAGCGCACGGGATATCAACTGTTCGAGCGCATGGACGAGCAGCTCGCGTTCGCCGACCGGCGTAAAAAACGTGAGCGCGGCCACAATCGGCTCGGGAACAATGCGCCCTTCGACCGGATCCGCGATGCGGCCGGCGGCCAGTCGCCACAGTCGTCTTCCCACGGCGCCGAACTGCGCCGTGATCGCGGCTTCGGGAAGCGCCGCGAGGGCGCCGAGGCTGCGGATCCCGAGCTGGCGGAGGCGGCGGTGGATATCAGCGTCGAGTGGAAGAACGGAGATAGGCTGTGAAGCCAGAAATGCTTTTTCGCCTCCTACCGGAACGATGACTGCTTCGCCCGGCTTTGCCCGAGAAGCGCCAACCCACGCAACGAATTTTCCTTTCCCCCACCCTATGCGGGCAGTCCGACCGTCCGACCGTCCGACCGTCAGACGTATCGCGTCAATGATCTTCAGCGGTTCGCCGAAGACTCCCTCCAATCCATCAGTGCCGACGTATGCCAGTCCCAACTCTCCGGACTCAATGACCGGGCTGATTTCATTCAACGCCGCGAGCAAACGGGCGAAGCAGTCGTCGTAATGGACGGGATCGGGCTCGATGAGCCGCAGCGTCGAACAGAGGCCGATCGCCTGGCTGACGGTCATCCCCGGCTTTACGCCCGCGTGGCGGGCGCGGGAGGAGACTTGCCAGAGCTTGCGGGTGGTGTCGGGTGCGAGCAGCGCAGTGGGGTAGGCTGCCAGTCCCTCATGACGAGCCTCTTCACATCGGAGTGAGAAGAGGGGAATCCAGACGCAGGCGGCGAGCGAGCTCGTAGACGATCGCGACATTGACAAAAGCCCCAAGGGGACCCGAATATATCCCGAAACAACGAAGGCCCGCAAGGATATCCCCCAACTCACCTAAGTTATTGACACATTTCTATTTAGGTGCGATATCAGAGCCCTGTGCGCTGCACCTGGGTGTTCGGAGCAACCGTCCTGGTCCAACTGGCCGCAATCATCCCGGCAGCAGCACAAGCCATCCCCAAGCCCGACTACGTCACCTACCTGCCGCGGGAACCCCCCCTCCCGGTTCAGTCGACGGCAGGAAACCGCCGGTTCAACCTCTACGGCGATCCCACCCCCGGCTACCGCGATGAGGCCCCGCGGGACGGCATCGATGACGCACGCGGGCAGTGGCTGCGCTCGCTCGCGGTGCGCTTTGCGCCCTGGATGGTGCGGAATTCGGTCGACTTCCCGATGGATTTTCGGCGCTTCGTCGAGGCGGGCGACTGGTCCACGCTGTTCATTGACGCGGTGGACTTGTCGCAGGCGCACCCGCGGCTGGTCGGCACCGAAACCATCGAGTTCGGAAGGCTGGCAGACCGGCCGTGCTCGGGTTTGACCGCGAGCGCGAGCGAGACCGTCGATACGACGACGGACTGCCGGCTGCTGCAGCTCGTCGAGCGGTTCGCGGCCGAGCCTGCTCCGGCCCAGCGTGCGCCACGCCCGGATCTCGACCTGCGGTACTACATGTATTTCGACTTTCCGGGTGAGGACCCGGCATCCTGGAACCGGGAATTCGAAGGGTCAGTGCACGGCGCGATCGCCCGCAAGTATGTCGGCTACGCAAAAACGTTCGTGCATCCCTTTGTCCACGACGTACCCGGCGGGAGCGGCGAGGCCGCGCAGCATGAGCTCGTGTTGCAGTACTGGTTTTTTTACCCGTACAACGATGCCGGGAATACTCACGAAGGAGACTGGGAGCACATCAACGTCGTCGTCACGCCGCGCAAGCAGGGCAAGTCGCCGCTCACGACCGCGATGATGGAAGGCCTGCTCCGCGAGCTGGTGCAGGCTGACGAGTTCGTGATTCGCCGCGTGGAGTATTATTTCCACCACTGGGTGTTTACCGCCGACTATCTGACGCCGAATGCCTACGCTCCCCGCGCTGAGTGGGAAAGAGAGATGAAGAAGCTAAAAGAGGAGCGCGTTGGAGAGCGTGAGATCTGGCGCCAGATTCGGCGCCAAGCCTACCTCGATGATGCCGAAACACAGCTCAATCAGCATCCGGTCGTGTTCATCGGCGGCGACAACCGCGGCTTGCAGCAGCTCATCTCCCCTTCGACGTCCACGCGTCTGGGACGGGGGAGTCACGGGTCGTATCCGTTCCCCGGTCTCTATAAGGACGTAGGGCCGCAACACACGGGAGAGCTGGTAAGCACGCCGTGGGAAGTGTTTCGGAGCCCCCCGGACTCCGCGGCGGCCGAAACGAACACGGTGGTGCGGTTCGACAACCCGGAGCGGCTCGAGCTCCTTCCCGACTGGGAGCGCGTACTGCCGCTCGTGCGCACGGATCCTGGTGTGCGGCGCCGGTGGGCATGGCTCGTGCTGCCGATCCGCTTCGGATATCCGGCCACGCGTTCGTCGTTTGCGGGGATCGTGCGCTACGCCGAGACGGGGAATACGTCGGTGGTGGCGCCGTCGTACAACAGCGGCTGGAATCGCGTGGGCGCGGCGGCGGGGTACGACAGTTATATCCCGCACCGGCTCAGCTCGTTCTTTCCCGCCAGCCAGCAGGACAATTACCGGACGGGCTGGGGATTCCTGAACCTCACCATTCCGACGCTGGTGACGCTGCCGCCGTTTGACATCGTCTACCGGCTGCTCACGGCGCCTGTCCGCGCCGCCGGCCACCACAGCTACCCGGCCTTCTTCGGCTCCGAGGACGTGCCGTTTCGCTTCATCGGCGTGACGACGGGGGTGTCGTCGTTCAAGATCCCCGACGCCTTTCTGAATGTCGCAGGCTTTCCCGAGACTGCATCGCCGTTTCTGCAAAAGGTGCTGGCACTCGTTCCGGCGCCCGACTCGGTGACGATCGATGTGATCAACCCAACGACCGACCGCGTGTCACCGCGGTATTACGGAGTCACACTCTTTCTCGGGCGTCGATTCACGAGCGAGAACACGATCCGCCACTCCAACGGCGCCGTGCGAGCGGACGTGACCGTGAGTACACTGCCGGGCCGATTTCCGCTGACGCTCAACATCGACATGTGGGAATACACCGGGAGCGTGCGCTACAACATCGCAACTGGGGCGCTCCAGCCGTTCGTGCGGGGCGGATACGGACTGAGCTGGTACCGCGTGACGGACGCGCGGTTCAACGGTGAGCTCCTGGGAAACGGCGAGACACGCTGGGTGCGGCGCCCCGGGTTCTTCCACAACCTCCTGCCCAATACATTGCACATCGGCGGAGGTCTGGAGTTCATTCCCATACGGGGAGTGGGGGGGATCGATGTGGGGTTTCGGGGTGACTTCACGATCTACAGCCACCGGCTGGGACTGAAGGCGGAGAACACCCTGCTCGCGCAGGATGTACATGTGACCCGACTGCACGTCGGAATCGGGACGGTACTCAGCTTCTAAAGAACTCGTGGAACGAATCCAACCAGATCTGTTTGAGGGGAGCGAGTCGCTCCCGGAGCCCAGCGCCGAGATTACTGCGCTCGCTGGGCGGCTGCCCCCGACGGTCCGCTTCGGCACCTCCACCTGGACCTACGACGGCTGGTTTGGCGACGTCTACCGGCGGCGCTATGGCGGCCCCCAGCCCGCCAGCCGGCTCGAGGAGTACGCGCGCTATCCCCTGTTCCGCACCGTGGGAATCGACAGTGCGTTCTACGATCCACCGTCGGAAGAGGAGCTCGCGTCATACGCGCGGGCGCTGCCGCCCGCCTTTCCCTGCGTCAGCAAGGTATGGGAGCGGATTACCGCCAAGCGACTCGGTCAGGATGCGCCGCAGCCGGGCCTCGCCGGTATGCGAAATCCCGATTTTCTGAATGCCGCGCTGTTCAAAGACAGCGTCCTCGGCCCCTACAGCCGCGTGTTTCGCGATCACGCCGGATGCTTCGTGTTCGAGTTCCAGGCGATGCGCGGCAAAGATCTGCCCGATCCGCTGCAATGGGCCGACCAGCTCGATGATTTCTTCAAGGAGCTGCCGCGGGACTTTCGTTACGGGGTCGAGCTGCGAAATCCTGAGCTGCTGACCGGCGTACACGGCGAGGTGCTGAAGCGGCACGGTGTCGCGCATGTGTTCAACGCGTGGACGGAAATGCCGCCGATTGGCGAGCAGATCGAGTTGGGGTGGACGTTCTCCGCGGACTTCACGGTGGCGCGCGCGCTGCTGAAGCCGGGCCGCCGCTACAGCGATGCCGTGAAGCAGTTCCAGCCCTACGATCGCGTGCAGGAGCCGCAGCCCGGTCTGCGGCGCGATCTGCTGCAGCTGATCAACGCGTCGTTACGTAGGCGGATCGAAGCGTTCATCCTCGCGAACAACCGGGCCGAGGGGAACGCGCCGGGGACGATTCGCGCGGTGGCACGGCAGTGGCTGGAAGGTGACGGGACGACGGGATGAAAGGGTAGAAGGCTACCCGCAACCACCGCAGGGTTTCGGCTCGAGGATCAGGCGGACACCACCGGCCTCAACTACGCGTTCGTGCGCGGCTTCATCCAAGAGGCAGCAACGCCGGTGTGCGGGGGAAGAGGCGCGTGTTCAAGCTCGAGTCGCGCAACCAGGCCACCTACAGCGCCGGCGCCTCCCAAGTTGGAGACGCCGGCGTTGCAAGCCGTATTAGGGCTTGTTAGGGTAGTTACACGGCCCGTCTGTCGATGGGCAGTTGTGATTGGGATTATTCTGCCCACTGAACGCATCGCGGTAGGTGGTCGGATCTCCCGAGCCGGCCACACAACAGGAGTACGGGCAATACCATTGGTCATCACCCCAGTCCCCGTAGATGCCATCTGCGCCGGCGTCGAGGGCGTAGGTCTTCGAGAATGGGCAATCAGGTACACTCACGCAGGTCGGTCGAGGCTGCTCAGATCCCGGCTCAAGAGTCTTCTCGACGCAACATGAGTAGCCGTTCCAGTCCGGCCTCATATGACAGAAGTCATATGAACAGCTCCATTCGGCGCAGTAGACCGTGCCTCCCGTCTGGGCATTGATCGTCGGGATCGGTGGTCGTGTTGCTTGGCTTGGGTCCGAACATGCAGCCACGATCGCCACACTGACTGCCATGGCGATTCCAGCGAGCGGAAGTATTCGGCGGACAAATCGCATAGACCCTCCAGACTGTGTAAGAGGACACTACTGGACAGCTATCCCATTCGCGGGCGGCGCGGCGAGCGCTCCCTCGATCGCTTGCTGGAACAGCGCAAACGGGTAGGCGCCGCGGATGAGGACACCGTGAACCGAATCGCCGGTCGCACGTCCGATGATGAACGCGGGCGTACCAGCGAGACCGGCACGTCGCGCCTCTGTCGCGTCACGCTCGATCAGACCGGCGGTCTGCGGGGAGGCCACGCATACCTGGAACTGCGGGAGGTTCAGGCCGGCCAGGCGGGCGAGCTGCGGAAACAACTCGGGCGAGATTCGTTTCTGGCTTTTGAATAGAGCGTCGTGAAATTGCCAGTAGCGGCTGGTGTCCTGTGCGGCCGCGCAGCGCGCAGCTTTCGCCGCGCCCAGTGCGTTGGGATGGATGTCGCTCAGGGGGAAATCGCGGACGATGTAGCGCACCTTCCCGGTGCTCAGATATCGTGCGCGGATTTCGGGGAGCGTCGTTTCGAAGTGACGGCCACAGAACGGACACTGGTAATCCGTGAATTCGACAATCACCACCGGCGCATGAGGATCGCCGGCCGCCGCGGCCCCGCTGAGTGATACGGTCAGGGACTCAGCGAGTGAAGGCGCGTCCCCGCCGCGCCTGGCGTTTACGAGCGCGGTGAGCGTGACCGCAAGACTGTCGACGCGGCGCTCGAGTTGGGCGACACGCGCATCGCGCGCGCAGCCGGCCACCGATAACGAGATCGCGAGAGCGAAGCAGACGACGCGAGAATTCGACAGCATGGAACCTTCCGCGAAGAGTTATGCGGACGGTCCCCAGAAATGACGTGCGCTGTCAAGGAAGCGCGCTCCAGACGACATAGTTCCGCGCGCCAGACGACACAAATCGGACTACGGCAAACTTCCCCGCAGCTCGAGCTCGCCCTGCACCGGCATCTTCGCGGGCCGGTAGCGATCGAACATCGCGCTCTGATTCTCGAACCCGTGCTTCTTGCGCAGCTTCTCGATGCGCCGCGATAGCGCCTTCGCGTAATCGCGCGGCGCGTACCCGTGTCCCGCGTAGGCTCGCTGATATTTCGGTACCAGGTCGGGAAAATGCTCTGCCAATACGGGCAGGAAGCGATCGCGGATAGCGGGATACAGCCGCAGCGGCCCGGCATGAATGAACCGTGCCCCGGCGCGCTTCGCCGCGGCGAACAAGGTGTCGAGCCGCGCCACATCGTCGGTGATTCCGGGCAGGACCGGAGCGATGATCAACCCGGCGTTCACGCCCGCATCCACGAGCTTCCCCAAGGCGCGCAGGCGCGCGGCAGGTACGGGCGATCGCGCCTCGAGCTTGCGCGCCAGCGCGGCGTCGTGCGTGATCAGCGAGATGTGGATCTGGAGCTCGTTGCGCTCCTGCAGTCGCAGGAGCAGGTCGCAGTCACGTGCGATGAGCGGACTCTTGGTGATGATGCCGAACGACAGTCCTTCGCAACGCGTCAGCCGTTGCAGCACCGCTCGCGTCACGCGGAACCGGCGCTCGGCGGGTTGATAAGGATCGGTCGCCGTACCGATGACGATGCACTTGCCGAGTGGGACGCGCTTGAGATCGGCCTCGAGCGCGCCGACCACGTGTTCCTTTACGAAGATCCGCTTCTCGAATGCCTCCCACCCGTGCGCCCCGCGGTAGTCCGCAAACTCGGCATCGGTCAGCTTGCCCGCATCGTGCGCGCGCTCGACAACGTAGCGATGCGTATAGCGAGCGTAGCAGTAGCTGCAGCCGAATTCGCAGCCGACGTACGGATTGAGCGACCAGTAGTCCATGCCGGTCGCGGATGGTGGGTTGAGGACCCGCTTGGGAGTGAGGGAAACGAACCTCGTGCCGCGGAGGCGCTCATCCAGGATGACGGGCGGACGGCCCGACGGCCGGTCGGCCGGCAGAAGCGGCAGCTGCTTACCCACAGCGCGCCCAGCCGCATTGGAGACAGACAACGCAGCCGGATTGGTGGGCGGTTTTGGCGCCGCAGTCAGGACAGGGAGGGGTTTTGGGAGGGGCTTCCCGGGGTTTTTTCACCGCCATACATCCCGAATATAACCCGAAGATCGTGCTCAGCAACTCCGACTACAGAGGCTTGGCGAACCGCCTCCACAGGTAGTACACGGGCACGCCGAGGGCCACGATGATCAGGCCGGGCCAGGTGTATACCGGCTTCTTGATCAGCAAGTCCACGCAGATGAAGCCGGTCGCCAGGATGTACAGCACGGGCAGCCACGGGTACCCCGGTGCCTTTACAGGGCGTGGTAGGTCGGGCCGCTTGACGCGCAGGATCAGCAGGCCGATCACCGTCACCATGTAGAACAGCACAGCCGCGAAAATGATGTAGTTCAGCAGATCATTGTACGTGCCCGAGAGTGCCAGCAAGCAGGTCCAGACGGCCTGGACAATCAGTGCAAGCGCAGGGGTACGGTACGTGGGGTGCAGCTCACCGGCCTTGGCAAAGAACAGATTGTCGCGCGCCATCGCGTAGTAGACCCGCGCCCCCGACAGAATCAAGCCGTTGTTGCAGCCGAACGTCGAGATCATGATCGCGATCGCCATGATCGTCAGGCCCCCCTGACCGAACATCTGCTGCATTGCGGCGGTACCGACGGGCGGCCGCCCTTCAGTCCAGGTTTGGGCGATCGTGTCGATGGGCAGCACGTTCAGGTAGGCGACGTTCGCCAGGACGTACAACGTGACGACCAGCAGCACCCCCGCCGCCATGGCGAATGGGATGTCCTTCTCCGGATTCTTCAGCTCGGCTCCTGCGAAGCCGACGTTGTTCCAGGCGTCCATCGAGAACAGCGAGCCCACCATCGCTGCGACAATCACCGGGACCAGGGCGAGCGTAAAGCCGCCCGCGGGCCAAAAGTTTGCTCCGAAATTGGCGGCGATCGCTTCGGCGTTGCGGCCGATTGCGAGACCGAGGACGATCAGCGCCGCGAGCGCCGCGGTCTTGATCGCCGTGAGTGATGTCTGGATAATCGCCGCGGTCCGTACACCGCGCACATTGATCCAAGTCAGAACGATGACCGACGCAATGGCGAATACCCGTTGCCAGGACACGCCGAGGTTGTAACCGCCCACCGTGCCGCCGAGGAAGATGGTATCGGATAGCGCGGGGAAGAGAACGGCGGTGAAGCGGGCGAACGCGATTGCAACGGCAGCGATAGTGGCAGTTTGGATGACCGTGAAGAGCGTCCACCCGTAGAGAAAGCCGAACAGGGGCGAGATCCCTTCGCGGAGATAGACGTAGTTACCGCCCGCCTTGGGGTACATCGCCGCCAGCTCGCCGTAGGTGACCGCGCCCAGCAACGTTA
>Ga0307302_10000983_pt1 | contig 12525 bp, 9 predicted proteins | sample ER_DNA_183_FD_194490 | JGI IMG/M metagenome (GOLD analysis project Ga0307302, IMG submission 194490) | Bulk soil microbial communities from the East River watershed near Crested Butte, Colorado, United States - ER_DNA_183 | ecosystem: Environmental > Terrestrial > Soil > Floodplain | place: USA...
GTGACGGCGCGGTTGTCCACGAAGATCACCTCGGCGCCCCGGGCTATCGCCCGGTCGCATGCGACGTCGACCGCCGCGGCCTTCAGCTCCGACAGGAGCACCTCGTAGGCCTCCGCCCCGTCCAGGTCTTGCGCCAGGCCGGCCCGATCGGCGAGCCTGGCACTCCACCCAACCACCCGGCATCCGTGGGTCCGCTCGAGGGCTTCCGCTTGTCTTGCGGCCACCGCCCCGGGCGCCGTGGTGGTGTAGAACACGTCCCTCCCCCGCACATCGCCGAGAGGCTGTGGTTCGAAGTCCGTCACGATGAGCCGGGCATCAGCGTTCAGCCGTTCGGCGTGGGACCTGAGGGTAGGGATGTTCTGCGGCCCGGCTGGGCTACGCGCCATGGTAACAACGACAAGATCCGATAGCAACAGGCGCAGGGGGCCCAGGTACCCGCCGAGGTACTCCGGGGGCGCGCTGGCCGGGACGACCAGGATCCCGGCGTCCCACGGGAACGGGGGCATCGAGGCCCCGCTCCCGTCGACGATCACGGTCCGGGCGCCGAGCCCGAGCGCGACCTCGGCGGCAGCGCGCACGTTCGTCGACGACGAGCGCCCGGCCAGGCCCCCGCCCGCTCGCCGGGCGCCCACGGTCCTCACCCCGCTCGTGGCCGCGATCTCCAGGTAGTCCGAGGCGGCATGTCGGCCCCGGCGGACGAGCTCGAGCAGCGCCTCGAGCGTAACCGAGCCGGCCTCGGCGATCTCGGGTTCGGGAGGCCCGCCCCTGCCCATCGCGACGACGACCGGATCGAACCCATGCGCCGCGGCCACGCGCGCGGTCTCGCCCGAGACGGCGGTCTTGCCCGTTCGCTTGCCGATCCCGATGACCGCGATCGTCGCGACGGGGAGCGGTCCCTGGTCGACCGGCGGATCGAGCCGGAAGTCGGGGCCGAGGTAGGCGACCCCCCTTGCCAACGCGACGGCCGCGACCTCCATCCGCTCCCGGTACCCGAGCACGGGTTCGTCCGACAGGTCGAAGATCCCCTCGGGTGCGAGCTCGTCGATCGCTTCGGCGAGCGCCGCCGCCACGGAACGGTCCGGGACCGAGCCCCGGAGCGGGATCCCGAGATCGAGCGCGGCCGACGGGTCGAGCTTCTCCCCACCGCCGGCGAACAGTGCTGCGATCGGATCGAGCCCGCGCCCGCGCAGCTCGTCGATCGCCCAGCGCGTGACGGGCGGGTAGTGCTCACCGTCGACGAGGACGACGACCTTCATCCGAGTGGGCTCCTTCGGGCGGGGCGGTTCGGAGCTAGGACTCCCCCTGGTGAGCCGCGGGGAGGCGGCGCTGCTGCACCGGCGGCTCGAGCTCGCGATGGTATTGCTCCCCGGTCGACAGCTGGAAGTGGGCGATCACGCTGCCCCCGCCGAACGGGTACTTGCGCGTGATCTTCACCTCGTCGTTCTCGAACTCCAGGACGTTGTAGCAGGGCTTCGTGTACCCGCGGAGCCGGAGCGACGCGACGGTGCCGGCGTTCGCCACGTAGAGGTCCTCCAGGCGCCATACGTAGGGGACGTGCTTGTGGCCCGAGAGCACGATGTTGACCCCCGACTGGATCAGCTCCTCCAGGAGGTCGCCGGCGTCCATCACGGTGCTCCGCTCGCGGCCGGTGCCCGGGATCGGCAACAGGTGGTGGTGGAGCACGAACACCTTCAGGTCGGCGGGGACCTCGAACCGCTCGTGGATCCAGGTGTATCGCTCGCGCCCCACCTGACCCTCGTTGATGTCGGGCTCGCTGGAGTCCACGCCGACGAGGCGGACGCCCTTCACGTCGGCGCTCCAGTGGCGCGGGCCCACGAGCTCCTCGAAGTGCAGGTACCCGACGTTGCGTGCGTCGTGGTTGCCGGGGACGGTGTACATCGGCGCGTGGATCCGTTCGGCGTAGGCGGCCCAGTTCTTGTACTCCTGCCGGTACCCCTCGTTGGTGAGGTCGCCGCTGCAGATCACGACGTCGGGCTCGAGCTCGTTCAGCTCGACGATCACCCGGTTCATCAGGTTCGGAACGAAGTAGGGCGAGCCGACGTGCGGATCGGAGACGTGCGCGATCGTGACCACGTGCTCCTCAGTCTAGCCTCGTCTCTGCCACGCGCCGGCGCGTGGGACGATACGGCGGCGTGAACGCCCTCGACCTGCTCCTGATCGTGCTCGTGGCGCTCTCCGGCGTCTCCGGCTACCGGCGGGGCTTCACGCTGCAGGCCTTCGGGTTCGGCGGGTTGCTCATCGGCCTGGTCGTGGGCGCGTTGCTCGCCCCGTTGGTCGCCCACATCATCGACGGATCGAACGCTCGAGCGGGCCTCGCCGTCCTGGTGCTGCTCGCGGTCGCCGCGCTCGGCAACGCGGCCGGGTGGCTCGTCGGTGTCCAGGCGCGCAACCGCGCCGCGTCGAGGTTCGGGAGGGCGGACTCGGTCGCGGGTTCGGTCGTCGCGGTCGTGGCGTCCCTGCTGGTGATCTGGTTCCTCGCGCTCAACCTCGCGAACGGCCCGTTCCCGGCCGTCGCGACCGAGATCCGCGGGTCGGTGGTCGTGCGAACGCTCGACGCGGCCCTGCCGCAACCTCCGTCGCTGCTCGCCCAGGTCCGTCGACTGTTCAGCCGGTTCGGATTCCCGGACGTGTTCTCCGGGATCCCGCCCCTGCCGGCCGAGCCCGTGCGGCCACCGAGCCAGCAGGAGGCTCGTGCAGCGGCGGAGGCGGCCGCCTCGAGCACCCTCCAGGTGATCGGACCGGCCTGCGGCGTGATCCAGGAGGGTTCGGGCTTCGTCGCCGCCGAGGGCTACGTCGTGACGAACGCGCACGTCGTGGCCGGCATGGACGATCCCGAGGTGCGTTCGGCTGCCGGCGGCTCGTCGGACGCGACCACGGTGCTGTTCGACCCCGATCTGGATCTGGCGATCCTGTCGGTGCCGAACGCACCCGGGCCCGCGCTCCCGCTCGCCACCGAGCCGCTGGACCGCGGCACGCCTGGGGCCGTCCTCGGGTACCCGCAGGGTGGCCCGCTCAACGTCCGCCGCGCGGCCGTGCTGCGCACGATCGACGCGGTCGGCAGGGACATCTACGGGCACGGCGAGGTCGAGCGTCTGGTGCTCGAGTTGCAGACGCTGGTCCGGCCGGGCAACTCAGGCGGGCCGTTCGTGCTGCCCGACGGTCGGGTCGGCGGGGTCGTGTTCGCCGCGTCGTCCGGAGAGGACGACGTGGGCTATGCGATCGCGGCCGGCGAGGTCGACGACCCCCTCCAGATCGCGATGGGGCTGACCGCATCGGTCGACACGGGCCCCTGCATCGGCTGACCCTGGAACGACGGCGAGCCCGGCCCTCGCGGTTTCGCCGCGGTCCTACTCCTCCATCACGACACGCACGTCGCCCTCGCGCGACAGCAGGGAGAACGACGTGATCTCGCCCTCCCGGCGGAAGACCATGCTCACCGTGCTCTGGCCAACCGACAGGTTGCGCACCTCGACGGTGTTCAGCCACGTCGGCAGGTGCGGCAGATTGATCGTGAGCAGGTTCTCGTTCGCCCGCGCCGACAGGCCGAGCATCGCCTGCAGCATCAGGTAGGGGGAGCCGGCCGCCCAGGCCTGGGGCGAGCAGGCGATCGGATAGCTCACGGGGCGGTTCGGCGACCGGCGTGTGAACCCGCAGAACAGCTCGGGCAGGCGGAGGTAGTCGGCGGAGACGGCCGCGTCGAACAGCGCGGTCGCGACGCGGTTGGTCGCCCGGGCGAAACGGTACCGCTTCAGGCCCGCCGCGATCAGCGCGTTGTCGTGCGGCCACACCGACCCGTTGTGGTAGCTCATCGGGTTGTACGAGGCGGCAGACCGACTCATCGTTCGGACGCCCCAACCCGAGAACATGTCGGGGGCGAGCAACCGCTTGGCCAGCGGCAGGGCCTTGTCCTCGTCCACGATCCCGCTGTACAGGCAGTGGCCCGGATTGGACATCAGCGTTCGGAGCTGCTGCTTGCGGGCGTCGAGCGCGGCCGCGAAGTATCGCTCGTCCTCCATCCAGAACGCCTCGTTGAAGCGCACCTTCAGGCGCTCGGCCTCCTCCTCGAGACGGCGCGCGTCCTCCGGCCGACCGAGCGCGAGGTACACGTCGGCCATTCGGGTCTTCGCGAGGTAGACGTATCCCTGCACCTCGGAGAGCGCGATCGGTGGTTCGGCCAGCCGTCCGTCGGCGTGGACCATCGAGTCGTGCGAATCCTTCCACCCCTGATTCCGGATCCCTCGAGGCGAGCGGGACAGGTACTCGACGAATCCGTCGCCGTCCAGGTCACCGTACCGATCGATCCACGCGAGCGCCGCCTCAGCCGACGGGAGGAGCTTGCGGGCGAACTCGACGTCGCCCGTCCAGCGCAGGTGCTGCGCGTACACGATCAGGAACCAGGGCGTCGAGTCGACGGACCCGTAGTACGGCGAGTGCGGCATGATCCCCGCGCGCGCGAGCTCGCCGTCGCGGACCTCGTGGAGGATCTTGCCGGGCTGTTCGTCCCGCCAGTCGTTCTCCTCCGTGCCCTGACGCGCCGCCAGGAGCTCGAGCGCGTCGCGCGCGGGTCGGGTGTTCACCGTCAGCAGCTGGTGCGACGCGATCAGGGAGTCGCGGCCGAAGATCGTCACGTACCACGGGATCCCGGCGGCCAGGATCGCGCCGTCCCCCACCCGCGTGTACAGCGCCCGGAGATCGCGCAGGCTCCGGTCCAGGAGCTGGTTGAACAGCTCGTTGTCGGTGACGATCCGCGTCGACTCGCGCTCCCACTCCTCGTAGGAGCGACGGAGCTCGTGCACCGCGTGGTCGAAGTCCGGGGCCGCGCCGATGGGCTCGCTCCCCAAGACCGGCTCGACCGAGACGGCCACGAGCCGGGTCTGGTACGGATCGAGGTGGAGCCGGAAGACCGCCGTCGCGAGCGCCCCCTCGACGTCGACGCGGTCGGGGTTGATGCCGAAGCGGATCCTCGTGATCCGCCGGACGTGGTCGCGCCCCTCGTGCACGAACTCGATCTCGGAGCCGTTCACCGTCGGCCGGATCGACGACCCGCCCGAGTGGCGATGCGTCATGCCGCGCACGTCGAAGATGTCAGCGAAGTCCGCGCCGAACGTCAGCCCGACCTCGAGGGTGACGTCGAAGGAGTTGTAGTTCTTGATCCGGATGCGCTCGAACAGATCTCCGGAGATCGCGCGGACGCGCCGAACGTTGATCGTCTGCTGCGGCGCACAGAGCACCTCGTCCTCGAACAGGTCGGGGTTCGTCATGTCGACGTGTGACTGGTAGCCGCGTTCGGCCGACGACGACAGCAGCACGAGGTCGCGCCCGTTCATGGTCATGCGGAAGTGCGACAGGAACCGCGTGTCGTGCGAGTACAGGCCGAGACCGTCTCGACCGCCGTGGTCGAGGTTCCCCTCGAGGTCGGAGTACAGGAAGGTCTGGCCCTCCTTGACCGCGAGGGTCTTGCTCGCGAGATCCGTGACCAGAACCGGGGCCGCACCCTGTTCCGCCCCGTCGAGCGGGGTGGGCGCGACGACGCTCAGCGGGGGGCTCGCCGCCGGGTCGGCAGCCGTCGCCGGGTCGGGCCTGGGATCGGATTCGGTCATCGTTCAACCATCGTCGCAGGTGATACGCGCCTTCAGCCCTGGCGGATGTCGACCCCGTCGGCTCGCACGGGGACACGCACGATCCCCCACCCCTCGGCCGGTTCCGGCGTGACGACGTCGTGGCGCTCGAACGCGAGCAGCGTCGGCCCCGAACCCGAGATGCACGCGGCCAGCCCGGCGGCGCGCAGGCCATCGAAGACCTGGCGCATCTCGGGGACGAGCCCCAGCCGGACGTCTTCGTGGAGGCGGTCGCGCATCGCCGTGCGCAGGAGATCGGGCTCGTGCAGGAGGGCGACGGCCACGAGCGCGGCGTGCCCCGCGTTGGACACCGCGTCCTCGCGCGTGACAGCGTCCGGGAGCGCCCGCCTGGCCTCCTCGGTCGAGATCGCGATGTCCGCGGGGACGAAGAGCGCCGGCCGGAGCTCGGGGTCCGGGTCGAAGCGGGCCACGACGCTCTGGTCCACCACGATCGTGAACCCCCCGAACACGGCGGCGGCCGCGTTGTCGGGATGCCCCTCGAGTCCGGCGGCGATCTCGAGGATCGTGGTCCGATCCAGACCGAGACCGAGTGCCGCGTCGGCAAGCGCCACGCCGGCGACCGCGGCGGCGGCGGAGGACCCCAGGCCGCGTTCGAGCGGGATCCGGTTGCGGCCGTGGATCGAGGCGGGGGGAACGACACGCTCGAAGCGCGCGGCCGTCTCGGCCAGCGCGCGCGACACGAGGTCGGTCCCGTCGGTCGGCAGCTCGTCCGCACCCGCGCCCTCCCACGTCACGCCGGGCTCGGCGTCCGTGTCCAGCGCCACCTCGTTGCACAGGTCGAGCGCGAGCCCGAAAGAGTCGAACCCGGGGCCCAGGTTCGCCGAGGTCGCCGGGACCGTCGCGGTGAGACGCACCGTTACAGCCCGAGCTCGGCCGCGACGGCGTCCGCCTCGGCCGGGACCGTGCTCGGCGCGGCCCCCCCGCTCGTCGCCCACTCCGGGTCCTTCAGTCCGTGACCCGTGAGCACGCAGACGACGGTCCCGCCGCGCGGGAGCCGGTTCTCGTTCGCGAGCCGGAGCAAACCCGCGACGCTCGCCGCCGAGGCCGGCTCGGCGAACAGACCCTCGCGCGCGACCCGCCGGTAGGCGTCCAGGATGTCGCGGTCGGTGACCGCCAGGATCGCTCCCTCCGATTCGGATGCCGCCGCGATCGCCAGGTCCCACGATGCGGGGTTGCCGATCCGGATGGCGGTGGCGATCGTGTGCGGCTCCTCGACGGGGTGCCCAAGGACGAGGGGCGCGGCGCCGCTCGCCTGGAACCCGAACAGCCGCGGCGGCTCGTGGATCGTCCCATCGGCGAGGTACTCGGAGTAGCCCAGCCAGTGGCTCGAGATGTTGCCGGCGTTCCCGACCGGGACGCAGTGGAGGTCGGGCGCGCGGCCGAGCGCGTCCACGATCTCGAACGCGCACGTCTTCTGCCCCTGCAGGCGGTAGGGGTTCACCGAGTTCACGAGGGTCACCGGGTAGCGCTCGGCGAGGCCGCGGGCGAGCTCGAACGACGCATCGAAGTTCCCCTCCACCTCCAGCACGCGCGCGCCGTGCACGAGGGTCGCGGCCATCTTCCCGGGAGCGATCTTGCCCTTGGGGACGAGGACGGCGCAGGCCAGCCCCGCCTTGCCCGCGTAGGCGGCGGCGCTCGCGCTCGTGTTCCCCGTGGAGGCGCACACGACCGCCTTCGCTCCCTCCTCGACCGCCTTGCTGATCGCGACGGTCATCCCACGGTCCTTGAACGAGCCGGTCGGATTCGCGCCCTCGTACTTCAGGAAGACCTCGCACCCGGTCTCGACCGACAACGACTCCGAGCGGACGAGCGGCGTGCCGCCCTCGCCGAGCGTGACCACCGGCGTGGCCGGGCCGACCGGCAGCCGGTCGCCGTACTCCTCGATCACGCCGCGCCAGGTTCGGGCCACCGTCACTCCTCGGCCTCGACCCGCAGGACGCTGCGGACCTCCTCGACCCCCGGAAGTCCGCGGAGCACGCCGATCGCCGCCTGGAACGCGCCCTCGCGGGCTCGGTGGGTGATGAACACGAGCTGCGCGTCGTCGCCGAAGCCCTCCTGCCACACGCTCTTGATCGAGACCTCGCTGCGGCCGAACACGCTCGCGATCTCGGCCAGGACGCCCGGTCGATCCTCGACGCGCAGCAGGATGTAGTACTGCCCCGTCATCTCGTCCATCGGGCGGATCGTCCGCTCGTAGAAGCACGTGCAGCCGAGACCCCGGGCACCCGCGAGCAGGTTCCGGGCGACGCTGACGAGGTCGCCCACCACGGCGGTCGCCGTGGCCTCCCCGCCGGCCCCGCGCCCGTAAAACATCAGCTCGCCGACGTCGGGGCCCTCGACGAACACCGCGTTGTAGGCGTCCCGGACCGACGCGAGCGGGTGCGACGCGGGGATCATGGCGGCGTGCACGCGGGCGGCGATCCGCTCGTCCTCGCCCATCTCTGCGATCGCGAGCAGCTTCACCACGTAGCCGAGCCGCCGCGCGAACTCGATGTCCTCGGTGGTCACGTTCGCGATGCCCTCGCGGTACACGTCGCTCGCGACGACCCGGGCGTTGAACGCGATCGACGCGAGGATCGCGCACTTGGCGGCCGCGTCGTGCCCGTCGATGTCGGCGCTCGGGTCGGACTCGGCGTACCCGAGCCGCTTCGCATCGGCCAGGACCTCGGCGAACGAACGTCCCTCCTCCGACATCTTCGTCAGGATGAAGTTGGTCGTGCCGTTCACGATCCCCATGACGCGGCGCAGGCGTTCGCCCGTGAGCGACTCCTTCAGCGGGCGGATCAACGGGATGCCGCCCCCCACGGCCGCCTCGAAGTACAGGTCCAGGCCCTTGGCGTCCGAGGCGTCGAAGAGCTCGCGCCCGCGCGTCGCCAGCAGCTCCTTGTTCGCGGTGACGACGGGCTTGTCGCGTTCGAACGCCGCGAGGACCAGCGAGCCCGCGGGTTCGAGCCCGCCGATCAGCTCGCAGACGATGTCGACGTCGGGATCGTCCAGCACGGCCATCGGGTCGACGACGAACGACGGGGGCGTGGACCCGACGTCCCGCGGCCTCGCAGCGTCGCGGACCGCCACCTTGTGCACCTGCAGCCTGCATCCGGCGCGGCGCTCGATGTCCTCGCGGTGGCGGTCGAGCAGCCGGACGACCGCGGCGCCGACGGTGCCGCAGCCCAGCATCCCGACCCGCAGGACCCGCTCGCTCATCCCACCCTTACGCCTCCTCGATCTCGGCCGGTCTCAGTATGTCGCCCCGGCCAGACGCGAACCTCACGTCGCATCGCTTCGCTCCATCGCCTCGGGCGCCGACACGCCGAGCAGGCCGAGCAGGTTCGCGATCGTTCGCTTGGTACCGCGGCAGAGCCACAGCCGGGCCTGCGTCAGCTCGGCGTCCTCGGATAGGACCGGGCACTCCGCGTAGAAGTGATGGAAACGCGCCGCGAGATCCTGGGCGGCGTGGGTGAGGCGGTGTGGGGCTCGGATCTCGGCCGCGGTCGCGATCTCGGACGGGACGTCCGCGACGGCGCGCAGGAGATCCAGCTCGGCCTCGTGCTCGAGCCGGTCCAGGTCGGTCTCCTCGATCGGCCGGGTCTGGATGCCGCGTTCCGCCGCCTTGCGCAGTATCGATGCGATCCGGGCGTGCCCGTACTGGACGTAGTAAACGGGGTTCTCGAGCGACTGGCGCTTCACCGCCTCGATGTCGAACCTCATCGTCACGTCGTTGCTGAACATCAGCAGGTGGAAGCGGGCCGCGTCCGTGCCGACCTCGTCGATCAGCTCGTCGAGGCTGACGAAGGTCCCCGCGCGCTTGCTCATCGGGACCGGCACCCCATCGCGAAGGAACGAGACCCACTGGTAGATCACGATCTCCAGGCGCTCGGCGTCGTAGCCGAGCGCCTGGGCGGCCCCCCGGATCCGCGCGACGTCGCCGTGATGGTCGGCCCCCAAGACGTACACGAGGTGGTCGAAGCCGCGCTCGAACTTGTCGACGAGGTACGCGGCGTCGGCGCCGAAGTAGGTGTGCGTGCCGTTCGAACGCACGAGCGGCCGGTCCTTGTCGTCCCCGAAGGCGGTCGAGCGGAACCAGACCGCCCCCTCCGCGTCGTACGCGTACCCGGCGTCCCGCAGACGCTGGACGGCGTCGGCGATCAGACCCTTCTCCTGGAGCACCCGCTCGTGCATGAAGCTGTCGAAGCGCACCCCGAACCGCTCGAGCGACCGGCCGATCTGCTCGAGGGCCAGGCGGGCGCCCTCCTGCTGGATCCGCGCGACGCGCTCGGCCGGAGGAAGGGCGGCGAGGTCCGGTCCCTCGCTCTCGAGGATCTGGCGGGCGAGCTCGATCACGTAGTCGCCGTGGTAGCCGTCCTCGGGCACCTCTGCGTCGTGGCCCAGGAGCTCCAGGTATCTCGCCTCGACCGACGCACCGAACCGATCCATCTGTCCGCCCGTGTCGTTGAAGTAGTACTCACGCTCGACCGACCACCCCGCCGCCTCGAGCACCCGGGCGAGCGCGTCTCCGAGGGCGGCGTTGCGGGCGTGCCCGATGTGGAGCGGTCCCGTCGGGTTGGCGCTCACGAACTCGACCTGCGCCCGGCTGCCGCTCGGATCGGCGCGGCCGTAGGCCTCGCCCCTCGCCGCGACCTCGCGCAACGCATCGGTGAGCCAGCCCGTCGTGAGGCGGAAGTTGATGAACCCCGGCCCGGCCACCTCGGCGGATCGCACGAAGGGCGCCTCGGGCAGGCGCCGGACGATCAGCTCCGCGACGTCGCGGGGCGAACGACCGACCAGCGGCGCGAGGACCAGCGCCACGTTGGTCGCGAAGTCGCCGTGCTCCTTCTGCCGAGGCTTGGAGAGCTCGACCTCGGGCAGGTCACCCACCAGGCCGAGCTCGCGCGCGACCTCGGCCTGCGCCTCGGTGACGAGCGCGATCAGACGTTCCTCGATCATCGGCGGACGAAGCGTAGTCGACGGCCCGGGCGCACCTCGCTCGGTTGAGCCTCGATGGCCGCGACTTGAGCGTTGCTAGACTCGGGCTGCCGAGCCCTCGTAGCTCAGCGGATAGAGCGTCGGCCTCCGGAGCCGGAAGCGCAGGTTCGAGTCCTGCCGAGGGCACCGAGGAGCCTCCAAGACTCTTCGAGGAGTGGTCGGAGACTCCCGCGGTGATTGTCCTGGTGAGGCGCGCCGGCGTCCGTTGACGTCGCGGTCGTTCGTTGACCGGCCGAGCATCGACTCGCATCATCGGACTATGTGCTCGGAAGGTCGCCACTCGCTTCGGCGCGCCCTCGCCTGGTCGGCGGCTCTCTGCGCGCTCGGCCTTGGATGCCTCGCCGCGCTCGTTGGAGCGCTCGACACACGGCGCGTCTGCGTCGGGATTCTCGATGCGATGTGCGACGGCCCAAACTGGGGCGATGCCCTCGTCGCGTTCGGGCTCGCCTGCGCCTTGCTGACCGTCGGCGTCGTCCTCGTGGTACGGCTTCGACGGGGAGCATAGGGTCGGGCCGCCGCGGCCCCGCCGCGACGGCTACGCTCGCGACGCCGACGACCGGTCGACGTATGGGGGGGTTGCCGATGCAGACGAGGACGCCGGACGAGAGCGACCGCGATCCATGAACCGTCTCCTGCTGCTCCGGCACGCGAAGTCGAGCTGGGACGATCCGTCGCTCGCGGACCACGAACGGCCGCTGGCGCCCAGGGGCCACCGCGCCGCCGCGTCGATGGCGGAGCACCTGCGCTCGAGCGTCCCACATCCGGACCTCGTGCTGTGCTCCTCCGCGCTCCGAACGCGGGAGACGCTCGACCGGATGTCGAAGGCGTTCGGCGACGCGGAGGTCGTGGTGGACGATGACCTGTACGGGGCGAGCGACGACCTGCTCCTCGAACGGCTGCGTGGCCTTGTCGACCGGTTCGAGACCGTCGCGATGATCGGGCACAACCCCGGCGTCCACGACCTCGCGATCGTGCTGGCGGGAAGCGGGGCGGGCCTGGGCAGGATGCGGGCGAAGTTCCCGACCGGCGCACTGGCCGTGCTCGCGTTCGACGGGCCGTGGCGGGAGCTCGCGCCGGGGGACGGCCGGCTCGAGGCGTTCGTCACGCCCAAGGACCTCGCGTGAGCGACGTCCCGTCGCACGGTCCGACCGGCCTGACCGAGACCGAGCTCGGCCCCGACCCGATCGCCGGCATCGTCGCCTGGCTCGACGGCGCGAGGGCCGCCGGGGTCCGATTCCCCGAAGCGGCAGCGCTCGCGACCGCCGACGCCCACGGGCGGCCTGCGGTCCGTCACGTCCTGGTCAAGGACGTCGACGAACGGGGTCTCACGTTCTTCACCAACCTCGAGAGCCGCAAGGGGCGCCACCTCGCCGAGAACCCGAACGCCGCGTTGGCGCTCTACTGGCGGGAGCTCGACCGGCAGGTGTCCGTCACCGGTCCGGCGACGCCCGTGACCGACGCGGAGTCGCTCGCGTACTTCCGGATGCGGCCGCGCGAGGCACGGCTCGGCGCCTGGGCCTCCCGGCAGAGCCGGTCGGTCGGCTCGAGGCAGGAGCTCGACGCGGCGTTCGCCGAGGTCTCGGAGCGGTTCCCGGGTGAGGACGTCCCGCTCCCGCCACACTGGGGCGGGTATCGCCTCGAGCCCGAGACGATCGAGTTCTGGCAGGGCCGCGAGCACCGCCTGCACGACCGGTTCTGCTTCACGCGCGAGGGCGGGGCCTGGCGCGTCGAACGACTCTGGCCCTAACGGCTCACGGGTCCCCCGTACGGGCGACGGTCGGCCGCTCGCGCAGACGGTATCGTGCGGCCTCATGCATGCCGACGAGCTCCGCGTCGCGATCGCTGAGGGGCACCCCCGTGACGTGGAGGAGCTGTCGAACCT
>Ga0307302_10000985_pt1 | contig 12512 bp, 12 predicted proteins | sample ER_DNA_183_FD_194490 | JGI IMG/M metagenome (GOLD analysis project Ga0307302, IMG submission 194490) | Bulk soil microbial communities from the East River watershed near Crested Butte, Colorado, United States - ER_DNA_183 | ecosystem: Environmental > Terrestrial > Soil > Floodplain | place...
GCTCGGGAACGATGCCCCACGACCGGACGGCCTCGCGGACCTCCTCGGCGCCCTGATGCACGACGATCACGATCTTCGACGGGCGCGCGGCCCGGACGTCCTGCAGCACCCACCACAGGGCGGACCGGCCGCACATCGGGTGCAGCACCTTGGGCACGGCCGACTTCAGGCGCTTGCCCTTGCCTGCGGCGAGCACGACCGCAACGAGCGAGTTCGTCGGGGGCACGTGGTTCCTCTCGGTGGGCGGACTCCCTTTGTACCGGCGCCGTGGTCGGCCTGGCAAGACGGCCGGTCAGGCCGTCGTGCTGGTTCCGGGGGGAGGAGTCGAACCTCCATCGAAGGCTCCAAAGGCCCGCGTCTTGCCGTTAGACGACCCCGGACCGGCTCCCGATTATGCCGCGTCCGCCGGCGGGCCCACGACCGGCTCCGCCCCGTCGAACCCCGCCGCCAGCTCCCTGGCGTGCGCCTCGTCCCGTGCCAGACCGATGACGGACGAGCCGCTCCCGCTCATGATCGCGCCGAGCGCACCCGACTCGATCAGCCCCCGCGTCGCCTCCCCGATCTCGGGGTGCCGGACGGCGACGGGCCGCTCCAGGTCGTTGAACAACAGGGGCCCGAGCGCCTCGGCGTCCCCCGCCGTCGCCGCGGCGAGCAGCGCATCGGGGTCGGGGCCGGTCCCGGCACCATCCTCGTCCCACCAGCGATAGGCGTCGGGCGACCTCACGCCGAACCCCAACCGGACCAGCACCCAATGGAACGGCGGGACCTCGGCCGGCGCGAGCCGCTCGCCGCGCCCGGCCATCAGCACGGACTTCCGGGACAGCATCGCGGGGACGTCCGAACCGACCCGCTCGCCGATCTGCTCCAGCGTGGCGGCGTCGACCTCGCAACCCCACAGCTCGTTGAGTGCCAGCAACGTGGCGGCCGCGTCGGCGCTCCCGCCGCCCAGACCCCCAGCGACCGGGATCCGCTTTTCGATCTCCACCAGGGCGCCGCCGGCCTCGGCGCACGCGTCGGCGAGCGCGAGCGCGGCGACCAGCGCGAGGTTGATCCCGCCCGGCGAGAGTGCCGGCTCGCCCACGATCTCGACGCGGAGCTCCTCGGCCGGCCGGACCACGACGCGATCGGCGAGCGAGATCGGGACGACCAGGCTCTCGATCTCGTGGTACCCGTCCTCGCGCGTCGAGAGCACCCGCAGGAACAGGTTGACCTTGGCGTGCGCATCGCGCCGGATCGTCCTGCCGGTCATGGCGTCCACCCCCTCTCGAGCATGGACCGCGCGATCGCGGCGAACGCGTCCAGCCCCAGCCGCTCGGCCCGAACGCTCGGGTCGGGGTCGACCGCTCGAAGGATCTCCGCGGCGTCTCCGGCGTCTCGGCCGAGCCGTCGGAGCGCGTTCGCCATCGTCTTGCGCCGCGCGGCGAACCCCTCGTCGACGATCGCGAACAGCGCCGCCTGATCCACATCGACGGCGGGCGGCCGGCGGTCCAGCCTGACGAGCACCGAGTCGACCTTCGGACGCGGCCAGAACACGTCCGCCGGCACCCGGCGAAGCACCCGGGCATCGGCCCGATAGGCGACCCGAACGCTCACCGCCCCGTACGCCTCCTCGCCGGGTCCCGCGACGAGCCGCTCCCCCACCTCGCGCTGCACCATCACGACATACCGGTCGATCGGCGCCGCCTCCAGGAGGTCGAGGACGAGGGGGACCGAGACGTTGTAGGGCAGGTTCGAGACCATCGACCAGTGGTCGGTGCCGAGAGTCGCCGTCCAGTCGGTGCGCATCGCGTCGGACACCTGGATGCGGACGTTCGGGTAAGAGCCGACGACCTCCCGGAGCGCCCGCGACAACCCATGGTCCACCTCGATCGCGAGGACCCGGGCTCCTGACTCGGCGAGCGGAACCGTCAGGGACCCGAGACCGGCGCCGACCTCGACGACTCGATCGCCTTCCCGAACGCCGGCATCCGCCACGATCGCCCGGGCGAGGTTCGGGTCGGCGAGGAAGTGCTGGCCCCGGATCCTGGTCGGCCGGATCCCGTGTCGCGCCGCGAGGTCCTTCAGTTGGGAGCGGCCGAGTCCGACTCCGGGCTCACCAGCTGAGCCGGACCCGACAGACGCCTTGGGAGAGCGAGGCGATCCGGGCGAACGCCTCGTCGGAGAGGTCGATGATCCGTCCGCCGAACGGTCCCCGATCGTTGATCACCACCTGAACGGACTTGCCGTTCGCGACGTTCGTGACGGTGACCACCGTACCGAACGGGAGCCACGGATGGGCGGCGGTGAACCCGCTCCCCGGCGCGAACGAGTACCAGCTGGCATCGCCGACCTGGATTTCCTCGGTCTGGTGCTCGCGGCCGACGAGGCGCCGGGCGGCGATCGCCTCCTGCAGGATGGTGCGGGAGAGCACCACCGTGGCGACAGCCTCCCCATTCACGAACTTGATCTGCGTGCGCTCCACCATCACGCCGTCGGCGCCGGAGCGTTCGACGCGGACCTCGCCGGGGCTCAGCGTGTCGGAGGGCCTCGTGTACGTGGTGTACGGGATCGGGACGCGGACGTCGCGGGTTCGGAACGCGATCGCGTCGTAGCGGACGCGCATCCCTTCCTTGAGGGGGGTCCTGGGTGACGGAAGGACGCGGTCGTCGCGGTCGGATGTGATCCCCATGGCCGAGAGGAGCTCGCGAACGGTATCGGCGTTGGTGAGGACGTCGTGGTCCTTCCCCTTCACCACGACGTCGGCCGACACCACCTGCGACCACCCGGCCGGATCTCCCGCGGAGAACCAGTCCTCGCCGGACCGCGACGCGAGCATCAGATGCGGCGCGGTGGCTCCCTCCATCACCCAGACCCCCACATCGTCGGGCCCTGGACCCGTGACCCCGTCGAGCCAACCCCGCTCCACGAAGACGGTCATCCCGTCCGCGAGCGAGGTCTGCGTCGGCGGCGTCACGAGGTCGCCGTACCCAACGAGGATCCCTTGCGCGTCGAGGAGCTCCCCGACGCTCGCGCTCATCGTTCGAACGGCCTCGGGTCGCCCCTGGTCCACCACGAGCGTCACGGTCTTCTGGATCGCGACGTAGGTGAGGCCTCCCACGAGCACCACGCTCGCGAGTAGCGCGTTCCCCATCGCCTTGCGTGCCCGCAACCGGCGGACCCGCGACGGACGAACCGGCACCCTTCCTCCCTATGGAAGAAGGCCCCGGGGGGAAGCGGCCGTGGCCGGACCGAAGCCTTTCAACGAGCTACGGGGGGAACCGTATCAAACCCTCAACTCTTACTGCAAACTTCAATCCCGAGGTTTTTCGGGGGCTTTCCGAAGCCTGGGGAAGGCGATCTTGGCGTTCTCGGCGGTGATTTCCCTCACGATTTCCACAGATTCGTCCCGAGCGAGCGCGACGGCGTCGATCACGTCGATGACGTTCGATGGCGAGTTGTCGCGTCCGCGGAGCCGTTGGGGCGCGAGGAAGGGGCTGTCCGTCTCGACGAGGATCCGGTCGAGCGACACGGCCGCGGCGGCCTCGCGGAGGTGAGCGTTCTTCGGATAGGTCACGTTCCCGGCGAACGAGACGAACCAGCCGCGCTCCGCGCACATCGCCGCGATCTCGGCGTCGCCGCTGAAGCAATGCAGGACCACCCGTTCGGCGGAACCCTCATCGAGCAGTCGAAGGATCTCGGGCCAGGCGTCGCGAACGTGGATCACGAGTGGAAGGTCGTGCGCCTTCGCGAGGTCGACCTGCGAACGCAGTGCCCGCTCCTGCTCCGGCCGCGGCGATCGCATGCGGAAGAAGTCCAGACCGCACTCGCCCACCGCGACCACGAGCGGGTTCGCGAGCAGCCCCTCGACCTCGGTCGCGGCCTCCGCGTCCCACGCGCTCGCGTCGTGCGGGTGCATGCCGGCGGTCGCCCAGACCCCGGGCAGCGAAGTGGCGAGCTCGACCGACCGGCGGCTCGACCCGGGATCGATACCGACGCAGACGAGGGTGTCGACACCCCGGACCCGAGCCGTCTCGACCGCCCCGGAGGGGTCGTCGTCGAGCAGGAACAGATGGCAGTGCGTGTCGACGGCTCCGCTCTGCATCGGCGGTTCAGGGTTCGGCTCGTTCACGGGTCCGACACACTACGCGTCGCCAACGATCCTCGACCCCGACTCAAAGATCTGGAGCACAGCCACCCGCTGTGCACAAGCCGCTCTCGATCGGAAGTCGAGGAGGTGAGTGCCACGTGAAACGTGATGGCTCGAACCCTCACTCAGGAGTCGAGCCGCGGGAACAGCGCGTCGCCTTTGACGGTCTTCGTGCCGGGTCGCAGGCCGCCCCAGGCGGAAGCCCCCGGCAGCCGCTGCGCCTCCAGCGGCTCCTCGATCCCGAGCTGTTCCCACAAGCGGGTCGCGGCCCCCGGCATGATCGGCTCGATCAGGATCGCCAAGATCCGCAGCGTCTCGGCCGACGCGTACAGGATGCCCGCGAGCTCCGCCCGCCGCGCCTCATCCTTGGCCAGGGTCCACGGCTGCCGCTCGACCAGGTACCCGTTGGCTCGCCCGACGATCTCCCAGACCGCGGCCAGCGCCTGGGTCAGCGCGAGCTCGGCCATGTGCTTCTCGTATCGCCGGGCGACGTCGGCGGTCAGCGCCGGGAGATCGCCCGCGACGCCCTCGGCCTCCGGCTCGGGCACCATGCCGTCGAAGGACGACCCGAGCATCGCGAGGATCCGGCTCGCCAGGTTGCCGAGGCCGTTCGCGAGGTCCGCGTTGTGGCGATCGACCATCGACTCCCACGAGAAGTTGCCGTCCTGGCCGAACTGGATCTCGCGCACGAAGTAGTAGCGATACGAGTCCACGCCGAAGTGATCGATCAGCTCGAACGGGTGGATGCCCGTCAGGTTGGTCTTGGACATCTTCTTCCCGCCCACGGTGAGGTACCCGTGCGCCCAGACCTGCGTCGGCGGCTCGATGCCGGCCGCCATCAGCATCGCCGGCCAGTAGATGGCGTGCTGGCGAAGGATGTCCTTGCCGATCATGTGGATGTTCGCGGGCCACAACGCGGCGAACCGCTGCTCATCGCTCCCGTACCCGGCGGCGGTGATGTAGTTGGTGAGCGCGTCGAACCAGACGTAGCACACGTGCTTGGGGTCCCACGGCAGCGGGATCCCCCAGTCGAAGTTCGTCCGGCTGATCGAGAAGTCGAGCAGCCCTCCCCTGACGAGACTGAGGACCTCGTTGCGCCGGGTCTCGGGTTCGACCCGCGAGGGGTCGCGCTCGTAGTGCTCGAGCAGGCGATCGGCGTACGCGGACAGTCGGAAGAAGTAGTTCTCCTGCGAGACGCGCTCGACCGGCCGCTCGTGGATCGGGCACTTGCCGTCCACGAGCTCGTCCTCCGTGTAGTACAGCTCGCACGACACGCAGTACAGCCCCTCATACGTCCAGAGATAGATGTCGTCCCGACCGTTGTCGTAGACCGCCGACAGGAGTCGCTGCACGGCCCGCCGGTGCCGGGGCTCCGTCGTTCGGATGTAGTCGTCGTTGGCAATGTCCAGGCGGGCCCATACCTCACGCCACCTCGGCTCCATCTCGTCCACCCACCGTTGAGGCTCCATGCCGGCCGCCTCCGCCGCCCGTTGGAGCTTGAGGCCGTGCTCGTCGGTCCCGGTCAGGTGGAAGACACTCTCGCCGCGTAGCCGGTGGTACCGGGCGATGAAATCCGTCGCGACGGCGTTGTACGCATGGCCGATGTGCGGGACGTCGTTCGGGTAGTAGATCGGCGTGGTGATGTAGTAGACGTCCTTGCCCATGGTCAGGTCATGGTAGCCGAGCCTCCCGCGTCGTCGGATCCCTCAGGGAACCGGGACGATGGCCGCTTGGACCTCGGCGGTCGGAACGTCGAGGCACGGTCCCTCGCCGAGCTCCTGCAGACCCGCCAGGTCGCCCTTGCCCCAGTCGGTCACGATCGGCATCGGGCTCATCAGCTGGAACGGGTCCAGGATGTGGCCGAGCCCGACCGCATGCCCGAGCTCGTGCTGGAGCACCGTCCCCAACGACGGGGCGCGATCGAACCCGTCCTCCAATCCGGCGCTCGCGTTGATCACCACGACCCCGCTCACGAACTGCTCGGGGTCGAACCGGGTCGTGACGGGCATCGCGGCGCCGTAGGCGCGTTGGAGGTCCATCGCACGCATCGCCGAACGGGACCGAAACGCGATCAAGACCGGTGACCAGTGGAGCCCGGCGGTCGTGGTTGTGACGAAGTCCCCCGAGTTGACGAGGTCATTCACCGCCACGTGGACGAACCCGTCGAACTCGAACGAGAGTCCGCTCGCCCCGTTGAGCCGACGGACGGCCTCGTTCACGTCGGCGAGGACGCGGTCGTCCAGCGGTCCGAGGTCGACCTGGTAGTGGATCGTGGAGCAGGGATCCCACCGGTACGGCTCGCCGTCGGCGGAGCGCCCGATGAAGGCGTGGGCCCGCTCGCCTCCGAACAGCGGCCCCGGATCCCTCGTCGAGGGATGTGAGGCGCCGACCGCCCCGATCCCGGTGATGAGGACCAACACGAGCCCGATCGCGACGGTGAGCAACGCCCGACGTCGCTGGCGTCCCGGAGGCGCGGGGGGCTGGCCGGACCACGTGCTTGGGGCAGGCGGGAACGGGAGGTACGGCTGGGAGGTCGGAGACGGGGGGAGCTCGAGCCGGTTCATCGATCCGTCCGATCGCCATCCCGACGTGGTCTTGTCGTTCCATCGGCCGGCGACCGGAATCGCTTGAGGAACGAGGGACGCGCCTCGTGTGGCTTCAGCCCGAAATGCCCTCGCCGTTCACCAGCGCTCCGTAGATCTCGTTCGCGGATCCACCGCCTCGTCGGGCGACCGCGACCGCGGCCTCACGCTTCCGCATCCCATCCGCGACCAGCCGGCGCGCCTCCTCGACCATCTCCTCCAGGCCGGTCGCTCGCGCCTCGGCCCCCTCGATCACGACCACCAGCTCGCCGCGCGGCTCGGCGTCCAGCAGGGACGCGATCACCTCCGAGATCCGGCCCCGGACGACCTCCTCGTGCAGCTTGGTGAGCTCCCTGGCCACGACGGCACGGCGATCACCGAGCTCCACCAAGACGTCGCGCAGGAGCGTGATCACGCGCAGGGGGGACTCGAACAGGACGACGGTCCGCGGATCGTGCCCGAGCGCGCGGAGCCGCTCGCGACGCTCGCTCGGGCGGCGGGGGAGGAAGCCCTCGAAAACCCATCGGTCGGTGGGCAGACCCGAGACCACGAGCGCAGCCGTGACCGCCGACGGACCGGGGACGACGCGGATCTGGATCCCCGCATCGGCGGCCGCCCGCAGGAGGCGGAACCCCGGGTCGGAGACGGCAGGCATGCCCGCATCGGAGACCAAGGCGACCCGCTCTCCGTCGCGCAGGCGAGCAAGCAGCTCGTCGATGCGTTGGCGCTCGTTGCCCTCGAACAGCGAGAGCATCGGCACCCTGACCCCGATGTGCTCGAGCAGGCGCCCCGTCCGGCGCGTGTCCTCGGCCGCGACGAGATCGACGGTGCCGAGCGTCTCGCGTGCGCGGTCGGAGAGGTCGCCGAGGTTGCCGATCGGCGTGCCCACCACATAGAGGTACCCGGCCATGTGTCGATGGTCCCACGCGATGCGTGAGGCGGAACCGCCGATCGACGTAGCCCGCCGTCCAACGCCGCTACAGTGCCGGATCGTGGCCCGCTCTCGACCGTCGGCCGGACACCGGGACTACTCGGCGACGCCGCTCGCCCGCAAGCTCGGCATCCGCGAGGGGTCCCGTGTCCTAGTCGTCGGCGCACCGAGCGGCTTCTCGCTCGGGCCGGTGCCGACCGGCGCGTCGATCGCCCGGTCGGCACGGGGACCACTCGACGTGGTGCTCGTGTTCACGACGACCTTGGCCGACCTCCTCCGACGCTTCCCCACCGCCGTTCGCGCGCTGGACCCGGCCGGCAGGCTCTGGGTGGCCTGGCCCAAGAAGGCCGCCCAGGTTGACACCGACCTGACCTTCGAGATCGTCCAGCGCGTGGGCCTGGACGCGGGGCTGGTCGACAACAAGTCGGCGTCCGTCGACGACGTCTACCAGGGGCTCCAGTTCGTGATCCGCCTGAAGGACCGGGCCAAACGCAGGGCCGATCGCCCGTCCTGAACGGCCCCCCTGCCGTACCATCGCTCGGATGTCCACGATCACCCGGCCCGCGCCGCCGTTCGTCCAGCCCCCCCCGAGCGCTTCGGTGCGGATGTACGCGTGGCTCAAGCGCTTCAACCGGCCCGTCGTGGCGGTCCTGGCCGTCGGTCTGATCGCCGGGTACCTGCGGTTCGTGCACCTCGCGTACCCGGAGCACCGCGTGTTCGACGAGTACTACTACACGAAGTCGGCGTGCATCCTGCTCGGCTACTCGAACCAGCGGTGCGACATCAACAGCGCCGACGAGCGGTTCTGGCGCGAGAACGAATGGGACACCGGCGCGTGGGTCCATCCGCCGCTCGGGAAATGGATGATCGCGCTCGGCGAGCTCGCGTTCGGAACGGAATCGTTGGGGTGGCGCGCCAGCGCCGCGGTCACGGGGACCGCGACGGTGATGCTGCTCGCCGCCATCATCCAGCTGCTGTGGGCGAGTCCGATCTGGACCTTCACGGGCGGCCTGTTGCTAGCCACCGAGGGCCTCAACCTCGTCCAATCGCGCACCGGAACGCTCGACATCTTCGTCGCGTTCTGGGTCGTGCTCGTGTTCGTCTTCCTCTTACTCGACCGAAGGTGGATCGAGCGGCGGACGCCGCCGCCGGTCCCTGCGGCGGACGGTCCGGGCGACGCAGAGGCGGGCGTCAGGCCGAGGCGGCGCCTGCCGGCGCCGCTCTGGCGTCCCTATCGCTTCGCCGCCGGCGCGGCCGGCGGCGCAGCGATGGCCACCAAGTGGTCGGGGCTGACCGCGTTCGTGACGGCGATCGTGCTCGGGTTCCTGTGGGAAGTCATGCGGCGCAAGCAGTTCGGGACGTCGAAACCGATCGTCACGACGATCACGACCGAGGGGTTCGGCTTCGTCCTGGCGCTGTTGGTCACCCCGGCCATCGTCTACTTCGTCACCTACATCCCGTGGTTCATCCACTTTGGGTGGGATCTCCAGCGGTGGGCCGAGATGCAGGGCAAGGCCGCTCGGTTCCACGCCGACCTGAAGGCGGTGAACGATCAGGGGCAGCCGTGGCACGCCTACTTCGCGCCGGCGTGGAAGTGGATCGTCCTCGCCCGACCCACGTACTACTACGGGGCCTTCGGCGACAACGGTGTCCGTCAGGTGATCTACGCGCAGGGCAACCCCGCAATCTTCTGGGGCAGCCTGCTCGCGATCCCGTACGTCGCCTACGCGTGGTGGCGCACGCGCGATTGGCGGGCGGGGTTCGTGATCGTCACGATCGCCGGGCTGTACCTCCCCTGGTTCCTGGTCTCACGCCCGCAGTTCTTCTTCTACGCGACGCCCATCACGCCGTTCTTCGTCCTCGCCTGCGTCTATGCGCTCCGCGACCTGTCCGAGCTGCACGTCGCCGGCTCCCGGTCGCGCCCGTTCCTCCCTTTCGTCGTCGGCTTCGTCGCCGCGTCGGTGATCCTGTTCATCTGGTTCTGGCCGATCCTGACGGCCGCGCCGGTGACCGACGCCGCCTTCAAGCTCCGTTACTGGTTCACCTCCTGGGCCTGACCGGCGCGCCCGAATGCCCGCGCGAGTCGCGCGCCGATCCCCCGCTTCGGATCACCGATCTGGCGGATCGACCCGCATGCGGAGCGCGAGCGAACATCGCGTGCCGCGCGGGGGACCGTGCACCGCATGGTACGGACGACCGTCGCGAACGCCGCCCAGACCCGGTGCGCGCATCAACGTGACCGAGCCGGCGCGCGCCTCCCAGCGTTCGAGCAGGTCGCCCTCGCGCGACGACCGCACCTCGAACCGCGCCGAGCCGGCGACCGTGAACACCGCGACGAGCCGCCGGTACCAACGACCATCCAGGTGCGAGGTGACGCCGACCGAACCCGATCGGTAGACGGCGATCCCCGCCTCATTCGGTCGCCATGACCGGAGCCCGCGGATCTCGCCGCCGTCCGAACGGACCCGCGATGTGAACGAGGACGCCAGTTCGGTCAGGAGCGGGAAGCCTTCGAACGGCGTCTCGAGGTCGTAGCCGTCGATCTCCATCCGTACGCCCGCCGCGCCGAATGTGCCCGCCATCCTTCGCAGCGGACCGCCCTCGACCTCGTGACGCAGACCGCGCAGGAACGCCTCGCCCACCAGCCCGTCGACGTGCGCGAACCCCCGACCCGAGACACGGCGCAGCGCGGGCGACAGCGACCGCCGGACGAGCGGCGCGCTCATCCGAACCCCGGGAGGTGCTTGCGGAACAGGATGAACCCGATGCCGGCCGCGGTGTCGAGCAGGAAGTGCGCGATCACGATCGGCCAGGCCCGCTTGGTGCGCACGAACACGAACCCGAACAGCACGCCCATCGCGACGTTGCCGAGGAACCCGCCCCAGCCCTGGTACAGGTGATAGCTGCCGCGCAGCAGCGCGCTTGCGCCGATGGCGGCCACCTCGGTCAGCCCGAGCTGCCGCAGCCGCGTGATGAGGTAGGCGACGACCACGACCTCCTCGAGCAACGCGGCCTCGGCGGCGTTCAGCAGCAGCACCGGCACCGTCCACCAGTGCCCGAGCGGCGGAACCGGCACGACGAACCGGTTGACGCCGAGCGCGACCGCAGCGAGGTACAGCCCGATGCCCGCCGTCCCGACGATCAAGAACAGCAAGCTGCCGCGCGCGATGTCCTGCCGGGGCTGGTCCCATCGCAACCCGATCCCCTCGAGCCCCTCGCCGCTGCGACGTACGAGGTAGACCACCAGCCACACCGGCGCCAGCGAGAACAACGTGCCGAAGATCTGCCGCGCGAGCTGCGTGCTCTGCGACACCGAGGCCACCGTGACGCCGCGCAGGGGCGCCTCGAGCAGGCTGAGGATCGCGAACACCGCGCTCGCGAGCAGCGAGAGCGACAGGACGATCAGCGTCTCCTCCCCGAGGAGACGGCGCGGCAGGGGTGCGGGAGCTGCTTCCGAACGCCCAGAAGACGGGACAGATGGCGGCGGCATCCGGCAAGCGTACGGCCGCCGCGTACGATGCGCGACGATGCCGTTCAGCTTCGAGCGGGTAAACGCGACCGACTACGACGAGCTGCGCCCCACGTATGCGCCCGAGGCGATCCGCTGGGTGGCCGATCGCGTCCGGCTCGAATCAGGATCGCTCGTGGTCGACCTGGCGGCCGGGACCGGCCAGCTCTCGCGTCGGTTCGTCCGGCTCGGCGTCCGCGTCGTCGCCGTCGAACCCGCCGCCAACATGCGCGCGGTCCTCGCGGCGAACCTGCCCGACGTGACCGCCGTCCCCGGGACCGCCGACGCGATCCCGCTCGACGACGGCGAGGCCGACGCCGTCGTGGTCGGGAACGCGTTCCACCACTTCGACGCCGAGGACGCGTTCGCCGAGATCCGGCGCGTGCTCCGCCCGGGCGGCGCGCTCGCGCTGTTCTGGGCCCGAACGGACCGGCACCCCGACGGTCTGCGGATTGGCATCCGGGAGATCGACGAACTCGTCGAACGCGAACGCGGATCCTCACCGATCGTCGATGCGTACCGAGCCTGGTACGAGCCGCCCGAGCTCGTCGAGGGGTTCACGACGTTCGAACGCCGTTCGTTCCCGACCACCCGAACGATGCCCTCGGCGCGGCTCGCGGACCTGTACGCGACGTCGAGCGACATCGCGTCCCTTCCCGAGCCACGACGAGTCCGACTCCTGGAACGGATCGGCGAGCTCGCGGCCGACCTCCCGGAGACGCTCGAGCTCGCGGAGCGGAACGACGTGCAGCTGTGGTTCCGAGAGTGTGCGGGCGGTTAGTCCCAGCCGCCCTGGCACTCGGCGGGCATCGTCGCGTTCGTCCGTCCGAACGTCACGCTGTCGCCCATCGCGGCGGCGCACAGGTACCCACCGTTCGGATCGACGACGGTCACGAACACCACCGTCGTCGGCGAGACCGACATCGCCACCATGTCCGCGGCGGGGGCGCCCCGCCCATAGACGACCGAGGGGTCGAAGGCCGCGGCCGCATCGGGTCCGAACCCCTCGAACGAGCCGTGCTCCGCGTAGTAGACCTGCGAGACGCGGATCGCCTGGCTCAGCATCGCCTGGGCCCGCACGTCGTTCGCCTCGCCGATCGGATCTGAGACGGGGTCGCCGGTCGCGCCGGGGGCGCCGGTCGCGCCGGCGGGCTGGGCGATCGCCGTCGGGCCCACGGCGGTCGGACCCGCCGCCGCAGGTTCGGTCCTCGTGCTCTGGAGAAGAATGAGGGGCATGACCCACACCGCCGCCACCACGAGGCAGAGCAGGACGAGCCCCCGCACGGACACGTAGCCCCGTTCCGAACCCACGTCGCCACCTCCCCACGCGGTATCGGCGCCGCCGTGGGCGCCCTGAAGAAGGCC
>Ga0307302_10000989_pt1 | contig 12485 bp, 16 predicted proteins | sample ER_DNA_183_FD_194490 | JGI IMG/M metagenome (GOLD analysis project Ga0307302, IMG submission 194490) | Bulk soil microbial communities from the East River watershed near Crested Butte, Colorado, United States - ER_DNA_183 | ecosystem: Environmental > Terrestrial > Soil > Floodplain | place...
CTTCCATCCCACCCGGTCAAATGGCGCCTCGTGGCGCACGAGGGTGTAGAGGAAGTTCTCACGAAGCGGCAACGGGCGGCGCCGGGACTATCCAGCCTGAGTCCCTGTCCATCCTTCGGCGTCGCGCGGCAGGTTTCCAGCAACTACCATCGCGCGGCCGATCCGTTCGTCTAGGGCCGCGGTGACACGAGCGAGCATCGTCGGCGTCGTCTCTCGGTAGACCCTGCCCATCGGACTTCCACTGGTGTCGCCGTGGCGCCTCCCGCTGGTGTGGCCCATCAGCTCGTCGATCACCCGCGAGGGGAGACCGGCGTCTTCCAGCCAGGTCGCGAAGGTGTGGCGCAGGTCGTGGGGGCCATGCAGGTCGAGGTGGGCCAGGTCCTCGCCGGCGGCAGCGACCGCGGCCTGGTAGACGCGGCGCAGGTTGTGGGTCGACAGCGGGGTTCTGGCGCCACGGGGGATGCCGTTGCTGCCGCCCGGACCAGGGAACACCAGATCGTCGGGTCGGGCGCCGGCGGGGAGCTGGCGGCCGATGGCCTGCCGGACCTGCTCGCACATCGGCACCACGCGGACGCTGGCCGGGCTCTTGGGCTCTGCCTTGAAGCCGCGGCCGAACCGGCCGGCCTCATAGCGGACCTCGATAACCTCGATGCGCCGCAGCTCCGGGAAGACGCGGCGGCGGCGCAGCCCGAGCAGCTCGCCACTGCGCAGCCCCGTGCCGACCTGGGTGAGGAAGTGGTCGCGGTAGAACGGGCGACAGACGGCCAGGAAGCGGCCGAACTCCTCCGGGGTGAAGGTCCGTCGGCGCTCATGGCCGAAGATCCGATCCGGATTGATCCGCGGCCTGGGTGCCTCCACATCGCGGACGGGGTTGGTCGGGAGGAGCCGTTCGCGGCGGGCCGCCTCCAAGATGCGCAGGAGGATTGACCGGCACGCCATCACCCCGCTGTGGCTGAGCTTGCCCTCCAAGTCGTTCTGCCAGCGCAGAACGATCGAGGGGGTGATCTGGCGGAGTTGCCGGCGGCCGAAGTAAGGGCGCAGGTGGCAGCGTAGGTGACTTTCGGTGGTCTCCATGCCTTTGGGGCTGCGGCGGGGGCTGGAGGCCCAGAGCTGCCACCAGTGGTTGGCCCACTCGTCGAACAGGATGCGGCCGCGGCGCGGGTCGGTCCACGAGTCCGCGGCGACCTGGGCAAGTAGCTCGTTCTTGAAATCTCGGGCCAGCCCGCGGGTGTCGAAGGTCTTGGCGCCCTGGGTGCCGTCGTCCAGCCGCCACCAGACCTTGTAGCGGCCGGTTGAGGTCTTGCGGATCCCTGCGGATGCCATCGTCAGTGCTGCCGCTCGGCCGTCGTGAGCGGCTCGCTGTGGGCCGGAGCCGGACGGATGCGGGTGTTGGCATGCCCCGGGTCGGTTGGGGGCATTCTCGTTGGATAACGTGACAGGCGAGCAGAGGCCCTATGGCCGTGGATCTCAGCCATGGCGGGGGCCTTGTGTCGTGGTCTTGGTGTCGCAGGCGAGGTGCAGGGGCCGGCCGGAGGGGGCGCGGTTGCTGGTGCCGGTGCCGCAGGCCGCACACGGGGCCAGGTGCTGGTTGTAGCGCCAGCCGTTGCCGTTGCTGGCCGGGGGTGCCGCTACATCCGCTACATGGGCTACATCGCAGGTCAACCCTGTAGCGGAGGGGATGAGGGCTTCCGCTACATCCGCTACATGACCGGGCGATGTAGCGGATGTAGCGGATGGGGGTTGCGGATCCGCTACATGCCCATTGTTGGTCTGACTTGCGGGTTCAGGCGGCTGTAGCGCTTGTAGCGGATGTAGCGGCACATAGCGTGCCCAGGCGTCCTGGAGGTCGGCGCGGGCATAGCCTTTGCGGGGGGCGCCGGTGCCGTGCTCGCGGATGTTCTTGGACTCGACCTGGTAGGGCCGCAGCAGCTTGGCCAGCTCCCGGGTGGCCAGGGGGTGGCTGTACCAGTCGGCCCAGGGGGCGTCCTCCAGCTGGTGTAGGGCCTCCAGGATGGTGCTGGTGTAGAGCGCCTCGGCGTCGGCGGCGGCGAAGACCTGGCGGAGGTCGGCCAGCAGCCGCACGCTGGCCGCGGTGTCTTCTTCCTGCTGGGCCTCGGCCTGCGTCATGGTGGTGGCGGCGGTGCGGGCCCGGGCCGGCCAGTCGTCGCCGGCGAGGTCGGCGATGGCGATCAGCGGTTCCCAGGTGTCGGCGGCCCGGTCCTCCAGCGGCATCGCCGGAGCGGCATGCTGGAGTTCCCGCAGCTGCGCCCGCGCCCAGCTGGCCAACTGGTCGCGCAGCTGGTTGAGGGGTGGGGCGTCGCGGCGGGTCCGGTAGGGCTGGACCTGCTCGCCCGGCGCGCGGCGGCGCATCCGGATGACCACGGCCCGGTCCATGATGGTGTCGGGCAGCTCCCCGATCGCCGCGAGCAGGGCCATGGCGAAGGTGTCGAGCTGCTCGGCGGTGCGGCTGGTCACATCCCAGCGCAGCATGGGCCGGTTGCGCTGGTGGCCGGCATTCAGCAGGCCGCGCAGGTCCTCATTGGCGTCGGCCTGCTTCCTTGTGCCCCAGAGGGTGTCCGCCTCATCGACCAGCAAGGTGGGCGGATCTCGGCCGATGGAGCGGACCACGGCGGCGATGGTGGCGTTGATGGTGATCAGGGGGCCATGGCAGGTCTCGGCGACCACATCCAAAAGGCGGCTCTTGCCACAGCGCTTCAAGGGCGAGACGACGGCCAGGCGGGGGGCGTGCTCCCAGGCCGGCTGGGCGTGCGTCGCCGCCGTCCAGAGAGTGACCGCGTCGGCGGCCTGGGGGCTGGGGAGGACCACATAGCGGGTGAACGCTCGACGGAGCTCGCCCAGCAGGCGGGCGCCGTCCACCGCCTGGGCGGTGGGGATCGGCGGGACGCCCACGACGGTCACCGGCTTGCTGCCCCGCGGAGGGCTCGGGCGGCGGCGCACAGGTCCCCGCCATGCTCCAGCACCGCGTAGGCGCGAAAGCGGCTGTAGCCGCGGGGCGCCCCGGCCTCGGTGGGTTGGAAGGGGGTGGCGGCCGAGTAGACGAACAGCAGGCCATGGCGGATGGTGGCGCTCTTGGCGTTGGTGGCACCGGGGTGGCGCCAGCGAGCCCCGTCGGCGTCGGGATCCGGGTCAAGACAGGTCCAGCCGTGGGGGCCGAGCACCTGGGTCCAGCTGGTCGCCTGGTTGAAGACCTCGGCCACACTCCCCCCGTTGCCGGCCCGGCCAGGTGGGATGCTCGGGCGCCTGGCGGCCGGGACCGGCGCCGGCGCTGGGGTAAGCAGCCGGCACCACGCCGCGGGCAGGGCAGCGGGCTCCAGGGTCGGCTCGGCCCAGGCGTAGGGCTGGTCGGTGGCGGGATGCCGGCTTGGCGGCAGGACCACATAGCCGGCGTGGGTCTTGAGGTCCACCCCGCCGCCCAGCCGGGCGGCCGACAGCCGCCCGCCGGGGTGCAGGAACCAGCGGTGCTGGCCACCGTCACCGCGGCCCGAGACGCTGACCCGGGTCGGCGGCAACGGTCCATGGTCGCGCTCGAGCTCGGCCAGCCGCCCCAGGCCGCCGTGGCGCGGGTCGATGTCCACTACCAGCAGGCTGGCCGGCACCCGGGCGCCGATGTTGGCCTGGGGCCATCTGCCCCACCAGCGCCCCACCCGGGCGGGGTCGCCGGTGGCGGCGTACAGGCCGTGGCACAGCTCGTGACCGCAGTCGGCCGCCTCGTGGGGCCGGTAGCGGGACGAATGTCGCTCGCAGGCCGGGCAGTTCCCCAAAGGCTGCTTGCCGCGCAGCGGGAACACCGCATAGCCCGCGGCCGCGTACGCCAGCGCCGCCTCCCCCAGCCCGGTCATGGGGCGGTCGCCCCGTGGTCGGGCGGAGTCGGGTCCTGGTCCCCTTGCGCCGGTCCAGCTGGCGGGTGCTGTCGCGGGCCTCGCAGCGACCGCCGCGGGGGCAGGCGGCGCTGGGGCCCGAGCGGGCCGGGCGTGGCCATCAGCCGCTTCCCTCGGGCTGCGGGTTGGGCCCGGCGGGCTGGCCTACGCCGAGGCCGCGCAGCTCCTCGGCATAGGCGGCGTACTCGGCATACTCGGCCGCCGTGGTCTTAGGATCCACCGCCAGGCCGCAGCAGTAGACCGTGGACCAGCCGCCCGCGTCGTCCTCGACGGCCCCGGAGCAGGCGTGGTGGTGGTCGATCGAGCACGCCACGCAGCCGCGCACCACTGCCTCCCTCTTCCGGGTGGTCATCGGCCCCTGCTCCCCCGCTTGCGGGCGCTGCCGGCGGCTGGGTGCCTGACGCGCCACTCGCCCAGGATGCGGCCGGCGTAGGTCTCATCCACCGGCATTCCGCGGGCGGTCAGCTCGGCTGCGACCTGGCTGCGCGTGGTGGTGGCGAGCTGGCCGGCATCCAGGCCCGCCAGGTACGCCTCGATTTGCTGGCGCTTGGTCGTCCCGCCCAGCTCCCCGTGTCCGTTCTGGGGGATTTGTGGAGCTTGTTGTTGATGCTGCCAGGGCAGCTGCCCCGAGACGCCTGCTGGCCCGTGCAGGCCGGGGACCTCGGGGTCGCGGACCAGTTCGCCATGGAGCACGTCGCTGTGGCGGACGATGCGGTTGGGCTCCAGGGCCGGGGGAGCCAGGTGAATGGCTGCAGCCCCAGAGGCGGCGGCCAGCATCTTCAGCAGATATGCCAGGCCGAGGGTGACCAGGATGGAGGCCACCGGCACGGCCAGGGCGAGGAGGCGGACCCGCTCGGGCACATGGGTGGCGTTGAAGTACAGGGTCCCGGCGGCGGCGATGAGCATGAGCAGGAAGGGGATGGCCCGCGGGTACTGGACGACCTGGCCGTGGTCGGTGATGCGGACCATGGAGGCGCCCAGGAGCAAGACCTCGAAGAAGACCAGGGCCATGTCGACCCCGATGGGGAACAGCCAGGCGTGCCCGGCGCCCCAGGCCAGGGCCGGGTCGGCGGCGGCGTCGCGCAGGGCGAAGAACGACAAGGTGAAGGCAGCGGCGGCGACACCGAGGCCGAGCAGCAGGGCGGTGCCGAGGACGGTGCGCAGATTCGATGGCAACGATGACCACATCAGGGATGGGACCTCCACGCTGAGGGGACAGGCAGGGTCGGGGAGGGGGGCTGGGCGGCCATCGCCTCGCCCTTGGCGGTGGCCTGCTGGTCGGCCCGGTGCCAGAGGTCAACTAGCCAGCGGACGGCGCCGGTCATGCCCCGGACCACCTTGGCGCTGGCTCGAAGCACCGTTGTCACGGCCCGGAGCACGGCGGGCTGGTCCTCACCGGCCGCGGCCTGGGCCCGGGCCTGGCCGCTGGCGGGATGGCCGATCGGCTGCTGGTCGATGCCGACGCCAGGGGCGAGCAGGGTCGCCAGTAGGGCCACCACCGTGTACTCGGCCACGGCCCGAGCCAGCGGCCCCGGCCCGCCCCGCCGGTGGATCGTGAGCAGGACCACCACGGCGGCGGCTAGGGCCACGGTGAGCATGCCCTGGGTGGACAGGCCGGGGGCGGGGTGGTCGTGGCCGGCGACGAAGCCGATCACGATCCCAAAGCCGGCCAAGGCCAGGGTCGGCCACCACCAGCGGGCCAGCGATCCGGCCATGCGGAGGGGGAGGGGGCCGTGGTCGACCAGGGGGCTCCAGCCGGGGAGCGGCTGGCCCCATCCGGGGGCCGGCCCCCAGCCGGCGCTGGGGTAGCGAGTGCGGTGCATGCGGTTCACGAGCTGCTCCTTCACAGGGTTGTGGGTTGGCGGTGGGCGGCGCGTCCGTCCAAGCCGGGTCCGGGGTCGCGCCGCGCCACCGGGGCCTGGGGTGAGCCGCGACTAGGCCGGGCGGCGGCGGCGTGGTCGGCTGAGGGGGATGACGGGTTCGCAGCGGTGGTGGTTGAAGATGCGGTCGGCGGTGCGCTTGTCACCGCGATAGAGGGCGAGGCGGCAGGCTATGCAGCAGACGGCCCAGGTGCCGTCGCCCATGTCGATCTGCCAGGTGCTTCCTCGGGCCATGACGGAGCTCCTTCCATGCGAGCGGACGGTGCGGGGATGAGGACGGGGACGGGGGTGGGGGAGTGGGGCGGGTGGCATTCCTCCCTGGGCGGGGTTGGGACGTCGTTCACGGGCTGCGGTCGTTGGCCGCGGAGGCCTCGGGCGAGGGCGAGGTCGGTGGTGGGGCTGGTGGTGCCGGGCAGCCTCCGGGCCGTCCGGGTCCCACATGAGCACCGGGTTCTGCCGGCGGCCCGGGCGGCCGTGGCCTGGTTGCGGTGGCGGGCCAGCTCGCTGCCGCAGTCTCGGCAACAAGCCACGAACAGCGGGGCGGTCCAGCCCAGACCACGATCGAGGCGGATGGAGATTCGGCTGCTCATCGCCGTCCACCGCCTCGGGCGGTGTAGCGGCGGGCGAGCTGTTTGACCCGGGTCACATAGGAGCGGGAATGGTTGTAGGCGACCAGAGCCCGGTCGAGGCGGCGGGGGGCGCCGTGGGCGCACAGGTAGTCGGCCGCGGCCGGGATGGCATCACCCGGGTCGTACACGCTGGTACGGCCGTCGTGGTCGAGGTCGCGGCCGTAGCGGGCCCAGGCGTTGCCGGCCCGCCCGACCCCGATGCCGAACTGCATCGGCCCGGCCGCCCCGGCCGGGTTCCAGCCGGAGCGGACCCCGGGGAGCCGGGCGCGGCCGTGGTCGGACTCGACCTTCCCGATGGCGGCGAGCACCGCCCACGGCAGGCCAGGGCAGCTACGGGCCGCCCGCTGGTACAGGGCCAAGTAGCCGGCGGGAACGTCGCGCGTGGCGGCCGGGCTGGGCGGCGCCGTCCGTGTGGGCTTGGCCGCGGCGGGTGGCTCGAGCAGGTCTAGGTCGTCAGCGATCCCGTAGGCGGTGACGGCCAGAACCAGCAGACAGGCCAAGACCAGGCTGCCGCGCAGCCCGAGCGCCCGCAGCAGGTGCAGGGCGATCATCGTCGGCCTCCGGGTCGGACCGCCCCTAGCCAGCCCCGGCGCAGCCGGACCTGGCGGACGGGGATTCCTTGGCCGAGGGCCTCGACCATCCGGCCCCCGCCAACCACCAGGGCCACGTGCCGCCGTGATGGGCCACCGCTGGCGTAGACGACCAGGTCGCCCGATTGGAGCCGGCCGCGGACCAAGGGGAGGCCGGCGAGTTGGCCGGCGGCGGTGCGGGGGATCGTCACCCCAGCTGCCCGCCACGCCGCCCAGGTCAGTCCCGAGCAGTCGAAGGCTGCCGGGCCTTGGGCACCCCAGCGGTATGGCTTGCCCCGCTGGGCAAGGGCGAAGGCCACCGCCCGCGCCGCTCCGGGTGCCGGCGGCCGCAGCGCCGGCGCGTCGGATGGCGTTGTCGAGGTGATGCCGGCCAGGCCGCCGGTTACCAGGCCGCGGAGCGCTTGGGCGTGGGGCGCGACCAGCGCCGCCAGGACCGTCACGACCACCAGGACGGCCAGTCCGCCGCCCGGGGTGGGACGGCGCGCGGCCGGCGGGATGATCACCGGTGCTCACCGTCCTGGCCGCCGAGGGCAGGGCGGCGGCGCTGGCGAGCCCGATCGACCGCCCGCAAGTCCTCCGCCGCGGCCGGGTTCTGGCGGCGGCTGCCGGCCTCGCGGGAGGCGGCCCGGCTGCAGAGCTGGCAATACGGCGACAGCCGCCGGCCGCCACGGCGCCGGTAGAACTGCTCAGCCGCCTTGATGTGCCCGCAGCGGGGACAGCGCTTGACGCCCGTCATGCGGCCGTCCCCGCGGGCTGGTAGGCGGCCTCCACCAGCCGGTCGAACCGATCCCGAGGCAACGCGGCGAGCAGCTGGTGCAGGGCAGGGTCCGGCAGCGCACGCATATAGGCGGCCAGGGCCAGGCAGCGGGCTCCGCTGGCCGGGCTGACCCAGGCGAGCGCCGCGGCCGCATCCCCACGTCGCCGCCACCAGCAGACGCCCATGACCTGGACCGGTTCGCCGGCGCGGGTCCAGGGCCGCCAGGCAAGGCGGCCGTTCGGGTCGGGGTCGCGGGTCAAGATGCCGAGGTGCCGGCGGGGCGCGCAGGCCACCACCGTCCAGCCATCCACCCCTGGGGCTGGCTCGAAGCGCAGCACCAACCCTGCCGGCAGGACCGGGTAGGCCAGGGCGACCTCGACCAGGGCGGTGAAGCTCGCCTTGGGCAGCTGCAGCAACAGCTCGTTGAGTTCGTGGTTGCCGAGCCGACGGACATGGCGGGCCAGCTGGTCGTTGTGGCCGCTCATCCCATCTCACCCCCGTCCGATTTCGGGGCAGGGGGGAGGCCTTCTTGTTCGATGCGGCGCAGCACCGCCGCCGGCACATGCAGATCTCGAGCACCGAGGCGGGTGGTCGGCAGGCGGCCCGAGCGGGCCAGCTTGTAGGCCTGCCAGCGCGAGATCCCCAGCCGCTGAGCTACCTCGGGCAGGGGAATCAGGATGCGCGGCTCGCCATCCAACACCGACCCAGCCGACGCTGGGGTGGGGGAGGGGACGGGGTGGGGGGTGGTCATGCGGGCCGCACCTCCTGAACCAGGGAGGCAGCGAGCTCATGAATGGCGGGTTCGGGGTAGCGCCGATGCCCGCCGAGGGTGCGCTGATAGGGGAGCAGGCCCTGTTGGGCCCAGCGGCTGATGGTCTTGGGGGAGACCTGCAAGATGGCCGCGACTTGGGCCGACCGCAGGAAGCTTGCGGCGCTCGGCGCAGGCCGAGGAGACTGGCTGTGCATCGGGACCTCTTTCGATGCTCTGGGTGCCGGGGGCGCGTCACCGCCCCCGGCCCCGACTCTTCAGAACCTTGTTCTCGCGCCCTGCGCGGATCTCAACGGAGTGATGGCGCCCTCGGCGTGTGAGCTGTTGCAGATGACGACGCAAGCGAACCGCAGGAAGGCCGGGCATCGGGAGGGCCGCGGGTAGGCCACTTGTCGGCCGCCTGTGGGCCAGGCGGTTCTGCTTGTCGTGGCCGGGGGCTACGATGCGGCGAGATTGTCCGGCTTTGAGGAGCAGCAGTGGAGGAAGCCCGACGCCCCAACGAGCTGCTTCGTCGTGCCCGCCTTCTGCGTGGTTGGTCGCAGCAGCGGATCGCGGATCACATCAACGCGCCCAACCGACAGTTGGTGTACCGCTGGGAGACTGGCAGGCGGTCACCGGGTCCCTTCTACCGGGAGCGGCTCTGCCAGGAATTCAAGATGACTGCCGAGGAGCTCGGCCTGGTCGAGCTGCCGATTCCCGACCCCGCGGACGCTGCCGGTACAGTGGCCGGCGACCAGGCAGGCGGGACCACCGACGGAGCAGCGGAAAGCCTGCTGCCGGAGTCGGTGAACGAGCTGATGCGGGAGCTGTGGAGAGATGAAGTGAAGCGACGCGCCGTCTTGCAGATGCTTGCTGCTCTCGCCGCCGGAGCCGCCCTCGACCGAGCACCGCTGCAACGACCTCCAGTCGTTCCGGTTGCGCATGCCAGCGAGGTTGCCGATCACCTCGCCCGCGCGTTCCCAGAGCTCAGCACCGAGGACTGGCTGCTCGGTCCGCATGAGGTCCTGGGGACCGTCGGTGGGCACCTCGACCTCATTCAGCAGCTGCTCCCCAACCTTGCCGGCCCACGGCGCCCGCGCCTCTTGCAGGTCGGCGCCCGCTACGCTGAGTTCGCGAGCTGGCTCAACCAGGACAGCGGCAACGTCCGGGCGGCCACGCACTGGGCCGACCGCGCGATGGAGTGGGCGCAGGAGGCCAGCAACCCGCACATGGTGTCCTACGTGCTGGTCCGTAAGTCTGATCAGGCTGCGGCCACACGCGACGGGCCGCGCACGATCGGGCTTGCCCAGAGCGCGTTGCAGCATGGGCGGCGATTGACCAGCCGCGGCCGGGCGGTCGCGCTGCAGCAGCTGGCGGTCGGGTATGCGTTGGCCGGCGACGAGGTTGCCTGCCAGCGGGCGCTGGACAGCGCAGCCCAGCTGGCGGAGCGCAGCCAGCAGGACCACGACGAGGGCCCGGGACGCTACTGCACTCCTGCCTATGTCGAGATCCAGCGCGCGGCAACCTGGATCGAACTGGGCCGGCCGGAGCGTGCGATCGACCTGTTCCAGGACAGCCTGGCAAGGCTGCCCTCGGTGCATCGTCGGGACCGCGGCGTCTACCTGGCCCGGCTCGCCTCCGCGTACGCCCTTAGCGGCAGCCCCGACGTCTCGGTGCGGAAGGGGTGGGAGGCCTTAACCGTGGAGCATGCAACCGGGTCGCGGCGGATCACCACGGAACTCGGCCAGCTTGGGAGCCGGCTTACCCGTTGGGAGTCCATGCCGGAGGTCCGTGAGCTACTCAAGGAGTTGCCGGCGGCATGAGTGACCGTCCCTTCATCCTCTGGAAGTGTGCCGCATCCTTGGATGGCCGGATCGCGGCGGCGGATGGGTCCAGTAAGTGGATCACCTCGGCCGAGGCACGGGCGGACGGCCACCGGCTGCGGGCCGAGTGCGGGGCGGTGATGGTGGGCTCGGGCACCCAGCAGGCCGACGACCCCCAGCTGGCGGTGCGTGACGCCGAGGTGACCCGCCAGCCGCTGCGGATCGTGGTGGACAGCAATGCCCGCACCCCGGCCTCGGCCCGTGTCTTGGATGATGCGGCGCCCACGCTGATCGCGGTGGCTGATGACGCCGACGCCTCGCACCTGGAAGGCCGCGCGGAGATCGTGCGGCTGCCGCGGGTGGATGCAGGCCTCGACCTCAACTTGTTGTTGAAGGCGCTCAGCGAGCGGGCGGTGCGCGCGATCCTGCTCGAAGGTGGCCCGACCCTGGCCGGCTCGTTCCTGGCCGCTGGGTTGATCGACCGGGTGGTGGCCTACATTGCGCCGGTGTTGATCGGCGGTGGCGGCAAGCCGGCGCTGGCTGGGCCTGGCGCCCTCAACATCGCCGATGCCAAGCGCTTCCAACTTGAGGATGTCGCGCGTATCGGCTCGGATGTGCGTCTGACCGCAACGCCGCTGAGTTGACGTCCGCGGTCGCTGCGTCGATCGAATGGCGTGCGCAGCCGCCGTTGACGCAGTCGTTAGAACTTTCTTCACTACATCTCAAGGCCGGCCCTGCGGGCGGCCGCCTGCGGCGGCCGTCCTCGACCGGCATAGCCAGCCACCGATGTCCGCATTCAACGCATTCTGAGGCCTTCCTGCCCAACAAAATGGCGTTGGGCGGATTCAACGGACGATCTACACTGTCTGGGCCATGACTCTCATCCTCGCCTTGGGCAATCCAGAGCACACCGTCCTGCTGGCCGACCGTCAGCATTCATCGGACGCAGGGCCGGTCCCAGGAGAGTTCACAAAAGCGCTCGTGCTGGAACTCAGGGATGCTCGGCTTGCCGTGGCCTTTACAGGCCTGGCCGAACAAGAGGTGCCCGGCCGAGATAGATTTCGCACACGGTTCTGGCTTGCTAGCGCATTGTCTGAAGCCAGCGAGCTCAACCCGACTCTGGACGATACGGTACTGGGACTCAGGGAAATAGCGAGTCGTGATATTATAAAGGTCCCAGTCAATAAGCCTTCCGACCGCGCCCTGACCATTTTCCTGGCTGGCTATCTATATAGAGAGAACGAGCCAAAGCTCGTTCTACGACGAGTGAGCAACTTTGAAGGCGCCAGTTTCGACAGTCCGCGCTTGCTCGACCCAACGGCTGACTTCACTGTCGCTGCTCATAACAGCGGTGAAGAGTCCTCGTATGTCATTAGCGGGGGTTTCGACGCAGGAGTACTAGGCACTGCAAAGGACCAGCTGAGACGGCTTACATCAGACCGTCGCCCGCCTGAAGCCCTAATCGCTAAAGCCGTCGAAGTCCTCCAGGATGCGGCTAAATCACCCAAGTCCAAAGGTACAGTTGGTCCACAATGCTTAAGTATTGCCCTGCCGGTAGGACGCGATACTTTAGCCAGAGGCGGCTACCATTCGCCAGAGGTTGGAAACCTCGTTTCACTGCCTGGATTGGTGGAAGCTCGCGGAGGCCACTTCGGCCGGCTAGAGATGATGGACGCTCAAATCGGAATAAGCGGGCCTCCTCTCACTGCGCCGAAAGTAGGGCGGAATGCGCCTTGCCCTTGTGGTAGTGGCGCCAAGTATAAGAGATGTCATGGCCGCCCAGGGCAGTCGGAATGGCGAATGGTATTCGGTAATCAGTCGATGGAGTGGCGCGGTTGAGTATGCATGAATTGGAATGCACGTAGCTGCGCGCTAGAGCTAGGTTTGCCGGCTCTTCGTCATGAAGCGTGGTGATGTGCCGCTGATGGCGCCGTAGGGCTCCCAAACGGCACCTGGGGCCTCGCATATCTTGCGGATGTCTGACGTCCAGCAAGAGGAGGCCCCAGGTGGGTCACCACAGTAGTGCGTTCGGGTCGGCGCTGCTTGGCTTGGACGGCTTCCAGCTCGTCTCGGCCGAGCTTCAGGGTGGCGAGTGGCAGCTCGCCGTGCAGACCACGGCCACCGTGGTCGGCTGCCTGGGCTGCGGCGTGCCGGCTACC
>Ga0307302_10000992_pt1 | contig 12468 bp, 17 predicted proteins | sample ER_DNA_183_FD_194490 | JGI IMG/M metagenome (GOLD analysis project Ga0307302, IMG submission 194490) | Bulk soil microbial communities from the East River watershed near Crested Butte, Colorado, United States - ER_DNA_183 | ecosystem: Environmental > Terrestrial > Soil > Floodplain | place...
AGCGGATCCTGCTCCGCCGCGAGTTGCTCGAGCCCACGGGGGAGCAGCGCCCGCCCGGTCGCGCGGGCGGGCGCCCTGCATCGGTCTACCGCTTCCGCAACCGCTCGCTCGAGGTCACGGACCAGTTCGCCGTCCTACGGCCACCGGTTTAGATCAGGCCGCAGTGCCGCGCAGTCAACGGCCAAGGGTAGAAGCCGCGGCCGGCCCTGAGGGCCCGCTCGGCGATCCACATCTGCTCGTAGGGAGCCCAGTGGTCGGCCGTCCCCTTGAGCCGGAGAAGCCCCGGCCCATAGGCCCGCTGAAAGGACAAGTCCATCTGCAAGCCGCCGTAGTACGGCGAGTTGGGATCGGTCCAGGAGCCTTCCCAGTGGTGGATGCAGGTCCACTCGTCCAGATGGGGAGGATGGTGGGCGCGATAGCGTGCCCGCTCGGCCCGCAGCCGCCACGCGCCGCGGAGCCAGAGCCGGAAGGCGAGGAGGCTCTGGAACTCCGACCGGGTGCGGTCGACGTGTGGGCGCTCCCGCTGCATGAGGTGGGAGAGCCGGCGGGAGATGAGCTTGAACCGGAGCGCACGCCGCCGCAGATAGCGGGTCCTCGCCGTCTCGGACCAGGGGTCCGGCGCCGACTCGGTGGTCGTCGTGGTCGTGCTCTCGGTCGTCGTTTGATCTGTCGTCGTGGGGTCGGTGGTCGCTTCCTGTGCGAACGCCGCCTGAGCCCACATGAGCGCAATCACCGTGGCGAACATAAGGCCGCCCGCGCGCAATGACTTCACGTAGTACCCCCTTGGTTGGGAACGAGTCGGGCCGCCGCCTGGGCGAAGGGACGGCCGGGCGCGTCGCCGGAGTTGGCCGCAGCGGCGACGAGCACAGTTGGTGTTACCGGAAGCGCGCTAGGTTACACTCAGGCTCGATGCTCTGGTTCACCATCTTCTTCCTGGTGATCCTGAAGATCCCGGCCGCCTACCTCGGTTACGTGATCTGGTGGGCCGTCAAGGATCCGCCGGAGCCGGGCACCAACGGGGGTTACGAGCGCATGCCCTCAAGCGGGGAAGACGGAGGCGGAACCGCCTGGCGCCGCCCGTCCAGAAGCTCGATTCCGGGCCGCCGGCCCGGCCCGCACGGCTCGCCGGCGAGGCGACCGCAGCCCGTTCTTGCTCCCGGACGCGCTGAGAAGAGGTCGTGAGCGTCCACGAGGGCAACAGCAGGCCCGCGGATGGCGCGGGCTCGTACGTCGCGGGCTTCCTGGCCGCCTTCGCGATCTTCGCGGCGGTTGCCGGCCTCGTCTACTACCCGGGGCGCGTGGGGACGGGGGCCGTCCTTGTCGCGCTCATCGCGGCGGGAATCGGAGGCTTTCAGCGCGGCTTGACAGCGTTTGCCGTTGCGTTCGCGGGCCTTTGCTGGTTCGCCGGAATGGTGATCGCGATCTCTCTCGAGCGCCCCATCTTCTGACCTCCACCGCGGAGATCACCCTAAGGAGGGATTGCGGCAGAGCCGATAGACAGGTCGGGTACGTGGTTGACCCTCGAGAGTTAGGCGCGGCACTTGGGTAGCTTCAAGATTCGGCTCGTCACATATTTCCTTCTTCTGGCGCTGCTTCCGCTGCTCGCTGCCTCCTGGGCGTTCAGCGAGGTCGCAACCCGTGGAGAAGTCGGCAACACAGACGCGCGCTTGAACGCCGCGCTGCGCGTTGCGATCAACGACTACTCGCGCCGCGTGCGTGTCGACCTGGCCGAGACCGCAAGCTCCCTCGCGCACGCAACCACCGTCCAGCAGGCGTTTCTGACGCACAACCGCGGGGCCCTCGTCCGCCTGGTCCGCACGCTGCCGGACGCAGCCTTCTATTCCGGCGACCACCTGGTCGCCGGCGAGGCGCCTCAGAGCCTCAGCGTGACGCGATCGTCGTCGGTCTTCGCGACTGGCGGGGCGCTCATCGGGCGGATCGTCGTCTGGATCCCGCTCGACCGCACGCTTCTCGCGCAGCTTCGTGCCGGCGCCGGCCTCGGAAGGCCCGACCGCGTCCTCCTCGTCCGGAACGGCAGCGTTCTGACGGGCCCGAACGACCTTGCCGGAGCGGCGATCGCCCCTCTGCCCAAGCCGAGCTACATCGAGCTCGCGGGGACGCGCTATCGCGGCATCTCGGCGCCGATTCTCGAAGGCAAGCCGCCGCTGACGCTCGTCGTCCTTAGCCCCACGACCGAGATCGACAACGCAGTCGCAACCCTGCGCGAGCGCTTCCTGCTCTTTGCCTTCCTCGCGCTCGCGATCGTCGCGCTCCTCGCCTGGCTGCTCGGGCGGACGATCGTGCGCTCCCTTCGTGAGCTCGCGGACGCCGCCGGTGCCGTGTCGCGCGGCCAGTTCGGCCAGCGCGTCCCGGTCCGGGGGCGCGACGAGTTCGCGACGCTGGGCCGAGCCTTCAACGAGATGTCCGGCCAGCTCGCTGCGGAGCGCGGGCGCGTGCAAGACGCGGTCGACCGGTTCGGAAAGGCGCTCGCCGCCACCCACGACCCGTTCACGCTCCTGAACGTCATCGTCGAGAGCGCAGTCGAAGCGACCGGCGCGGCCGGCGGGCGGCTCGTCGTCGACGGCGAGGAGCAGGCGCGCGCGGGCGTGCCCGACGAAGGCGGCCGGCCTCTGGTCATCCCGCTCGGCCCGGAAGGCAGCGAGGACGCCATGCTCCTCCTGACCCCGTCCGGCGCAGACTTCGGCGACCAGTCGCGCGAGCTCGCGCTCTGGCTCGGCTCGCAGGCTGCGATCGCGCTCGAGAACGTCCGGCTGCACCGGCTCGTCGCGCGCCAGGCGAGCACGGACGGCCTCACCGAGCTCGCCAACCGGCGCGAGTTCGAGGACTCCCTTGCGAACGAGATCAGCCGCGCGGAGCGCTTCGGAGGGAGCCTCGCGCTCATCCTCGCCGACCTGGACAGCTTCAAGCAGGTGAACGACCGCTTCGGCCACCAGGCCGGGGACGAGGTGCTGCGCACCTTCGCAGACATCCTCCGCGAGACCGTCCGCGACATCGATGTCGCCGCCCGCTACGGCGGGGAGGAATTCGCCATCCTGCTCCCCCAGACCGACATCGCCGGGGCGGAGCGGCTGGCCGAGCGGCTACGCGGGGCGGTCGAGACCAGGCCCACGGCGCACGCCCAGGGGATCCCCGTCGTCGTCACCTCGAGCTTCGGCGTTGCCTCGTTCCCCGAGGCCGAGACGGCGCCCGGGCTCTTCGCCGCCGCCGACGAAGCTCTCTACCGCGCCAAGCGGGCTGGAAAAAATTGTGTTGTCTGCGCCGACTCGAACGGGCCCGTCCGCGCGCGTCACTAGGGTCTCCTTCAACCTTCATACAACTGACTGAGTCGTCTATGATCTGCCGCTCACCTACGGCCCCCAGGCGACCGACACGGAGGTGTGATGTCGTTCGAAAAGGACTCGACGTTCGCACGAATAATCGAGGAACACCTCGAGCTGAAGCGCAAGAACACGGATCTCGAGCGGGCGATGCCCATTGATAGCTACCGCGTCGACGATCCCTTCCAAAACCATCCGCTCTTCAAGACCGAAGAACAGGCACGTATTGAAGACACGCTGAGCGGTGTCGATCCCGAGCTCGACCCGGAGAAGGTGCTGGCTTGGCCCACCGACAACGGAGACTCCGAGCCGCAGGATCCCGAGGACACTCTCTGGGGCCGCTCCCGCGACTTCGACTGGGGCGACTAGCCCAACTTCCTGGCTGCGACCTCTAGAGGTACGGCGCGAGGAACGCGAGAGACTCGGCCGTGTCGAGCCTGTACGCGAACGCGTTGCCCGTGCAGTTCGCGTTGTTCACGAAGGAGCTGATCCCGACGGCGACGTCGCTGTCGCCGAGGAGGATCGGGCCACCCGAGTCGCCGAAGCAGATTCCGCTCGACATGCGTAGGTTGAACCCGGCCTTCTCGACCTTGGAGAGCCGCGAGTCGCCGACGTTCCGTACGAGCTTGAAGTCGGGCGCCTTGTGGCCGCCCCCCTTGAGGAACCCCTCGGCACCGTAGCCGACGATCGTCAGGGCGTCCTTCTTGGAGGCGGAGTCGAGACGTCCGAGGGTGGGGAGCTGCGCGTGCCCGTGGTCGGTCACGGGGGTGTCGAGCACGATCAGCGCGATGTCGTGGGTGTCGGCGCCCGGCGCGCCGAAGTCGGGGTTGGCGACGGAGGTGCCGTGGACGACGGGCGACGACTGGGTGAAGCGCTGATCGAAGGAGACAGAGGCCGGGAGCGAGCCGAGGTCGTGGACGCAGTGGGCGGCGGTCACGAAGGCCGTCGGAGTGACGAGGAACCCTGAGCACACGGGCACCCGCTGGCCGTCGATGGTCGTGACGAGGATCCCGACGTACGGATGCGCCGTGTCGGGGGTGCCGTTCAGGATCGCGCCCGCAGGGGCCGCGGTTGCGAGCACGATGACGAGGAATCCGAGAAGCCGCAGGGAACGCCGCATGTCTCCTTCTTCGGCGGACCGGCCGTTTTTCATCCTCCCTAATTCGGGTACTCGAAAGGGATGGACAGGAAGAAACTCCTGGTCGTGGCGACGGCGCCGGTCGAGCCGGGCCCCCTGCGCGAGGCGGTGCGCAACCATTCCGGCGAGGATGCCGAGATCCGCATCGTCGCGCCGGCCTCCGACCTCTCGCCGCTCCAATGGCTGGTGAGCGACGTGGACGCGGCGCGGGAGGAGGCCGCCGGGATTGCGAGCGAGGCCGCGGACTCCGTGGCTGGCGAGGCGGCTCGGACCGAGGCCGAGGTCGGGGACACCGACCCCGTGCAGGCGATCGAGGACGCTCTGCGCACCTTCCCCGCCGACGAGGTGCTCGTCATCACTCACCGAGAGGACGAGGCCGGCTGGCTCGAGCAGGACTCCGCCGCGGAGGCCCGCGAGCGCTTCGGCGTTCCGGTCACGCGACTGACCGTCTAGCGGGCTACAGTTGGGTCGAACGGGGCGTTAGCTCAGCTGGGAGAGCGCCGGCTTTGCAAGCCGGAGGTCACCGGTTCGATCCCGGTACGCTCCACTAAGGAGTCCGCGCCCGCATGAAAGTCAAGACGGCGTGGACGCGGCGGTTCTGGTCGGTCGGTAGCTGGAGCTTGCGGAAGATCGAGCGCACGTGCGCCTCCACGGTCTTCGGGGTCACGTAGAGCTCCTTGGCGATTCCGCGGTCGGTGCGGCCCTCCGCGATGAGCGCGAGGACCTCGATCTCGCGGGGAGTCAGCTGCACAAGGTCGGGGAGCGGACGCTCCTCCCGCAGTGCCTGCCGCGCGGCATCTGCTGCGGCCTGCAGCTCGGCGTCTTCGAAGCGGCCGCCGCCGCTCAGGTCACGGAGAAGCCCGGCGAGAAGGGCGCGGCGCAGCCTTGTCCGCAGCACGCCGACTAGGAAGGCGAGCGGTATCGCCGTGTAGACCAGAGCACACCAGTCGAGGACCGCCTCGCCAGTGGCCGAGAGGGAGACGCCGATGTAGTCCTTGGCGATTGAGAGGGCGATGACGACGAGCACCGGTGGCCCGGCGATGACGAGCGGCCTGAGCGCCTTCCGCTCCTCGGGGCCCGCATCGAGCCAGCGGTCGACGACGACGTAGAAGATCATCGGAACGAGCGCGATGCCCATTGCTGAGAGCACGACGTTCGCCTCGTTGCTCAGCTCGCTGGGCGCATAGCCGAGCACCGCGAGGGTGTAGATCGAGACGATGAGGCCGCGCTCCAGCCGGGAGCGAGTCACCCCGTACGGGAAAACGATGATCTCGTGAGCGAGCAGGGCAAGGAAGAGGTTCTGCGAGAGCTCGCTCGCGTGGTCTGCGATCCAGGAGCCGAACCAGTCGAAGTCGCGGCCGAACCAGACGATCCCGCTCAGCATCATCAGGAGTCCGAGCCGGTTCTCGGGCCTCTGCCGCCACGCGACGAGGCCGGTGACGAGGAACGACCAGCCGATCGCGACGTGCACGGGGGCGGGCAGGGTGAGAACGCCCGGCTCCCAGATCGAAAGCGCAATCGCGTAGATGCCGAGAGCCGCACCCAAAGCCGCCAGGGCTAGGCGCGCCACCCGCTGATCGTCGCACCAAACGACATCGAGGAAAACCCCGAACTTTGGCAGGTCCAGGGTTTTCATCGATGCGCATGCGCGCCTTCGGGCCTACGTTCGGCCGGTCAACCGAAGGAGGCACGAAGTGAAGAAGACCCTCACCATCACATTCGCGGCGATCGTCCTAATCGTTCTTGCCGCGACCACAGCGCTCTTCGCGCTTGCGGCCGTCGACGGCCCGCAGCAGCGCTGCGGCCGTGGAAAGCCCGCAGAGCTGCGGGAGCCCGCCGATCCAGCCTACGGAGCCGAGCTCGCCGATCTGGCGCGCTGCGGGCATTGAGAGGAGCCGACATGAAGAAGATCGTCCTCGTAGCCATCTCGGCCGCCGTCGTGCTCCTCGCCGCGGCCACCGCCGCACTGGTGCTGCTCAGCTCGTCCTCCTCGCAGCCCTTCGCCGATCCGGCAGAGGCGCGTTGCGAGGCGGCGAGCCCCACGTTCGGCCCCGTGCGGGCATTGCTTTCCCACCGCGAGGTGGATGTCGCCTTCAGCTGCGCCGACGCGCGGATTGCTGGAACGCTCGACCTGCCCCGCGGCGGCCGTGGTCCGTACCCGGCGGTCATCTGGGTGCACGGCGCCGGCGAAACCGCTCGCCTGCGCTTCGAGGGAACGCCGCTCATCCAAGAGCTGGTTCGCGCCGGCATCGCGGTCTTCTCCTATGACAAGCGCGGCGTGGCCGAGTCGGAGGGCAAATGCTGCCCTGGCGACTACGGCCAGTTCAACCTCCTCGCGACCGACGCGGCGGGAGCAGTGGACGCCATTCGGACGCGGCCCGAGATCGACCCGGCCCGCATCGGGTTCCTCGGAGCCAGCCAGGCCGGGTGGATCGTCCCGCTCGCCGCCGTCCGCTCCGGCCGGGTGGCTTTCGTCTCCCTAGTGGACGCGCCTGCCGTCTCCTATGGAGAGGAGGATCTCTACAGCCAGAGGACCGGTGAGCAGGGCGCGGTGCTCGAGCTCGCGTCTCTCGTCCGGACTGTCGGCGGCCTTCGCGCGCCCGGGCCTGCGGGCTTCGACCCGCGGCCGTACCTGCAGAAGCTTCAGGTTCCCGGGATCTGGCTCTACGGCGGAGCCGATCGCTCTCAGCCGACTGCCGACGACGTCGACGTCCTCGAGCAGCTCAAAGCCGAGGGGCGGGATTTCACCATCGTCGTCTATCCCGGGGCGGGCCACGGCCTGCTCGACGTGCCGCCGACCGACCCGCGCGCTCTTCCGCAGATCGTCGACTGGATCATGCGAACGACCAGGTAACTGTATACGGCTCCATCCCTCGACCACGACCGCTAGCTTCTGTACATGGGTTTGCCGAGGAACGTCGTCCGCGCCGCTTTGACGATCGCAGGAACGGTCCTGCTCGCCGTCGCGCCGGAACCGGCGGCCGCCGCTCCGTCGCTCCGCCACCTGATCGGCGAGAAGCTCGTCGTCAGCATGGACGGCACCTCCCCGTCCGCCTCGCTCCTCGACCGGGCGCGGCGCGGACGGATCGGCGGGGTCATCATCCACGGCTTCAACTTCTCGTCCGCCGCCCAGCTCCGCAACATCGCGAGCAAGCTCCAAAAGGCCGCGGTCGACGGCGGCCAGCCGAAGCTCCTCATCGCGGTCGACCAGGAGGGCGGCTCCGTCAAGACCGTCTCCTGGATTCCGCCGACGCTCTCGCCGCCGCAGATGGGCGAGCTCGACTCCGCAGACACCGCGCGCCGTCAGGGCCGGAGGACGGGCGCGGCCCTGCGCGACCTCGGCATCAACACCGACTTCGCTCCAGTTGCCGACGTTCCCGCCTCGACGGCCTCCTTCATCTATCAGCAGGGGAGAACGTGGTCCTTCAGCGCGCGGAAGACGACGCGCCTGGCGAACGCGTTCGCGCTCGGCCTGGGAGACGGGAACGCCCTCGCGACGATGAAGCACTTCCCGGGTCTTGGCTTCGCGAGGCGCAATACCGACGACTTCGTCGTGTACATCGGCGCGACGGGAAGTCAGCTGCTCCCGGGCCTCAAGCCATATCGCCGCGCAGTCGCCGACGGCGTCCCGCTGATCATGCTCTCGAACGCGCGTTACAGGGCCTACGACCGCCGCTACGCTGCCGGCTGGTCGCACGCGATCGGCACGGCCTCCTGCGTGGCGAGCTCGGCTTCAAGGGAGTGACCATCACCGACTCGCTGGATGGGGCGGCGCATGCGCGAGGGATCCCGACCGACCCGCTGGCGATCCGCGCCGCGAAGGCGGGCACGGACCTCATCCTCCTGACCGGCTCGGAGGCGTCCTCGCGGAGCGTTTACCGGTCGCTTGTCGACGCCGCTACGGCGGGTCGGATCTCGCACGCGCGGCTGATGGCCTCGTACGGGCGCATCGCCGCTCTCCGGGCCGGCTTGTAGCCGGTAGGGGGAGGAGGGCGCTCGCGGCGCCGCTCCTCCCGCCGGCACGAGCTAGCCCGCGACCGCCTGGCCCGTAGCCTGCGCGATGTAGCCGCGGACGTCGGCGGCGGGCTCCGTGTACGCATCGCCGAGAGCCGACTCGACACGCGCCATGTAGTCCTGCACCCAGCCGGGGAGCTCGGCGTCCGAGACGGCGAGGAACTCGAGCGTGCTCGCGAGGCGGATGTCAGCGATTGACGGCTGGTCGCCGCCGATGAATTCGCCGTCCGTGAGGAAGAAGTCACGGTAGACGTCCAGGATCTCCGGAATGGCGTCCTCCGCGGCCTTGCGCGCCGCCTCCTTGTCGTCGTCCGAGGCCTCCGAGGTCGCCACCTCGCCTGGGTAGCCCGAGAAGCTGAGGCGCGGGTAGGTCGCGCGGGCGACGAGCGGGTAGAGGATGCTCATCGTGTAGAAGTTCGCGCTGTCGACCATCGCCCGGCGCTGGAGATCCGTCGGGTAAAGGCTGTCCAGCCCCTCGCGGCTCGAGAGGTACATCATCACGGCGCAGCTCTCCCAGAGCGCGCCCTTGGGCAGGCCCTCAGTCTCCACAGACGGCGTCAGGCCCGAAGGCACCTTGGCTCTGTACTCGTCGGACTGGGTCTGGCCCCAGACGTTCTCCTCTTCGAATGGGAGCCCAGCGGCCCGCACGAAGACGCGAACAGACATGTTGTTCACGCTCGGCGGCAGCATGTTCAGCTTCAACGACATGACGACCTCCGGTTGCTTTGCGACCAGCATATTCCTGTGTCAGAGTGGTTTGGGACTGATCGACAAGTCGTTGCTCTGCGGCCGACGGCATCTTCGTGATCCGGCGCTCTGGATCCACTGGAAGAGGAGGTTGCCATGGCCCGACCGCGGAAGACCACTCGGCGGAGGACGGCACGGCCACGCCGTCAGAAGCGGATTCTCAACTGCAAGCCGTCACCGAAGACGGAGGAGGACTGGACGTTCGAGGATGCCGCGCGAGCGGACATCGCCGCGGCAACGGCCTCGATCCCGACCTCGAAGGATCTCCGCACGACCTGGTGGACGATCAACGACCAGGGCGCTACGGGGTCCTGTGTCGGGTGGGCAAGCGCGGACTCGGTTCTCAGATGGCACTTCGTCAAGGCCGGGAAGCTGACCACGTCGCAGCTACTGTCGCCGCGCTTCATGTGGATGGCCGCCAAGGAAACCGATCCCTATATCAGTCGTCCTACGACCTTCATCGAGAGCGAGGGCACGAGCTTGAAGACCGCGATGGACGTGGCGCGCAAGTTCGGCGTCGTGCGCGACACGACCCTCCCGTTCTCCTCCGGCAAGCTCTACGGTGGTCAGGCGAAGACCTTCTACGCCATCGCCGCGCTCCGCAAGACACTCGCGTACTTCAACCTCGGCGTGAACCTCTCCAACTGGCGCAACTGGCTGGCCAACAACGGCCCCATCCTCGTTCGTCTCGACGTGGACTCGACCTGGGATGACGCCACCTTCAACGCAGGGAACCTCGACACCTACAACCCGAACTCGACGCGAGGCGGCCATGCGGTCGCGCTCGTCGGCTACACGGCGGACCGGTTCATCGTCCGGAACAGTTGGGGCACGGGTTGGGGCGACAAGGGATTCGGGTATGCGTCGCTCGCCTACGCGCAGGAAGCGTTCACGGAGGCGTACGGAGTCGAGGTGTAGAGCCGCGGTCTAGATAGGAGGGCTTGACGAAATAAGCGGGACTTCGACCTCCTGCTCTGCGCACGGGGCGCCCGAGCACGTAGCCGATCACGCCGAACGCGACAACGACGGCGAGGGTTCCAAGCGTGAAAACCTCGAACCGGCCTGACTCACGCCCCAGCTCTCGACGAAGTCGTAGCCGACTCCGAACGCCCGCTCGAGGGCGTCGGGAAAGATCGCCACCCACGCCGCGAGGGCGATCCACGCCGTCGCGACGATGCCCGCAATCCAGACGCCGGTGTTCCCGCCAGGCACGCGGTAGGGCCGTTCCTGGTCGGGATGTGAGTAGCGCAGCTTGATCACCGTCGGGAAGATGAGGAGGTAGGAGAGCAGCTTCGTCGAGATGGCCATGTAGAGGACGACGGTGAAGGTGTCCGCATGGCTGCCGTTCAGGAGATTGACGGGATCGGGGCGTTTTCTACGGTACGATCGCGCTCTGAGCGCTTTCGAGGAAACCGGCAAGCAGCAGCCGCAGAAGATCTGGGAGGGGGTCGCGGGCCGAGCCATTCACGGCGAGGGGCTCACGCTCGGCCTGATCGAGCTCGAGGCGGGCAGCGTCGTGCCGGAGCACAGCCACGAGAACGAGCAGCTCGGAATCATGATCTCCGGCTCGGTGCAGTTTCGCGTCGGCGACGAGACGCGCGAGCTTGGGCCCGGCGACACGTGGTCGATTCCCGCGAACACGCCGCATGAGGTTCACACCGGGCCGGAGGGCGCGATCATGATCGACGTCTTCGCTCCGGTGCGGGAGGACTGGAAGCCGCTCGAGCGCTTCGACCGCGCGCCCCTCTGGCCGTAGCGCCGTTCAGTGTCGAAGCCCTCTCGCCGCTACCACGTTCCATCTGCGGTGCGGAGGTCCTCGCTCCGCATCAGCCCTGACCTCGCTCGCGAGCTCCTGGCGGGCGGCGGCCTGTCCGTCGACGTTCGCCGGCACGACGACGCCTCGATGCCGATTCCGGCTGCGGTGCGCATCCCGCCCGACGAGATCCCGTCGCGCCTCGCGGAGCTGCCGCGCGACCGGGCGATCGTCCTCGCCTGCACCTGACTGCGGGAGGCGACGAGCGTCCGTGTGGCGCACTGGCTGAGGGACCGAGGCTTCGACGCGTACGCGGTGGCCGGAGGCGTGTCGTCGCTGCTCGGCGCTCCAGCGCCGGAAGTCGAGGTCCGCGGCCGCAGCGCGCAGCTCAACCTGAAGGCCGGCGTCGCGGCCCTGCGGCACCGCGAGTTCCGGCTGTACTTTGCAGGCGTTCTCCTCTCGCTCACGGGGAGCTGGGTCGAGGCCGGCGCGTTCGGCTACGTCGTCCTCCTCCTCGGCGGTTCCGCGGCGACCCTCGGGATCATCGGTTTCCTGAACACGATCCCGAACCTGCTCTTCGCCCTTCCGGCCGGGGCCCTCGCCGACCACTTTGACAGGCGCAAGATCCTTCTCCTCTTTCAGGGCGGGAACATGGGCGTCGCGATCGCGCTGGCGGTGCTCTGGTGGAGCGGGCACCTCACGGTCTTCGTCATGGGCCTGCTCGCGTTCATCGGCGGCAGCCTCGGGACGCTCAGCTTCCCGGCCTTCCAGTCGATGCTCGCGGGGACAGTGCCGGACGAGGACATCGAGAGCGCGGTGGCGCTCAACAGCCTCGCGCTGCAGGTGGCGCGGTTCGTGGGCCCGGCGATCGCCGGAGTCCTCCTCGCCACGACCGGGCCGACATGGGTCTTCACCGTCAACGCGGTCAGCTTCCTGGGCGTGCTCGGGGCACTCGTCCTGCTGAAATCCTCCCGGGCGCGCGTGCGGGCGGTCGCCCGCGGATTCGGAGGCGCGATGGCCGACGGCATCCGGTACGTGTTCGGCCAGCGGAGCGTGGCCTCGCTCATGGTCCTGATGGTGCTGGCGGGGATGTTCGCGACGCCGCCCGTGGCGTTCATGATCCCGGGGCTCGTGCGCTTCCAGCTGCACGAAGGGCCCGGAACGCTCGGGCTCCTCATCTCCCTGATCGGGCTCGGCTCGGTGCTCGGCTCGATCGCGCTCGTCGCCCTCTCCAGCCGTCCGAACAAAGGGGAGCCGGCCCTCGTCTGCTTCTTCCTGTGCGCCGCGGCGATCGCGGCCATCGGCGTCTCGACCTCGGTGCCCCTCTCGTTTGCGCTCGCGCTTGTCGGGGGCTTTGCCGGGGTGGTCTTCATCGGGCTCTCGACCGTCGTCGTACAGGCGACGAGCTCGGAGGAGATGCGCTCGCGCGCGATGGCGATCTGGGCCGCGGCGTTCGTCGGCGTCCTCCCCTTCGGAGC
>Ga0307302_10000993_pt1 | contig 12467 bp, 14 predicted proteins | sample ER_DNA_183_FD_194490 | JGI IMG/M metagenome (GOLD analysis project Ga0307302, IMG submission 194490) | Bulk soil microbial communities from the East River watershed near Crested Butte, Colorado, United States - ER_DNA_183 | ecosystem: Environmental > Terrestrial > Soil > Floodplain | place...
CGGCGACGATGACGGCGACGGGATCGGCGACGGTGCCGACCTCGACGACGACAACGACGACGTGCCCGACGCCGAGGACGTCGACGACGACAACGACGGCGTCTACGACGCCTGTGACGACGACGCTGACAACGACGGCCTGCCCTCGAGCGAGGACACCGACGACGACGGGGACGGCGCCGAGGACGGCGAGGACTACGACGCTGACAACGACGGCCTGAACGACTGCAAGGACTCGGACGACGACGGCGACGGCGTCAAGGACTCGAAGGACTACGACGCCGACAACGACGGCGAGGTCAATTCGAAGGACCTGGACGACGACAACGACGGCATCGCCGATCCGAAGGATCGCGACGCCGACGAGGACGGCCTGGCCGACACGGTCGACTCCGACGACGACAACGACTGCGTCTCCGACCGCAAGGACTTCGACGAGGACAACGACGGCCTGGCCGACTCTCGCGACCGCGACGAGGACGGCGACGGGATCCTCAACAAGAACGACAAGGACGACGGCAGTGACGGAAGCGTCGACACGAAGGACGTCGACGACGACAACGACGGCAAGAAAGACGCCACCGATGTCGATGGCGACAACGACGGCCTGAAGAACGGCGCCGACGCTGACGACGACAACGACTCGGTTCGCGACTCAACCGACTCCGACCTCGACAACGACGGCCTCCGCAAGGGCGCCGACCGCGACGACGACGGTGACGGCGTTCGTGACGCGAAGGATCGTGACGACGACAACGACGGCCTCAAGGACTCCCGCGACAACGACGACGACAACGACGGCGTTCGCGACCCGAAGGACAAGCGCTAGACGCCACTCCCAGGAATCCCGCTTCGGACCTCGAGAGCCTCGCCACCGGCGGGCTCTCGCCCTTTCGGGCCTCTGTTTTCGGCGCTGGCTCTACTAAGGTAAGGACCCGCCGTTGATGCCTCTCCGCCACCGCCTCGGCGCTCTCCAGGAGCCACGCTTTCGCCTGCTGTGGACGGCCCAGAGCTTCTCCTCGATCGGGGATTCGATGGTGCTGGTCGCGGTGCCGTTCGCCGCGCTCCAGATCGGTGGCTCACCGACTGCGGTCGGGCTCGTCTTCGCCGCGGGCCTCGTCCCGCGGATCGCGCTGATGCTCGTCGGTGGTGTCTGGGCCGACCGTCTGCCTCGCCAACACGTGATGATCGCCGCCGACCTAGTCCGCGGCGTGGGCCAGGCGGCGGGCGCGTTCGTCCTCCTGACGGGCGTGGCCGAGCTCTGGCAGCTCGCCCTGATCGCCGCCGTCCACGGATCCGGAGTCGCCTTCTTCACGCCGGCCGCGAGCGGGTACGTCCCTGAGACAGTCAGCCCGCCGCGCCTGCAACAGGCGAACGCGCTCATCGGTGTCTCTCGCAACGTCTTCGCCGTCGTCGGGCCCGCTCTAGCCGGGATCCTGGTTCATGCCTTCGGCCCAGGATGGGTCTACGCGATCGACGCCGGGACCTTCGCGCTCAGCGCGTCTTTCCTCGTCCGCCTCCCGGCAGGCAGGAGCCACGCGGCGGCTCGTAAGAAGTTCATGGTCGACCTCGCCGAAGGGTGGCGCGAGGTCACGGCGCGGAGCTGGGTGTGGGCAAGCATCCTCTACTTCGCCGTCTGGAACTTCGCGATTGCGGCGTTCTTCGTGCTGGGGCCTGTCGTCAGCGACCGCGAGCTCAGCGGTGCCCGCGACTGGGGGCTGATCCTGAGCGGCGGCGCGATCGGCTCGGTCGTCGGCAGCCTCCTCGCCCTCCGCATCCGTCCGCGGCGGCCTCTCTTCATCGGTTATCTCCTGATTAGCGCCGCCGCGCTACCGACGATCCTCCTGGTGCGCCCGTTCCCGGTCCTGGTGATCGCCGCGGCCGACGTGGTTGCGATGGTGACCCTTGCGTTCGCGGCCACGCTCTGGCAGACCGCCCTCCAGGAGCGGATCCCGCGCGAAGCGCTCTCCCGCGTCTTCTCCTACGACTGGCTGGGATCGCTCGTGCTGATGCCTCTGGGATTCGTCGTCGCGGGCCCGCTGGCGATGGCGATCGGCATCGACGCGACTCTGTGGCTGGCGGCCGGCCTGCTACTCGCCTCGAGCATCACGGTCGCCCTCGTCCCAGGCGTGCGCCGGATCACGCGGCGCGACGATGACGAGGGTCCCCCGCTACGTGAGGTGGAAGTAGAGCGCGTAGAGGAGATCTACAGCAGGGTTTGACGTGTGCACCTGGACGTCCTGAGGGACGTCGAGGAGCGCCTCGGAGTAGTTGAAGATGATCCTCAGGCCTCCGTCGACGAGCTCGTTTGCAGCCTGCTGCGCGTTCTCGGCGGGGACGGCGAGCACTCCGACGATGATGTTCTTGTCGCGGATGATCTCGCTCAGCTCGCGGGAGGGGCTCACGTCGACGTTTCCAACCCTCCGCCCCACCTTCTCGGGGTCGGTGTCGACCACCGCGGCCACGTTGATCCCGTGCTCGGCGAAGATCGGCGACGAGGCGATCGCCTCGCCCAGCCTGCCGGCACCCACGAGGACGATGTTGTGCTGCCCCTGCGTCCGCAGGATCTTGCGGATCTCGCCGAGCAGCGAATCGATGTTGTAGCCGACCCCTCGCTTCCCGAATTTTCCGAACGCCGACAGGTCGCGACGGATCTGCGTCGCGTTGATGTTCGTGTAGTCCGAGATCTCCTGCGACGAGATCCGGTCCTTGCCCATCTTCTTCGCCTGAGTCAGAACCTGGAGATAACGCGAGAGGCGCGCGGCCACTCCGACCGTCAGGCGCTCGTTCCCTCCGGCCAGTTCTTGTGTGGGACTTTGTAACACCGCACATGGATACTGCCAGTGCGGCTCGTCTCATGCGTCAGGCAGTTACAAAGTCCCTGCTTGTCCCCGAGCTTGTGCGAGCCTGCGCCGGAACGCTTCGGGGTGCACGTAGTACGTGAAGACCCGCTCGCCGTCGATCTCGACGACGGGCAGCCACTCGCGGTAGCGCGCCTCGAGCTCGGGATCGCCGGTGATGTCGACCTCCTCGAGCTCGAAGTCCCCCTCGCGGCTCAACTGGGCCAGCTGCGCTCGCGCGCGCTCGCAGAGATGGCAGTCGGCGGCGTGGTAGAGGGCGACCCGGACTACGGGTAGAGGCCCCGCGTCGTCGTCGCCTCGGCGACACGCTGGACGGCGAGCCCGTACGCCGCGTTCCTCATGTTCACGCCGCGGGTCTCGTGCACGGCCCAGGTCTCGTTGAACGCACGCGTAGAGATGTCGTTCAGCCGCGCGTTCACCTCGTCCTCCTTCCAGAAGTACTCCTGGAGGCCCTGCACCCACTCGAAGTACGAGACGACGACGCCGCCCGCGTTCGCGAGGATGTCCGGCAGGACGAGCACGCCCTTCTCGAAGAGGATCTCGTCGGCGGTCGGGGTGATCGGCCCGTTCGCGCCCTCACAAATGATCGACGCCTTGACCTTGGCCGCGTTGTCCGCCGTGATCACCTGCTCGAGCGCGCAGGGTGCGAGCACGTCGCATTCGAGCAACAGGAGGTCCTCGTTCGTGATCGGCTCGGTGCCGCGGAGCCCGGCCAGCGCGCCGGTCTCCTGCTTGTGCGCAATCGCCGCCTCGATGTCGATCCCGTTCGGGTTGTAGACGCCGCTTTGCGAGTCCGAGACCGCGATCACCTTCGCCCCTTCCCCGTGAGCGAATTTCGAGAGGTAGAGGCCAACGTTGCCGAAACCCTGGACGGCGACGCGCAGGCCGTCCCACTGCAAGTTGCGCTTGCGAATCGCTTCGCGCATCGAGTACATCGCGCCGCGCGCAGTCGCCTCGAGCCGCCCGAGCGACCCCCCGATGTTCAGCGGCTTGCCGGTGACGACGCCGAGCACCGAGTGGCCCTTGTTCATCGAGTACGTGTCGAAGATCCAGGCCATCACCGACGCATCCGTGCCCACGTCCGGGGCCGGGATGTCCTTCTCCGGGCCGATCTCGTTGATGATCTCCGTCGTGTAGCGGCGGGTCATCTTCTGCAGCTCGCCGAGCGAGAGCTTCTTCGGGTCGCAGCTGACACCGCCCTTCGCGCCCCCGAACGGGATGTTCATCAGCGCGCACTTCCACGTCATCCACATCGCGAGCGACTTGACCTCCGACAGCGAGACGTCGGGGTGGTACCGGATGCCCCCCTTGGAGGGGCCTCGCGCGATGTTGTGCGTGACGCGGTAACCCTCGAACGACTCCACCTGGCCGTTGTCCATCACGACCGGCACGGAGACGACGACCGCCTTCTTGCACTGCTGGAGGACCTCGATCAGGTTCGAGTCGATGTTGAAGATCTCCGCGACCTTGCGGAGCTGCTCCTGGGCAAGCTCGAACGGGTCCTCGCGGAGGTGGGAGACGGGGGCTTCGACGGTCGTCACAAACGCTCCTTTAGCCGATTAGCAGGGAAAACCGGCGCGAGTATACGTCGCTTGCGCTACTTGATGTTGAAGGCAACCGAGGCGCGGCTCGGCCTCCCGTCTCCGGTCGGCCACGCGGTCAGCCGCACCCGGTAACGCCCTGCGTCGAGCTCGTTCCCCTCGCCGTCCCGGCCGGTGAGACCGAACGAATGGTGTCCGGGCAGGAGGTCGCGGAGGCGGCCGAGCAGGCCGAGCCGCTCGCCCTTCGCGCCGAAGAGCTCGAGGTCGAGCTTCGCCACCGGTGCGATCTGCCAGCCGTGCTTCGCGCGCTCGACCTGGCCCGCCCGGAAGGACAGAACGGTCGGAGCCGCGTCGGAGGGCTTGAAGGACGCGGTGCTCATACGGAGCTCGCCGAGCAGAGAGCGCCGAGCCGGGCCGAACGAGATCAACCACGGCACGCGGAGAGTTGCGCCACCCTCCGGACGAACTTGCAGCAGCCCCTCGATCGGCGTGCCCGGAGTGCGCTGGAACGCGATCCGGCCCGTGACGTAGACGCGTGCCCAGCGACCCGGCGCAATCGAGAGCTGCGTTGGAGCAGCTCCGAAGACCAGCCCGCGCCCGGCGGCGCTCTGCTGCTCGTCCGCGACGATCCGTAGACGCAGCGTCCGCGTCGAGAGGTTGCGAACGATCAGCTTGCGCGTCGCCTGCCAGCTCTTGGGCGCCGCGTGGTCGAAGCTCAGCGTGGTCGGCAAGACAGCGAACTCGGCGCTCAGTGCGGCTCCGAGGTCGAGCATGCCTGCGCCCTGGGCGGCCACCGAGTCCTGGTCGAGCGAGCGAGCCGTGCCAACGAGCAGAGCCTTGAGCGCGGAGGCGTCGAGCTCAGGGCGGGCCTGGGCGAGGAGGGCCGCTGCTCCCGCAACCGCGGCCGCCGAGGCGCTGGAGCCGCTGACGCTCGCGTAGCGCTCGGCTCCGCCGTCCCCCCGCCCCGGTTCGGCGGTCAGCAAGGCGACACCCGGCGCGACGAGGTCCGGCTTCACACGCCCGTCGAAAGCGAGCCCCCGAGAGGAGAAGGCGGCGACATGGCCGCGAACGCGGTTCGGCGCAGTCTGCGGCACCCCAACCGCGACGAGCGGCCGCCTGCCTGCGCGGAGTGCTGCCAGCGTCTTCCTCGCCGCCCAGGCGGGCACACTGACGACGGGAACGCCGACCGCCTCGTCCAGTCCGATTCCCCCGGCGGGCAGCGTCGGCCCATAGAGGACAACCGCGGCTGCCCCCGCCTTCACCGCCTGGGCGGCTGCGACTCCGGGATCCGCCCCTGCGGGAACGAGCGCGGCCCGCCCGGCAACGAGGCTGAGGCCGGCCTCGTTGAAGAAGTCCTCGAGCTCCAACGCTTCGCCGCGCGCTTCGCCCTCGGGGCTGAACCGGGGCGTCGCCGCCCGCAGCGAGAGATGACGCCGTGGAGCAACCGCGCCCGCGAGTGGGACACGCCGGTCGAACGCGAGCTCGAGGCCGCTTCGGAGGACGACGCGTACGTCCTGCGTGCTGCCCCGCATGTCGACGGCGCCGACGGTCAGCGCGCTCGGAGATCCACCCGGGCCACCGATGCTGCCGTACCCGGGGCCGGCGTGCCCGTCGTTCCCCGCGGGAGCTACGACGAGCGTGTCCAGGCGCAGAGCGCCGGCCGCAGCGCGCGCGGCCGGGCTGTCGACGAAGGCGGAAAAGGGCTCGCTGACGCCGACGAGCGCGATCCGCGCAGCGTCATGCACGCTGCCGTCCCCGTTCGGGTCGACCGCGCGCTCGAGCCCGGCGACGAGCTGGTCGGTGCGGCCGAAGAGGCCCCACGAGCCGCGCGCGTTCTGTTGCCACCCCGCGACACGAATGGGCAGGAGGACGGCACGGGGCGCGACCCCCGCGAGCTCGGCAGGGCCTTCGGAGCCGGCCACGATGCCCGCCAGTTGGGTGCCGTGGCGCTCGAGACGTGAGGCGTCATCGGGATTCGCGTCGGGCGTGGCATTGCCGTCCCGGTCGATCACATCACGACTCTCGACGACCTGGCCGATGAGGAAGGGGTGGTTGCCCTCGACTCCCGTGTCGAGGAGCGCAACGGTGACACCGTTCCCGTCGAAGCCCGGCAGCGACACCTGCAGGCGGTCCCCGGCTCCGGCTGCCAGGCGGTTCCGCTCGATCATCTGCGACGACTGCGCCGCGGGGTAGGTGACGCGGACGGGGTACACGCCCGCGACCTCGGGCATGCGCTCGATCAGCCCGAGTACCTGTGGGTCGATCGGTGCCGAGAACCCGGCGATCACGCGCGAGTAGATGTATTCCGGCCGGACCCGTACTCCTTGCTGCGCAAGCTTGGCGATCATCTGGTGCGAAGCGGCCAGTGAGGCTGACGTCCAACGCCGCTGCTGAGCTTCCGTGGCTCGGCCTCCCGCGTGTGCGAGCTGGTCGGAGAGGGCGGGCGTGTTCAGCACGACGATCACGCGCTGCCCGACGGCGACCTCCTGGCGCGGAGCGCCGACGAGGCCCCGCCAGGCGGAGGCAGCCACGCGCGCCGCATCGTCCCCGGACGAGCCCGCACGCGCCGCTACCGAGAGCAATGTCGCGGTGAGCGCGACCAGCGCGAGCACGCCAAGCTGAGGGGCCTCACGCCGCCGACGACGCATACGCATCCAAGGCAAGATAACGAGGACAGGGGATCTCCTCCAGAAACCGGGCCGCTGAAGCGATCATCGCGGCGTTGTCGGTGCAGAGCGGAAGGGGTGCCAGAGCGGCGCCGGGCAGCGCGGCCCGCAGCTCCGAGTTTGCCGCGACGCCGCCTACGACGGCGAGCCGATCCGCCCCGATCTGCTCCGCCGCCTCTCGGGTGCGGCCCACGAGCGCCGTGACGATGGCACGCTGGTAGCTCGCCGCAAGATCCGCGCGCCGCGCCGCGAGCTCGTCGGCTGGAAGCTCCCGGACCTTGTAGAGAAGCGAGGTCTTGAGCCCGGAGAACGAAAAGTCGAGGCCGGGCACACGCGCCACCGGAAAGTCGTACGCCTCGGGGTCGCCCTCGCGTGCGATCCGGTCGATCTCGGCGCCACCTGGGTAACCGAGACCGAGGAGACGCGCCCCCTTGTCGAAGGCCTCGCCCGCTGCGTCGTCGATGGTCGTGCCGAGCACCCGGAACCCTGAGTGGTCCTGGACGTCGAGCAGCAGCGTGTGGCCGCCGCTGGCGAGCAGGCACAGAAAGGGCGGTTCGGCGGAATCGGGCTCGACGAAGAGCGAAGCGACGTGTCCGTGCAGGTGGTCGACGGCGACCAGTGGCAGCCCCCGGGCCCAGGCGAGCGCCTTTGCCGCCGAGAGGCCGACCAGGAGCGCGCCGATCAGTCCGGGCCCCTGAGTGACCGCGACCCGCGTTACGTCGTCGAGCGATGCCTCCGCTTCTTTCAGAGCCTCGCGAACGACCGGGACGACGAGCTCGAGGTGCCGTCGAGAAGCGACCTCTGGGACGACTCCTCCGTAGCGCGCATGCAGTTCGGCCTGCGAGGAGACGACGCTCGAGAGGATGCGGCCGCCATCCGTGACGAGCGCCGCCGCGGTCTCGTCACAAGACGTCTCCAGGCCGAGGATCAAGCGCTGGCCGGTTCCCTGACCGGGTCCTTCCACATGATCAAGGCGTCTTCGCGGTTGTCCGTGTAGTAGCCGCGGCGGACTCCCCGGGCCTTGAAGCCGAGGCTTTCGTAGAGCTTGATGGCCGGGTCGTTCGAGACCCGCACCTCGAGCGTGTAGCCACGACGCCCGTCCCCGATGGTGAGCTCGAAGAGCCGTTCCATCAGCCTGGTGGCGATCCCCTTGCGCCGGTGGCTGCCGGCGACGGCGAGATTCATCACATGCCAGGCGTCCACGTAGCGGGAGATGATCAGGTACGCCACGAGGCTGCCTGCGTCCGGGTCGATGGCGCCCAGGCAGATCGACGACGGCTTCGCGAGCTCGCCGGCGAACATGGAACGCGACCACGGCGTGGGGTACGAGCTGCGCTCGATGTCCTCGATCGCATTGAGATCGCGGAGCTTCAACCTGCGGACCTCGAGTGTCACGCCAGGCTCCGGTCGGCGTCGGGGACACGCACGTAGAGAGGCTCCACCAGCTCCGCAGGGCCGAAGTCGCCGGCCAGGCCCGCGTGGAGGCTGGCGCGCGGAACGTGCAGCTCGCTTTGGTCGGGGGGCACCTCCGCGCCGGCTGCCTCGAGCAGGTCTCGGTAGCGGACGGCTCCGTCGCCGACACAGACCTGACCAGGCGAAAGCCGCATGCTCGCCGGCGCGATTGCAACCGGGATGCCGTCGACCAGGGTGAACACCTCTTTGCGCCGGGCGTCGATCACCGCGAGAGCTCCCGGAGCCCCGACTGCGAGCGCATCGAGCGTGGACACGCCCGCAATCGGGATTTCCAAGGCGAAGGAGAGGGCGCGAGCGGCGGAGAGGCCCATCCGCAAGCTCGTGAAGCTGCCGGGACCGGTGCCGACGACGAGCCCCTCGAGGGAGCTCGCCTGCGCGCCGCCTTGCCGAAGCACGGCATCGACGTCCTCGAGCACACGCGCCGGAATCGAGCTCCGCTCTGCAAGCGTCTCGCCGTCGCCGACGAGCGCGCTCGTCGCCACGCCGGTCGCCGTGTCGAACGCGAGGATCAGCACGGCTGCACCGCGATCAGCCTCCGGTCCTCGCCCGCATGGCTCAGGCGTATACGAAACCGGGGGTCCGGTAGCCCATCTCCGGCAGCTTCCGGCCACTCGACGAAGCAGACCGCGCCGTCGAAATAGGGCTCGAGGTCGCCCCATTCCGCCGGCGATACCCCTTCGAATCGATACAGATCGAGGTGAGACACGTCCACATGGCCACGGTAGCGATGGCCGACGGTGAAAGTCGGGCTTGTCACCGGCCCCTGCACCCCGAGCGCCCGGCACGCGCCGCGGACGAAGGTCGTCTTTCCGGAGCCGAGCTCTCCGGAGACCGTGACGACGTCTCCGGGGCGGAGATCGGCAGCCACGTTCGCCGCGATGCGCTCGGTCTCCTCGGGCGAGGAGGACTCGTGCTCCATGACGCGATGCTAGAAGAGGCCCAGCTGAACAGCGGGCTCCGCCACGAGCACAGGCGCGGGCTCCGGCGGAGGGGCAGTGACGCGGCCGATCAGCTCCGGGAGGCGGCGAAAATCCTCTTCGAGCACCTTGAGCATCGCCGGCGTGTAGAGCGCGGCCGCGGGGTGATAGATCGGATAGAGAAGCACCGAGCGCCCGCCGAGCGTGACTTCTTGCTCCTGGCCGTGGACGCGGGTGATGCCCAGCTGCTTGCCCGACAGGAGCTTCGTCGCGAAGTTTCCGAGCGTGGCGACGACCTTGGGCTCGATGAGCGAGACCTGCCGGAAGAGATGGCCCTCGCAAGCCTCAATCTCGTCGGCCTGCGGATCGCGGTTGCCCGGCGGGCGGCATTTGAGGACATTCGCGATGTAGACGTCTTGGCGGGAGAGGCCGATCCCCGCCAGCAACTTGTCGAGGAGCTTCCCAGCCTGACCGACGAACGGGTAGCCCTGCTTGTCCTCGTGGAAGCCGGGTGCCTCCCCGACGAACATCAGGTCGGCGTGGGGATCCCCGACACCGAAGACGACCTGCGTCCTGCCTTCTGCAAGCCGGCAGCGTACGCAGGCCGACGTCGCGACCCCATAGATCTCGAGGGCGTTAGCCGCAGCCACAGCTTCCGCCGCAACATCCGCCCCCGGCTGACCTACCGCCGAAGCTCGGCTGCTCGGCGGTGCCGACCGCGGCGAACACGGAGAACTGTTTGCGCACGTTCGAGGCCTCGCAGTCCGGGCAATTCACTGCTTCGCCGTTCCGCACGAGCTCCTCGAAATGCGACTCGCACTCCATGCACACGTACTCGTAGATCGGCATCGCCGCGGCAGTTTAGGCCGCGCTCCGGACACAACGCAAAAAGAAAACGAGGCAGGCCCTCTGCGGCCAGAGGCCGGCCTCGTTCCTTAGCTGGTTCGCAGCTAAGTCTTCACCTCGACGACGGCCGTCTCCGACTTCATGTACGCAAGCCGGAAGGCGTGGCAGAGGCAGTCGCGCGGCCGGTGGTCCGGGCGGCGAAGACACTCTTGCCGGCAGAGAGGATCAGGCGACCTGCGCGCCGGTCTTGACGGACGACTACGCCGCGGAAGCGAACGCGGGAGACGCGGCCCTGTCCCCGGACAGCCGCTGCGGCGTAGGTGCCGTCCGTCAGCATGCGGGCTTTGACAGCCACGCGTTGACCGACACGCAGGTTCCTGAACTTGTTGGGTGCGCGAACGGTCCTGACGGATCCGTGCGACACCGTGACGACAGCCTTGCGCTTCGCATCCTTCGCGACGATCACGCCGTTCCAGCTTGCCGCATCGGCCGTCCCGTTGAGCGCCGCAGTAGTGACCAGCGGAGCGGCGAGCACGAAGGCTCTCTTCATGAGATTTTGGTCTCCCTTGCTTGCCCGGCGTGCCGCATTTCGCACGGGCCTGCTCCCCTTTTGCAATCTCCCTATCGGCAGATTGGGGTAGGGCTATCTCCCCCATTCACCATCACTCGATCGAGCTTCGCCTAGAATGGGTCTGCCCGGTATCCGCTATGGAACTGGAGCTCAAAAAGGTGAAAAGCGTGAACGTCGTCGGGCGGGGCCGAGTGGGCTCCGCGATTGCCGCCCGCCTCGCGGAGCGGGGTGTCGAGCTGCGCGAAGAAGACGCCGAGCTCGTCCTGCTCTGCGTGCCGGACCGTGCGATCGCGGTGCTTGCAACTGAGATTGCGCCGGGGCCCTGGATTGCCCACGTGAGCGGGGGCACTCCGCTGTCGGCCCTCGACCCCCACGAGCGGCGCTTCGGCCTTCACCCCCTGCAAACGTTCACGCGCGCGCGAGGTGCCGAGCAGCTCGACGGCGCCTTCGCGGCCGTCAGCGCGGATGAGCCCGAGGCCCTCGCTGCAGGTTTGGAGCTGGCCCGAACGCTGGGGCTCCAGCCCTTCGAGCTCGACGATTCGTTCCGTGCGCTCTACCACGCAGGCGCTGCTGTTGCCTCGAACTTTCTCGTCACGCTCTTCAAAGCCGCCGCCGAGCTCGTGGAGGCGGCAGGTGCACCGTCAGAGGCATTGATTCCGCTCATGCGCCGCACGATCGAGAACGGCTTCGAGCTGACGGGGCCGATCGAGCGCGGCGACTGGGAGACCGTGGAGGCCCACCTGGCGGCGATTCGGGAGTCGCACGCAGAGCTCGAGCCGATGTACCGCGCTCTTGCCGATCTGACCGCCGAGAAGGTCGCCCGATGAAGGTCGCCCGCACGATCTCTGAGCTTCGGGAGGCGCTCACTCCCGGCTCGATCGGGCTCGTTCCGACCATGGGCGCTTTTCACGAGGGTCACCTCTCGCTGTTCCGCGCGGCCCGTGGGGAGTGCGACGTGGTCGTCGTCAGCCTGTTCGTCAACCCCGCGCAGTTCGGGGCGGGCGAGGACCTGGACCGCTATCCGCACGACGAGGAGCGAGACCTAGCGCTGGCCGAGGAGACGGGGGTCGACGTGGTGTTCGCGCCTGCGGCCGAAGAGATGTATCCCGCCGACTACCAGACCTGGGTCGACGTCGGGGAGCTGGGCGCCAGCCTCGAGGGCGTGCACCGCCCCGGGCACTTTCGCGGCGTAGCAACGGTCTGCCTCAAGCTCTTCAACCTCGTCGGCCCGGCGCGCGCGTACTTCGGCCAGAAGGATGCCCAGCAGGCCGCAGTCGTCAAGCGGCTCGTCGAGGACCTCAACCTGGGCGTCCAGATCCGTGTTCTACCGACGGTGCGCGACGAAGACGGGCTCGCGCTCTCGTCGCGGAACGCGTACCTCTCTCCGGAGGAGCGCGAACAGGCCCTCGCCCTACCCCGCGCCCTCGCCACGAGGGATCCCGACCGCGCCCGCGAGCTCCTGGGGAACCTCGACGTCGACTACGTCGAGCTCGCGCAGCTGGACGGCCAGGTCGTGCTGGCCGCCGCTGTCCACGTCGGCAAGACACGACTCATCGACAACGTCGTCATCGAAGGAGAGAACGCATGAGCAC
>Ga0307302_10001000_pt1 | contig 12427 bp, 13 predicted proteins | sample ER_DNA_183_FD_194490 | JGI IMG/M metagenome (GOLD analysis project Ga0307302, IMG submission 194490) | Bulk soil microbial communities from the East River watershed near Crested Butte, Colorado, United States - ER_DNA_183 | ecosystem: Environmental > Terrestrial > Soil > Floodplain | place...
AAGGCGCGGCCGAAAGGGCCGGGCGAAGCACCGGCGGACGGCGCACCGAGGTGCTCGACGACCGCACTGACCATGCGCACCGTTCCCGACCAGGTGGTGTTGGTCGTGCAGATCGTCTTGACGACGTCCTCGAAGACGGTCGGGCTGCGGAGCATTCGCCCCGCGCCGCGTGCGATCCAGCTCAGGTCAGGATCGTCCGAGGCGAGCGCATAGAACGGCGACAGGTCCTGGTCGAGGCCGAGCATGTGGCGGACGACGGGCAGCACGGAGTCGGGCTTGCCTCCTGGAACGTCCACGCGCGCGTGGCCGCGCCGCCCCTCGGACACGATGACTGTTCGCGGCTTGCGCCGTGGAGCTCGCACGGTCACTTCGAGTGTGCGGGCGACGTCGTCGATCCGGTTCGGCGGCAAGTCCGCCACGCCGTGCGAGTTGATCGTGCGCCAAAGATCGACGGGCTCGCCGCCGGCTCCGACCAGCGCCAGCTCCGCCGCTGTCGAGGATCCCGCCACTCCTTCAGTAAACGCATCCGGGCCTTCTCGCATTCGCCCGACTAGAGTCGCCGCGTGGCGATCCTGGGCGTCGACGTCGGCGGGACCTTCACCGACGCCGTCCTCGTCGCGGACGGAGGCGTCACGACCGCCAAGGTGCCCACCGCCGCGCGCCAGGAGGAGTCCGTCCTCGCCGCTGCGCGCGCCGTCGGGGCCGATCGGGTCGAGCGGTTCGCGCACGGCACGACCGCTGCGACGAACGCGCTCCTCGAGCGCAGAGGAGCCCGGACCGCGTTCGTCACGACCGCGGGCTTCGAGCACCTCTTGCACGTCCGACGGCAGAACCGGCCGCACCTGTACCGGCTCTGCGACGACCACCCTGAGCCGCTCGTGCCGCTCACCCGCTCCTTCGGCGTGCGCGAGAGGATCGGTCCTGAGGGCGTGCTCGAGCCGCTCGATCTTCAGTCCCTCCCGGACGTCGACGCCGAAGCAGTTGCGGTCTGCTTGCTCTTCGCCTTCCGAGATTCGAGCCACGAGCGCGCCGTCGCCGACGAGTTGCGCCGCCGGCTCCCCGGGGTCCGCGTGGTCGCCTCCCACGAGGTCGCGCCCGAGTTTCGCGAGTACGAACGGGCTTCGACGACCGCCGTTGACGCGTATCTCGGGCCGGTCATCTCCGGGTACTTGACCGCGCTCGGCGAGCAGGCCGCGGCGGCCGGCCTTCCAGCGCCCCTGGTCATGCGCTCGTCGGGCGGTGTCGCCACGATCGAAGAGGCTGCCGCGCATCCTGCATGGGCGCTCGTCTCCGGACCGGCCGCCGGGGTCGTCGGCGCAGAGCGCGCCGCGCGCCTTGCAGGCTTCGAGAACGCGATCTCCCTCGATATGGGCGGCACTTCGACAGACGTCTGCCTGATCGCAGGCGGCGAGGTTCAACGTTCGGCGGAGCGGGCTGTGGCCGGCCTGCCGATCCGGCTGCCCACCGTCGACCTCCACACGGTGGGCGCGGGCGGAGGATCGATCGCCTGGGTCGACGAGGGCGGGGCTCTCCGCGTCGGCCCGCGAAGTGCGGGCGCCGACCCAGGGCCCGCGTGCTACGGCCGCGGCGGGACCGACGCGACCGTGACCGACGCGAATCTGCTTCTCGGACGCCTGCCGCAGCGGATTGCCGGGGAAGTCGAGCTCGACCGTCAGGCGGCGGAACGGGCGCTCGGCGACCTCGACCCGGCCGATGTGATCGCCGTCGTGGACGCCGAGATGCTCCGTGCCCTGCGGGTCGTCTCGGTCGAGCGCGGGCACGACCCTCGCGACTTCGCGCTGATCGCGTTCGGCGGCGCCGGCCCGCTGCATGCCTGTGCGCTCGCGGCCGAGCTCGGGATCGAGACGGTCGTCGTCCCTGAGTCCGCGGGCGTGCTCTCCGCTCTCGGGCTGGCGGTGAGCGATGAGCGAAAGGACGAGGTGCGGTCCTACGTCGTCCCGCTCTCGGAGGCGGGCGAGCTACCGGCCGAGGGCGAAGCTGACCTGCGGTACGCGGGGCAGTCGTTCGAGCTGACGTTGCCGCTCGGCGGCGACGTGGCGGAGGCATTTCACCGCGCGCACGAGGAACGCTACGGCTACGCAGACCGCCGCCGGACGGTAGAGCTGGTCGCCGTCCGCACGGCAGACGTGAGGCCCGGCCCCCAGCTCGAGCCGAGCAGCTCGGCCCGTCAACAGGTGTCGGGGCCGGCCGTGCTGGAACTGGACGGGTCGACCTGCTGGCTGCCCCTTGGGTGGGTGGGGGTTAGGGATGGTGACGGGTGGAGGCTCACGAGAACGTGAATATCGAGCTCCAAGTTCTCGGCAGCGCGCTGCGTTCCGTCGCCGAGGAGATGGGCGCGGTGCTCGTCCGCTCCGCCTTCTCGGCGAACATCAAGGAGCGCCGCGACTGCTCCGCCGCCCTCTTCGACGAGCGCGGCCGCATGATCGCCCAGGCCGAGCACATTCCCGTTCACCTGGGAGCGATGCCGGACGCCGTGGCGGCGGTGATCGGGCGGGCCCCGTCCCGCGATGACGTCTTCATCCTCAACGACCCGTACACCGGCGGCACCCACCTGCCCGACATAACGCTCGTCTCCCGGACGCAGCTCGGCTTCGCCGTGACACGCGCGCATCACTCCGACGTGGGCGGGCGCGAGCCGGGGAGCATGCCGGCCGAGTCGCGGACGCTCGAGGAGGAGGGCGTCGTCATCCCGCCTACCCGCCTCGACGACGCCGTACTGGACGACCTCGTCTCCCGCATGCGCAACCCGGAGGAACGGCGCGGCGACCTCCGCGCGCAGCTCGGCGCCCACCGGCTCGCGGAGCAGCGCGTCGCCGAGCTCTGCGCCAGCCGCGGGCGGGAGCGAATCGCCGCCGCCATGGACGAGCTGTTCGGCCACTCCGAGCGCGCGGTCCGGGCGGCGCTCGCCCGTCTGCCGGACGGACGCTTCGACGCGACCGACGTGCTCGAGGCCCGAGAGGGCGATCTCGAGCTTCGGGTCGCAGTCACCGTGGCCAAGGATCAGATCTCCTTCGACTTCGAGGGCACCAGCGACCAGCATGAGGGGAACCTGAATTGCCCGCTCTCGGTCACGAGGTCGGCCTGCTACTTCGTCGTCCGCTGCCTCACCGACCCGGACTTGCCCGCGTCCGGCGGCGCGTTCGCGCCTGTGACCGTCAGCGCGCCGCTCGGCTCGCTGGTCAACGCCAGGCCGCCGGCCGCCGTCGCCGCCGGCAACGTCGAGACCTCTTGCCGGATCGTCGACGTCTGCTTCCGGGCCCTCGGCCAGACGCTGCCGGTCCCTGCGCAAGGTCAAGGCACCATGAACAACGTCACCCTGGGAAACGAGCGCTTCACGTACTACGAGACCATCGGCGGAGGGCAGGGCGCCTGCGAGCAGGCGGATGGGCCCTCGGGCGTCCACGTGACGATGTCGAACACGCTGACGACGCCGACCGAGGCGCTCGAGCTGGCCTACCCGCTGCGGGTCGAACGCCATGGGCTACGCCTCGAGTCGGGCGGAGCCGGGCGGCACCGGGGGGGCGACGGGGTCATCCGCGAGCTGCGCGTGCTCGAGCCCTGCCGGCTTTCCGTGATCTCGGATCGCCGAGCCCATCCTCCGCAGGGCACCCGTGGTGGACGGCCGGGCGCTCCAGGGCGGAACCTCCTGAACGGCGATGAGCTGCCCGCCAAGGCGACACGTGATCTAGCCCCCGGCGACGTCGTCCGGATCGAGACCCCCGGCGGAGGCGGCTTCGGTCGCTAGCCACTCGGCGTGAGCCGGAGCGCCGGCGGCAGCTTTCGCTCGAGCAGCAGCGCGCCGGCCCCGGCGGCGAGGCACACCGCCGCTGCGAGCGGCCAGAGCGCGTGCGGCCGCCAGTCGAGGATGAAACCTGCGGTAGCAGGGCCGATCACGAAGCCGACCTCCCACGAGAGCGTCGAAAGAGCCATGTAACGCCCGCGCAGACGGGGCGGCGCGAGATCGGCGACGAGCGCGCCCTGCGTTGGGCCGTGGATGCACTCGCCGATCCCGAAGACGACGAACGCCAAGCCGAACACGACTGCCGCGGAGACCCCTTCGAGCCAGCGGCCGCCGCCGAAGACGATCACCCAGGCACCTGCCCACACGAAGGTCATGAGCGCCAGGGCAGGCATGCGGCGCCGGCCCTCCAGCACCTTCACGAACGGCAGCTGGGCGACGACGATCGCCAGGGTGTTGGCAAAGAAGATCAACCCGATCTGCCGTTCGCTGATGCCTGCCTCGTTCTTCGCGAAGACGGGGAACACCTCGAGCTGGGCGTAGCCAGCCGCGACGTAGAGGAGGTTCAGTCCGACGACGCCGAGGAAGACTCGATTTCCGAAAACCTCGCGGTAGCGCCCCGGCTGCTCCCCCGCAGAGCGCGACAGCCCGGGATCCGGGACGAAGGCCAGCGCGACGATGAAGGCAAGGAAGGTCCCCGCGTCGAGCGTGAAGAGGACGGTGTAGCTCGTGGGGTTCTCGGTGCTCGCGATCAGGCCTCCCGCGACGCCGCCGAGGCCCACTCCGAAGTTGCGCATCACACGCTGGAGCGCGAACGCCGCGTGCCGCCGGGCCTGCGGGGCGAGGCCCGTGATGAGCGCCGACTGACTCGGCCAGAAGGCGCCGTTCCCGATCCCGCCCACGGCGGCGAACAGGAAGGCTTGCCAGGGCTCCCGCACCAGCGCGTAGCCGCCGAAACCGGCCGCGAGCACGACGAGTGAGACGATCAGAGTGCGCTTGCCGCCGACTCGGTCGACGACGATGCCCGCGATCGGGACGGTCACGATCCCGGCCGCCGCGCTGGTCGCGGCGATCAGCCCCACCAGCGGCAGGGAGAACCCCCGCACGTTGTGCAGGTAGATCAGCAGGAACGGGAAGGCAAGACCGTTCCCGAAGGCATTCGCGAAGCCGCCGAGCTCCATCGTCCAGACGGAGCGCGGCAGCCGCGGATCGAGGCCGCGGAAGTAGCGCCAGAGCCTCCTCATGACGCTTGTAGTCTCTTGATATGGCCGTCGTCGAGGCTCATGACCTGAAGCGGACCTACCGCACGCACACCGGCACTATTCGCCGCCGCGTGAAGGAGATCGAGGCCGTGCGCGGAGTCTCGTTCGAGATCGCCAAGGGCGAGCTCTTCGGCCTGCTCGGCCCGAACGGAGCCGGCAAGACGACGACGATCAAGATGCTGATCACGCTCCTGATCCCGACCGCGGGAGAGGCGCGCGTCCTCGGCTACGACGTCGTCAAGGACGCCCGCGAGGTCCGAAAGCGGATCGGCTACGTCTTCGGCGGCGAGCGCGGTGTCTACGAGCGGCTTTCGGGCTACGACAACCTCCGCTATTTCGCCGAGCTGTACGGGGTCCCCGCGCGTGAACAGAAGGGACGGATCGAGGAACTGCTCCAGCTCGTCGGCCTGACGGGGCGCGAGCACGAACGCGCCGAGGGCTACTCGCGTGGGATGAAGCAGCGCCTGCACATCGCTCGCGGCCTCCTGCACGACCCGCCGGTGATGTTCCTCGACGAGCCTACGATCGGCCTCGACCCGGTCGGCGCGCGCGAGCTGAGAGCAACGATCTCGGCCCTGGCCGATGCAGGGAAGACGATCCTGCTCACGACGCATTACATGTTCGAGGCGGACTCGCTCTGCGACCGGATCGCCGTCATCAACCGCGGCCAGATCGTTGCCGAGGGCACTCCGGCGCATCTGAAGAGCCGCGTCGCGGCAGGGAGCGTCGTCGAGGTCGAGGTCTTCGGCGTCGCAGAGGAGACGGTTACTCGGCTGAAGGAGCTGAGGGGCGTGCGCGCCGTGTCCATCGAGGAGCGCGAGCAGGCCCAGGTGCTGACCGTGCAGACGGACACTGGCGCCCAGCTGACGCACGCGATCCTGGGGCACTTGGACGGGGCGAACGTCGGCCGTGTCTCGCAGCGCGAGCCGACGCTCGAAGACGCCTACGTCGCGCTCGTCACCGAGGAATGAGGATTCTTCGACTCCTTGGGGTCGGCTGGCTCTACCACATGAAGATGATCAGCCGGTCGCCCTTCGAGGGCTTCGGGCAGGTGATCTGGCCGCTCTTCTTCGCGACCGTCGCCTTCTTCGTCTTCCGCGCCGGCGACGGCCCGCGTGGACTGCTCTACGCGTCCCTTGGCGCGGCCGTGATGGGCATGTGGTCGGCCACCAGCACGACCGCGGGCGGGGCCATGCAGCGCGAGCGTTGGCACGGGACGCTCGAGTTGCTCGTCGCGACCCCGCCCCACTTCGCGCTCGTGCTGCTTCCGGTGACGCTGGCCATGGCCACCGTGGGCATCTACAGCCTCGGCGCGACGCTTCTGTACGGCCATTTCCTCTTCGGGATCGAGTTGTCGGTCGAGCATCCCGTTATGTTCGTGGGCTCGATCGTCGGCACGGTGCTCGCGTTCGGCGCCCTCGGCTTTGCGTTCGCGGTCACCTTCGTCCGCTTTCGCGCCGCCTGGGCGCTCGGCAACCTCTTCGAGTATCCGGTGTGGTTGATCGGCGGCTTCCTCGTCCCGATCGTCCTCTTGCCCGACTGGGTCCGCCCCATCTCCTGGGTGCTCGCGCCCACGTGGGGCATGAACGCGATTCGAGAATCGGCCGTCGGCGGCTCGCCGCTCAACGACCTCGCCGTGTGCCTGGGCCTCGGCGCGCTCTACGTTCTCATCGGCATCCTGATCACGAACCGGGTGCTGGACGCAGCCCGCCGGCGCGCCGCACTCTCGCTGTCATGAACTCGCTGAGAATCTTCTTCGTCGGCGGGCAAATCACGTATCGCGCGCTCTTCCACTGGCTGACGCCCCAGATCTACATCCCGAGCCTCGTCGTCGCCCCGATCTTCCAGATCCTCCTCTTCGCCTACATCGGCCGCTCCGCAGGGCTGGAGTCGGATGAGTTCTACGTGGTCGGCAATGCGCTGCAGTACGCCGCGGTTCCGTGCCTGTTCGCGATGACGCAGATGATCGGCGGCGAGCGCTACCAGAACACGCTCAGCGCGATCCTCGTCAGCCCCGCCCGCCGGATTCCGCTCTTCTTCGGACGGGCGATCCCCGTGGTCGTGAACGGCGCGTTCGTCGCAGCATTCTCCTTGGCGGCCGGCACCGTGATCCTCGGAGTAGACATCCCGCTCTCGGCCGTTCCGGCGCTCGCGCTCGTAATCCTCGTCGCCGCCTTCTCGTGCACGGGGCTCGGGCTGATCAACGCCGCCCTCTCGCTGCGGATTCGCGAGAACGCGATGCTCTCGAACGTCCTCTTCGGGTTCCTGCTGATCTTCACCGGCGCGAACGTGCCGCTCGGGGAGCTGCCCGGGTGGATGCGCACGATGTCGGAGGGCCTGCCCTTCACGCATGCGATCGAGGCGGCGCGCGAGCTGGCCGACGGGGCAGCGTTCGGCTCGGTCGCCGGGCTCGTCGGCACGGAGGTGCTGATCGGGCTCGTCTATGCGGCAATCGGCTACGCGCTGGTGCGATTCATGGAGGGCCAGAGCCGCCGGTACGCGACACTCGAGCGCTCATGAGGCTGCTCAGGCTCCTCTACGTCGGCTGGCTCTTCAACCTGAAGAACCTCACGCTCTCGGGGTTTTTCATCATCGTCTCGGTCATCTCACCCGTGGTCTTCGCGTCGATGGCCTTCCTGATGTTCAGAGCGGGCGCACGGCCGGGAACCCTGCTCTTCGTCGCGATCGGCGCCGGGATGATGGGCATCTGGTCGTCGACACTCTTCGGCTCCGGCGGCGCGATCCAGTGGCAGCGCTGGCAGGGGACGCTGGAGTACTCAATCGCGGCGCCGCCGCCCTTCATCTGGGTCGTCTTGCCGCTCACGATCGCGACGGCCACGATCGGCCTGTACTCACTCACGTCGACACTGCTCTGGGGCTGGCTGTTCTTCGACGTCCCGTTCGAGCTGGTCCACCCCGGATGGTTCGTCCTAGCCCTCCCGATCGCCGTGCTCTCGCTCGGGCTGCTCGGGCTCGTCCTCGCCGCAACGTTCGTCCTCTACCGCCACGCGAATGCGCTCGGAAACCTGCTCGAGTACCCGATTTGGTTGGTGACCGGGCTGCTGACCGGCCTGGCGCTCCTCCCCGGCTGGACACGCCCCCTCTCGTGGGTGCTCGCTCCGACCTGGGGCGTGAAGGCGCTCCGCGAGTCGGCGATCGGCGGCGACCCTGGCTTCGCGATCCTCATGTCGGCCGGGCTCGGGCTCGTCTACCTCGTCATTGGCCACTTCTGCCTGCAGTACTTCGAGCGACTCGCACGCGAGAAAGCAACGCTGGCTCTGGCGTGAACTCGATTCGGATCTTCTTCGTTGGCGGCTACCTCGCATACCGGGCCCTGTTCAACTGGCTCCGGCCGGCGATCTACATCCCCACGATGCTCGGCGGTCCGATCTTTCAGATCCTCTTCTTTGCGTACATCGGACGTTTCGCCGGCCTCCGCGACGACGAGTTCTTCGTCGTCGGGAACGCGGTGCAGGCCTCGGCCCTGGCCGGGATCTTCGGGATGGCGATGACGATCGGCGGCGAGCGCTGGACGCAGACGCTGTCCCCGCTGCTGGCGACGCCGGCCAACAGGATCGCGCTCTTCCTCGGCCGCGCGCTACCGCTGATCGCGAACGGGATCCTCGTATCGGCGTTCGGCTTCGCGGTCGGCTGGGCGCTCCTCGACTTCGAGCTCGCGGCGAGCGAGATCCCGGGGATCGCGCTCGTCGTCGTCGTGTGCTCCTTCTCCTGCACGGCGCTCGGTCTCGTCACGGGTGCGGTCGGCCTGCGCGCGCGGGACGTGTTCTTCCTGGCGAACCTCGTCACGCTCGTCCTGCTGCTGTTCTGCGGAGCCAACGTGCCGCTCGATGCACTCCCCGGTTGGATGCAGTCCGTGGCGAGTGGCTTGCCGCTCACACACGGGATCGAGGCCGCCCGCGAGATAGCAGACGGCGCTGCCTTTTCGGAGGTGTCTGGCCTCATCGGGACCGAGGCATCGATCGGCCTCGTTTACGCGCTCCTCGCCTACGGGCTCCTCACATTCTTCGAGGCCGACGGCCGCCGCCGCGCGACGCTCGAGACGATGTAGGCCCGCGTCGATGCTGAGCGACCTCGCCGACCGGGTTTTCAAGGAGCTCATGGAGGCCGGCTACGATCCGAAGCTGCACGAGCCGAAGGACGAGGGCGGCCCTTCGGGATCACCCTAAGCGGCCACGAGTTCGACATCGACGACTTCAGCTCGACCGCTACGTCGAGCTCGAGCTTGCCCGGCGCGGATGCCGACGCCGCGTTCCCCGGGCTGCGCGCCCACCTGGACGGCTGCCCGGCTTGCCGCGAGGAGCACGAGAGCTTGCGCGCCCTAGTCAGCGGCGAGCAGCTGCTCTAGATTGCTGCTCAGTCGACGGACAGCAGATCGACGACGAAAACCAGCGGCTCGTGCGGCTTTATCGCCCCGCCTGCGCCGCGGGCGCCGTAAGCCATCGCCGAAGGGATCGTGAGCTTGCGCCGACCGCCGACCTTCATTCCCTGGACCCCCTCGTCCCAGCCGGGAATGACCTGCCCCTGGCCGAGCTTGAACTCGAACGGCTGGCCGCGATTCCACGAGGCGTCGAACTCCTCGCCCGAGGAGAAGGCGACGCCGACGTAGTGCACCGACACCTTCTTGCCCTTGGTCGCCTCGTCGCCCTCACCGACGACGATGTCGTCGATGCCGAGCTCGAAGGGGATGTCGCCCTCAGGCTTGTCGATCTGCGGTCGTTCAGGTGCCAAGGCGGTCTGCACCCTACCGCGCGTGAGGCCGGCTTCGACGAAGCTGACGAGACGTAGTGACAATCGACGAGGTTCGCGCATTTGCGGTCACGCTTCCTCGGAGCAGCGAGGCGTTCGTGCGCGGCCGCGTGAAGTTCCGAATTGGCCGGATCGTCTATCTGTCCTTCTCACGTGACGGAAGGGTGATGGGCTTCGCATTCCCCAAGGAGTTGCGCGAGGCGCTCGTTGAGTCGGAGCCTGAGAAGTTCTCGCTGCCAAGCCAGTCCGACCTTCGCTACCACTGGGTCCATGTCCGCCTCGCCGCCATTGACACGGCCGAGATGCGTGATCTCGTCGAGGACGCCTGGGCTTTCTGCGTGCCGAAGCGCGTGGCCGAGGAATACGCCGCGTCGCAGGGCTATCACTAACCTGCCGGCCATGCGTTACCGGCGGCGACTCAGAGTCTGCATCGTCGGCCGCCAGACGCCCTCGGCGCTCGCGCACGCCGCGGGCGAAGAAGAATAATTACTTGACGAGCGTGAGCATCTTGAACATCGGGAGGTACATCGCGATGATGATGATCCCGACGACGACGCCCACGGCGATCATCATCAGCGGCTCGATGATCGCGGTGAGAGACGCGATCGACGCGTCGACCTCGTCCTCGTAGAAGTCGGCGATCTTCCCGAGCATTTTCTCGAGCTCTCCCGTCTCCTCACCGATCTTGACCATGTGGCCGACCATCGGCGGGAAGATCGGGTTCTCGACGAGCGGCTGGGCGATCGGCATGCCTTCCTGCACCTTGGCGCGAACGTCCGAGAGCGCTTCCTCGACGACCCAGTTGCCGGCCGTCTGGCCAGTGATCTCGAAAGCCTTGATGATGTCGACGCCGGCGGCGACGAGGGTTGAGAGCGTGCGCGAGAAGCGTGCCATCGTCACCTTGAGAACGACGGGGCCGATCTTCATCGGGATCTTGAGCTTCATCCGGTCCCAGACCTGCCGCCCCTTCTGGGTTCGCTTCGCGCGGCGGATGCCAAAGAAGGCAAGCCCGCAGCCCGGGAAGAAGAACATCCATTCGTTGCGGAGGAAGTTCGATGCGTTGACGACGTACTGGGTCAGCACCGGCAGCTCGCCGTTCAGGTCGGCGAAGATGTCGACGAAGATCGGGACGAGGAAGAGCAACATCCCGATCAGGACGAGGGTCGCGAAGATCAGGACCATCGTCGGGTAAATCATCGCGCCCTTGACGCGCCGCTTGATCTGCGTCTCCTTCTCTATCTGGAAGGCGACGCGATCGAGCACGGTGTCCAGGATTCCGGCAGCCTCGCCCGCCTCGACCATGGCGACGTAGAGACGGCTGAAGATTTTCGGATGGCGTGCCATCGCCTGCGAGAGCAGCAGACCGCCCTCGACGTCCGCGCGTAGCTCGGAGATGATCGCGGAGAGGTACTTGTCGTCGGTCTGCTCCTCGAGCACGACCAGCGCGCTGACGACCGAGAGGCCGGCGTCGATCATCGTCGCGAACTGGCGCGAGAAGATCTGCAGCGACTTCGGCTTGATCTTCTTGAAGACCGTGCGCGCGCCGTCCTCGCCCTCCGCGGGGAGCTCGTGGAGGTACTGGGCGAGCAAGCCCCGCATGCGCAGCTGCTCGCGCGCAGCATCCGGGTCCGGAGCGTGGATCTCGCCGGAGAGCTCGAAGCCGTCGATGTTGATGGCGCTGTAGGCGAAAGCAGCCATGGGTTACCCGGTGGACTGGTCGAAGGTCGACGCCTGGCGGGCGAAGCTGACGGCGAGGTTGTTCCAGTCGCGTACGACGATCGTCACCTTCTTGACGGCGCGGCCGCCGGACGGCGTGTACTGGGTGATGTAGGTGTCGAGTCGATAGTCCTTGCGGTCCGCGCCGACGACCTTCCGGCTCGGGTTGCACTCGTCGGGAGGCCCGGCGCAGCTTGCGGTGACCAGGCCTGCGGTGCTTCCGCCGAGAACGGGGTCGTCCCGGTACTTGGCGTCGGTGGTACCGACTGCGGCGGTGTCGAGCCGGATCGCGGTGTGCGTCAGCGCGCGGTAGAGCTCCATCTGCTGGTCGGCGATCACCGCGGCGGTCGTGATCCGGCTCGCACGGTTCAGCGACACGATTCCGGACGAGAACGAGGCGACGACCGCGAGGAGGCCGATGTTCAGCATCACCATCGCGATGAGCAGCTCGACCAAGCCGAAGCCGCCTTCGGACCGGAGGCGTTTGCGCACCATGGAGATATCGGCAAATCGGCGCCGCGCCTGAAGCATCTGGTTACCCGGTCGAGACGAGGAGCAGGACGTAGCGCGCGCCGTCGACGGTGTTCTCGAGGGTTAGCTTCTTGCCCTTCTTCAGGGTCACGGTGGCCCCGCCCGAGGCGAGTGAGCCTCCGGAGATCGCGACCTTGGCCGTGGTCTTGGAAACCGACAGGAGCACGAAAACCGGGTCGGACTGCGGGAACGTGCCGCCCTTGGCGACGGTCTCGGAGGAGCCGTTGACTGCGATCTGAGCAGATGTCGGCGCCGGCGCCGGTGGTGGCGGCGGTGGCTTGGTGGACGAAGTCGTCGTGCCGGACGGGGGCTCGACGCTGGTCTCCGTGGGCGCGGGGGTCGAGTCGCCCAGGAGCGCCTGCTGCTGGAACGGGTCCTTGCTCGCGAAGCG
>Ga0307302_10001003_pt1 | contig 12391 bp, 13 predicted proteins | sample ER_DNA_183_FD_194490 | JGI IMG/M metagenome (GOLD analysis project Ga0307302, IMG submission 194490) | Bulk soil microbial communities from the East River watershed near Crested Butte, Colorado, United States - ER_DNA_183 | ecosystem: Environmental > Terrestrial > Soil > Floodplain | place...
CTCACGCTGTCGCCGGCGGCGGTGATCTCGTCGAAGTGCTCGTGCAGGGCGTCCCATGCCAGCGCCTCGAACACCCGCTGGCGAACCTGGTAGGCAGGCTCGACATCCAGGGTGACGCGGGTGACGGCACCGAGGGCGCCGAGCCCGACGACCAGGCCGTCGAACTCGTGGTCGCCCCGGGAGACGGTGCGGAGCTCGCCGGAGGAGGTGACCAGCTCCAGGCCGGCGACGGAGGTGGCGAGGTTGCCCTTGGCGTCCCCGGAGCCGTGGGTGGCGGTGGCCACCGCCCCGGCGACCGAGATGTGGGGGAGCGACGCCAGGTTGGCCAGGGCCAGCCCCTCGCGCTCGAGCGCCTCGGCGAGCTCGCCATACCGCAGGCCCGCGGAGAAGCTGACCGTCCCGGCGTCGCGGTCGACGGCGACGTCGGCGGGCAGGCCTTCCAGGCTGACCAGCTCGTCGGAGTCGGCCAGGTCGGTGAACGAATGCCTGGAGCCGAGCACGCGGACCCGGGGCGCGGCGGCCACGACCTCCTGGACCTGCTCCAGGGTGGACGGCCGGTGCAGCGTGCCGGCCCGGTACCGGTAGTTCCCCGCCCAGTTCGTCATCGTGACGGTGATCGTCGTGCAGCCGGTGGCCGACATCAACTCGGCCGGCTGGTCCGATCGGTCGAGGGCGGGCCGTCAGGCCGCGTCGGCCATGGCCGGACCGACAAGGGTCGGCCGGCGCTCGACGGTGCGGGCCAGCAGCAGCCGGGCGCCGCGGACCTGGGCCCGCTCGCGCAGCCGCCAGGTGCCGTCGTCCCAGCGGGCCAGGCCTTCGCGTTCCAGCCGGCGAGCGGCCAGGGCGGCGTGCTTGCAGGGGACCGGCAGCGAGGTCCGGTACTCGCCGGAGCGGCAGCTGCAGGCGAACCGCAGGACGCCGTCGTCGATGCCCCGGATGGACACGCGATAGCTGCCTGGGTTCGATTCGGCCTTCACCAGGATCGAACCGTCGGGGAGGACCCGGGCGTTGTGGCCTTCCTCGACCGCGCGGATTTCCGCGGCGAGTCCGTACAGGCGGTGTCGCTGAATGGGATCGAGCATTTCTTCCATGCCCCCATTGTAGGCCACGGGTACGACAATTCGCAACGAATCCGCAGGTCAGGAGCCTTGCGGGCGAGGTTCGGGAAGCGCCGGCCGGCGCCGGACCCAGGGAATCATTCCAGGGATTCTGTCGTCAGGCGTACCCGATCCGGCAGACAACCCGATAGACTCGCCGCCATGACCGACCTGGACGAGCACGGCCGCCCCGAACCCCCGCTCGCGGGCGACGAGGCCGCCACCCTCCTCGGCTTCCTGGACTTCCAGCGCGCGACCCTGGCCTGGAAGTGCGCGGGGCTGGACGCGGCCGGCCTGCGGGCGACGGTCGGCCCCTCGTCGATGACCCTTGGCGGGATGCTCAAGCACCTGGCCTACGTGGAGGACCAGTGGTTCTCGCGGTCGCTGCACGGGCGGGAACCGCATCCCCCCTGGGACTCCGTGGACTGGAAGGCCGACCGCGACTGGGACTGGCACTCGGCCGCCACCGACACCCCCGAGCAGCTCCGTGCCCTCTGGCAGGACGCCGTGGACCGCTCCCGCTCCCTGGTCGCCGAGGCGCTGGACGACGGCGGCCTCGACCGGCTGGCCCGGCGCACCTGGCCCGACGGCCGGGCACCCAGCCTGCGATGGATCCTGGTCCACATGGTCGAGGAGTACTCGCGGCACAACGGCCACGCCGACCTGCTCCGGGAGTCGATCGACGGGCAGACCGGGGAGTAGCCGCCGGGCGGGTAGACCTCCCGTGACGCCTTCCCGTGCCCGCCGCCACCCGGTAGGATTCGGCCCGAATCATCCCTGATCCGGAGGAATGCGCCGAACGCCGTGGTTGTGGCGCCCGGGCGAAGCGAGGTGGCTCATGCGGGGACGGCGCGGTGGTCGCGGCAGGCTCGTCACGGCGATGGTGGTCCTGGGGCTGGCCGTCGGCGCCCAGCTGGCGGCGCCCCCGCCCCGGGCCGCCGCCCAGCAGGCGGCGGCGCCGGACGGGCCGGGCGCCCTGTCGCATTTCGACCTGGCCCGCAAGGACTGCCTCGGCACCGCCCGCAACCGGACCTCCAAGGTCTGGTACACGGTGGCCGACGGCGTCCTCAGCGACGTCTACTACCCGACCATCGACAACACCAACATCGAGACCCTCCAGTATGTGGTGACCGACGGCGCCACCTTCACCGACCTCCAGACCCGCGACACCACCTCTACCGCCCGGCCGCTCGACCCCACCGGCATGAGCTGCCGGGTCACCACCACCGCCGACAGCGGCAGGTACCGGATCGTGACCGACTACGTCACCGACCCGGGCCGCGACGCCCTGCTGCTCCGGGTCCGGTTCGAGCCGCTGGTCGGTGGCGACCTCCGGCTGTATCTCCGCTTCGACCCGACCGTGAACGGCAACGGCGGCGGCGGGAGCGGCAACGGCGGCCCCGACACCGGCACCGTCGACACCTCGACCGGGCACCCCGTGCCGGTCGCCGCCGACCCGGTCACCACCACCAACGCCGCCAACCGGGACTACGCCCAGCCGGTCCACGTCGCCCTCGACGCCTCCACCGGGTTCACCGAGGTCAGCAACGGCTTCGCCGGCACCGGGAGCGACGGGCTCACCCAGCTCGACCGCGACCACGCCCTGACCGCCACCTACACCGACGCCACCCAGGGCAACCTGGTGCAGACGGCCAGGGTCGACCTGGCCGCCGGCCGCGACGTCACCCTGGCCATCGGGTTCGGGGCCACCCAGGGCGAGGCGGTCGGCACCGCCGGCGCCGCCCTGCGGACCGGGTTCGGCCGCGCGCTGGTGCGCTACGCCGCCGGCTGGGTCGGCTACGACGCCGGGCTGGTCCCGCCGCCGGCGCGCTTCCCCGGGCTCGGCGACGCCGCCGCCCGCGAGCTGCGCCGCGTCTGGTACCTGAGCGCGAACGTGCTCAAGGCCTCCGAGGACAAGACCTTCCCGGGGGCGGTCGTGGCCAGCCTGGCCTCTCCCTGGGGGCAGGCGGTCTCGGCCGGCGACCCCAACAACACCTATTTCGGCTCCTACCGCGAGGTGTTCGCCCGCGACCTGTACGAGACCTTTACCGGGCTGCTGGCCGCCGGCGACCGCGCGACCGCCCGCGACACGGTGCGGTTCCTGTTCGAGCGCCAGCAGCTCCCCGACGGCTCGATGCCGCGCAACAGCCTGGTCAACGGCAAGCTCGCCCCGGACAGCTTCGGCATCCAGCTCGACGAGGTCACCTACCCGATCCTGATGGCCTGGCAGGCCGGCCTCACCGACCGGGCCTTCTACTCCGAGCACATCAAGCGCGCGGCCGACTTCGCCATCAGCCACGGCCCCAGCTTCGGGTCGGAGCGCTGGGAGGAGCAGGGCGGCTTCTCACCCTCGACCATCGCGGCCGAGATCGCCGGCCTGCTCGCCGCGGCCGACATCGCCCAGGGCAACGGCGACCGCGCCGCCGCCCGCGTGTACCGCGGAGTGGCCGACGACTTCCAGCGCTCGGTCAAGGGCTGGACCGTCACCACCAACGGCCCCAAGACTCCCAAGCCCTACTTCATCCGGCTCTCCAAGACCGGCGACCCCGACGCCGCAATCACCTACAACGTCGGCAACGGCGGACCCACCCTGGACCAGCGCGAGGTGATCGACGCCGGCTTCCTGGAGCTGCCCCGCCTCGGCATCCTCCCCGCCGACGACCCCGACGTGCTCCGCTCCCTGGCCGTGGTCGACGCCGACATCCGGCGCGACACCGCCAGCGGCCCCGGCTGGCACCGCTACACCGGCGACGGCTACGGCGACCGGGACAGCGACGGCCGCCCGTGGGCGCCGACCGGCCAGGGCAACGGCCACCTGTGGCCGGTGCTGGCCGGCGAGCGGGCCGAGCACCACATCGCGCTCGGCGACCGCGCGACCGCCTCGCGGCTGGCCGACGCCATGCGCCGCTTCGCCTCCGGGTTCGGCCTCATCCCCGAGCAGGGCTGGGAGAACCCCGACCTGGCGGCGTCGCCGTTCGGCACCCCGCCCGAGGAGGCCTCGATCGGCTTCGTCAACGGCGGGCCGGTCGGCTCCGCTTCCCCCCTGACCTGGTCGGCGGCCCAGTACGTCCGCCTGGTGCGTGACATCGCCGCCGGCCGGCTGGTCGAGCAGCCGGCCAACACGGTCCGCCGCTACGTCACCAACCAGCAGCAGGCCACCGTCCTGACCGTCACCGAGCCGCCCGACCGGACGCCGGTGGCCGCCTCCCCGGTCACCGTGCGCGGCACCTCGGCGCCGGACAACACCGTGGACGTGTCCGCCACCAACACCGACGCCGACTCCGCCAACACCGTCGTCACCACCACCGCCGCGGCCGACGGGGGCTGGAGCGCGGAGGTGCCCATCCAGGGCGGGACGATCGTGCTCGACGTGGTCGCCACCAGCCCCAAGGGCGCCACCGCCCACGAGCAGCGGACCGTCGTGTTCGACGTCACCCCGGGCGAGGTGCTGCTGGACGTCACCGACCCGGACGGCGACGACAACGGGCCCGGCAACTACGCCTACCCGACCTCGGCCAACTTCCAGCCGGGCGCCTACGACATCCAGCGCTTCCAGGTCCTCGACGACGGCGCCGACGTCATCTTCCGGCTGCAGACCCGCAACCTGAGCCCGACCTTCGGCAGCCCCCTGGGGGCGCAGCTGGTCGACGTCTACGTCCACGACCCGGCCGCCGCCAGCACCTCGACGGCGGCGTCGTTCCCGCAGCGCAACCACCAGATCGCCGCCGGGTCGGCCTGGAGCCGGCTGATCGAGGTGCAGGGCTTCGGCCAGCGCTATGTCGACGCGGGCGGCGCCACCCTCGGCACCGTCACCATCAGGGCCAACGAGATCTCGCGGTTCATCACCTTCAGCGTGCCCAAGTCGAGCCTCGGCCAGCCCGGCCCCGGCTGGGGCTTCACCGTGGTGCTGACCGGCCAGGACGGCTTCAGCCCGGACCAGGCCAGGGGCTTCGCCCCCACCCCCCAGGAGTTCCAGTTCGGTGTCTGCGCCACCGCCTCTGCCGACCCGCACTGCACCGTCGACCCCGCCACCGTGCCCAAGGCGATGGACGTCACCACCCCGGCCGGCGTCAGCCAGGCCACCGAGCTCGACTACACGGTCAACCAGCCGGTGACCATCCAGGGAGTGTTCATCCCGTGACCGCCGACTCGGCGGCCTCCATGGACGGGTAGTCGTTGACGCCGACGATGCGGCGTCCCTGGAAGCTGAACACGGTGACGACCGGGTCGGCGTTGAGCCACTGCGCATCCTCGGCATAGATCTCTGCCAGGCGGTCGAAGTCGGCGCGATCGTAGGCGTCCATGGTGTCGAACATGAGCCGCATCGTGCCCTGGGCGTCCATCGTCCACCTCCCCTAGGCGTCGCTGGGGCGGCGGAACCGTTGTCGTTCGCGCTCGGTCTCCTGGCGGCGGTCGCACCCCTCCAGATGGTCGTTGACGAGGCCCATCGCCTCCATGAAGGCGTACACGGTGGTCGGGCCCACGAACGACCAGCCGCGGCGGCGCAGGTCCTTGCTCAGCGCCTTGGACTCGGGGCTCTGGCCGAGCTGCAGGAGGGCGGCGTGGTCGAGGACCGGAGGGCGGGCCTGGGGGCCGGGCTCGTACCGCCAGACGTAGGCGGCCAGGCTGCCGAACTCTGTGACCAGGTCGGCGTAGCGGCGGGCGTTGTTGACGGTGGCGTCGATCTTGGCCCGGTTGCGGACGATCCCGGGGTCGGCCAGCAGCCGTTCCACCTCCTCGGCCCCGAACCCGGCCACCGCCGCCGGGTCGAAGCCCTGGAACGCCCGGCGGAAGTTCTCCCGCTTGCGGAGAATGGTGAGCCAGCTGAGCCCCGCCTGGAACCCCTCCAGCGACAGCTTCTCGAACAGCCGCCGGTCCTCGGCCACCGGCCGGCCCCACTCGGTGTCGTGGTAGCTCCGGTACAGCGGGTCGCCAGCTCCCCACCAGCACCGGGCGACGCCGTCGTCGCCGACCGTGACCCCCTCGGGCAGCGCCCCCATGGCTGGCTCCTTCCTCGCGGATGCCGCTCCGGCGGCACCATAGCGCCGAGGTGTCACATGCGGAGGAACTTGAGCACGGCCAGGACCCGGCGGTTCTCGGTGTCGGTGGGGGGCAGGTCCAGCTTGGCGAAGATGCTCGAGACGTACTTCTCGACCGCGCTGTGGCTGACCCGCAGGGCGTCGACGATGGCGTTGTTGCTCCGCCCCTCGGCCATCATGCCCAGCACCTGGAGCTCGCGGGGGGTGAGCCGGTCGATGGGGTCGTGGCGGTGGCGGACCAGCAGCTGGGCCACGACCTCGGGGTCGAGGGCGGTGCCGCCGGCGGCCACCCGGCGCAGCGCGTCCAGGAAGTCGGACACCTGGGCGACGCGGTCCTTGAGCAGGTAGCCGACACCGCTGGTCTGGACCGACAGCAGGTCGGTGGCGTAGCGCTCCTCGACGTACTGGGACAGCACCAGGATGGCGACCGACGGGTACTGGCGGCGGATGACCAGCGCCGCCTGGATGCCCTCGTCGGTGTGGGTCGGCGGCATCCGCACGTCGACCACCACCAGGTCGGGGCGCTGCTCGCCGACGGCCCGCAGCAGCTGGTCCGCGTCGGACACGGCCGCGGCGACCTCGAAGCCGCCGTCGGCCAGCAGCTTGGTCAGGCCCTCCCGGAGCAGCACCGAGTCCTCGGCGATCACGACTCGCATGGCAGCTCCACCGTGATCCTGGTCGGCCCGCCGGGCGGGCTGTCGATGGTCAGGGTCCCGTCGACCGCCGCCGCCCGCTGGGCGAGCCCATCCAGCCCGCTGCCGCCGGCGGGAGCGGCGCCGCCCTGGCCGTCGTCGCTGACGACGACCAGGAGCCGGTCGCCCTGGCGTTCCACGGTGACCTCGCAGCGGCTGGCCCTGGCGTGCTTGGCCACGTTGGTGAGGGACTCGGAGACGACGAAGTAGGCGACGGCCTCGATGCTGGGCGAGCAGCGCGACGACATGTCGACGCGCAGCCGGACCGGCAGCGGCGCCCTGGCGACGATCCCGGGCAGGGCCGCGTCCAGCCCGCGGTCGTTGAGCACGGCCGGGTGCAGGCCACGGACGAACTCGCGCAGCTCGGCGAGGGCGGCCACGGCTTCGTCGTGCGCCTTGGCGATGGCCTCCCGGGCGGGCTCGTCCGCGTCGGTGAGGCTGGTGCGGGCCATCCCCAGGTGCATGGCCAGCGAGACCAGCCGCTGCTGGGTGCCGTCGTGGAGGTCGCGTTCGATCCGGCGACGTTCGGCGTCGGTGGCGGCGACGATCTCGGCCCGGCTCCGGGCCAGTGACTGGACCCGCTGGGTCAGCTCGTCGGCGCGGCCGGGGCCGAGCAGGGCCCGGGCCGCGACCTCGTCCACGCCGGCCACGCCGCGCGCCACCCAGGGCGCGGCCAGCGTCACCGCGACCCCCAGGACGACGGAGCCCAGCGCGGCGGCCCCCCGGCCACCGTCGGCCCAGAGGTCGACGGCGAAGCCGGCCGCGATGGGCAGGGCCAGCCAGCAGACCGCCACCAGGGCACCGCCGGCGCCGCCGATGACCAGGGCCAGCAGGTGGTAGGCGAGCTGCCGCCAGGTGGCGGATGCGCCCCAGGGCCGGAGCGGCCGCAGCGGCCAGCCACCCCGGGCCCGGGGCGGCGGCACCGGGAGCTCGACCCCGAGAACGGCGCGGAACCGCAGCCGCTGGAGGGCGCTGAGGGCCCGCACGCACCACGGCGCCACGACCGGGACGCCGACCACCACCAGCACGTAGGCCACGGCGAGCAGCCGGGCACCGGTGGGCCCCTCGATCAGGCTCCAGAGCGCGGCCGCCCAGCCCACCCCCAGGCCGGCGATGACCACCCAGCCGGCGATGCCGAGCGGCAGCCCGAGGAGCGCGTGGAGGGTCGTGCGCCAGCTGCGCGCCGACCACAGGGCGCGCAGGGCACCCTGCGCCGCGCCCCGGCTCCGCGGGGCGGCTGTCGTCTCCATCCAGGTCATGGGATCACACTAACCAGCGCCGGAGCCTCCATCCATGCGGCCACCCCTCGGCTCGACTGCGGAAAACCCCACCCCGCGGAGGCTGCCCGCCCCAACGACAGCTCGCCCCCGACCGGGGACGATGCCCGGCGTCATCGCGTTGCCACACGGCTCCGCACACCCATCGCAGAGGAGGGACGAGATGATCGAGGCACGCGGGTTGACCAAACGGTACGGCGCCAAGCTGGCGGTCGACGACCTGAGCTTCACGGTGCGGCCGGGCGTGGTCACCGGCTTCCTCGGACCGAACGGCGCCGGCAAGTCGACCACCATGCGGATGATCCTCGGGCTGGACGCGCCGACGCGCGGGTCGGTGACCGTCAACGGCAAGCCGTACCGCCAGCACCCGGCGCCGCTGCGCGAGGTCGGCGCGCTGCTGGATGCCCGCTCGGTCCACCCGGGCCGCAGCGCCCACCACCACCTGCTGGCGATCGCCCAGACCTGCGGCATCGGCCGCTCCCGGGTGGACGAGGTGATCGACGCCGTGGGCCTCCGCGAGGTGGCCCGGCGGCGGGCCGGCGGCTTCTCCCTCGGCATGGGCCAGCGGCTCGGCATCGCCGTTGCGCTGCTCGGCGACCCCCATACGGTGATCCTCGACGAGCCGGTCAACGGCCTCGACACCGAGGGCATCCGCTGGATGCGGTCGCTGCTGCGGGACCTGGCCGCCGAGGGCAGGACGGTGTTCGTGTCCTCGCACCTGATGAGCGAGATGGCCCTGACCGCGGAGCACCTGATCGTCATCGGCCGGGGCCGGCTGATCGCCGACACCGGCATGCGCGAGTTCATCGCCGGCGCGGCCCGCGACGACGTGCGGGTCCGGAGCACCGACCAGGACGCGCTGGCCGCGCTGCTCCGGCCGCGCGCCGCCGAGGTCTCGCCCGACCGGGACGGCGCCCTGACCGTCTCGGGGCTGACCACCGACCAGGTCGGCAGGGCCGCGGCGGCGGCCGGGATCACCCTGCTCGAGCTCACCGCCCGCCAGGCCTCGCTGGAGGAGGCCTTCATCGACATGACCAGCGACGCGGTCGAGTTCCGCGCGCCCACCACCGCACCGGCGAAAGGATGACCACCATGACCGTGCCCACCGCACCGGCCCCGACGGCCTCCCGTGACGACCAGCGGGTCACCCAGGCCAGGGTGATCCGATCGGAATGGACCAAGCTGCGCACCCTGCCCTCGAGCGCGTGGTCGCTGGTGGTGGCGGCCGTGCTGATCGTCGGCATCGGCGCGCTGTACGCCGGGGTCCGGGTCACCAGGCCGCCGCAGGACCCCGCCGCCATCGCCAGCTTCGACCCCACCGCGATCAGCCTCAGCGGCATCAGCCTGGCCCAGCTCGCCATCGGGGTGCTCGGGGCGCTGCTGATCACCGGCGAGTACGCCACCGGCACGATCCGGACCAGCTTCGCCGCCGTCCCGGCCCGGCTGCCGGTGCTGTGGGGCAAGGCGATCGGGTACGCGCTGGCCGTCCTGGCCCTGTGTGTGCCGGCGAGCTTCGCGGCCTTCCTCGTCGGCCAGTCGATCCTTTCGTCCGGGGACCTCGACACCACCCTCGGCCAGCCGGGCGTGGCCCGGGCCGTGCTCGGCGCCGCGCTGTACCTGGCCGCCGTCGGCCTGCTCGGGCTCGGCCTGGGCGCCCTGCTGCGCGGGACCGCCGCGGCCGTCGGGGCGCTGTTCGGCCTGCTGTTCGCCCCCCAGATCCTGGTCGGCTTCCTACCGTCGACCTGGTCGGACCAGCTCTACGGCTACCTGCCCGCCCCGGCCGGGATCGCCGTCACCAACGTGCGGCAGGACCCGGTGGCGCTGGCCCCGTGGACCGGGTTCGGCGTCTTCTGTCTCTACACCGCCATCCTGCTGGCCCTCGCCGCCTGGCGGATGCGGCACCGGGATACCTGAGACGGTGGGAACCATCGGCCAGGGGTTCGGGTTGTCCAACTGGGCGCGCGTTCGCGCTGCCCGAGACAGGGAACGCCAACAGTCCGAGGAGGCCTCGGCATGAGGAAGGGATTCGCCCGCGCAGCGCTCCTGGCGGCGCTCGCCGTCGCCCTGGCGGCCTGCGGCGGAGGCGAGGACGAGGGGTCCGGGACCGCGGCGACGGCCGCGCCGGCGACCACCGCGGCCCAGGAGACCAGCGGGACCACGGTCGCGGTGGCCAACAGCAAGCTGGGGGACATCCTGGTCGACGGCGAGGGTCGCACCCTGTACGCCTTCACCAAGGACCAGGGTGACCAGTCGGCGTGCAGCGGCGAGTGCGCCACCAACTGGCCGGCGCTCACCGGCACCGCGACCGCCGGGACCGGCGCCCAGGCGTCGCTCCTGTCGACCGCCACCCAGGCCAGCGGCACCGACCAGGTGACCTACGACGGCAAGCTGCTCTACCACTTCGCCGGCGACGCCAAGCCTGGCGACACCAACGGCCAGGGCGTGGGGACCGTGTGGTTCGCCGTGGCCGCGGACGGCGCGCTGGTCAAGGAGAAGGCGACCGGCGGCTATCCCTGAGCGGTCGCGATCCTCACCCCAAGGAACCCGGGCGGGCCGGTTCGGGTAGCAGGGGGTGTGACCAGCACGACGCAGCCGGATCGGCGGCCGCCGCCACGGCGGTCGGTGGTGTCGCGCCGGGCGCTCGCCGTCGGGGTTGGACTGGTGCTCGTGGCCGCGGCGGTCGTGGCCGCCCGCGCCGGCCTGTGGGACCAGGGCGGCCAGACCGGCCAGGCCGGCGCCCGGCCGGTGCCGGGTGTCCCGCTGCAGGGTCCCACCGGCCTGCGGCCGCTGGTGGCCAGCGGCCCGGCGCCGGTCGTCCTCGACGTCGACAGCGGGGCGGTGGTGCCGGTCACGGGCCTTCCCGCCGGCGACGACCGCTCGGTCCACGCGGAGCGGGTGGGCGAGGACGCGGTGATCGTGTCCCGCCGGGACTGCCCTGGCCGCGGCTGCGACCAGGACGCGGTCGTGTACCTGGTGCGGCACGGCGGCACCGTGGCGACCCGGTCCTGAGCACCCTCGAGCCGGGCCGGCTGATCGCCCTGACCGACCTGGGCAGCGGGGTCAGCCACCGGCTCCCCTGGCCGAGCCGGCTCGACGACCACGTCATGGGCCTGATCGAGGGGCACCCGGACGGCCGGCTGGCCAGCGTCGCGTTCTACCCCGCCCGCAGCGGCGCCGCGCAGACCCTCGACGTGTGGCTGCTGGACCTCGCCACCCGTCGCTGGCGGCGCCTCCCCGACATGCCGCTCCGCCTCGCTCCCAGCAAGCCCCAGCTGCAATGGACCGCCGACGGGCGCCTGCTGCTGCTGGCCGGGCTCGCCGACGACCCCGCCAGCGTGGTCGCCGTGTGGCGCCCCGGCGAGCCGCGGATCGCGACCCGCCGGGTCCGGCTGCCCGGGCCCGAGCGGCCCGGCGGCTACCGCTTCGCGATCTGGTAGGCACTTCCGCCGAACCAGCCCCGGAGCTGGAGGGCCGGCGGGTCGCCGGATTCACGCGTTTAGGTCGAATTCCTGCGGGAGACGACTTCTTCCTCTAGCCCGCTCGCAAAGGAGCGACCATGTCTGACCCCGACCACGTCAGGGACGAGGAGATCGTGACCGTCCGCGGTGAGGGGCCGCCGGACACCGCCCATCCTCAGGACGCCGACAGCGCCGACACCGGGGATGTGACCGATCAGGCCGAGGCTGAGGCCGCGCTCAGCGGCGCCGGCGACACGGGCGTGATGATGGACGCCGCCGACTCGGGCGCACTCGACCAGTCCGATGTCCCCACCCCGAGTGGCGCCAGCGACACGGGCGTGATGATGGACGCCGCCGACTCGGGCGCCCTCGACCAGTCCGATGTCCCCACCCCGAGTGGCGCCAGCGACACCGGCGCCATGATGGACTCCCGCGACACGGGCACCATCGACCGGACCGACGTCGGGGAGCCCGAGGATGCAGATGCCGACGAGTCCGACCGGTAGCGACCAGGAGGGTGACGCGGCCGGCGACGCGCTCGCTCGCTGCGTCGGCGACCCGGGCCGGTTCGTCGCCGGGTCCTGGGGGCGGGCGCCGCTGTACCGGCCAGGGGCCGACGCGGCCGGCTTCGCCGACCTGTTCTCCCTCGGCGACGTCGACCACATCCTGTCCTCGACCACGCCGCGCTTCCCGGCCTTCCGCATGGTCAAGGAGGGCAGGCAGCTCGACCCGCGGTCCTACACCAGGCCGGGGCGGGTCGGTGGCCAGCCCGTGTTCGACCTGGCCGACCCGGGATGCGTGTACGAGCTGTTCGATGGCGGCGCCACC
>Ga0307302_10001004_pt1 | contig 12388 bp, 14 predicted proteins | sample ER_DNA_183_FD_194490 | JGI IMG/M metagenome (GOLD analysis project Ga0307302, IMG submission 194490) | Bulk soil microbial communities from the East River watershed near Crested Butte, Colorado, United States - ER_DNA_183 | ecosystem: Environmental > Terrestrial > Soil > Floodplain | place...
TGTCGAAGTCGTGGATCAGGGTCTCGAGGAAGATGGTCGAGGGCGGCACCCGGCCCGGGTCGGGGATCCCGGGGTCGCGGGTGAGCGAGCGCAGCAGCTGTGGGGTGCCGAGGCGGCCGGCGGCGACCAGGTCGTGCGCGGCCCGGAAGCTCTGGTCGAAGCGGCGGTTGAAGCCGACCTGCAGCGGCACCCCGGCCGCCTCGGCGGCCGCGATGGCCCGGTCGGCGTCGGCCAGGGTGAGGGCCATGGGCTTCTCGCAGAACACCGCCTTGCCGGCCCCGGCGGCGGCTTCGACCAGGTCGGCGTGGAAACGGGCCGGGGCGGCGATCACCACCGCCTCAACGGCCGGGTCGGCCAGCAGCTCGGCCGGGTCGGTGGTGGCGAGCGGCGCGCCGAGCGAGGCGGCCAGCCGCTCGGCCGCCCCGGGGGCAGGGTCGGCGACACCGGCCAGCCGCGCCCCCGGCACCCGCCGGGCCAGGGTCTCGCCATGGAAGGCCCCGATCAGCCCGGCCCCGATGAGGCCGACGGCGACGGGCGCGGTGCTGGCATCGCTGACGGTCATAGCCGCTCTCCTCTCGAGCCCGGCGTCCGGGACGTGGTGAAGGCCTCGCGGAAGCTGGCCAGAGCCTGCTCGCTGTCGCCCGACGCCCACGCCTCCAGGCCGACGGTGCCGCGGTAGGCCATGTCGTCGAGCGCCCCGGCGACGGCCGGGTAGTTGATCTCGCCGGTCCCCGGCTCGCAGCGCCCTGGGACGTCGGCCACCTGGACCTCCCCGATCAGCGGGCCGGCCCGGCGCAGCAGCTCGATCAGGTTCCCCTCACCGATCTGGGCGTGGTACAGGTCCAGCATCATCCGCAGCCCGGGACGGCCGACCGCCTCGACCAGGGCCATGGTGTCGGCGGCGCGGGCGAATGGCACCCCAGGATGGTCGACGGCGGTGTTCAGGTTCTCCAGGCAGAAGGTCACCCCGGCCCGCTCCCCCAGGGCGGCCACCCGCTCCAGGGTGCGGGCCGCGGCCAGCCACATCGCCCCGGTCACCACCTGGACCGGCCGGACCGGCAGACCGTTCGCGTCCAGCCCGGTCCCGTGCAGGTTCAGCCGCGGGCAGCCCAGCCGCTCGGCGACCGCGATCGACTCCCCGGCCGTTCGCAGCAGCTCGGCCGCGCCCTCGTCGTCGGACAGGGTCCCGGTGACATAGCCGGTCATCGACGAGAACACCGCCCCGGTCCCCGCCAGGGCGTCGACGTCCTTTCGGGTCCAGTCCCAGATCTCGACCTGGAACCCCAGCTCGGCGATCCGCCGCACCCGCTCCAGGAGCGGGAGCTCCAGGAACACCATCTCGGCGCAGACGGCCAGCTCGGCTGTCAGGAGCCTCTCTCCCGGGCCTTGGCCTGCGCGGCGCGTCCCGGGGCGCCGATGCTCCTGGCCAGGTCGGTCGGGTCGATCGGCATGGCGCTGCCCGCCTTTCTGTACGGCCTGACCGGATACTGCTGGGTCTTGGACGCTACCACGGGCGCCAGCCTGGCCAGACTGGCGCCGACCGGTCAGTTGCGCCCGCCCGAGTCCCGAAGCCACAGGGACGCCTTGGTCGGCTCGACGGTCTGGGCGGCCACGGCCAGCAGCTCGCCGGTCAGGGTGTCGAGGTCGACCTCGTCCCGCAGGCGGGCGCTGAACGCCTCGATGGTCTTGGCGGCGTCGTAGCGGCGCCGGTTGAAGCGCCGGTCGACCACCTGCTGAATGCGGCGGCGGGCCGGCTGGAACAGGGCCGCCACCGCCAGGGTCGCCCCGGCCACGGCCAGGCTCGAGTCCTGTCCGGCCAGCTGGCCCAGGACCAGGGCGACGGCGGCGTAGCCAGCGCCGAGCAGCAGGGTGAGCAGCCCGTAGACCAGCGTCCGGTTGATGAGCCGGTCAATGTCGTACAGCCGGTACCGAAGCACCGCCACGCCGATGGCCGCCGGGACCACCACAAGACCCAGGCCGCTGACGACCGTGTCGATCAGCGGGGGGACGCTGCGAATCGTCCCCCGCGTGTACAGGAAGGCAAGGAGATAGTAGCTGGCGAGCAGGGCGGCCGCGTAGGCCAGCCACTTGAGCTGTTGACGCTGCACGCCGCTGGCGCGCCGTAGCCGCAGGACCATCGAGACGACGGCGACGCCGAGCAGGGCGGTGGCGGCCGCCTGGGCGATCTCGTTGACCGGCCGCAGGACCTCCCCGGCGGCCTCCCACCCGAGCGGGTTGGGGATCGGCCCGAGCTCGAAGAAGCCTCCGGGCTGCGGTCCCGGCAGCAGGGCCAGGCCGACGATGCCGGGCAGGGCCAGGAGGCCGTAGCACCATGCCACCCAGCGCCAGCGCGGGCTCGGCAGGTGACCGTCCGGGAAGAGCAGGATCAGCCAGAACCACAGGCTCAGGCCGAGCACCGTCGTCCATGGGGCGAGCCACGCCGCCGCCCGGCCGCCGGGCAGCGCCGGCCAGCCGCCCAGCAACGTCGCGAGGGCATAGTGGAGGGCGAAGGCACCGAGCAGGATCAGCAACCCGGCGGCACACAGCAGCCAGCCAATGCGGTTGCTCGGCCTCCGGCTGATGATCACCGCGCCAACCACTGTCCAGGCAAGAAAGGCCGTGTAGATCACCACGTCGACAACGTCGAAGACCGGCACACCGGCCAGGGGCCCGTGGGCGCGGCCGAGGCCCACACTCGCCGCCCACAGGCCGATCGACAGAGCCAGCACCGTCCAGGCGGGCCAGGAATGTGCCGTTCCTGCCCGGCCCGTGGCGGGACCCATCGGGGCCAGAGACATCTGGGTGCTCCTCGGCAGCGACGGTCCATCTCCGGCCGGCACCACAACGGGTCCGGCGTCGGCAGGGTCGCCCCTACCCGTCCCGAGAACGTTACGGCCTTCGTTACGATACGACCAGAAGTGCCCAGTCCGATCCATCCGGTATTGACCGCGACGTCCCAAGTGAGCACGCTTTGCTTGCGGCAATCGCGAATGCCGGGGGGATGACATGCGTCGCATCGTCTGGGTCGTGGCACTTGCGGTGGTCGTACTGCTGCTCGTGGCCGCTGTCTCGACGGCGATCGCTGAGCCGGACTTCGGCCGGACGATCTGGAGGTTCGTCCGGGACTACCGATGGTGGCTGGCCCTGGCCGTGGCGGTGGCAATCGCCGTGTTCCTGCTGCGCTGGCTGCTCGGCACGTTCCTGGGCCACCAGCGGTGCTCCCCCTGGCGGGCACACGTCCGCGCCTCCGCGGACGCCCTCAAGCACCAGCTCAACGCGCTCCCCGCCGAGCGCACCCGGGCCAGGCGCGAACGCAGGGACGCCGTCGGCCAGGCCGTCCAGGACCATCTGCGGGCCGCCTGCAGGTTCGCCGCCTGGGACGAGGAGGACAACAGCAATGGCGGGCCGTCGGTCGGCCGCCAGTTCAACGAGTGGTGGACCGGCGCCTCCTGCGAAGGCGCCTACGTGAACCTCCATGAGGCCGAGATCGCCCTGGCCCAGCTGCTCCCCGACGACGAGATCCAGGCCGGCATCCCGGCGGCCCTGGCCCGCCTGGAGACGATGGACGTGAGCGACCCGCGGCGCCGGGCAGCCGAGACACAGCTGGCCTTGAGCTCGCCCAGGGCTCCCCGCCGGGCCGCGTTCCAGAGCGCCGTCAGGACCGGCCTTGAGCTCATCGACCAGCAGCACGCCCGCCTCCGCGGCTTCCGCAACATCGTCCTGACCACCACCGTGGGGCTGATGCTCCTGGTGGTCGCCATGTGTGTCGTCGGTGCCTGGAAGCCGGACGCCATCCCGCTCTGCTTAGGCCCGGAACCGACAACCGCCTTCGGACAACCATCGGCGCCGGTCGAGGGCCCGGTCGGGGTGGCATGCCCGTCGGAGGAGGCGCCCCCGACCCCCGGGACCGAGCCCCGCCGGCTCCCCGCCCCAGGCGACGTCACCCTGGTGGCGCTCCTCGGCCTGATGGGCGGCGGCCTTTCAGGCGCCCTCGCCATCCGCCACCTGCAGGGCACCTCAACCCCCTACGACGTCCCGGTCGCGCTCTCCCTGCTCAAGCTCCCCTCTGGTGCCCTCCTGGCCCTGGTCGGCCTGCTGTTCGTCCGCGGCGGGTTCGTCCCCGGCCTGTCCCAGCTCGACAGCCAGCCGCAGATCCTGGCCTACGCGTTCCTGTTCGGCAGCGCCCAGCAGCTCGTCACCCGGCTGATCGACCGCCAGGCCCAGGACATCCTGACCAAGGTGCCCAGCAAGGAACCAACCACCTCCAAGCCAGAGCCACCCCCCGCCGAGCAACTGCCGCCGACCAGTCGCTCAACCAGGCCACTTCGGCGAATCCGCCCCCGCCGCACAGCCCGCTAGCGCCCCTGGCCGCCCGTCATCCGCCCGCGGAGACGATCGCGACCTGGTCGAGGCCGTTTCGCACCTGCCACGACGCTCGCCCGACGCCAGGCTGAGACCGGCCCCCGCGATGCTAGAGCCATTGACCCACAAGGGTTGCGCTGTATCGAGGGGGAGGTCGCCATGCGACCAGTTCGGATCATCATCGCCGTCGTGTTCGCCGCCGCCATCGCCGTCGCCGGCTGTGCGGCCCACTCCACCGCCGTCGACCCGTCCGTCACGCCGGTCAACGGGCCCGCACCGGTGCCCGTTCCCGTGCCCGAGCCGATCCCGGTTCCGCTCCCGGTCCCGAACCCGGCTCCCAAGCCGCCGGTCCTGGCCGACGGTCACTACGACGCCTACGTCCGTCAGGTCGACAGCGGCCGCGACCGGCTGGTGGTCGACCTGGTCCAGGTGTTCCACGACCAGGCCGCGGTCAACGAGGCGATCGCCGACGGCCAGTCCCGCGACGCCGCCCAGTACCTGTCGACCTACCTCCGCAACGAGAACCCGCGGCTGCGCACCCTGACGCTGGCGGGCAACGTGCGGGTGGAGCTGCTGGGCGGCGACTGCGAAGCGCCCCTCAGCCACAAGCTCAGCGAGCTGGCTGCCCACGCCCGCTCCGGTGCCAACAGTAACTACTACGCGCTGACCGTCACTGGCGGGGCCGTGCAGCGGATCCAGGAGCTGCGAACCGGCAACGCCTGCTGAGCAGCCGTCAGGGGGCCGCGGGCCTCCGTCTGGTGGAGCCGGGCGACGCCCGGCTCCACGCTTACGTGCGGGTGGTTGCGTGCGCTGCGGTACGCGGGGCCGGGCAGGTCCACCCAGACGTCGCGGGTCGTGCCGCCCTGCGGGTCCTCTGCCCGTATTTTGCCTGCAACCTCGGTTCTGGCTAGTGTCCGCCATGCTTGCTCACCTGTCCCCGCTCGCCGACCCTCACCACGCGGTGCTCTGGTGCAGCCTTGGAGGTCCGATGCGGTTCTTCCGGTCGCTGATCCCTGCCGTCCTCCTACTCTTGTGGGCCGTCCCGGCATCTGGGGCCGAGGTGCTCACGATGACGTGCCCGGTCTGCGACCACGTGGACGTGGCCGGCCGCGGCATGGAACCTAATGCGACGCTCACCTTGACGATCACGGATGTGAAGAGCGGCCAGACCGTGCTCCCCGAAACCCGGATCACCACCGACAGCTCGGGCAGCTTCTCCCGCGAGTTCGACATGGACCTGGCCAAGCATCCGGCGCTGCTCGGCAACCTGTACGAGCAGAACGGCAGCACCCTCGTGCTGGCCGCCCACGCCAACGCCTCGGCCCCGGCCCACTGCCGACGGGACGCCTCGCTGCCCTACACCGGCTCCCGCGCCGGTCTGTCGGCCGGAGCTGCCGGCGGCCTCCTGGTGCTGGGCGTCGGCCTGCTGCTGGTCACCCGTCGCCGCGCCGGCTCGGCGGCCTGATCAGGTTCGGGCCCGGCGCCGGCCAGACCGGGCCGCTGCAGCCACCCCAGGGCTCGTAACGATGCTGGGACGGTCGCGACCGATGCTGTCGGCGTCAGGCGTAGCCGAGCGGCCATCGGGGGGCCAGCGATGCGACGAATCCTCACCATCTCGGTCCTGGCGGTCCTGCTGGCGAGTTGCGCGGGCGCCGGCGACAACGCCGGCAGCACCACGAGCCCGCCTCCAGCGGCCGCCCAGACGGCGGCCACCGGCGAGCTCAACGCCTCCTTCGACACCGGCGGCCACAAGCTCCACCTGCGCTGCCAGGGCAAGGGATCCTCAGGGTCGCCGACCGTCGTGTACCTACACGGCCTGGGAGGAGACGGCTCGGATGTCGAGTCGATCAACACCCTGCTCGCCGGCCAGGTCCGTGTCTGCACCTACGACCGCGTGAACGTGGGCCGCAGTGACCGGGTCACCGGCCGCCACACCGGCGCCGACAGCGTCAACGACCTGCACGCCCTGCTGGAAACGGCCGGCGTCCCCGGGCCATACCTGCTGGTCGGCTTCTCGTTCGGTGGTCTGCTGGCCATCATGTACGCCGCCACCTACCCCGACCAGGTCATGGGCATGGTGAGCCTTGACGGAAGCCTGCCGACCGACGACGAGGTCGACCAGCTGATCCCCAAGGACGAGCGCGACCAGGTGATGGCCGAGCAGGACCGCAACCAGGAGTCGGTGGACTTCTACCGCACCGTGGACGAGGCCAAGCCGCTGGTCGCCAAGGTCCCGGATGTGCCGGTCACCTACATGGCCGCCCGCCCGGTCGAGCTGCCCCCGAACTGGCCGGTGAAGCGCATGCAGGCGTTCATCCGGACCAAGCAGGTTCAGTTCACCAAGACCGTCCCCAACGGCCGCCTGGTCGAGGTGCAGTCCTCACACGACATCGACCTGGACAAGCCGGAGCTCGTCCTCAAGGAGGTCCAGAGGATCCTCGAGTCGGCGTAGCGCCGTTACCGCGCCGCCGGACCTACCGGTCCCACTCCGGCGGCGGCTGGTGGCCCTCCTGCAGATGCCAGTAGTCGCGGGCTTCGGTGATCAGGCCGTCGGTGTCGAACCGTGCCATGGCGCACCCGGCCAGCGTCATCGCCGTGCCCTGCTGGTCCAGGAAGCTCGCCCAGTACTCCACACAGGCCCGGTCGCCCTGGACGACCGGTGTGCCGAAGCGCACCTCGTCGATCCGCTGCTCGTCCGCGAAGGCCTGGGTGACGTAGTCGCGAACGGCCTGGCGTCCGCGGTGGGGCGGGCGGAACGGGGTGGAGCGGTGCACGCAGTCCTCGGCGTACAGGGCGACGACCGCCTCGACGTCGTGGGCCTGCCAGGCGGCAGTCCAGGTCGCCGCCCATCTGCGTGCCGTCGCCTGGGAGTCCATCTCCGCCTCCACATGATCCGGTCGGTCGTGTGCGGGGCTAGCCGGGCCATCCTCGACCAGGACGACCACCCTGAGCGCGGTCAGGCCCTCGCCGGGGAGTCTAGCGGGCGGCCAGACACCGCCGGCAGCCCGACCGAGGCGCCGGCCGTTGTCCACCCCCGGCGATAGGGTGGTTGCCCGATCCATGGGGTTCCTGGAAGGCTGCCAGGAGCCAGCGAAGGAGGTTGCCCGTGCCAGCACCGGCCGAGGGGGGGAACCCGACGGCGCCGGCGCGGAGGATGGTCCCGCTCTATCGCGGGGCGACGACCACCACCACGCGGCCGCCGCTGCCCGTCGACAGCCGCGAGCAGCTCGTCTACCTGCTCACCCAGGCCGCCGAGCTCGAACAGGGGATCCTCTGCGAGTACCTGTTCGCGTTGTACTCCCTCAAACGCGATCCCGGCGACGGGCTCGACCCCGAGCAGCTCGCCCTGGTCACCCGCTGGGGCGACACCCTGGCCCAGATCGCGGTCCAGGAGATGCTGCACCTGACCCTGGCGACCAACCTGCTGACCGCCGTCGGCGCCAGCCCGCACTTCCACCGGCCCAACTTCCCGATCCGCTGCCAGTGGTACCCGCCGGACGTGCAGGTGGCGCTGGTGCCGTTCGGCGAGGAGGCGCTGCGCCACTTCCTGTACCTGGAGCGCCCCGACGACGTCGACGTGGCCGACGCCGAGCTGTTCTCGGTGGTGTGCGAGTGCCGGCCCCTGACCGCGACCCCGGCCACCCTGACCGCCGAACCGCAGGACTACACGACCGTCGGGCACCTGTACCGCAGCATCGGCCACGGCTTCGCCCGGCTCGTCGAGCGCTACGGCGAGGCCGAGGTGTTCATCGGCCCGCCCGAGGCCCAGGCCACCCGCGAGCTGCTCGGCTGGTCGGAGCTGGTCGCGGTCACCGACCTGGCCTCCGCCGAGGCCGCCATCGCGACCATCGTCGAGCAGGGCGAGGGCGCCGATGGCGACTGGCGCGAGGCCCACTTCGGCCGCCTCTCGACCGTCCTGGAGGAGTTCCTGGCCGCGACCCAGGCCGACCCGAGCTTCGAGCCGGCCCGCCCGGCCCAGCCCGCCTACGTGCGCCGCCCGCCCGACCAGCCCCTGGCCGTGGTCATCAGCGACCCGCTGACCGCGCAGGTGGCCGACGTGTTCGACGCCGCCCACCAGACGCTGCTCCAGCTGCTGTGCCGGCTGTTCGTTCACGACGAGGAGACCGACCGGGAGGTGGACACGCTGGCCGGCGCCGCCATCGGGTTGATGGCGGCGGTGCTGCGGCCGCTGGGGTCGGTGCTGACCACGCTGCCGCTCGGCCCCGACCACCCTGGGGAGCTGGCCGGCCCGGCGTTCTTCATGGTCCACCCGTCCCAGTTCCTGCTGCCCTGGCGGGAGGCCGCCTGGAAGGTGATGATCCAGCGCCTCGGTGTGATGGCCGACGCCTGCGTGCGGCTCGGCTGCGAGCCCGGCCTGGAGCGGCTCGCCGAGCTCGAGGAGCCGGTCCGCGGCCTGGCCGCCCGGCTCCAGGGCCACCTGGACGAGCGGGCAGCCGCCGGATAGGCCGCGGTTCTATCGTCCCGACAGCTCGTGAGGATCGTCCGGTCCGGGCTCGACGCAGAACTCATTGCCTTCGGGGTCGCGCATGACAGTGATGTCGCCATAGCGCTCCACGACCGTGGCGCCCAACCTGACCAGCCGCTCGACCTCTTGATCCATGCTGGTCAAGGCGCGCAGGTCCAGATGCAGTCGATTGTTCGCCGCCTTCGGGCCACGCTCGCCCCGGAACCAGATGTTGGGACCACCCCAACCCGGCGCCTCGACATAGGCCCGCTTCGGGCTGGAGTCCTCATCCACGTCCGAGCCCAACGCCGCCGCCCAGAACCGAGCCACCCGCAGGGCGTCGACACAGTCAAAGGTCAGGTTCTTGATAAACGCTGGCATGGCGCTCCTCGGATCGCGACATGGCCGCGATCATCCCAGAGAGCTGGGCGGTATTGCCTTGCGTGGAATCGGTGTGAGCAGCGTCCCGCCCTTACTGGCTGAGCTGGAACGGTGGGTAGCGGTCGGTGACCAGCACCCACGCATAGGCGATCACCCGGTTCTGCCAGCGGATGACACCTTCCACGAAGTCGAACATTCCTCTTGGGTAGCGACCGGTGAACAAGATCGCGAACCAAGCCACGATCACCACCACCAGCGCCGCGATGTCCAGGAAGAACAGCACAATGTAGTGAGGGATGGCCAGCAACCACTTGACCAGGGGCAGCCATCGGTTGAGGTCGCGCTGGGCGTCCGGGTAGGGGTAGTCGAGGTGGACCGACTGGTGCTCGTCGGTGGCCGGGTAACGGTCGTCCATCAACGCCAGGTAGGCGACCACCCGGTTGCCGAACCGCTGCAGCTCCAGGTTCCAGTCGAACCACCACCGCGGGTACTTCTGGCGGAACAGGATCATCAACAGCGGCCCCAAGAACAGCAGCCCGCCAGCCCCGACCACGGCGGTCTGGGTGGTGTCGTTGCTCCACTGCCAGCTTTCTCCCCCGGACACGGCCCCCAGCACGATCATGATCGGGATGGCCACAAAGATCCGGAAGGCGGTGGTCAGCCGATCCAGGGGTCGATCGGGGTAGTCGACTGTGAGCCCAACCGGATATGCCTCCTGCTGCATTCGCCGTCTCCTTCCCTTGCGGGGTCTGCAAGGGATTCGACGCCAACCAATGAAGGGAAGCAACATTGACAACGGAGGCGCCAGGGCTGACGGGCCCCCGCAGGGGTTCGCCCTAGCGTGCGTGAGCAGGCGCGTGGAGGTGAAGGAATCCAAGCAGAGCGTCGCCAGCCTGTTCGGTTGAACTGCCAGCTCCGGCCGGGCGCTAGGTTGTGGTGATGAAGCGGGTGCTGCTCACCGGGATGTCAGGGACCGGGAAGTCGACGGTGATCAACGAGTTGGCCGCACGCGGCTACAAGGCCGTCGACACCGACGACCACGGGTTGTCCGAATGGGTGGCCGTCCCTCTTGAGGAGCCAACCGGCCTGGCTCCCGGGCAAGATTGGGTATGGCGAGAAGACCGCATCCAAGAGCTGCTGTCCAGCGACGACGTCGCGGTGCTGTTCCTGAGCGGCTGCTCGCCGAATCAGGGGAAGTTCTACCCGCAGTTTGACCACATCGTGCTGCTGACCGCGCCCCCCGCGGTGCTGGTTGAGCGGTTGGCCACCAGGACCACCAATCCCTACGGCAAGCACCCCGATGAGGTCACTCGGGTGCTTGCCCTACAGCAAACGGTCGAGCCGCTGCTGCGAGGTGGCGCGGGGCTGGAGGTGGACACCAGCGCCCCCCTCGACCAGGTCGTCGCCACCGTCCTCCGGCTCGTGCAGTCACCCCCATCGTCAACACCACCGGAGTGACTGCGAGCCGGTCGGACAGGCTGCTCATCAGGCCAGCAAGGCGGTGGGCCAGGTCGACGCCGGCACCGCGGCAGACAACTCGTCATCAAGGCGACCCGGGATGGGCGCCTGAACCGTTGTGAACAGCCGCCGTCTCGCCCTGGCGGCTCACCACCGGGGTACCCTGGCCAACCACGGGAGTGACGAGGCAGGCCGCGCCGTCGTAGCCTGCCGGCCATGACCGACCTGCTCGATCCCGCCGACGGCATCCCGACGTCGCCGGCCGGCGCGCCGCCGGCTCCCGACCCCAGGGCGATGCCGCCGTGGCTGCCGCGGGCGATCGGCCTGTTCCTGCTCGGCGTTGCCGGGCTGTTCGTCGTCTGGTGGCTGCTGCAGCGCCTGCGCACGCTGCTCATTCTCCTGCTGGTGTCGCTGTTCCTGGCCATCGCCATCGAGCCGGCGGTGAACGCCCTGGCCCGCAGGGGCTGGCGCCGGGGCGCGGCCACCGCGGTGGTCTTCCTGGTGCTCTTCGTCGCCGCGGCAGGGTTCGTCGTCGCCGTGGGCTCGCTGGTCGTGGACCAGGTGTCCAACCTGGCCGACGCGGTCCCAGGTTACGTTGAGGGGACGATCGCCCTCGTCAATCGCACCTTCGACACCAGCCTGTCCAGCGACACCCTGGTCGCGCAGCTCAGCAGTGCCGAGTCGCCGGTGCGAAGGTTCGCCACCGGCCTTGCCGGCAGCGCCCTCGGCATTGGCGTGCAACTGCTCACGCTGCTGTTCCAGCTGCTGACGGTGGCCCTGTTCACCTTCTACTTCGCCGCCGACGGGCCGCGCTTCCGGCGCGCCCTGTTCTCCGTGCTGGCCCCCAGGCACCAGCGGGAGGTGCTGCGGGCCTGGGACGTGGCCGTCGAGCAGACCGGCGGCTATGTCTACTCGCGGGCGCTGCTGGCAGCGGTGTCGGCCACCGCCACCTGGGCGTTCCTATGGCTCATCGGGGTGCCGAACCCGCTCGCCCTGGCCATCTGGGTAGGATTGGTGTCGCAGTTCGTCCCCACCGTCGGGGCCTATCTGGCCGGCGCCCTGCCCGCGCTGGTCGCGCTGCTGTCGAGCCCACTCGACGCCGTCTGGGTGGTGGCCTTCATCGCCGCCTACCAGCAGGTCGAGAACTACCTGTTGGCCCCCAGGATCACCGCCCGCACGATGTCGCTGCACCCGGCGGTGGCGTTCGGCTCCGTGATCGCCGGGGCGGCCCTGCTCGGCGGCGTCGGCGCGTTGCTCGCGTTGCCGGTCAGCGCCACCCTGCAGGCCTTCGGTTCCACCTACATCCGCCGCCACGAAGTGGTCGAGGAGGCCGGCCCGGCCCCCGCCTGAGCCGCACCTCAGGGAGGACACAACGGGAAACCGTCCGCCGGGTGCGTACGCTCCTGGTCGCAGGTGGAATGACACCGGGAATGACATGACGACGAGCCTGCATCCTGCCCTCAGTCGGAGACCAGCCAGTGTCCATCGCGCATGAGCTCGCGTCCGGCCAGCTCGTTGGCCTCGCGCCACGCCTGCAGCCGCCGAGGCTCGATCCGAAAGTACAGGTAGGGGTCGGTTAGCTGGCGCGGGTCGAAGCCCGTCTTGGCTGCGAAGGCATCCCCCACCTGATCTGGAATCTCGGCGCCGGCCAGTGGCTGCACCGTTCCCTCGATGAGGACTAGATCGCGCGTGGGACCGATCCCGAGCCGGACCTTGCTCGTG
>Ga0307302_10001005_pt1 | contig 12387 bp, 6 predicted proteins | sample ER_DNA_183_FD_194490 | JGI IMG/M metagenome (GOLD analysis project Ga0307302, IMG submission 194490) | Bulk soil microbial communities from the East River watershed near Crested Butte, Colorado, United States - ER_DNA_183 | ecosystem: Environmental > Terrestrial > Soil > Floodplain | place: USA...
CGTCCACGCCACCGAGAGCGCCCTGCTGCGCCAGCTGGCCAACTTCGAGGAGCTGGTCGCGGTGGCGATGGCGCAGCGGGCTCCGCACCGCCTGACCCGCTACGCCGAGGAGCTGGCGGCCAGCTTCCACCGCTTCTACAGCGAGTGCCGGATCCTCTCCGACGACGTCGAGCTGTCCAGCGCCCGCTGGTGGCTCTGCGTGGCCACCCGCCAGGTGCTGGCCAACGCCCTCGCGCTCGCCGGCGTGGAGGCACCAGAGCGCATGTGACCCGCTGCCGCATGACGGCGGCACCGGCCCGGAGATGCGTGCCCGGCCGCGCCGCGTCAGGCAAGATGCTGGGTGGTCGCCAGCCGACCGGTGGCCGGTGGATGCCGGCGTCGGCCCGGGAGATCCCGGGCGTTCGCGCCGCCGGCTTGACGTGGAGGAGCGGGGGCGTGGGCGAACCGGTCGCAGTCGGGATGCTGGGGTGTGGGGTGGTCGGGACCGGGGTGGCCCGGCTGCTGGCCGACCACGCCTCGCAGGTCGCCGACCGGGCGGGCGCGGCCATCCGCCTGCAGCGGGTGGCAGTCCGCGACCTGGCCAGGCAGCGGGACGCGGCGGTGGACCGGGCCTGGCTGACCGACCAGGCCGCCGAGGTCGTCACCGACCCGCAGGTCGACGTGGTGGTCGAGGTGATGGGCGGGATCGAGCCGGCCCGCGGCCTCATCCTCGAGGCCTTGCGGCTGCGGAAGCCGGTCGTCACCGCCAACAAGGAGCTGCTCGCCACCCACGGGTCGGAGCTGTTCGACGCGGCCGACGCGGCCGAGGTGGAGCTCCGCTTCGAGGCGGCCGTGGCCGGCGCCATCCCGATCGTCCACCCGCTCAAGGCGTCGCTGGCCGGGGAGCGGATCCGCCGGATCCTCGGGATCGTCAACGGGACCACCAACTACGTGCTCTGGCGCATGGCCACCACCGGGACGGGCTACGCCGAGGCGCTGGCCGAAGCGACCGAGCTGGGCTACGCCGAACCCGACCCGTCGGCCGACGTGGAGGGGTTCGACGCCGCCGCCAAATGCGCCATCCTCGCCAGCCTCGCGTTCAACACCAGGGTGGTGACGCGCGACGTGTACCGCGAGGGCATCACCGACGTGACCGCCGCCGACGTCGCCGCGGCGGCCCGCATGGGCTACACGGTGAAGTTGCTGGCCATCGCCGAGGAGATCGAAGGCGAGGTCAGCGCGCGGGTCCACCCGGCGATGGTCCCCGACGGCCACCCGCTCGCCGGCGTCGGCGAGGCCTACAACGCGATCTTCGTCGAGGGCGACGCGGTCGGCCGGCTGATGTTCTACGGCCGGGGCGCCGGCGCGCTGCCGACCGGCTCGGCCGTGCTCGGTGACCTGGTCGAGGTGGTCCGCAACCGCGCCAACGGCTCGCGCGGCGGCGGCTCCACCTTCCTGTACGAGCCGCGGCTGCGGCCGATGGAGGAGGTCGACACCCAGTACTACCTGGCCTGCGAGGTCGCCGACCGGCCGGGGGTGCTCGCCCAGGTCGCGGCGGTGTTCGCCACCCACGGGGTGTCGATCCGCTCGGTGCTGCAGCGTGGCAAGGGTGATGAGGCCCAGCTCGTGCTGGTCACCCACCTGGCCAAGGAGGGCGCCATGCGGGCCACCCTGGCCGGCCTCGAGCGGCTCGCCGTGGTCAGCGAGCTGGTCAGCGTCATGCGGGTCGAGGGGGAGGAGGCCGACGAGGTGATCGTGAGATGAACATGACCGCGCACCGCCCCCGCTGGCCAGGGGTGATCGAGCACTACCGCGCCTACCTGCCGGTCGGCCCGGGGACGCCGGTGGTCACCCTGCAGGAGGGCGCCACCCCGCTGGTCCCGGCCGCGACCCTGTCGGCCCGCACCGGCTGCGAGGTCCTGCTCAAGGTGGAGGGGGTCAACCCGACCGGGTCGTTCAAGGACCGGGGCATGACCATGGCCGTCTCCAAGGCGCTCGAGGAGGGTGCCGAGGCGGTGCTCTGCGCCTCGACCGGCAACACCTCGGCCTCGGCGGCGGCCTACGCGGCGCGGGCCGCGATCACCTGCGCCGTGCTGGTCCCCGAGGGCAAGGTCGCGCTCGGCAAGCTCGCCCAGGCCCTGGTCCACGGGGCCACCGTGCTGGCGGTGGACGGCTCCTTCGACGACTGCCTGCGGCTCGCCCGCGAGCTGGCCGAGCGCTACCCGGTGACGCTGGTCAACTCGGTCAACCCCTACCGCATCCAGGGGCAGAAGACGGTCGCCTTCGAGATCGTCGAGGCGCTCGGCCGCGCCCCCGACGTGCACTGCATCCCGGTTGGCAACGCCGGCAACATCACCGCCACCTGGCTCGGCTACCGCGAGGCGGCCGCGGCCGGGCTGGCCGCCGGCCTCCCGGCGATGCACGGCTTCCAGGCGGCCGGGGCCGCCCCGCTGGTGGTGGGGGCGCCGGTCCGCAACCCGACCACGATCGCGACCGCGATCCGGATCGGTGAGCCGGCGTCCGGCCCCGGCGCGCTCGCAGCGGCAGGGGAGTCCGGCGGCGGGCTCGCCGCCGTCACCGACCGTGAGATCCTGGCCGCCTACCGCCTGCTCGCCCGCGAGGAGGGCCTGTTCGTGGAGATGGCCTCGGCCGCCTCGGTGGCCGGCCTGCTGGCGCTGGCCGCCGGCGGCGGCCTGGCGCGTGGCAGCCTGGTGGTGGCCACCCTCACCGGCAACGGCCTCAAGGACCCGGACTGGGCGGTCGCCGGCGCGCCCCCGCCCCGCCGCGTGCCTCCCGACGCGGCCGCGGCGGCCGACGCCCTCGACCTGACCGGCGCGTAGCGGCCTGACCCGGACAGCCGACCGGCCGGCAGGACGTGCCTGCCGGCCGGTCGTTCCCGCGTCGTTGCGGGGGCTGGGTCCTCGCTAGCGGGCGAACACCTGCAGCTCGGCCGCGCGCACGTTCAGGCCCTGCGGGCTGCCGAGGTCGCAGTCGTCGACCGCGCGGGGGTCGGCGTCCTGCTCACCCTGGTAGCCGGGTGTGCCGGTGCACTGGTTGTTGAGCACCACCAGGCGCACGTAGGTGGCCTGGACCGAGTGCAGGTCGAACGACCGGATGATCAGCTCAGGCGCGCGCGGCCGCGGCCGGATCGCCGGGAAGGCGTCGGCCTTGCTGGTGAAGGCGACCTTGAACTGGCTGTCCTGGGTGCAGTCGACCCCGGTGCTGACGGTGCAGACCTGGATCTGGAACTGGCGCAGCGCCGAGAAGCGGCTCTGCGCAGGGTCGTTCGGGTCGTTCTGCGTGAACGGCGGCCGCAGGTGGGCGCTCACCTGCACCCGGCGGACCTTGTGGGACGGCTTGGCCGGGTCGAGGTGGACGGTGACCGCCCGCCCCTGCACCGCCACGCCGAGCGAGGCCCAGTTGGTCGCCTCGGTGTCGTCGATCAGGCTGGTGAGGTTGACCCCGTCACCCGAGATGGTGGCCCCGTTGGTGCGCGAGGCGAGGTTGGCGGGGAGCACCAGCTTGGGCGTTGTCACCTTGTTGGCCCGCACGGTCGCGCGGAAGCGCTTGGCGCCGAAGCCGTCGGCCCTGACGATGAAGTCGTAGGTCCCCGGGACCATGCGGGCGACCCCTGGCAGGGCGGTGGCGCCGTTGGTGTCGGCCACCGGCATCGCCCTGGCCTCGTACCTGCCGACGAACAGCTGGGCGCCGGCGACCGGGTTGCCCTTGTCGTCCTTGGGCTGCAGGGAGACCAGGCCCTCGTTGGCGAACGGGGAGGCGAAGCTGGGGATCGGGTCGGGGTCGGCGTTGGTGTTCGAGAAGGCGTCCTCGCCCAGGCCCCGGCTGGCGAAGGTGTTCCACAGCACCGCCTGGTTGGCGCCGCCGAAGCGGACCAGGTCGGCGGCGAGCAGCGCGTCACGCGCGGTCACCATGCTGGTCTGCGAGGGCTGCAGCAGGTAGGAGTCGTACATCAGCTGGGCCCAGCGGCGGTTGCCCGGGCAGCGGTCGGCCGGGCGCTTGCCGTCGGCGCAGGCTTGCTGGAGCCCGCGGTTGCCCGACGGGAACCGGCGGTCGTACTTGGCGATCAGCGCCTGGCGGATGGCGAAGTTGGTGGCGCTCCAGATCTCGCCGTCCGCGTGGACCTGCGGGCCGGTGACGTCGTAACCGATGTCGGAGTAGTTCAGCGGGCTGCGGTTCATCCCGTAGTTGCGGATGCCGGCCTGCTTGTCGCCGGTGACGTAGGGACCGACCGCGTAGCGGTTCTCGCCGCCGACCGGGACGAAGCCGTACTCGTTCAGGTACTCCATGGCGTTCAGGTCCGACCAGGACTCGCCCATGGCGCCCGCCTGCGGGCCCGACAGCCCCAGGTCCGGGCCGCCGACCATCCGGTTGGTGATCGCGTGGGTGTACTCGTGCCCGATCACCGTCTGGTCGTAGTCGCCGTCGACGCACGGCGCGTAGAACGCGCCGGCGATCGGCTGCCACAGGTACATGTTGGTGATCGGGGCCATGCCGTCGGGCGGGGTGATCTGGTTGGCGTTGTCACGCGCCTCGAAGTTGGGCGGCCCGCCGGAGATGCCGCCGGCCTGGGCGTTGCCCTGCTCGTGGTCGTTGCCGAGCCCGCCGCGGCCGAAGTTGTCCTTCTGCAGGTTGAAGGTCTGCTCGGTGAAGCCGAGATGGTAGGACCAGTCGTGCATGCGGTTGTGCATGGCGAACAGGTTGGCCCGTGCGGCGTCGATGTCGTTCCGCTGGGCGGAGGTGAACGTCGTGTCGGGGTTGCACCGCTGCTCGAACCACTGGTTCGTCCACGGGTAGACGTAGTCGCGGTCGGGGCGCGGCGTGGCCGTCTCGGTCCCGACCGTGAACGGGTCGTTGCTGTTCCAGTTGTGGACGGCCTTGGCGTTGTTGCCGTCGGTGGTGAAGGACGGCCCGGTGCCGGGGTTGACGTCCCATTCGAGGTCGGGCGAGCTCGGGTCGAGCGCCCGGTCACAGCCGGGGCTCGGCTTGGTCCAGCACCACAGCTCGCGGGTGTCGCTCGAGGAGTAGTCCTGCGGCGGTGAGGCCGGGAACGCCTTCCACGCCGGGTTGTCCTCGGCGTAGTTCACCAGTGACTCGCGCCGCCAGACCTTGCCCGTCTGGGCGTCCACCCAGCTCAGCAACGCGAGCGGGTCGCCGCCGGTGGCGTTGTCGAAGACGATCGTCTCCCACACCGGCCGCACGCCGTTGCGCGGAGTCGGCAGGGACCGCAGGCGGGCCGCCTGGCGGCCCTCGAAGCCGGCCGCGCTCATCAGCGTCCAGCCCTTGACGGCGCCGTTGACGCTGGCCTTGGCGCCGGTACGGCCGGCGTCGCTGGCGGCCCGGTCCCAGGCCTGCTCGGCGGGGATCCTGGCGCCGCCGGGCGCCGCGCCGTCGCCGGCGATCGAGGAGGAGGCGTAGGCGATCCTGCCGCCGGACACGCCCACCGTGACCAGGCCGTCGGCCGCGGCGACCGCGTCCCCGAAGCGCTGCCGGAAGGTGACCGCGCTGCCACTGCCGACGCGGACGTTCATGATCACGTCGAGCCGGTCGACGTCGGCGGCGTCGAGGCGGAACAGGGCGTGGTTGCGCTTCAGCCAGGTGCGGGCGGCGACGCCGTCGTTGCCGGACAGCCCGGTGGCCAGCCAGCCCTTCTGCTTGAAGATCGAGAGCGGGGTGCCGAAGGCGTTCCAGCTGACCCGCGCGCCCGCCGCCAGGCGCCGCTGCGCGGCACTGGGGCTGACCCGGCCGGCACGGGCGTCGGCGCCGCCGGCGCGGGCACCCTCGCCCTGGAAGCTGAACTCGCGGGCCGGCGGCTTGGAGCTGGCACCGGCGGGCAGGCCACTGGCGATGGCCATGGGCACGGTCAAGGCGACGGCGAGGAGTGCGACCCCCCCGCGTCTGCTGCCCCGGTGGAACCTGGCGAGCATCGGGCTGGCTCCCTTCTGCCACCCCACCCGGGGAGGTGTGATGGCGGCTGGCAGGGACGGGACGCTGCGACGCGGGACCAGCGCGGCTGGCCTGGCGGCCGCCGTTGGCCGGTCCGGTAGTGACTTCTATGCACCGCCTTGCGTTGTGTCAATGGTTTGGGCGGATTCTGGTGATGCTTACGCGCTAGCGTAATCTTGGCTGGATCGTCTGGCTCCGAAACCTCGTGGCCCGTGGCCGGCAGGCGGCCGCCACGACACGCCACCAGGCGGGTAGGCTTGCCGGCCATGACCGCCCGCGTGCTCGTCCAGGCGCCCGCCACCAGTGCCAACCTGGGGCCGGGGTTCGACGCGGCCGGCCTCGCCCTGGACTGGTGGGACACGCTGGAGGTGACCGCCGGCGAGGCCGGTCCGGCCGCGCCCATGCGGGTCACCGGGGAGCAGGCCGAGCTGATCCCCACCGGGCCCGACAACCTGATCCGCATGGCCATGGAGCGGCTCGCGTCGGCGACCGGGAGGGTGCTCCCGCCGGTCCGGCTCGCCGTGGTCAAGGGCTTCCCGCTGGGACGGGGCTTCGGCTCCAGCGCCGCCGCGATCGCCCTCGGCCTGCTGGCGGCGCGCCAGCTGGTCGCCGCCGACCTGCTGGACGGCGAGCTGCTCGCGCTCGCCAGCGAGCTGGAGGGCCACCCGGACAACGCCGCCGCCTGCCTGGCGGGCGGCGCCACCCTGAGCCGGAGCGAGGGCGGGCTGGCCCGCGCCAGCAGCCTGGACGTCCACCCCGACCTGGTGGCGCTGGCCCTGGTCGCGCCGGAGGCGATGGCCACCACCGAGGCACGGCGCCTGCTGCCCGACCAGATCCCGTTCGCCACCGCGGCGCGCACCGCCGGACGTGCGGCGCTGCTCCCTCTCGCCCTTTCGGGCGAGTTCGACCTGCTCTTCCCGGCCACCGCTGACGAGCTGCACCAGCCGGCCCGGCTGGCACGGATGCCGGACGCCGCCCAGCTGCTGGAGCGCCTCCGCGACCGGGGCCACGCCGCCTTCCTTTCAGGTGCGGGACCGTCCTTGCTGGTCCTGGCGGCGCGAGCAGGCCTGGCCACCGCCGTCGGGGACGCCAGGGAGGCGCTCGACGACGCCGCCGGTTGGCGCCTCCACCCGGTCGAAGTGGCTCGCGACGGCGCCCAGGTGCGCACCGGCTGATCCGCCTGTCCTCGCCGGCGCGGCCGCCGAAGGCCGGCCCGCGGATCCATGCCTGCCTCCCTAGCCGTGCGTAGACTTGCTCAAGCCGAGCGGGCTGACGCCGACGCAGGATCGACAGCCTGCCGCGTCCGACGCACCCGAGCGTCCCCCGGAGCGTGCTCCGTGACCAACAAGGTGACCTCACCGCGGGGTGAGGAGTTCGTCCTGGCCGACGAGTCGGTCAACCGCGTCCTGGTCAAGGGCGTCACGGCGGTGCTGCGCGCCCGCACCGAGCAGCTCTGGTCGACCAAGGAAGGCGACATGTTCCTGTTCTCGGACGCGGAGGGGAACCTGGTGCCGGAGAAGGGCGTCGGCGCCGGCCTGTACTACCGGGACTGCCGCTTCCTCTCGGACCTGGTCATGCGGGTGGACAGCCGCGACCCGCTGCTGCTGTCGACCTCGGCCGACCGTGCCTACATGAGCCATATCGACGTCGCCAACCAGGACCTCCACGCGCCCGGCAACGGCGAGGTCGTCGCCTTGCAGGGCACCGTCAACATCCGCCGCACCCGGGTGATCAACGGGCGCCTGTACGAGCGCATCCGCATCCGCAGCTACAACGAGACCCCGGTCGAGCTCACCATCGAGCTCGCCTTCGGCACCGACTTCGCCGACATCTTCGAGGTCCGCGGCCTGCGCCGCACCGAACGCGGCAAGCTGGCCGTGCCCAAGGTGGACGGCAGCACCGCCGCGTTCGCCTACGCCGGCGAGGACGGCGTCTTCCGCGAGACCCTCATCGCCTTCGAGCTGCCTCCGACCCAGCTCGAGGTGGACGGTGACCGGGTGGTGGCCTCCTGGCGGATCCACCTGGAACGCGGCGAGGTCGAGGTCATCCCGTTCACCGTCGAGCCGGTGATCGACGGCGTGGCGCCGGCGGCCAAGCCATTCGACGCCGCCGTGCACGAGCTGCGCCGCTCCTACGAGGAGTGGGAGCGCTCCTGCACCCGCATCTGGACCGACAACGAGCTCTACAACTCGCTGCTCACCAGGGGCATGCGCGACCTGCGGGCGCTGCGCACCCCGACCGAGCACGGCGACATCGTCGGCGCCGGCATCCCCTGGTTCGTGGCCCCGTTCGGCCGTGACGCCCTGATGACCTGCCACCAGACGCTGATGCTCAACCCCGACCTGACCCGCACCACCCTGCAGGTCCTGGCGGCCTACCAGGCTGACGAGGTGGACGAGTGGCGCGACGCGCAGCCGGGCAAGATCCTGCACGAGCTGCGCCAGGGCGAGCTGGCCGGCGCCGGGATCATCCCCCACACCCCCTACTACGGCTCGGTCGACTCCACCCCGCTGTGGCTGGTGCTGCTCGGCACCTACCACCGCTGGACCGGCGACCTGGCCTTCTGCCGCCAGATGCTGCCCCACGCCGACCGCGCGCTCGCCTGGGTGGACTCCTACGGCGACCTCGACGGCGACGGCTTCCTCGAGTACCAGCGCTCCAGCCCGCGCGGTCTCGCCAACCAGGGCTGGAAGGACTCCCACAACTCGGTGGTGCACGCCGACGGGCACCTGGCCGACGGGCCCATCGCGCTCGCCGAGGTGCAGGCGTACGTGCACGCCGCCAAGTGCCGCATGGCCGAGGTGTACCAGGCGCTCGGCCACGGCGACCGTGCCGCCGCGCTGCGGGAGCAGGCCGCCGCCCTCCGGGACGAGTTCAACCGCCGCTTCTGGGTCGAGGAGGAGGAGTTCTTCGCCATGGCCCTCGACGGCGACAAGCGGCCGGTGACCACCGTGACCTCCAACCCCGCCCACGGCCTGTACTGCGAGATCGTGGAGGACGAGAAGGCGGACGCGATGGCCAGGCGCCTGCTGGCGCCGGACATGTTCTCCGGCTGGGGCATCCGCACCATGTCCAAGGCGTCGGTGGCCTACAACCCGATGAGCTACCACAACGGCTCCATCTGGCCGCACGACAACGCCTTCATCGGTGCCGGGCTGAAGCGCTACGGCCATGCCAAGGCGGCCAACCGGGTGGCGACCGCCATGTTCGACATGGCGGTGAGCGTCGAGTACATGCGCCTGCCCGAGCTGTTCTGCGGCTTCACCCGGCGGGCGCCCAACCGGCCGGTCGCCTACCCGGTCGCCTGCGCGCCCCAGGCGTGGGCCGCTGGCGCCCCCTTCCTGCTGCTGCAGGCCATGCTCGGCATCTCGCCACGGGCGTCGGCCAACACGGTGACCGTCAACAAGCCCCTGCTGCCGCCGTGGCTGAACGTGGTCGAGCTGCACAACCTGCGGGTCGGGGGCTCGTCGATCGCGGTGGTGTTCCGCCGCCAGGGCGAGACCACCGGGTTCTCGTTGCTGGAGAAGGAGGGGGATGTGCGAGTGCTGATGGAGGAGTGACCTCCACCGCCGGGCGGGCCTGGGTGGCCAGGTGAGCGACCTGTTGCGCTCGGCTGGGCAGCGCCCCTACAATGCCCTAGGTCTCAGTCGCTGGCCAATTCGGTCGACGCCCCCGCAAACTTCGGTCCTTCGCCACGAGCGTAGTCTGGGGTTCGAGCATTCGGTCGTTGCCACGACCGTCGCGGGTGCCCGCCAGGCGAGCAGCCGTCCTCCAAGGGGTCGACGCCCGACCGACCAGCGGTGGGATCACGAGTTCCTCTCGAATTGAGCTGCGAAGCTCGCACCGATTCTCATCGTGGCGAACGCCCGATTCGGTCGAAGGTGTCCGCGGCGCCACAACTGGCGACGCCCACCAGGACCGCACGTTCCGTAGATAGCGACACCGGGAGTCCGGTAAGCGGGAACAGGAGCAGACGCGGGATCTTCCTCCAATAGGGGTGCCGATGCCGGCACCGACTTTCTCTGGTTCCGCACAGCAATCACAACGACGGCGCGCAAAGCGCGCTGTCCGGCCGAGGAGCGCAAGGACGCTCCGTACCGGCCGGCACTACCCCTCCTACCAGGAAGGTGAAGATGGCAACCACCGAACGAGACGTCCTCGAGCAAAAGGTGCTGCCCGAGTTGCAGGCGATCGCCTCGTCGATGGGGGTTCAGGGTTACCAGCGGCTGCGTAAGGCCGACCTGATCGGTGCCATCATCGCCAAGGCAAAGGGCGTCGAGTTCACGCCGTCCCCACGCCCGTCGACCAGCGCGAGAGCGGCCCAGCCGGCCGAACCGACACTGCTCGACGCCGGCGCGGGCACCCAGGCACCAGAGCCGACGCAGACCGAGGCCGATGGCGACGGTGACGAGGCAGGCCGCCGGCGCCGCCGGCGCCGCACCCGTGGCGGCGACGGTGACGGCGATGCCGCCCCGGTTGGCGAGTTGACCGCTCCCCCCGCGGTCGAAGGCACCAGCAACGGCAGCGCGCCGCAGGCCGCCGCCCAGCAGGCGGCCGAGAGCATCGAGCGCCGCGAGGGCCAGGACGGCCAGGCGGCGCCGGCCCCGGCCGCGCAGGGCGGCCAGGCCCCGGAGGCCCAGGCCACCCAGACCGCGGCGGCCGAGCCCCAGGCGGCGCCGGCGGCCGCGCCCGCCAGCGGCGACGGGCAGGCACCCGCCCAGACCGAGCAGCGCTCCGGCGGACAGACCGAGCAGCGCTCCGGCGGACAGGCCGAGCAGCGTTCCGACAGCGGCCAGGGCGACGGCGGCCAGGGCCGCGGCGACGGCCAGGGCGGCAGGCAGAACTGGAACCAGAACCAGGGTGGCGGTCGCTGGGAGTCCGGCCAGCAGCAGTCAGGCAGCGGCCGGCGCCGCAACCGCAACCGCAACCGGCGCAACCGTTTCCAGCAGGGCGAGGGCGGCGTCGGCGTGATGGAGCGGGGCGACAGCCGCGGCGGCCAGCCCGACGACCGTCCCGAGGTGGTCCGCACCGGGACCCTGGACATCCGCTCCCAGGACGGCTACGGCTTCCTGCGGGTCGGCGCGTTCACCCCCGGCTCCGACGACGTCTACGTGCCGCTCTCGATGATCCGCCGCCTCGGCCTGCGCCGCGGCGACGAGGTCGAGGGCGTGGTCAAGCTCCCCAGGGACTCGGAGAAGTACGCCGCCCTGGCCCGGGTGGAGAAGATCAACGGCCAGGACCCCGAGGAGGCACGCGGCCGCCGCGACTTCAAGGACCTGACCCCGCTGTACCCGCAGGAGCGGCTGCGGCTCGAGCACAACCCGACCGAGATCTCGACCCGCATCATGGATCTCATGTGCCCCATCGGGAAGGGCCAGCGCGGGCTGATCGTCTCGCCGCCGAAGGCGGGCAAGACCACGCTGATGAAGCAGATCGCCAACGCCATCAGCGAGAACAACCCCGAGGTGCACCTCATCATCCTGCTCACCGACGAGCGGCCGGAAGAGGTCACCGACATGCAGCGCTCGACCAAGGCGCAGGTGATCTACTCCACCTTCGATCGCCCCAGCGACGAGCACTGCCAGGTCTCCGAGCTGACCATCGAGCGGGCCAAGCGGCTGGTCGAGTACGGCCGCGACGTGGTGGTCCTGCTCGACGGCATCACCCGCCTGTCCCGCGCCTACAACCTGGCCACCCCGGCCAGCGGCAAGATCCTCTCCGGTGGCGTTGACTCCTCCGCCCTGTACCCGCCCAAGCGCTTCTTCGGTGCGGCCCGCAACCTGGAGGAGGGCGGCTCACTCACCATCCTGGCGACCGCGCTGGTCGACACCGGTTCGCGCATGGACGAGGTGATCTTCGAGGAGTTCAAGGGCACCGGGAACATGGAGGTGCGGCTGGACCGCAAGCTCTCCGAGCGCCGCATCTTCCCCGCGCTGGACATCGACGCCTCCTCGACCCGCAAGGAGGAGTTGCTGCTCACCGAGGAGGAGCTGGTGGTCTCCTGGAAGCTCCGCCGCGTGCTCGGCGCGCTCGAGCCCGCCCAGGCCCTGGAGCTGGTGGTCGACAAGATGCGCGCCAGCAAGACCAACACCGAGTTCCTCCGCGTCATCCAGCGCGCCAACATCAACTGACCGACCCGCGGGTGGGGCGACCGGGAGGGTTCGGCGGCGGTGCGGCTGGCTGCCGCGACGTGATGGAATGCTGTGCGGGCCGGCGGCGTTATCGTGGCGGGCATAACCCGATCTGATTACCGAGGAGCATGGGCGTATGAAGCAGGGGATCCACCCTGAGTACAAGACCGCGACCGTGCGCTGTTCGTGCGGCGAGACGTTCACCACCCGATCCACCCAGTCCGAGCTGCGGGTCGACATCTGCTCCAAGTGCCACCCGTTCTACACGGGCAAGCAGAAGCTGGTGGACGCCGGCGGCCGGGTCGAGCGCTTC
>Ga0307302_10001006_pt1 | contig 12387 bp, 13 predicted proteins | sample ER_DNA_183_FD_194490 | JGI IMG/M metagenome (GOLD analysis project Ga0307302, IMG submission 194490) | Bulk soil microbial communities from the East River watershed near Crested Butte, Colorado, United States - ER_DNA_183 | ecosystem: Environmental > Terrestrial > Soil > Floodplain | place...
CAACCGCAGAAGAACATGCGCGCTCTCGTTCGTTCGGTAGCGCACCTCGACCCGGTCGGCGGTGCGTACGGCTTGGATCAGCTCCGCCCGCGGCGGGACGGTGTCGACGACGATCGTCTTCGGAATGAGGATCGTCCGCCGGTCGTGCTCGAGGCGGATCTTCAGCCGGTATCTCCCATCGGGGACGACCTGGCCGTCGTCGTCGCGGCCGTTCCAGTCGAAGGCCGCTCGGCCGGCCGGCAGCTCTCTGCCCTCCACGAGGGTGGCGACGTGGCCGCCGTCGGCGTCCACGACCGAGGCATCCAGCCGCTCGGGCCGCCTGAGGAGGAGCGACAGCTGGGCAGTCCGCCGTGCGCAGCCGCACGTGGGCGAAAGGTGTCGGTCGAACTCCGGCTTCGCAACGGGCGACGCCACCAGCTTGAGCTTCTCGGACCGTGCGAACGCCGCGGCGCTGCCGATCAGCAGCACCACGGCGAGGACCATGAGGGCCGTTCGTCCCACTCAGGGACGATGCTAGCCCTAGCTGCCCTGGACGGCGGCGGCTTGCGCCGGGCGAAGCCCGGCTCCGCCCCCGACTGACGCCGCTCACGGCAGGAAGCTGCACTCGCAGTCCCTCGCCGTACCAGTCGTACTGTCTCGGGCCTGCTCGCTGGCCTCCTTTGCGAGCGCCGGCCCAGGGCGGCTAGCTGTTTCTGTAGGCCTCGATGAGGACCTGCGCGACTTCCGGGCGCGAGAACTCGGCAGGCGGCAGCTCTCCCTGCGAGAGCAGCTCGCGCACCTTGGTCCCTGACAGGAAGACGTGATCGTCTCCGGAATGCGGGCACGTCTTCGGCGTCGCCATCTGGCCGCAGACCTTGCACCAGAACGAGTGCTCGAAGAACATCGGCTCGATGTCGAGCTCGTGCGGCTCGAGCTCGTCGAAAATGAGCTGCGCGTCGTAGGTGCCGTAGTAGTCGCCGACACCCGCGTGGTCGCGCCCGACGATGAAGTGCGAGCAGCCGTAGTTCTTCCGGCAGATCGCATGCCAGATCGCCTCGCGCGGGCCGGCGTAGCGCATCGCGGCCGGGAAGGCAGAGACGACGACGCGGTCGCGCGGGTAGTACCCGTCGATCAGCACCTCGTACGCCTTGACCCGGGTCGCGGCGGGCACGTCGTCCGACTTCGTCTCGCCGACGAGCGGATGGATCAGCAGCCCGTCCACGGTCTCGAGCGCGCACTTGGTCAGGTACTCGTGCGCACGGTGAATCGGGTTGCGGGTCTGGAACCCGACGACCCGCTTCCACCCGCGCTCGGCGAAGAGCGCGCGGGTGTCGCGCGGGTCCTTGTGCAGCTCGGGGAAGGACGGCTCCGAGCGCTGGAAGACGGTCACGGGGCCGGCGACGTAGCTGTCCGGCTGGCTGTAAAGGCGCGCGACGCCCGGATGGGCGTCGTCCGTCGTGCGGAAGCAGCGCTCGGCCTCGCGCTCCTTGTCGTAGCCGTAGACCTCCTCGACGTCGAGGACGGCCAGTGCCCGGCCGCTCTCGTCGGCGAGCGCGATCCGGTCTCCGCTCGGCTCGTTCTCGACGGCCAGGCAGACGGGAAGCGCCCAGGGGAGGCCGCCCGCGAGGCGCATGTCCTCCACGACGGGCTCGTAGTCGGCCGACGCCATGAAGCCGGTCAGGGGCGAGAGCGCCCCCGAGGCCAGCATGTCGAGGTCGGCCAGCTCACGCGGAGAGAGCGTGACGGTCTCGAGGGACTCGACGTCGTCCGGCCGCTCGCCGGTCCGTTCGACGAGCTCGCCGCCGTGCGGCTTGATGAGCTGGTCCGCAGTGACGGTGCTCACGCGTTCACCCCGGCCGGGACGAGGCCCAGCTCTTCGAGCTTCGTGATGACCAGCCGTGCGCTCTCCTCGGGGGAATGCTCCTCGGTGTCGATCACGAGCTCGGGGGACTCCGGCTCCTCGTACGGGTCGTCGACGCCGGTGAACCCCTTGATCTCGCCCGCGAACGCCTTCTCGTACAGGCCCTTCACGTCGCGGCGGGCGCACTCCTCGACCGATGCGCGCACGAAGACCTCGACGAACGGGCCCGACTCCTCGACCATCTCGCGCGCCTTGCGCCTCGTCTCCTCGTAGGGAGATATGGCCGCGCAGATGACCGCGCCGCCCTGGCGGACGAGCCGCGACGCAACCCAGCCGATGCGCTCGATGTTGGTGTCCCGGTCCTCCTTCGAGAACCCGAGGCCCTTGGAGAGGTGCATCCGCACCGTGTCGCCGTCGAGGTACTCGACGATGGCGCCGCGCTGATCGAGCTCCGGCCCGACGAGGTGAGCGATGGTCGTCTTGCCCGAGCCGGAGAGGCCGGTGAACCAGAGCGCGAAGCCACCACCGCGCGTCCGTCCCGACTCAGGGTGCTCGTGGCCGTAGATGTGTTCCGTCATGCGTTCCTTTCCTCGAGATGAATACCGCATTCAAGTTTGTCGGATCCCGCCCAGCGGCCGGCCCGCTCCTCCTCGTCCGGGCTGGTCGGCCGGGTGCACGGGATGCAGCCGATCGAGCGGTAGCCCGCGTCGTGGAGGGGGTTGTACGGAATGTCGTTCGCCATGATGTACTCCCAGACGTCTTCCTCGCTCCAGTCAGCGAGCGGCTGGATCTTCCAGACGCCGTACCGCTCGGAGCGCTCGACCTTACGCGCGCCCGCCCGTGAGGGCGATTGGTCGCGCCGGATGCCGGAGACCCAGGCATCGTAAGGGCGCAGCACGTTGATGAGCGGCTCGACCTTGCGGATGTGACAGCAGCGGTCGGGGTTGGTCTCCCAGAGATTGGGCCCCTCGCGCTTGTGCTGCTCGGCCACCGTGAGCACCTCCGGCTGGATCAGTGAGAGGCCGTATCGCTCGACGAGGCGCTCGCGCGTCTCGTAGGTCTCCTTGAAGAAGAGGTGCGTGTCGAGCTCGACGATCTCCACCTCGAGCGCGAGCTCGGAGACCATGTGCACGAGCACCGACGACTGCTTCTGCCACGAGCAGCTGAGGCAGAGACGTTCGCCGAACTCCTCGTACGCCCAGAGAAGGACGTCCTCGGCGGACAGGGCTTCGATCGCGGCGTCAGTCCGTGACAGCTGCATGCTCACCGAGCAGAACCTCCTTGAGCGTGTCGGAGCGAAGGCCGACACGAAGCGTCTCGAGCGGGATGACCTCCTCGGGCGGGATGTTGCCGAGGTTCACGTCCGGCCCGAACTTCTGGACGAACCACGCCTGCGAGTGCGTCGTCGGAGCCTCGAAGATGATGTCGCTCAGCTCGATCTCATGGACGATCTCGTCGATCAGGCCGGTGCGCATGTCGCCCGTTGAGCGAAAGATGCCGGCCGTACCACCTTCCCGGCCCTCCGTGATCACCTTCCATGCTCCGGCGTCGAGGTCCTCTTTCAGCCACTGCACCCACTGGTAGGGCGCAAAGACGACGTCCGAGTCCTTGGATCCGACCTCCGACATGACGACGAAGTCCTGCGCGAGCTCAGCGATCAGCTCGAGCTTCCGCTCGCGCGGCAGCTCGATCGTGCCGTCCGAGATCTCGATATGCGAGAGCCGGTTGTCGGCGAGCCACCGCCTGAACTCGTCGAGCTTGCCGCGCACGACCGCCGCCTCGAACAGCGTCCCACCGCACACGACCGGCGTGTCGAAGGAGCGATAGAGGGCGATCTTCTTCTCGAGGTTGCGCGTTACGTACGACGTGCCCCAGCCGAGCTTGACGATGTCCACGTAGTCGCCAGCGGTGTCGAAGAGCCCCTCGATGTCGCGCAGGTTGAGGCCTTTGTCGATCACGTGGGTGAGGCCAAGCGCGCGCGGCTTCGGTGAGCGTGAGGGCAAGTCCAGGAAGCCGTTGGTGCCGGGTTCAGTCATGCTCGTCTCCTTCGGGCGCGCGAAAGCCAAGCACTGCGAGGACGCAGGGCGTAGGTTTGCCGCCGCGCGAAGGTCACGAGACATGGCTGGGCACGGTGCCTAGAGCCGGGCATACAAGTCCTCCAATCGCTTCTTCGCCGCCTCCTGGACGTCGTGGAAGAGCGACGTCCCGTGAGCGTCGATGCCGACGGTCAGCGGGCCGAAATCCTTGACCCGGAACTTCCAGAGGCACTCGGGCATGAGATCCTCCCACGCCACTTCCTCGATTTCCTCGATCTGGGTGGTCTCGAGGGCGGCCGCGCCGCCGACGATCGCGAAGTAGACCATGCCGTGCTTGCGCATCGGCTCGATCGCCTCGTCGGGGAGCCCGCCCTTGCCGCAGATCGCGCGCACCCCGTAGTCGCGGCCGAGCGGCTCCGTGAACCGCACCATGCGCGCGCTCGTCGTCGTGCCGATCGAGACGGGCTCGTACTTACCTGGGCCGAGCTTGCGGACACCGGGCGCCGTGTGCAGGAGGAAAGCGCCGCTCAGGTCCATGGGGGGCTCGACCCCCTGGTCGAAGATGCGGATCTGCGTCCGGTCGCGGATGCCGAGGATGTGGCCGTCCACGAGGACGGAGTCGCCCGCGCGAAGCGAGCGGATCGCCTCCTCGTCGGCGGGAAAGGTGAGGCGGTGCTCCGTCACGCTTCCCTGTCGTAGTCGACGGTTCCGTCCACCGCGATGTGGGCTGTGGCTCGGCGGGCCGCCCAGCACTGGTAGTTGACGGCGACCGGGTTCAGGGTCATGTGCGTGTCCGCGTGCTCGACGTGGCACTGGAGAACGGTGACGTCGCCGCCGAGGCCCATCGGCCCGATGCCGGTCTCGTTCAGGAGCTCGTAGAGCTCGTCCTCGAGCTTGGCGACCTCGGGATCGGCGTTCCGGGTGGCGACCGGGCGGGCGATCGCCTCCTTCGCGAGATGCATCGCGTAGTCGGCGGAGCCGCCGATCCCGACGCCGACGATCCCGGGCGGGCACGGCTTGCCGCCCGCGCCGACGATCGAGTCGAGGACGAAGCGCTTGATGCCGGCGACACCGTCGGCCGGGACGCACATCTTCAGGAAGCTCATGTTCTCGGAGCCCGACCCCTTTGGCACGCACTTGACGTCGAGCCCGTCCCAGTCGGGAACGAAGTCCCAGTGGACGATCGGCACACGGTAACCGACGTTCTGGCCGGTATTCTCCCGCGTCAGCGTGTGCACGGTGTTCGAGCGCAGCGGGTGCTCGATCGTGGCGCGCTCGGTCCCGTCGTAGAGCGCCTCGTAGATCCGCGCCGGGTGCAGCGGGAAGTGCTCGCCGACGCGGCAGTAGTAGACGGCGATGCCGGTGTCCTGGCAGACGAGCGTCTTCTGGTCGTCGGCGATGTCGACGTTGCGGATGATCGTGTCGAGCACGCGCTGCCCGGGCGTCGAGGTCTCGCGCCTTCGGGCCTCGCGAATCGCATCGCGGAGGTCCTGGGGGATGTCCTTGAGGGCCCAGACGTAGAGATACGCGGCTGCGTCCTCGACGGCCTTCTGCACGTCGGTCGCCACGGTGCTCATGCCGCCACCTTCTCGGCCGCGGCGCGGCCGGCGCGCCGCCCGAAGACGCAGCACTCGAGGAGCGAGTTGCCCATCATCCGGTTGCGCCCGTGGGTGCCGCCCGCGATCTCCCCGCAGGCGAAGAGGCCCTCAACCGTCGTCTCGCCATGCTCGTCGATGACGAGCCCGCCGTTCTGGTAGTGGAGGACGGGGTAGGTGAGGATCGGCTCGCCGAGGGGGTCGATCCCTCCGGCGCGGTAGCGGCGAAGCATGTAGGGAAGCGACACCTCGGCGTCGGCATCGGCAATCCTGGTCGTGTCCAGCCAGACCGCGGGCCGGCCGGCGGGCGTCTCGACGCCGTTCCCCTTCTCGACCTCGTCCACGATCGCCTGCGACACCTCGTCGCGAGGACCGAGGGAATCCGTGAACTCCTCCCGGTCGGCGTTCAAGAGGACTGCGCCGTAGGCGCGCGTCGTCTCTGGAATCGAGTAGCCCTGCATGTTCTCGGGCCAGGCCCCGCCGTTCGGGTGGTACTGGAGCGCGTCGAGGTCCCGAGCCTCCGCGCCGAGGGCAAGCGCCATCTGCGTCACCTCGCCCGTCGCGCCCGGGTGGTTCGTCGAGAGCTCACCGCGCTCCTCGGCCTCGCGGTAGCAGCGGCCGCCCGCGGCGAGGATCACGGCGCCCGCTTCGATGACGTGCTCGCCGCAACGGGCGCGCCACGCGGATCCCCCCGTCGCGTCCAGCTCGACGAGCGGGGAGTGCGGGAACGTCTCGACGGTCGAGCTCTCGATCGCCTTCCGCAGGGCCTTCGTGATCGCGTGCCCGGTACGGTCGCCGACCTGGAGAAGGCGCTTGCGACTCGCTCCGCCGCAGCGGGCGATTCGATAGCCGCCGTTCTCACGGGTGAACTCGACGCCGACCTCCTCGAGCCAGTGGATCGTTCCCGGTGCCTCTGCGGTGAGGATCTCGACGAGCCGCATGTCGGCCGTCTCGTGGGAGCTCTTCCAGACGTCGGCGGCGTGCGCCTCCGGCGAATCGTCCTCGCCGACGGCGGCCTGGATCCCGCCCTGAGCCTTGGCCGAGTTGCAGGACTGGAGCGCGCCCTTGGCCGCCAGGGCCACGCGCGCGCCGGCCCGTTCGGCGGCGACCGCCGATGCCAGGCCGGAAGCCCCGCTGCCGATCACGAGCACGTCGAACTGGAGCGCGTCCGCCACGGGTCGGAATATACCACCGTTTCGCTAATGGCAAGCATTTTGACTTCTTATTCAACCAGGGAGTGCCAAAGGCCGATAAACCGCTCGTGGGCCGTCTCTTCACCTATATCTTCATGCTGGCCGCGCTGGCCGTCGGCGGCTATCTCGTGTTCAGGGCGGCACAGGAGACCGGGCCGACATCGGCCGCCCAGCAGCAGGCCGAGGACGCCGCCAACCAGGTGAGCGCTTCGATCAATCTGCAGCAGGCCACCCCGGCCATGGAGGAATGGTTCGCCAGCACCGGCACGTACGTCGGCGCACAGGCGCAGCTACCGCCTGCGTTCCGCGTCACCCTCGTCCGCGCCGACCGGTTCTCCTATTGCCTCCAGGCCGGCACCGGCGCAAACGTGCAGCACATGAACGGCCCGAACGAGAACGCCCCGATCGCCGGCCCCTGCTAGCGCTCGAGCGCCGCGCTCGGCGTCTCGAGCAGACCGCTGCGCTCGGTGTCGCGCATGCCCGGGATGTAGAGGCAGCCGACTGTCGCGATGCAGGCGATGACACCTGCGCCCGCGAGCGTCGCCTCCACCCCGACCCATGCCGCGACCGGCCCCGTGAGGGCGAACGAGATGGGGACGAGCGAGGTCGACACGAGCCAGTCGAGGCTCGTGACGCGCCCGAGCAAGCGGGTCGGGACGAGCGTCTGGATCAGCGTTCCCCACACGACGAGCCCGGACGCGAAAAGTGCCTGCTGGACGAAGGAGGCTGCGAGCGCCTGCCAGAGGACCGTCGCGAACGCGAGCCCGGCGATACCCAAGCAGCCGATCGCCCAGGCGATGTACATGAACGTCATGTGCCGACGCGGTAGACCGCGCTGCGCCATCACCACCGCGGCGACGATCGCGCCCACCCCGCCCGCGGCGAGCACGAGTCCGAAGTCGTCGGCGCCGCCTCCGAGGTCGTTCTTGATCCGGAAGGGCACGAGCACCTCGACCGGGCCCCAGAAGGCCAGGAGCGAGATGGCGGCTCCGAGCAACGTGCCCCAGAGCCACGCGTGAGCGCGAACGAAGCGGAAACCCTCCCGCAGGTCGGCCAGGGCCGACGTCGGTTCCTCGGAACGGTCCAGGAGCGGGCGCGCCGCGATGAGCGAGATCGCGATGGCCGAAAGGACGTACGAGCCGGCGTCGAGCGCGAAGGCGGCGCCCGGCCCGAGCGCGGCTACGCACCAGCCTCCCAGCGCGGGGCCGACGAGCGCCATCGCGAACGGGCGCACGAACTGGTCGAGCGAGTTCGCCTCGACGAGCAGCCGCTGCGGGACGATCTGCGGGACGAGCGCGTTGAACGAGGGGCCGAAGAAGGCGTCGCCCGTCCCGAAGACGATCGAGAGCGCGAACAGGTGCCAGAGTTCCAGTGTCCCGGTGAGCGAGAGGATCGCGATCGTGGCCACCGCGGCACCGCGTACGAGGTCCGCGGCGATCATGATCCGGCGGCGGTCGAGCCGGTCGCTCACGAGCCCGCCGACGAGGAGGAAGGCGGCCATCGGCAGCGTCCAGGCAACGCCCACGAGCGAGAGCGCCGTCGGAGTGTCCGAGAGCTCGTACACCTGCCAGGCGATCGCGACGATGTAGACGCCGTCGCCGAGGAGCGAGATGGCGGCCCCGGTCCAGAGCAGGGCAAAGTCCCTGATGGCCAGGGGGCGGAGGATCTTCACGCGGCGCAGGCCTATGGTCGTCTCAGGGTTCACGTCTCTTTCCGCCAGAGGAACGGGCACGGGGCAGGCGGCCGCCGAGGCCCGGAGAGACGCGTGCGAAGCGGAGCTAGCCGGGCAGGCGGAAGCCGCCGGAAGGTTCGTGCATGTCGCTTTCCACTAGGGCGGCCTCCTCTCAGGTGATTCGCTCGGCTGAACGGAGCCTACCCGAGCGAACCCCTCGCTGTCAGCCCCAGAGGCCGCCGAAAAGGGTGAACGGGTTCTTGGGAGTGACCTCCCAGACCATCCCGCCGCCCGGCTCGACCGCGACGGTCGCGCCTTGGGGAGCCTCGCCGCGAAGCCGCTCGGCAAGCCTGCCCGCGTCGTCTTCGTTCGCCGCCCCGGCAAGAAGAAAGGTGTGCCTGCGGACGACGGGAATGCCCTCCGACTCGAGCTGGTCGGCGAAGCGCACGGTGTCCTCATGGCTCGGGAGCTCGACCCGCACCTCCCATTGAGCCGCCCCGGATTCGGCCGACTCCGCCGCCTCCCGCTCCTGCAGCCGCCCGTGCTCGACGGCGAGCTCGTCCTCGGTGGTGGGAAGCGGGATGGAACCGTCCTTCCAGTCCTGCTCGACGGGATGCCAGCGCTCGAGCGCCGTGACGGCCGCCAGGCCTTCCTGCTCGATCCGGGCGGAGACGGTGCGGAGCACCTCTCGGGTCGGCGCCTCGGAGTCGGAATAGAGGTAGACGCGCGCACCGTCGCGGCTGACGATCACCCGCTCTCCGAGCGACGAGCGCTCTTCGGCCTCGAGATCGAGCGCCGCCAGCCACTCGGCGAGCTGCGTCCCGTCGCCCTCGTCGTCGAAGTCGATCGTCACTCGCCAGTCGTCGGCCATCGCGGGCGAAGCCTATCGGTCACTAATCTGCGGACGATGCGGTGGGTCGCCAAGGCGCTCCTGCAGAAGGGCCTGAGCGCGCTTCCGCACCCCGAGCGCGCCAACTACGTCCTCCAGCGCCACGTGACGCATTCGCTGCCCGTCCCCGAGGAAGGCTTTCGGCGCCGGTTCGAGCGCGCCGTCCGCCACGTCGATGCCTACGCCGAGCACGGTCCGAAGCGGCCCCTGGCCGAGGCGGTCTTCTACGAGTTCGGCGCCGGGTGGGATTTCGCCGTGCCGCTCTCCTTCTGGTCGCTCGGCGTCGAGCGCCAGATCCTCGTCGACCTACGCCCGAACCTCCGCCTCCCGCTCGTCGAGGTCTCGCTCCGGCGGCTGCGAGAGCTCGTAGGCGTGGACCGCGATCTTCGCGACCCGGGGCGGGCGGCGGTGAACTCGGTCGCGGAGCTCGAGGCGCGGTTCGGCATCCGCTATCTCGCGCCCTGCGACGCGCGCGCCACCGGGCTCCCTTCCGCGTCAATCGGCTTCGTCTCGAGCACGAGCACCCTCGAGCACATCCCGGCGGAGGATCTCGTGCCGCTCCTTGCCGAGAGCCGCCGCCTACTGTGCCCCGACGGTGCGCTGAGCTGCCGCATCGACCTGAGCGACCACTTCTCGCACTTCGACGCCTCCCTTTCGCCCTACAACTTCCTGCGCTACTCGGACCGGGCCTGGAGGCTTGCGAACTCGACCCTTCTCTACCAGAACCGCCTCCGCAGGCCCGACTATCTGGCCGCCTTCCAGGCCGCGGGGCTCACCGTCGTCGAGGAGAAGTCCTGGCGGCCGGCCAGCTCGGCGGCCGAGCTCGACCGAATCGACCTCGCCGAGCGCTTTCGCTCCTATGCTGCGGACGACCTCGCGGTCCAGGGCCTCAGGATCGTCGCGCGACCTTCACCAGACGCTCTCGAAGAGCGCGAGGACATCGTCGGCTGAGGCTGGCCGCGGGTTGGCCTTGGCTCCGCCCCGCTCGGCCGCCGCTTCGGCCAGAGCGGGGAGGTCGTCCTCGGGCACGCCGAGATGCCGTAGGAGCGTGTAGCCGGAGAGCCGCGCGAGCTCCTCGGCGCGGGCGATCGGGTCGTGACGCCCCATCGCCTCGCCGAAGCGACCGATCTCTGTGGCCGCGACCTCCTGGTTGAAGCGAAGAGCCGGCGGGAGGCAGATCGCGTTGGCCGCGCCGTGCGCAATGCCGTAGCGGCCGCCCACCGCCTGGGCCATCGCGTGCGCGAGCCCGAGGCCCGCGCCCGCCAACGCGGCGCCCGCGTGCATGGCACCCTCGAGCAGCGCGCGCCTGCCCTCGGGGTAGCGGCCGTCGGCAAGGACGAGCGGCAGCGAGTCGGAGATCAGGGTGGCGCCGGCGAGGGCCTCGGCGTCCGCTTGGTCGTTTCTGCCCTCGACGTAGAGAGCCTCGGCGCAGTGGGCGAGCGCGTTCATCGCGGTCCCTCCCGTCTCGGCGGGAGGCAGGTCGTAGGTGAGCTCGGGCTCGTAGACGATCCCCTCGACGCGCGCGCCGCCTCCGCCTGCCTTCACGCGCCGCTCCTCGTCGCGGACGCCGAAGCCCTGCGTCCATTCCGCCCCCGAGTAGGTGGTCGGCACGGATACGACCGGAAGCCCCGTGGCCGCCGAGACGGCCTTGGCCGTGTCGATTGCGCTCCCGCCGCCGACCGCGAGCAGGCTGTCGGCGCCGGCGGCCGCCCCGGTCGCCTCGGCAACCGACTCGGCCGATCCGTGGGGCTTGACTCCGAAGAAGGAGCTCGTTGCGGGCAGGTCGAGCTCCCGCCAGCGCTCGGTCGTCACGAGCAGCGGGCGCTCGGAGCCGACCTCCTCGAGCACGGAAGGGAGCTCATCGAGGCCCCAGCGGACGATCACGAAGTCTTCATGCGCGCGAACTCGAGGAACGCGGCGGCAGCGCGTGTCGGCGGGCGGCCCTTTGCCCGGACGACGTAAATCTGCCTTGCGGGGTCGAGCCCTGCGACCCGGGCGACGGCGAGGGCGCCGGAAGCCAGCTCGCCCTCGATCGCGGTGCGGGAGATAAACGTGAGCCCGAAACCGGCCGCGACCGCGCTTTTCACAGACTCCTGCAGGCCGAGCTCGAGCCTGGGCTCGAGGTCGCGCACGCGAAGCCCGGCGCGGCGGAGCTCCTCGTCCACCACCTGCCGCACCCCTGCGCCCTCCTGCATGGCGATGACCGTCTCCTGCCGCAGGTCGTCGAGCGAGACGGTCCCCCCGGCAGCGGAATGGCCCGGCGGGACGGCGAGGACGATCTCGTCGCGGACCAGCGGCTCGAACTCGAGCGAGCGGCTCCTTCGCAGCGCGCCGACCACGCCGAGCTCGAGCTCGCGGGAGGCGACCTTGTCGCTGACGGTCTGGGTGTCCCAGATGGAGAGCGCGACGTGCAGATCCGGGTGATCGCGCTGGAACTCGCAGAGGAGGAGCGGCACGAGGTGCGCGCCCGGCCCCGTCGAGGCGCCGATCGCGAGCGTCCCCGTGAGCTCGCCGCTGTCGGAGGCGACCTCGTCGTAGAGCTGCTCCTCCAGGGCCAGCATGCGCTGGGCGCTCCGGTAGAGGCGAAGCCCCGCCTCGGTCGGCTCGACGCGTCGGCCCGAGCGGTCGAGCAGCGTCTGCCCGAGCCGCTCCTCGAGCGCGCGCACCTGCAGGCTGACCGCCGGCTGCGTGACGCCGAGCCTTTCTGCAGCCTGTGAGAAGCTGCTCTTCTCGACGACCGCGCAGAAGGCGGCGAGCTGACGGGTATCCATAAGCAATCATTATGCAAGCTCTAAGCTGATGACGGCTTCGCCCCAGACCGAGTCGCTCGCGGAGCGCTACGCCCGGCTCTCCCGGGAGGGGACGGAGCCGCGAGGCGTGGACGCGGCGCTGCGCACCCTCGACGTCCTCATTTCGGCGTTGGTGCTCCTCGTCGCTATGCCCGTCCTCGCGCTCCTGACGGTCGTCTTCCTCGTCACGTCGGGCACGCCGCTCTTCTATCGCGGGCTCCGCGTCGGCCGGCACGGCCGGATCTTCCACATGTTCAAGTTCCGCACCCTTCGCCGAGACGCCGAGACGCGGCTCGGCCCCTACTACGGCGAGGAGCTCTCGGTGCGGACGGCAGCCGAAGTCACCCGGCTCGGGCGCTGGCTCCGTGCGTCC
>Ga0307302_10001007_pt1 | contig 12386 bp, 10 predicted proteins | sample ER_DNA_183_FD_194490 | JGI IMG/M metagenome (GOLD analysis project Ga0307302, IMG submission 194490) | Bulk soil microbial communities from the East River watershed near Crested Butte, Colorado, United States - ER_DNA_183 | ecosystem: Environmental > Terrestrial > Soil > Floodplain | place...
GACCCACACAACAGAACCTTCACAGCCCAACTATCCCGCGACGGCCTCATCATCCGCGGCCACCACATCCGCCGCCTCCACGGACACTGGTTGAGGGAGCGAGGGATCCTTGTGACCGCCGTAGTCCTGGATTGATGTCGGATGTGGTGCTAGTCAACGCAGTTCGGCCGTGGATGTCGCGAAGTGGGCGAGAGCGCCGGCGAGTGCCCGCAAGTAGTGGTTGAGCAAGTCCCGGTTGACGTTGTCGACGCGGTCGCAGGCCTCGTGGTAGCAGGGGTCGTAGGGCTTGCCAGCCTGCCCGGCCCAGGCTTTGGCCTGCTGGGTCGTCTTCTCTTCCTCGTCGCCGCTCTCTGCGCCGCCAACAGGGATTCCCGCTTCGATGAACGGCGATTCGTCGTCCCCGACAAACTCGATGATCTCCGGGGATCTCACACCGGTCTTGCTCAGCTGGTCGGCGAGCACCCGTCCGATCGTGGCCGAACCCGCGGGTCCAACCGTCTCGGGATCGCTGCCCCAGCCGAGCCGCCTCCACCAGCTCCCCGGCTTGCCGCCCTGGACGAAGTAGCCGCCGTTCGGGGACGCCACCATGTCGACGTTCAGATATAGCTTGATCTTCTTGCGGTCGTTAGCGGACAGGCCCTCCAGGTAGCCGTTCGATCCCACGGCGCCGTTCTCCTCGTCGCCGAAGAATGCGAACCGCACCGTGTTCTGCACTGACGGGTCGGCGCCGAGTTGGGTGGCGATCTCGAGCAGGCTCGCCACGCCGGAGCCGTTGTCGACGATGCCCGGGCCGTCCTCGACCGAGTCGAGGTGGGCACCGATCATCACGACGTGGTCGGCGTCTCCGGTGCGGGTCTGCGCGATGACGTTGCGCTGGGGCACGCTGGGGTCCTCGTCGTCATCCCCGGACGCATCAAAGGTTGGGGTGCTGGCCTTGAAGCCGGCGTCGCGCAACACGCCGACCACGTACTCGACACTCGCGTCAAAGCCGGGGGTGCCGGCGGCCCGGTTGCCACCGTGCGCGTCGGCGATCTTCTGCAGTGCCTGAAGGTGCTTCAGTGCCCTGGCATCGCTCACCTCACCGGCCAGTTGCTCCACCAATGGGCCGTCAGACGTGGCGGCGTTGGAGCTCGGCGGCGACTGCGTCGCGGTGGGCATCGGCTGCACTGCCACAGAACCGCAGGCCACGACACCGAGAGTGACCGAGATGCCGACGAACGCGAGTCTGATACGCAACCAGGTCAGCCTCGCGGTCGAGCTCACGCGGCGCCGGGTAATCGGACCGAGACAAGCGAGCCGCCCTGGATCTCGGACCAGTCACCCTCGAACTCCAGTTGAGCCAAGGCGGCGGCCGGAAACCGGCCGTCGATGGCGGCAACGGCCTCGGCGCTGGAAGTCGCGGGTTCGGTCAGTTCGTGGACCATGCCTGGTGCCCCAGGTGCATGGCCAATCAGCAAGGCCACCTGGCAGTCGTCGGGAAGCTCGCGGACCGCGTCGATCAAGTCATCACCGCCTGCGTTGTAGAAACGGTCAGCGATGTCCACGCGATTCGGTTCGAGTTGATCACCCGGTTTCAGCAGCTCGAACGTCTGCTGCGCTCGCACTGCGCTCGAGCACTGCACCGAATCGATCTTGATGTGCTGAGTCCGCAGGTAGGCGCCCACCTCACGCGCCTGGCGCTCGCCGTCAGAGGTCAGCCGCCGCTCGCTATCCCGGCCGCCAGGGCGTACGTCCTCGGTTTGCGCATGACGAAGTACGAGCAGGATGCGTCGTCGGTCCACTCCAGCAGCCTAAGGCGCCGCGCGATCCGGCGGTGGACTCCCGCTCGCGCGCTCCCCGAGCAGCGCGCTTAGGTTCGTTCTGGGTCATCGGCACTTGCGTGGATCGCCGGGTGCCTGCGCGCGGCGTTTCCACCAATAGTCGAAGTGGTTATGGCTTGATGCCTACCACGATGTCGCGGCGGATCGAGGAGTCGACTCGGTGCTCGAAGTCTCGATACGGACCGAAGTCCAGCGGTTCCAGGCCCGCCCCGGCAACAAGCTCGAGCAACCGCTCCCGGCGCAGGCTGATCGCATTCCAGGACAGCCCGAGCGCACCACCGGTCTTCAGCTGCATCGTCCAAACCGGGAGTGCCTCGCTGATCAAGCCTTCCGCCGAGCGTTCCCGCTTACCGCTGATACCGCGTACGTCGGTCTGGCTGCCGTGCACGACACCATAGGGAGCATCGGCCACCACCGCATCGAACCTGCGCTTGCCGAACAGCGCTCCAGACTGCCGCGTGTCCCCGGAGAAGACAGTCAGGGCAAGCGGCAGATCCCGGGCGGCCGGGATGACCTCCGCGTCCAGGCGCTTGCCGATGATCTTGCCCTCACGTCGCACCGGGCTCACCTCAAGCGTGTGCTTCAGTCGCTTACGCCGCCAGTAGGTACGCAGGTACGCCGCGTACGCCTCAACGGCCTTCGGCTCGACCTCCACGCCGGCGACGTTGCAGCCCAGCATCATGGCGGTGCTCAGTGTCGTGCCGCGACCACACAACGGGTCCAAGATCGAGAACGGTCCGCTGTCCGGGCGTCGCATCGATGCCAGCGTGACGTTGATCAGTAAGCGGGTGAATTGCTCGTTGGTTTTTCCCGGATACTTGGGAATCGTCACCAGATCATCGTCGAAGAGGTCCGGGCTCCGCACCTCGATGGGTAGCAGCCGATCATGCTCGCGTTGGAAGGTCGCGTAGCTAGCGGACAGCCGCCCCAAGGCGACGCAGGCTCGCTCGTTCAGGCTGTCCGCGACCAAAGCCAGATACCCGATCCCCGCAATCGAGATGGACTCGATCGGAGGATGATCATTCGCACCGAGCATGATCTTCAGCTCAGCTGCCACCAACCGATTCGCCTCGGACGCATAGACACGATTGGCCGACGGCGCGAGCAAGATCAGATGATCAACCATTCCGCCTGATCATGGACTCGGCAAAAAACCGGCCGCGAGAGAAGTCCAACTGTTAACGCCGATCGCCGCCGTGGCGGTGCTCCTTGGCTCGCTCGAAGCTCGCTCGAATCTCCTCTTCGGCTTCCTCAACGCCGGTCCAGGTCGCGCCCTCAACCGACTTCCCAGGCTCGAGGTCCTTGTAGACCTCGAAGAAATGCTCGATCTCAAGGAGCACCCACTGGCGCACATCCGAGAGATTGCGGATGTGGTCCCGCCTGGGATCGGACGCTGGGACACAGAGCACCTTGTCGTCGCCGCCCGCTTCATCCGTCATCCGGAACATCGCGACCGCCCGGCACTTGATCAAGCAGCCCGGGAAGGTCGGCTCGCTGATCATCACCAACGCATCCAGGGGATCGCCGTCCTGACCGAGAGTCCCCTCGATGAAGCCGTAATCGGCCGGATACTGGGTCGAGGTGAACAGCGTACGATCCAGTCGGATGCGGCCAGTTTCATGATCAACTTCGTACTTGTTCTTCTGGCCCTTGGGAATCTCGACGGTGACATCGAAGGTCAAACCGCTGAGCGGCGTCAGACCTCGCTCGACATCCGGTGCGGCCATCTGACCTCCTTGGGATTAGCACTGACTTCTGCGAGAGTGCATACCAGTTGTGTCCCGATGCCTGAGCCTAGCGTGAAAGGGGGTGTGCGTACCCGGTGGGCCCGAAGCGGACCGCGACGGTAATTCTGGCTGTTCTCGCGGGCATTGTTGTGCTGATCAGCGTGATCGCCGGAGCTATCGCGGTGCTTCCGCACGAGAACCGCTACGCACTTGGGGCTCAATCCAGCTATACCGCACCTCCCTCACCAATCAGTAGTCCAACCACGCCTCCAGCCACCAGCACGACCACTCCGAGCCCAAAGCCTGCCAAGCGCGATCTGCCCGCCCCCGTGCTAGCTCCGGCCTCGCCGCGGGTCGTTCCGAACCAGACCGCGGTGGCCAACAAAGTCAGAGCGGTCAAGGTCAAGGGGATGACCGGCTCCTACTCCGGCTCCGTCCTCGAGGTGGGCAGCGGAAAAGTGGTCTATGCCCACAACGCCACCCGTGGCTACATCCCGGCGTCGACGATGAAGCTGCTCACCTCGACCGCGGCGCTGTCGATCTTGGGTCCAGAGCACACCTTCCGAACCTCAGTGGTCAGTCCGAAGCGGGGTCAGATCATTCTGGTCGGTGGCGGCGATCCATATTTGTCCAGCAGGTCACGCGGCGACTACCCCAAGCGAGCCTCGATCACCGGGCTGGCCCGGGAGACGGCAAGCCATCTGAAGCGCGACAAGATCAAGAAGGTCACATTGGGCTACGACGCATCGCTGTTCCGCGGTCCGTCGTGGAACCCCCGTTGGCCCGGTTTCTACGCTGATCAGGTCTCACATACCTCGGCGCTCTGGGTGGACGAAGGGCATGTGGGTTTTGGTGGCATGCGTTTCAAGGATCCGGCCAAGCAAGCCGCCAAGGTCTTTGCCGCGGCCCTCTCCAAGCAGGGGATCAGGGTCACCTCGACGCGGTCCGCGCGTGCGTCGAAGTCTGCCGTGGTCGTTGCCAGGGTGTCCTCGATGCCTCTGGAGCGGATTGTCGAGCATCTATTGATGGTGAGCGACAACGATGCGGCCGAAGTGATCTTCCGTCAGGCCGCGATCGGCGCCAAGAGGCCGGGATCTATTGCAGAAGCGACGAAGGTCGTACGGGCGGAGCTGACCAAGCTCGGCATCTGGGATCCCGGCATGACGATCAACGACGGCAGCGGGCTTGCCCGTCAAACCAAGGTGCCGGCCGACTCGATGGTCAAGATGCTCCGAGCGGCCGCGGACGAGCAACATCCCGAGCTTCGTGCGGTGATCACCGGGCTGTCGGTCGCTGGAGTTGAAGGCAGCCTGCGCCGCCAGTACTTCGACGACAAGAGTGTTGCCGGTCGGGGAGTGGTACGTGGCAAGACCGGAACGCTCAACAAGGTGCGCGCCCGCGCCGGCCTGGTACGCACCGCCGACGGGTCGCTCCTGGCGTACGCGTTCTTGATCAACAAACCCAAGAATGAGTACGCGGCCATGATCTGGCTGGACCGGGTGACTACCGCACTCAGTACCTGCGGGTGTCGTTAGCGCTATACCGATTGGTATACTCAAGTCGTGACGATGACGACCATCAAGGTCCCGGCAGAACTCCGCGACCGCCTGGCCGCCCGCGCGAAGAGAGAGCACATCACTCTCGCTGCGACGATTGCCAAGGTCTTGGACGAGGCGGAAGAGCGGCAGTTCTGGGATGCGGTTCGGGAAGAGAATGCCCGTCTGACCGAAGAAGAACGCGGCCGATACGTCCATGACAGCACCTTGCTGGATGACCTAGACGATCCTGAGGACCGGGCGATCAGCATTCGAGGCGGATGGTAAGTCGCGGCGAGGTTTACCTCGCCGCACTCGGTGAGCCCATCGGCCATGAGCAGGGCGGCGACAGGCCGGTCCTCATCGTTAGCGCGCCGGCGTGGCTGAAGAGTTCACCACCCGTTATCGCTGTGCTGCCACTGACACGCACTTACCGGCAAAGATCAACACATGTAGAGATCGAAACCGGGACATCTGGTTTGGCCGCAACCAGTTACGCCAAGTGTGAGGATGTTCGCGCGATCTCGCCGAGCCGGCTTCGGCACAGATTCGGGGAAGCAGACGAGGTCGTTATGGCTCGAATCGACACCCTGCTGAGGAGACTCCTGGGTCTCTAGCCCCGGCCCTGGCCCGCGTCGTTAGCCCCGACCCAAGGGCGTTTCTTCGCACACATCCACGAACAAGTCCGCACTGCGCTCGTACCAGCTTCGTGCGCTCCGTTTTGACGGCTGTGATGGAGGACGGACGGTCTGGGCCTGGTTCACCGGTCCGTCTTGACGGCTGTGATGGAAGACGTACCGGGAGATCGGCGCGGTCTCACCCACACGGCACTCGGCCCGACTCCCGCCGACCGTGCCAGCGCGGACCGCACACATAGACTCGCCCGCATGACAACCTCGATGGTCGACTGGACCGTGGCGCTGAACACGGCTACCAGGTTGGTCAAGCCGGGCCCAGAAATCTCCCGCGAAGGCGCTGCGGCCGTCGTCGCCGAGTTGCGTGGGTTCGCCAGCCGAGCAGAGGCGTACGTCCGCGAGGTCACGAAAATGGAAGCCGCCAGCGGTACGGCCCCGGTGCTGGTTGTCGATCGGCCGCGCTGGATTCAGGCGAATCTGGATGGATTCCGCCAGATCCTGCTCCCACTCAACGCCAAGGTCATCGACCGGATGAAGCAGTCGAGTCCAACCGCTGCCAGCTTGGGCCCCCGGATCACCGGCGTCGAGGTAGGCGCACTGCTCAGCTATTTGTCGTCGAAGGTTCTCGGCCAGTTCGATCCGTTCTTTCCCGGTGCCGATTCCAGCGCACCCGGCGGTCGACTGTTGCTTGTCGCGCCCAACATCGTTTCCATCGAGCGCGAGCTGAATGTCGAGCCGGAGGATTTCCGGCTATGGGTCTGCCTGCACGAGGAGACGCACCGCGTGCAGTTCGCCGCAGTGCCGTGGTTGCGGAGCTATCTCAATGAGCAGATCGCGCAGATCGTCGACTCGGCCGAACTGGACCCGACGATCGTTGCCCAGATGCTGCGGGAGGCGATCAAGCGAGTCATCGACGGCCTCAGCCACAACGAGGAGGTCTCGATCATCGACCTGGTCCAGACACCGGCGCAGCGCCAAACCGTCGATCGGGTGACGGCAGTGATGTCACTGCTGGAGGGGCACGCGGATGTGGTGATGGACAGTGTCGGTCCTGAGATCATTCCCACCGTCGAGCACATTCGGGCAAAGTTCACGGTACGCCGCCAGGGTCAGGGCTTCGACAAGATCATCCGTAGGTTGCTGGGGCTGGATGCCAAGATGCGGCAGTACCGCGACGGCGCAACGTTCTGCCGCGCAGTGCTGGCCGAGGTTGGGATGACCGGCCTCAACCGCGTCTGGACGTCGCCGGAAACGCTTCCCACCCCGGCTGAGATCACCGACCCCAAGCTCTGGCTGGCGCGCATGCATCACGAGCTGACCGCCGGCTAGATCACAACGCCACGCTGTGGGTCGTCGCGAACTCGGCCCGGCCACCCTGGCCGCCGTTCAGGCCGTCGATGGAGCGCTGAACCAGCACGACCTCAGCCTCGTCGTCGCCTGCTCGGGCGGCGCCGACTCACTCGCACTCGCCTTCGCCGTCCGTTACGTGGCGGCTCGTCGCAACATCCGCTACGCCGCCGTGGTGATTGATCACGGGCTGCAGGACGACTCGGCCGAGGTGGCTGGTCGGGTCCGGGATCAGCTGGCCTCGCTCGGCTACGACGACGTGTCGGTTACGACCGCTGAGGTGGACCAATCGGCCGCCACAGGACCGGAGGCTGCGGCCCGCCAGGCCCGGTATCGCGCTCTAGAAGCCGAGGCACGAGCCCGCAGCGCCACGGTCTGGCTGGGCCACACTCTCGATGATCAAGCCGAGACCGTGTTGCTCGGTCTGGCTCGCGGATCCGGCAGCCGCTCGCTGGCGGGCATGGCGCCGCGAGCCGGACATCGCGTTCGGCCGTTTCTCCAGATCCGTCGTGCCGTGACCGTGCAGGTGTGCGCGGAGCTGAGGCTCCGACCCTGGACGGATCCGCACAACTCCGATCGCCGCTTCACCAGAGTCCGCGTCCGTGACACCGTGCTGCCGACGCTCGAGGCCGAGCTCGGGCCGGGCGTTGCAGAGGCGCTGGCCCGAACTGCAGAGCTGATCCGCGATGACACCGAGCTCCTTGATCGACTGGCCGCGCAGGCGTCCCGCACCGCCGAGGGACTGGGCGGCACGGACACCCTTGACTGCGCCGCGTTGGAATCCCAGCCTCCGGCATTGCGGCGCCGCATTATTCGGCTCTGGCTATTGGGCCACGGGCTTGGTGACCTGTCGCTACGGCACATCAGCGCCGTGGAGTCTTTGGTGATCGACTGGCATGGCCAAAAGGCCATCGAGATCCCGGGTGCGACGGTCACGCGTACCGCGGGCAGACTGCGGGTCGGCTGACTGCTCGCAACCTCGGCGTAACCTCTCGTCGCAACCGTCGGCCAGGCCCGCGCGGCCGCTGCTGCTGTGGCAGGCTGAGGCCCGTGGAAGCCACCCAGCTCAGCGCTGAAGTGACCCGAGTCCTCGTGACCAAGGATGAGTTGGCCGCCCGGATCACCGAGCTGGCCGCGGAGATTGATCGGGATTATGCAGGAAAGGAGCTGCTTCTCGTCGGCGTGCTCAATGGAGCGGTCATGGTGATGGCCGACTTGTCCCGGGCGCTCTCGATCCACTGCAAGATGGATTGGATGGCGGTGTCCTCCTACGGCTCCGGCAGCAAGTCCTCCGGCGTCGTCAGGATCTTGAAAGATCTGAGTACCGACGTGAGCGGAATGCACGTACTGCTTGTGGAGGACATCATCGATACCGGGCTCACCCTGTCGTACCTAGTCAGCAATCTGCGCTACCGCCGACCAGCGAGCCTGCAGGTCTTGACCGTCTTCAGAAAGCCGGAGGCGGCACGAAATCCCGTTGAGATTGCCTACGTCGGTTTCGACATTCCCAATGAGTTCGTGGTCGGCTACGGCCTGGATTACGACGGGCTCTATCGCAACCTGACCTCAGTTGGGGCGCTCTCGCCGAGCGTTTACAGCTGACTTCCAGGCTCCTACATCCGCCTCCAGCTCGTATGCCACCCATTTCATACCGCCTCGACCACACGAGACGTACCAGCCAGCTTGGGTGCAAACGATAGCCTGGTCAGGAGGATCTCCCGGGTCCCGACTCCATTTACTAGGCAGGTCATGAACCTACGACGGATATTCCGCTCACCTCTGGTGTGGATCGTCCTTGCTGTCATCACGATCGGACTGTTGATCGACTTCAGCCAGCGCGTGACCAGCGGGTATAAGGATGCACCAACCTCTCAGGTGGTCTCGATCATCAACGGCAACGAGCCGTTGAGCGAGGTCATCTTGATCGACAAAGAACAAGAAATCCGCGTCACATTGAAGGACGCGAACAAAACCGGTTACAAGGCAACCTGGGTCGGCAACCAGAGTGACCAGCTGATCACTCGGCTCAACCAACGAGTCGCCGACAAGTCATTGGATCAATGGAAGGGTGAGAACGCGACGCCGGGCTTCTTCAGCTCGCTGCTTGGCACGCTGATTCCCTTCATCATCATCGGCGTGTTGTTCTTCTTCCTGCTGAATTCGGTCCAAGGCGGCGGCAGCCGAGTCATGCAGTTCGGCAAGTCGAAAGCCAAGATCGCCAACAAGGACACGCCCAAGACGACGTTCCGCGATGTCGCCGGATGCGACGAGGCGATCGAGGAGCTAGAGGAGATCAAGGAGTTCCTTGCGGAGCCGGCCAAGTTCCAGGCCGTCGGCGCCAAGATTCCTAAGGGCGTTCTGTTGTACGGCCAGCCTGGCACCGGCAAGACCCTGCTGGCCCGTGCGGTGGCCGGCGAGGCCGGTGTGCCGTTCTACTCGATCTCAGGTTCTGACTTCGTCGAGATGTTCGTCGGTGTGGGTGCCTCCCGGGTACGCGACCTGTTCGAGCAGGCCAAGGAGAACGCGCCCGCGATCGTCTTCATCGACGAGATCGATGCCGTCGGTCGGCACCGCGGCGCCGGTATGGGCGGCGGCCATGACGAGCGTGAGCAGACCCTCAACCAGCTGCTGGTCGAGATGGATGGCTTCGACGTACGCGGCGGCGTGATCTTGATCGCAGCCACCAACCGACCGGATGTGCTCGATCCCGCGCTGCTGCGCCCTGGCCGCTTCGACCGGCAGATCGCGGTCGACACGCCCGACCTCAGGGGCCGGTTCCAGATTCTCAAGGTGCACGCCGAGGGCAAGCCGATGGCCCCGAACGTCGATCTGGAAGGCATCGCACGGCGTACGCCGGGATTCACCGGCGCCGACCTGGCCAATGTGCTGAACGAGGCTGCGCTGCTGACCGCCCGCCAGAACGCGCGGCTGATCACCAATGAGTACCTGGACGAGGCGATCGACCGAGTCGTCGCCGGCCCGCAGAAGCGTAGCCGGCTGATGACCGAGTTGGAAAAGCTGGTGACGGCCTATCACGAGGGCGGCCACGCGTTGGTTGCTGCGGCTCTGCCTGGCACCGACCCGGTGCAGAAGGTCACCATCCTGCCCCGCGGCCGGGCCCTCGGCTACACCATGGTGCTGCCAGAGACGGACAAGTACGCGAACACCCGCTCTGAGTTGCTCGACCAGCTCGCGTACATGATGGGTGGCCGCGCGGCCGAAGAGCTGGTTTTCCACGACCCGACCACGGGCGCCAGCAACGACATCGAGAAAGCCACCGCCGTCGCGCGCGCCATGGTGACCCAGTACGGAATGACCGAACGGCTCGGCGCGATCAAGCTTGGCTCCGGTGACGCCGAACCCTTCCTGGGCCGCGACATCGGTCACGGTCGCGACTACTCCGAAGAAGTGGCAGCCATCGTCGACGAGGAGGTCTCCAAACTGATCGGCACCGCCCACCAGGAGGCGTTCGACATCCTCACCGAGAACCGGGATGTCCTCGACGACCTGGTCCGCGCGTTGTTCGAGAAGGAGTCGCTGGATCGGGAGCAAGTCGCGGCGGTGTTCCAGCCGCTGCGGCTATGGCCAAAGCGGCCGGCCTGGACCGGTTCGGACGAGCGGGTGCCGTCGGCCGTTCCGCCGGTCACTCCGCCCCCGCCACCAGCGCTACCGCCGTCCACCAACGGCCAGAGCGTGCCCAACGGGCAGGCTGCCAACGGAGCGCCGAGCCCGGGTCATCAGATCCCAGCTGGCGGCACCCAGCAACCTCCGGGACATTCGCAGGTGCCGTCGCAGCTGCCGACCGCTGGTGAATCCGACCCGCCACCACGAAGAGGCCCGGACTTTCGGTGACAGAGCTCGACGAGGCCGTCGACGTCGACACGAACGGGAGCGGCCGGCTTGACGGCATTGACCCGATCCACTTTCCTAGCCAGGTAGGAAAGTTTGATCATCCGCGCGTCGTCGCGGCCGTACGCGAAATCTTGATCGGGATCGGCGAGGATCCAGACCGGGACGGCTTGCGCGATACTCCGGAACGGGTCGCGCGGGCGTACGCGGAAATGTTCAGCGGGCTTCGACAGGACCCGGAGTCGGTCCTGGCGACGGTCTTCGACCTGGGTCATGACGAGTTTGTGCTGGTCAAGGACATCGAGGTGTGGAGCTGGTGCGAGCATCATCTGGTGCCGTTTACCGGAGTCGCCCACGTCGGCTATATCCCGAGCCGGGACGGCAAGATCACCGGGCTCAGCAAGCTGGCCCGGCTCGTTGATGTCTACGCGAAGCGACCCCAGGTGCAGGAGCGGCTGACCACCCAGATCGCCGATGCCATCAATCGCATCCTGGAGCCACGCGGCGTGATCGTGGTGATCGCATGCGAGCACCTCTGTATGACGATGCGCGGTGTCCGCAAGCCGGGCTCGAAGACCATCACCAGCGCCGTACGCGGGCAGCTGCGTAATGCTGCCACCCGTGCCGAGGCCATGGGACTCATTACCAGCTGAGTCTGCCTGGCCCCTGCGCTCTGGCGGACATGCGAGTCCTCCCGGAGGAACTGGTCCGAGACGACACGAATTTCGGCCAAGACGTTTGTTGTTTCCGACCACTTTCGGGGCGAAAAGAGCGGCGGCCGACGAGTGCCGACTTACTTGACCGACCTCTTACTCGCCGTCCAGGTGTTGCAGCGGCCGAAGTCTGCCGAGTCCAGGCCACGGTTGAGCCAGCGAATCTGCGCGGCACTGCTGCCGTGGTCAGGCTTACGACCTTTCGGCGGATCCTCATCGCCGGTGTAGGTGTGCCAGAGGCGGAGCTGGTAGCGGTCGTTGCTGCTCAGCCCAATCGATCGCGCACCTGTGGCGAGGAAGATGCCCTCGAAGCACTGTGCCTGCAGCTCCAGGCGGCGGCTGAGTAGGTACCGCTGGCTCCGGCTCTTGGTCAGATAGGATCGTTGACCGTAATCGCGGAGCATTCCGCTCGCCGACTGCATGTGGTGCCCGAACTCATGCGCGACAAGCCCGAGGTACCCGAGCCGCGCGAAGGTGTAGGCCTCGTTACCGTCGTCAGCGCTCACCGGCCAGTAGATGGTCCGGGTGGCCGAGCAGTAATAGGCCGGGGCATCCCGCTGGCCGAACCGCCCGCACGGTGTCCTGATCGTGTGACGGTAGGCCTTGACCTTCGGAGTGGGAAGCTCGATGCCGCGCGCAGCCAGTGGCTTCGCAAAGGCCTTGACCAGGCAGCTGACCAGCTTCTTCCCGTACCCGGCAAGCTTGGCATCCTGCAGCGGAGGTTTCGGCGATCGCACCTTGACCTTGCACGAGACCGCGA
>Ga0307302_10001010_pt1 | contig 12364 bp, 14 predicted proteins | sample ER_DNA_183_FD_194490 | JGI IMG/M metagenome (GOLD analysis project Ga0307302, IMG submission 194490) | Bulk soil microbial communities from the East River watershed near Crested Butte, Colorado, United States - ER_DNA_183 | ecosystem: Environmental > Terrestrial > Soil > Floodplain | place...
AAGAGCGGCCTCCCGCGCGCGAAGCCGCTGGTGTACCTGCCCGACGGCGGCCGGTTCGTGGTGTTCGGCACCATGGGTGGGGCACCGACCGATCCGAAGTGGGTGCGCAACGTGCTCGCGGATCCCGAGCCCTCGGTCGAGCTCGGCGATCGCACGGTGCCCGTGAGGGCGGTCGAGATCACCGGCCCCGATGCGGACGAGCTCTACACGCGGCAGGTCGAGCGGCGACCCGGGTTCGCCGAGTACAAGACGAAGACGTCCCGGTGGATCCCGGTCATCGCGCTCGAACCGACGACCTGACCGATCCGTTCAAGTCGCGCGGTCATCGGGCCGACACATCTCAGGTGAGTTCCCACGGCGAGACCGCCCGGACGAGGATCGGCGACACGCTCGGCCACCGAAGGGCGAGGCGCAGCGTGCACACGAACTATCGCGAGGCCCTCGTCGCGCGTCTCGTCATGAGCCTCGCCGACCTCCGGCTCAAGAGGCGAGCCCAGGAGCGTGCTCGCCGGCAGGCCTCCAGCTCCGTCTAGGTGCCGACCCGCCAGTCGATCGCGACCACCTGCACGGGCTCGTCGAGCCCCTTCAGCGAGACCTCGCGCTCGTCGCCGACGCCGAACGGGATCGCCCCGGACGAGACGGTCGACACCGTCGCGAGGATCTCGCCTGCCTCGGCGATCGCGCCGACGCGCGCGGCCTCGTGGACGCCCAGGCCCGCGTAGTCGTCGGCGATCATCGTCGCCTCGGCCGAATGCAGCCCTATCCGCACCTGCGGCGCGAAGCCGTGCTTGCGACGGTGGTCGACGAGCCGCCGCTGGATCGCGACCGCGCAGCTCGCCGCGGCCGACGCGTCGCCGAACGACGCGAAGAAACCGTCGCCCGTCGTGTGAACGACCTCGCCGCGGTGCGCGCCGATCTGAGTTCGGAGCGTCTCGTCGTGCCAGCGCAGGATCCCCTCCCACGCCTCGTCGCCGATCGTGCGGACCAGGTCGGTCGAGCCCACGATGTCCGTGAACATGAACGTGCGCACGACGCGGCGTCCGGCGTCGCTCGCGTCGCCGGCGCGGATCATCTCCTCGCATCGCTCGGCGTCACGGACGGCGCCCAGGCGTTCGAACGCATCCTTGGCCGCCCGGAGCTCGAGGACGGCGGAGGCCTCGTCGCCACCCGCGCGGCAGGCGACCGCCAGCCACCGGCGGGCCTGGGCGGCCTCGAACGGCGCATCGGAGCCGGTCCACGCGCGGACGGCCTTGCGGAGCTCGGCGATCGCGGCCGCGGGGTCCTCCTCGTACGTGAGGGTCGCACCCAGCGCCTGGCGCGCGGCCGCCTGCAGCATCGGCGCCCCGATCGCCTCGGCGGTCGCGGCGAGCTCCTCCGCGGCCTCGCGCGCCTCGGCCACGTCGTAGGCGGCGAGGGCGATCTCGACCCGAGCGGGTAGCAGCCGCGCTCGGTCCAACGGGTCCCCCGCCTCGGCGAGCGCGGTGCCGATCGAGGACCGGGCCGCGTCGAACTGCCCCCGCGCGAGGCGGAGCAACGCGATCCCGGGCTGCGCCTCGTTCCCCAGGCGGTGGGCCTGCTCGAACGCCTCCTCGGCGCCGTCGAGATCGCCCCGGCGCAGACGCACCTCGCCGACCTCGTTCGCGCCCGCGCCCGCCTGCGGGAGTCGCCCGAACGCCTCGATCCGTGCCTTGCTGGCCTCGTCCTCGGCCTCGGCGTACGACCCGCGGAGCCGCATGATCTCGGCCCGCTGCACTCGGCAGACGCCGGGGAAGGCGGTGATCGCCTCGCGTTCGCACCATCTCGCGGCGGCCTCGGTCCACTCCGACGCCCGGCGGTAGTCGGCGACGCTCCGGCAGATGCCGATCGTCAGGCAGTAGATGTTCCCGGCGGCGTACGGCGTGAGCTCGCCGCCGACGGCGGCCAGCGTCGCCTCGTCCACGAGCGAGAGGCCCTGCTCGAGCTGCGTGTGCATCACCATGATCACGCCCTGCAGCGCCAGGCCGAACGCCTGGAGGTCCCGATCATCCAGCCGCGCGCCGATCTCCTGTGCCGCGACGGCGTGCCGCTCAACCTCCTCGATGCCGCCCCGCTCGAATGCCGAGCGGACCAGGCAGAGCTCGAGCCACCCGTGTTCGACCGACTCCGGTTCGCCCGCGAGCAGACGGGACGCGCGTTGGAGCCACCCGTTCCACACCGCCGAGTCCAACCGATCCGCGTACTCCATCGCGAGCCGGAGGCTCACCCGGGCCGCGTCGCGTCGCTTGCCCCCGGCCGAGAAGGCGGCATACGCGCGCTCGAACGCGTCGAGGCTCTCGTTCGGATGCGCGCTCCACCACGCTGCCTCGGCCAGGCGCTCGAGGTCCTCGCTCGACAGGTCGCCCAGGTCGAGCGAGGCAAACCCCTCGTACGCCTGCTGCCACGCGTGCGCGTCGAGCGCCTGCCGGGCGCGTTCCAGGGTCGTGGTGTCTGTCACGGAGGGGTCCTCCCGGACCGGATGATGGCACGCGGCCGAACCCAGGAGCGACCGTGCCCTACACTGCCGGCGTCGTTCGGGCGCGAAGGAGGCAGCCGGTGGGTGAGCGACCGCGCCGGCACGACGAGATCAAGGGTGCGACGGTCCTGCTGACCGGGTGGTCACGAGGCCGCGAGCGCGAGATCGCCGACGCGCTCGGCACGATCTCGACGGAGCCGGTGGATCTGGAGGACGTCGAGCTGCCCTTCGTCGCGCTCCCGAAGGTCACGCTCGAGAAGGCCGAGGCCGCCCGAGACCTCCTGATCGATGCGGGTGGTTCGGTCGACCTGCGTGACGAGTGGGTCACGCGCGACGCGCCTCGACCGATCGCTCCGCGACCGACGTGTCCGTTCTGCGGCTCGCCCAAGACGCAGCCGTACACGCATGCCGGGCCCGCGGCCCGCACGTCGATGAAGTGCACCACGTGCGGTCAGCGGTTCCGGGTCTCGAGCCGCTGACGACGGCCTCAGTCCTCCTCACTGCGCCGGAGCCGCTTCGTCCGCGAACGCCGTTTCTTGTCGGCCAGTCGGCGCTCGACGGCGCCGCGCGTCGGCCTGGTCGGTCGCCGGTGCGGAGACGGCGGGGCGAGCGCGTCGGCGAGGATCTTCGCCATGCGTTCGAGCGCGGCCTCGCGGTTGCGCAGCTGCGAACGGTGCTCGGACGCCCTCACGGTCAGTACCCCGTCGACGAGCCGGCGCGAGAGCCGTTCCAGCACCCGGGCGCGCTGGATCGGTCCGAGCGCGCTCGTCCGCGCGACGTCCAGGCCGAGCTCGACGCGCGAGTCGGCGGTGTTGACGGACTGGCCGCCCGGCCCCGACGAACGGCTGAACCGCCACGTGAGCTCGCGCTCGGGGATCACGACGGAGCGGGTCACCCGCAACGGACCGGGCATCGGATCCTTCATACACTCCGATCGTGAAGATCGGCGTGATCGTGCCGGCGGCGGCGAGCGACTCGGATGGCGGGAGGCCGTCGTGGCGCGCGATCGCGTCGTTCGCTCGGGACGCAGAGGCGCGCGGCCTGGACTCGGTCTGGATGTACGACCATTTCTTCCACAAGCCGTCGAGCGGACCGATCGACGGGCAGCTCGAGGCGTGGACGCTCGTGAGCGCCCTCGCCGCCGCGACCGAGCGCGTCGAGATCGGCACGCTCGTCCTGTGCTCGGGCTTCCGGCACCCCTCGGCGGTGGCCAAGATGGCCGCCACCGCCGACGAGGTGAGCGGCGGTCGGCTGATCCTCGGCCTCGGAGCCGGGTGGCACGACGCGGAGTACGACGCGTTCGGGTTCCCGAAGGATCACCGCGTCGACCGGTTCGAGGAGGCGCTCGGGATCGTCGTCCCGTTGCTGCGCGGCCGGACGGTGACGTTCGACGGCGAGTACTTCACGACGCGCGACGCGGTGCTCGAACCCCCGGCGTCGCGCGACATCCCCGTCCTGGTGGCGGCGTTCGGCCCGCGGATGCTGCGGCTGACGGCTCGCCACGCGGACGCGTGGAACACGGCCTGGTTCGGCGCGCCGGACGATCGTCTGCGGGGGCGGATGGACGCGTTCGACGAGGCGCTCGCGGCGGAGGGCCGAGACCCCGCGACGATCGAACGCACCGTCGGCATCGAGATCAGGGACCCGTCGCTCGGGGCGGCCGAGCCAGCGGACGGGCCAGAGGACGGGGAGGACGGCGAGGATCGCGCGTTCGGCGGATCGGTCGACGAGCTGGCGGAGGCGATCGCCGCCTACGACGAGCTCGGCATCGGCCACCTGATCGCCATCCTGCAGCCGATGACCGAGGCGTCGCTCGAACGGTTGGCGCTAGCCGTCGCCCGCCGCTGAGGTCCGCGCGCCGTCGGCTCGTGCGCCGGCGGTGCGTTGGTCGGCGCTGCGGCGCCACAGCAGGGCGAGGCTCACGAGGGTGCCGACCAGACCGAGCGCCGCAGCCACGAGGAAGACGCCCGCGTAGCCTTCGGGGCTGTCGTCGGGCGTGTCGCTGACGATCTGCGTCCCGATCGCAAGCACCACCACCCCGATCCCGGCGCCGACGACCAACGCGAGGCCGGCGGCGATCCGCTCCCCCGCCGGCAGCACGATCCCGAGCGCACCGGTGGCGACGGCGCCGATCCCCACGAGCGAGAGCGCCAGCGTCGTCTTCATCTGGACGTCCATGCACGCGATGCTGGCCGTTCGGGCGCGGCCGAGCAAGGGCTGCCACCGAAACGCAACGAAACCTGGTCGGGTTCGACGCAGGGTGGCGGAGGGCGAGCCGGAACCGCTCAGCCGCAGCCACAGGCGCCGCCGCAGGCACAGCCGCCCGCGGCGGGCGGGCGGGGCTCGGACGAGGACGCCGCGCCCGCGACGAACGAGAACTGCCGGCGAACGCGTTCGCTCCCGCACGACGGGCAGGCGAGGGCGGTGTCGACCGAGGCGGTCATCGGGCGCCGATCCTCGAACCGGTGCTCGCACGCCATGCAGAGGTACTCGTACGCGGCCATCGCTCGCAGGATACCCCCGGGGCGGGGACGTGTCGGCGGGTTGGTCGAGGGGTCCGGAGTGGAGGGGTTCAACTTCCCGAGCCAACCGATACCGATGTGGGTATCGACCCCGATGGCGAGGACGCGCCCGGACTCAGCCCGAGGTGCGGGCCGCGCGCTTCTCCTCGTAGTGCGACGCCATCGCATCGAGCATCGACAGGTAGTTCGTGATGCCGTCGCGGGCCTGCTCGGCTTCCTCGGACAGCCCCGTCACCTGGTCGATCTTCCAGTGCGTGAACAGGACCGGCAGCACGACCTCATCGTGGTGGATCCGGAGGTCGTAGATCCCCGCCTTCGCGATCTCGATCGCCTTCTGCTTGAACTCGGGGATGTCCAGGCCCGGCATCGCGAACCCCGTCACCTGGCGGTTGATCGCCAGCATCATCTCGGAGGGCGCGATCTCGAGCGCGGCCTTGCCGAGCTCGCGGTAGAACACGTAGTGCAGGTTCTCGTCGGTCGCGATCCGCGCCGTCAGCTTCTCGATGATCGGGTCCTGCGTGAACGTCCCGGTGTTGCGGTGGGCGATCCGCGTCGCGAGCTCCTGCAGCGTCGTGTAGACGACCCCGTCGAGCGGGTCGAGGGCACGCGCGCCGCCGTCGCCGCCCGGGTAGTAGCCGCGCGAGACCTGGTCCATGCGCCCGCGCTCGAGCACCACCGGGTCGAGGCCGCGTGTGACGGTCAGGTAGTCGCGCAGCACGATCGCGTGGCGGCCCTCCTCGGCGGTCCACCGGCGCACCCACTCGCCCCAGACGCCGCCTCGGCCGAAGATCTCCCACAGCGCCAGGTGGTAGTAGGGCAGGTTGTCCTCGGTGAGCAGGTTCACCTCGAGCGCCGTGCGCGAGACGATCCCGAGGGCGCTGTCGGTCTCCTCCCACGGCTCGTCCACGTAGTTGCGGCCGACCTCGTAGGGGACGTACTCGTGGGGGAACCATTCGGTAGCGGCGGACAGGTGGCGTTCGAGGCCACGGAGCATCGTGGGCTCAAGGAGCGCCAGCATCTCGGCGGGCGGGGTCGTGCGTTCGTTCGTGATCACTCGTGCCTCCAGCGGTAAGCCTTCAGCCGAGTGGTTGGGGCTGAACGCGCACGGCCGACGGTTTGGGGCCGCGGACCCGCCCACGGACGTGGGCGCCCAACGAGTATACGCGCTGCCTCCGCCCGGACGGGAATGCCGGCGGGTCGCGCGCTGTTGTAAATGGGCCCACGGACCCACCCGACCCGAACGAGGAGCGATGGCCACCTGCACGATCTGCGGCGACGAGCTGCACCCCGAACGAGCCGAGAAGTACGACTACTGCACCAAGCGCTCCTGCCGCGAGCGCGCCGCGAAGGCGCTCACGATCGCCTCGGTCGGCGTGAACAAGGCCGCCGACCAGTTCGTGGTGCTCGACGAGCGGACCCAGCGGGAGATGGCGAAGGGCCGCTTCAAGAAGGAGCCGGAGGCCTCGGGCCCGCCGCGGAGCAGCCCTCGAGCTCCGACGACCCACACCTCGGCCTCGGTCCCGGAGCTGGTCCCCACGTCCTCCGCCCGGCCGTCGCGTCCGAGATGGAGCCAGGCGCAGGAGCGGCTGGCGCTCACCTATCGAGCCATGGGGATGGCGCCCGAGCGGATCGCGGGCAAGCTCGGCGTGAGCCCCTACCTCGTCACGCAGATCCTGCTCGCGACCTCCGGCCGCGGCAGGCGCTGACCCGGCCCGCGGTATCGTCGGCCGTCCCAGCGACGAGGGAGGGTCATGTCCGGACCGATCGTCTTCATCAGCCACAACGCCGTGAAGGAAGGCAAGCTCGAGGGGTTCAGGGACGCCTTCGGCGTGGTCGCCGAGGCGCTGGACGCCGAGAAGCCCGGAACCGTCGTGTTCCTCGCGTTCGCCGACGGGGACGGCTCCGAGGTCAGCGTCGTCCATGTCTTCCCCGACGCGGACGCGATGGGTCGCCATCTCGAGGGCGTCCAGGAGCGGATGGGGACGGCCCTCGAGTTCATCCAGACCAGGGGGTACGAGATCTACGGAGCGCCGAGCGAGCCGGTGCTCGATGCGATGCGAGGCTTCGCCACCTCGGAAGGCGTTCCCTTGCAGGTGCAGACCGATCACATCGGCGGCTACCTTCGCCCGGGAACGTGAGCCATCGGTTGAAGCTGGGGCTCAGCCCTTCAGCCGAGCAGGTCGCCGGCGATGAGGACGTCGTCACCGGCGACGTGGACCGCTCGGCGCTCGAGCCGGATCGCGCTCGCGACCTCGGTGATGCCGAGGTCGTTCACCGCGTCGGTCCCGCTGCCCATCACGCGCGGCGCGATCGCTACGACGAGCCGATCCGCGAGCCCGAGTGAGAGGAAGGACGTGATCACCCGGGCACCTCCCTCCACCAGCAAGGACCGGATCCCGTCGGCGAACAACGCCTCGAGCGCCGCCCCAAGATCGAGGCCCTTCGAGCCCGCCGCCACCACGACGATCGAGACGCCGCGGCGACGCAGTTCCGCGCGCCGCTGCGTCGACGAGGCGCTCGTCGTCACGATCGTCGTCACGCCGTCGTCCTCGAGCACGCGGGCGTCATCGGGCAGCCGGAGCCGCGGATCGAGGACGACGCGGATCGGGGATGCGCCGGGCACCATCCGGACCGTGAGCTGCGGGTCGTCTGCGAGGATCGTCCCGACGCCGACGAGCACCGCGTCGCAGGCGGCGCGGAGGGCGTGCGAGGTCCGGCGCTCCTCTTCCCCGCTGATCCACCGGGCGTCGCCGGTCGAGGTCGCGATCCGCCCGTCGATCGTCTGGGCGTACTTCACGACGACGTAGGGGCGCGACGTCCGAACGCGGACCTCGCCCAGGAGCGAGGCCACGTCGGGGGGCGGTCCCGCACCGTCGGCGAGCGGCACGCCCATGGGTGCGTGGTGCCCCATGACCGCCTGCTTCGTCGAGAGGTAGCGCACGTTGCGGGCGTGCGCCGCCGTCGGCAGACCGACGAGGGCTCGGACCGGGATCCCCGCCGCCTCCAACGCGGCGGCCTTGTCCCGGTTGTTCGACATCAGCCGGACCGACCGGACGCCGAGAGCTCGAAGGCATGCCGCGACGTCACCGAAGGTCCGCTCGTCCACGCGGAACCCGAGGTGCTCGTTGGCCTCGGCCGTGTCGAGCCCCCGATCCTGGAGCAGGTAGGCGCGGAGCTTGTTCGCGAGCCCGATCCCCCGCCCCTCGTGCCCGGTCGAGTAGACGAGCACGCCGCGCCCCTCGGCGGCGATCGTCCGGAAGGCATGCCGCAGCTGGATGCCGCAGTCGCACCGCAGGGATCCGAGCGCGTCGCCCGTCACGCATTCGGAGTGCATCCGGACCAGGACGTCCTCGCCGTCACCCATGCGGCCGCGGCACAGACACAGGTGGATCGACCCCGCCCACTCGAACGCGTGGGTCTCCCACCCGCCGAACGGCGTGGGCAGCGTGAGGTTCGCGACCTCTTTCGGGACGATCGTGGTTGCGGACACCGGCAGGTGTGTTCCCATCTGGGTCTCGCCGCAATCGCGCGGGGCGGTTGGAGGCAGCCGCTGAGGGGTACCGGAACGGCGTGGAGGGACGCGCGCTCCGGTTCGTCGCCCCCCGCCGCGTCGAGATCCAGCGCGTAGAGGTTCACCCCCCGGTCCCCGAGGAGCTCCTCGTCCGGACGCGATGGTCCGGCATCAGCGGCGGGACGGAGCTGCTCGCCTATCGTGGGGAGCTGGACCCCGGCCTCGAGGTCGACGAGACGCTCCCGTCGTTGAGCGGCAGCTTCCGATTCCCCTTCGCGTACGGCTACAGCTGCGTGGGGCAGGTGGAACGGTCCCGGGTGCCCGGGATCGAGGAGGGTTCGACCGTCTTCGCGTTCCATCCTCACCAGGATCGGTTCACGGTGCGGGCCTCGGAGATCGTGCCGCTCGACGCCGTGGACGGGCGGGTCGCCACGATGTTCCCCCTGGTCGAGACCGCGCTCCAGGTCTCGCTCGACGCCGGCGCGCGCATCGAGGAGCCCGTGGTGGTCCTGGGGCTCGGTCCGGTCGGCGTGCTGACGGCGGCCCTGCTCCAGCGTTCGGGAGCCGACGTGGTCGGCGTCGATCCGCGGGCGGACCGTCGCTCCACGGCGATCAGGTTCGGCATCTGGGCCGTGGACGCCTCGGAGATCCGGCGAGACGTGGAGATCTCGACCTCGGGCGCCGGCGTGCCGCTGGTCGTCGACGCCACGGGGACCCCCGGTGCCCTTCCGCTCGCGCTGGAGCTCCTCGCGCACGAGGGAGAGGCGCTGGTCTGCAGCTGGTACGGGAACAAGGAGGTGACGCTCCCGCTCGGCGGCGCGTTCCATCGGCGCCGGTTGCAGATCCGGAGCACGCAGGTCTCGACGATCCCGTCGCGCCAGGCAGATCGATGGGACGTGCCGAGGCGGCGACGTGCCGCGGCCCGCCTGATGACCGAGCTCCCGCTCAAGCTGCTCGCGACGACCGAGGTCGCGTTCGAACGAGCCGCCGACGCCTACGCCGCGCTGGATCACGGCGACGAAGGCGTGATGCACGTCGCCCTGAGCTACTGATGTTCGAGGTCGGCGCCTCGACGTCCTTCCGGGCGTTCCATGCGATGCCCGATCGACCTCCACCGGAGGACAAGCGGCACCCGCACGAGTACCGCGTCGAGATCGTGGCCGAACGGGAACGGCTGGACGAGCGCGGCATGGTGTGCGACCTCGACGTGCTCACGCGCTCGCTCGCCGACGTGGCCAGAGGCGCTCGCGACCGGGACCTCTCCGAGGTCTGCGGGACCGAGGTCGTGACGGTCGAGATCTTCGCAGCGTGGATCCACGACCGGCTGGCCGGGCCGCGCGGCGCGGACGGCGCCGAGGTCGTGGCGGTGCGCGTGTGGGAGTCGGACGACGCGTTCGGAGGGATCCGTGCGAAGGTCTGACGTCGAGGTCGCGCAGCTGCGGCTCGCGCTCGTGACGCTCGGCGATCCGCGTCGGCGGACGGGCGGGTACCGGTACCACCGGATGATGGCCGCGGCCGCCGCGGACCACGGGGCAAAGCTGAGGTTCGGATCGATCCCGTCGCTCCCCTGGCTGATCCCCGCCCTGCCGGCGGCGTGGCGATTGCGGGCGGTGGCCGAGGGATCGGACGCGATCCTCCTCGACAGCATCGCGGCGGCGTTCGTCGCCCCCTGGATCGGCGGACTGCGGACGCCCGTCATCGCGGTCGCGCACCAACCGCCGGGCGGCCTCGGCCATGGGCGGGCCCGTGCATCCGCCCAGCGAGCGCTCGACGGCGTCGCGTACCGATCGGCGGCGGGGGTCATCGTGGCCGGCGAGGGGCTGATCGACGACCTTCGCGCGATCGGCGTCGCGTCCGAGCGGATCGCCTTCGTCCCGCCCGGGTGCGACGTCCCGGTCGCCCCCGGCCCGCCGCTCGATCTCCGCCGCGGCCGTGTCGCCTCGGTGCTCTGCGTCGCGAACTGGTCGCCGCCCAAGGGGATCCTCGAGCTCGTCGAGGCCTTCGCGACGCTGCCGCAGCAATCCGCCACCCTGTGGCTGGTGGGCGAGACGGGCCCCGATCGCGGGTACGCGGAACGCGTCCGGCGGCGGATCTCGGCGCCGGACCTCCGCGACCGCGTCGTCGTGCGCGGCTCGGTGCCGATCGAGGAGGTCGGCCTGCTCTACCGTTCGGCGGACGTGTTCGCGCTCTGCTCGTTCGCGGACACCTACGGGACCGCGTGGGCCGAGGCGCTCGCGGCCGGCCTCCCGGTGGTCGGGTGGAGCTCCGGCAACCTCCCGCGCCTCGCGGAGCACGGTCGAGAAGCGCTCATGGCCGAGCCCGGCGACGTCGCCGGCCTGGCATCTGCGCTCCGAGCGATCACCACGGACCGGGACCTGCGCGACCGGCTCGCGGCCGGCGCACGGCGACGCGCCCGGACCCTCCCGACGTGGGCCTCGGCGGCGGACCGGTTCTTCGCCTCGGTCCGCGGGTTCCTTCGCTCCGGCTCGACATGACGGCCGACCTGCGCGCTGTGCGCGCGATCGAGGATCGTCTCGCCAGGATGGAGGATCGGCTGCCCCGCCGGTAGGCCGGCAGCGAGAACCCACCCTCTCGCGAACCGAACCGAGCCGGGGGGCGTAGAAGGGGCCGATGGCTCCCGTCCGTCGCTCGGTCGTGTTGGTGCTCGCGCTGGTGGGCGCGGCCTGCACGACCGAGGCATCCCCACCCTCCCCGCCGGCCCCGTCGACGAGCGATGCCTCGTTCGGGCCGGCGAGCGAGTCGGTCATCGCCTTCCACTCCGATCCGACGGGTGCCGACGACACCTACGTCATGGCGCCCGACGGGAAGGACACCATGGGCGTCACGTTCGGCATGGAGACGATCGCCCAGCCGCTCTGGTCGCCCGACGGCACACGGCTGGTCGTCGAGTGCTGCGCGTCGCGGCCGGGAACCCTTTTCCTCATCGACGGCCCCGGCGCCGAACCCATCGACCTCGCCCCCGTTCTCGAGCAGGCGGCGGCGCCCGCCTGGTCGCCGGACGGCTCGCGCATCGCGTTCGAGTCGGTCTCGATGCGGAGCCTGGTCGTCGTCGACGTCTCCGGATCCACCCCCGGCGCCACGATGGAGCTCGTCCCCGGCGCCGGCCCGTCGTGGTCCCCGGACGGCTCGCGCATCGCATACTTCGCGGAGGTGGACGGCAACACCGACATCTACTCCGTGGCGAGGGACGGCAAGGACGTGACGCGGCTCACCGACGACCCGGCGCCCGACTACTCGCCGCGTTGGTCGCCCGACGGCGAGCGGATCGCGTTCGTCTCCGAGCGCGACGGCGACCAGGACATCGTCGTGATGGCTGCCGACGGCAGCGGGCAGATCGACGTGAGCGACGACCCGGACGTGGACGAGGCGCACGTCTGGTCGCCGGACGGGCGCTCGATCGCGTTCGTCGCGTACCTGCACGGGTCCGACCCGTTCACGATCGGGCAGGGCGACGCCGAGATCTTCGTGGTGCGCGCGGACGGGAGCCACAAGGTGGACGTGAGCCGAAACCACGCGTGGGACGGCGACCCCGCTTGGTCACCCGACGGCCGCTCGATCGCGTTCACGCGCCGGACCGACCACGCCCAGATCTACGTCATGCGCGCGAACGGGAACGACCAGCGACGCCTGCGCGGCGTGGCCGGCCTCGCGAACGACTGCTGTCCGGCCTGGCGCCCCGACTAGGCGTCAGCCGGCAGCCTCGAGCACCTCGGCGACCTGCGGCGCATCGAGGTACGTCGCCCCGCGTTCGGGTGCCAACGATGCCGCGACCTCGCGGATGATCGTCACCGCCTCCTGGAGCGGCACGTCTGGGTCCGC
>Ga0307302_10001011_pt1 | contig 12362 bp, 11 predicted proteins | sample ER_DNA_183_FD_194490 | JGI IMG/M metagenome (GOLD analysis project Ga0307302, IMG submission 194490) | Bulk soil microbial communities from the East River watershed near Crested Butte, Colorado, United States - ER_DNA_183 | ecosystem: Environmental > Terrestrial > Soil > Floodplain | place...
CCAACGCGGCCACGAATGGGTCCAACCGCTTGACCACCTGGGCGAGGAACCCTAGAGCAATCAGGGCGCTGGACACCGCACCCATGTAGATGCCGCCCCGCCCAACCTGCTCCCCGACGATGGCGCCGCGGGCCGCCTGGAGCACGAAGTGCTCGGTCGCCAGAGCGTTGATGAAGGCCTGCTCGCGTGCCTGCTGGTCCATGGGTCGCTCCTGTGCTGATGGCCGGTCGGGGTTGTCGAGATCACACGATCGCGGCTGGTCGAGTATCCCGCCGGCGCCGCCAACTGGGTGAAGGATGACGCTCACAGCCGCCCAGCCGGTCGTAGCCGGCGTGGGCCGTGGCCCACGGTCAAGGCGCTCCCCCGAAACAAGTTGGCCCTGGAGCCGCCTGCGGCGGCAAGCCTGACCGACGGCCAACTTCTTTCGCCCCGCGCCTTGACCTCGCGGCAACGGTGCCCCACTGGCACCACCGCGGCCCGGGCGATCCGGCTAGCCAGTACGCCGGGGGAGGGGTGTCCCCTCCCCCGGCACCCCCTCCCCGCTGGGTCAGGCGGCCGCGTCAGCTGGAGCTGTCGGCCAGGCCAGCTGCTCGTCATACAGTCGGCGGTGGCGCAGGCAGCCGTGCAGGATCCCGACCAACCGGTTCGCCAGGGCCCGGAGGGCCTGATGATGGGTGGCGCCACGAGCCCGGTGGGCGTCGTAGTAGCGGCGAGCACCCGGCGATCCGGTCAGCGCCGCGAACGCCCACAGGTGACAGGCGGTGCTCAGCCGTCGATTCCCCACCGCCCGGGCCAGCACCACCTGCCGCAACCCAGAGGCCCTGGTGATGGGGGCGGTCCCGGCATAGGCTTTGCGGGCCTTGGCGCTGACGTACCGGTTCGGGTCATCGCCGAACTCGGCCAGCACCCGAGCCGCCAACACCACCCCAAGCCCGGCCAGGTGCGGGGTGTCCCGGAGCCGTTGGGAACACGACACATGCCAGTTGCACGCCACAGCACCGGGCAGCGTGGGTCAGGCCATGGACGGGCCGGGGTTTCTGGAGGACACGACTCTAGGGTTGCTAGAAGCCTGCGGCCTCGTACCTCGACCGGGTCTTCGCCGGATCCGGGTCGGCTTCTTCAGTGATCGCGTACGTCAGCAGGTTCTTGCCGTTGATGGTCAGGCTCTGGAACAGCTCACCCTCATTGCGGGAGGCCAGCGTGTAGGTGATGACGCCGTTGTCCTTAACGCGGGCAAGGCTCTTCTCAAGATCCGCGCTGTCCACCGTGTCGTGCAGACGCCACTTGGGCTCGGTTCCGTTGAGCAGTAGATACCAGGGCACTGAAGGCCCCCTTCGTCTCGGTCGGAGCTCACACTGTGCCCACCCGATGGCAGCACGCAAGCTGAGCGGTGGCCAAGTACTGAGTCTAGCCACACGGCGGCTGCCGGGGGCTGCCCGGCGAGCGGCCTGGTCGGTGCTGGACAGTACGTCCGTTCGGTGACGGTCGGCACCGCCGGCCGCCGCTGTGGGCGTCATGCTTTGGCTGGATGGGCGACGAACCAGCGCCCGGCAGGTCGGGGAGGAACTGACATGGCCACCTCGTCAAACTTCATCACCAGGGCGACCCGGAAGCAGGCCATCGAGGAGCGCGGGTTGATCCGCTCACAGATGCGGCTTGGCGCCGGGCTGATCGCGCTCGGCGCCCTGTCGATTCCCCTGTTCCAGGTCAGCGGCGTGCTGGAAGGCCAAGCCGCGACGGCGGCCTTTGGGGTTGCCACGGCCGTGATCGGCGCGGGCGCGGCCATGCTGCCGACCGGGGCCGCGGCGGGGGCCAGCGCCCGCATCCTGCGGTCGCTTCCGGACCAGGACGCTGTGGCCGACGATCAGCATGGCGCTCCCAACGGCGATCCCAGCAACGGCCGGGTCCCGACCGGGACTGCGGCGAGCAACGGCCAGGCGGACTCGCGACCCGTGAGCAGCAGCTGACATGCCCCGTTCCTTGCGTCAGCTTTGGGCCGACGAGGACGAGGCTCACGAGCGCGAGCTTGAACGCAGGCAGCGAGCGACTCGTCTGCAGGCAAAGCAACGCGGCCGGCTCCGCAGATCGGTCGTCGTCCATGACAAGTACCGCGTGAAGTAGCACCGGCGTCGGTCAGCACAGTTGTCTGCGGACGATCTGAAGCCTCCGGCCCGCCGGAGCGTCCAGGGAGCACGACACACACCAGCTGCACGCCATGGCACCGGGGCTCGTGGGCCAGACCATCGAACGGGCCCGGAGGCTACCGAAAGGATGCGTCTCGCCCGCGCTGGCGCCAAGACCCTGGCGGCTGCATGTCGATCACTCGTCATTAGGCGTGGCCGATAATCGGCAGCCCTACCGAAAGTCTCGTGCTCAGACCCTTGCCTTGCTGGGTGGTCACGCCCGCAGCTGGATCAGGGCTGCTGGCTTCTGGCTACCTGCCAGCTGTAGCGATACCTCAACCTTCGTTAGGCCCATGGCTGGCAGGAAGCCGACCCATGAGGCGGGTCGCCTACCGCTTTGCCCGTTGTGGTCGACCTACGGCAGAGAGCGGGTGTGGATCGCGGGGGGCGGATGGCCGGGCAGCGGACTTCTCCTCGGTACAACGGCTATGGGTGCCGCCGCGGCCAGATCGACCGCGGCGGCGTCACTGAATGGCGTTGGTGACGTTAGCGTTGGATCTCGATGACCTCGCTATCTGTCTCGCTGCCGCAGGTGACGTTGTTGCAGCCGAAGACCTCGGCGGTTGCAACGGCGGTGCCCTTCCTGAAGGCCTTCGCTCCGAACACCTGGACTGTGACGGTGACCTGCTCGCCCGCTCCGGTGCAGCCAACCTGATCAAAGCCGAAGCCCTGGGTCGCGCCTGATCCGGAACGCTGGGTGACGGTGACCTGCACGTCCACGGTGCCGATGGCGTTGCAGGTGACCTCCAGCGGCACCTCGACGGCGGCTCCCGGGCGAGCAGCCGTGCCGGGGACTCGACTTGGACGTCGAGGAATAGGCCTCCGGAGAAGAACGCTACGGCGGGACCGGAGGTGGTGAACAGCGCGAGCAGGCCGCCGAGAAGCAGGGCGACCACCGCAGTCGCAACTCTAGTGCGCTTGGTTCTCATTGGGGTCCTTTGCTCGGATGGGGATGGATGGCTGGTGGGCAGGAGCGGGGTCGGGTGCGGGGAGCACGAGGCCGACCAGCAGCGTCACGGTGAGCACAATGGCTGGCAGGTGCCAGACAAAGTCGAAGCCGCTGTGGACGGCGAAGGCGGCCGCCGCCGCGACCACCCCAGCCCAGGTGGCGCCGGCGCGGCCGGTGGGGCGCGCGCGCCACAGCGTGCGCGTGATCGCGACCAGCAGGACCGCGAGCAGGACCAGGCCCACGAGACCGAGTTCCGTTGCAACCTGGAGGTACTCGTTGTGAACGTAGGCGTACAGCTGGCTGCCATGGTCGTGTCCCTTCCATCGCAGGTCGGCCTGTCCAGGCCCGGTGCCGGTCAGGGGATGTTGGGCGACCAGCCGCAGGGCTGCGTGCAGCGCGCCGGTCCGGTCGGGGGAGGCCAGGTTGACCCGGGCCTGGGCGACTGTCTGGCCGGCGTCCACCCCGCCGCCGCTGGCAACCACACCGGCTACAGCGGCGACCAGGAGGCCACCCGTCAGCACGAGCGCCAGCCACCGCGGCCGGGCCACCATCGCGGCCAGGGCCAGCCCGGCGCCCAGGCCAACCAGCGCCAGCGCCGGCCGGGGCGGGCTGGCCGCCGGCATTGATGGCAGCAGACCCAGCATGGCCACCACGGCGCCGGCCAACGGGCCGACCACAGCCCGCGCGGTCGCGCCAAGCCCCCGCAGCCCGGCCAGCACCACCAGGCCAACCACCAGAGCGAGCGCGCCCGCCCGGCTCATCGTCGCCGCCAGCCCGGTCAGCAAACCGGTCGCCGCTAACGCGAGGGGCACCGAACCTGGCGTCGCGACCAGCCGCCCCAACACCACCAGGCTGACGGCCGCCAGCACGGCCGCCATCGCATTGGGGTAGGTCAACGTCGAGGAGGCACGCCACAGACCCTGGGCCTGGAACGCCCAGGAGCCGGCCCGGCCGGCGACGCCCAGCCAGCCGATCAGGGCCACCAGCAGGCCGATCCCGATCACCCCGGCCAGCAGCAGTTCCCGATCCTCGATCCGGAGGCGACGGCAGACCAGCAGGACCGCGACGACCCCGACCAGCAGCAACGCTGGTCCGACACCGGCACTGGCCACGCCCACCAGGGCGCCGTCAAGGACCGCCCACGCCGCCAAGGCCAACGCGGGAACGACTGGCGCCCGGCGCAGGTCAGCTCTGGTCAGTGGCCATGCCGCCAGCCCAAGCAGGGTCGCGACGGCGATGAGCAGGCCAACAGGCCGCTGCACGGAGGGATAGTAGGCGCCCTGCCCGAGCAGCCCGGCTGTGGCGGCGACCAGCAAGAGGAGCCCGGCCAGTTGGGTCGTCCAGTGCTCCGAGACCCCGTCGGTACGGGCGTCGCTTCGACCTGCACCCGTTACAACCATGCCACCCCCCACCAGATCGGCTGTAACGGCAACTTGCCGCGATGCCCTCTTAATGTGGCGTAGGTCCTTAGACGAGCGAGTACCCTACTCCCGCCAAAAGTGGGAACCAAGCTGGATCTGCTTGGACTGCTTAAGCTGGCCTAATCTACCCATATAAGAACGGCGAGCAAGCCACTGGCGTTACAGCCGTAGGGCTCGGTATGGAGGGACGAGGCCGAGGTGATCAGCGTCAGCTGCGCGGCTCTGAACAACTACACCGCGATCCACCGGGAGCGATGGAGGGAACTGTAGTCATACCTCGACATTCATTTGCCTAACTGTCGGCCCGACTCATCGCTGGACCGCCTGCCGCTTTGCCCATCGTGGGTGGAGCTACAGCAGAGCGCCTTGTGGGCTGAGGTGCGGAGCGCGATGGCCGGTCGGCGATCAGCCCGTCTTGCCGGGCGAGGAACTCGTCCGTGAACTCAGACCGACACCGCAGTCAGAGCGTCGCTTCCAGGCATGGATGACGGCGACCACGGCTGCGGCTTGACCCAGCGGCTGCGGCTCATCAGACTCGGCCCCTTCCGGGGGGGATGAGCCGGAGGACCCCCCGTGCCCGACTCGAGGACCTGGTGGAACCGCGCCGCCGAGGAAGATGCGCCCTGGTACATCGCTACCACCCCTGACCCCTTCTTCGAGCGCGGCCGCCGCGATGTCGAGGAACTGGTCGCCTTCTGTGGGCTCCGGCCATCTAAGGACAAGGTGATGCTGGAGATCGGCGCCGGGGCCGGTCGCATGACCCGCCGGTTCGCTGAGCTGTACGGGCGAGTGGTGGCATTGGACGTCGCCGACGAGATGCTGCGCCTGGGCCGCGCGAACCTGGCTGACCTCGACAACGTGGAGTGGGTGCTGGGGTCCGGTGCCGACCTTGGCATCCTGGGCGGCGACGCTGTCGATGACGTCTTCTCCTACATCACCTTGCAGCACATCCCCGACCGGGGGGCGGTCCTGCGCTACCTCCAGGACGCGGGCCGGGTAATGCGGCCAGGCGGTCGCGGTGCGCTCCAGGTTCGCCACCCGGGCCCGCTGCCGTGGGCGCTGGATCTGGCCGGCCACCTTGTTCATGGGACACAGGGCCGCCGGGTGTGGTCCAGGGCGTGGCGAGGCACACGCCTGCCGACCCGGGTTCTGCTGGCGGCCGCGGAGCGGTCCGGGGTACATGCCGAGGCCCAAGCGCGGGGCCGACGACACCTGTGGATCCTGCTCAAGCGCTGAATCCCCCGATGGCCCGCATCCTTCGCCAGGGGTCAGATCCGCATTAAGGGCTGTTGCCTATAGGCCGCCGTTGACCTCACCAGATACCGAAGGAACTGTAGGCATAGCTCGACGTTCGTTAGCTTCAGCGTCGTTCCGATAGGCGCCTTGAACAGCTCCGACGCCGGCGCAACAGTAAGGCGACCAGGTCGGCCCGTTGTGGCCGAGCTGGGTGGCGCGATCAACGGGGTGGATCTGCCCGTTCTGGCGCTCTCCGCTTGATCCAAGACGACCAACGCCGTGAGCCGCGATGCGGCGTCCCCCGCTGTCCTGGAGAGAGCGTCAGATCATGAGGTGACTGTCAGGGTGTAGGTCACAGAGGGAGTGAACCCACCAGGGAGGAATGCCCCTCCGAACGAGATGGTGTGCGTGCCCGGGGAAAGTGGCCGGATCAGCACCCAGTAGCCATCCGCCACCGACCGGGTCGTCCCCGCCGGGATCCCGAACACATTCCCCGGCGCCGCCGTGAACTGGAAGACCGGCGAATGGACCCGGAACCGCTGGAGATCAGTAACGGCAACCCCATCGATGGTCAGGGAGAGATCGGTGAACTGCTCCGCGAAGCCGCGAGCGCACGCGCGGAGCTCAGCCGGGGTGTCGCCGTTGCCCTCGGCTGTAGAGCACTCCACGTTGATCAGTGGGACAAAGATCGAGGTGCCCGCATGAATGGTGCACGACCGAGTCGCCGCTCCCCCGGTCGTTCCAGCGAGGAACACCACGTCGCGGGTGCCAAGGTCGCAGCGGTCGAGCGAATCGCCAGGGATGGAGAGAACCGTCTGCCACCACAGTGCCGTCAGTGGAGGTGGCGGCTTGCGCACCGCGGGCGGTGCCGCCATCGCGGCTGTCGGACCCAACAGGAGCACGGCGAGGATTACCCCGACCGCTAACGAGCGCAGGACCTTAATGTGAAGTGTCCGGTCGCACCCTCGAACTGTCATGATCGCTCCCCCTCTGAGGTCGCCCAGCACTACCTGCGCTCGCGGCTCGAGAGGATACCGCGAGACCCATCGCCCGGAATAGGGCAAACATTGCTGATGCGGCGATTGCTAGGGACGGACTGTAGGGTGCCGCCGAGCAACAGCCCGCCGGCCACCAGCAGGGCCGCGCCCATCGGCAGCAGGCTGGGCACTGTTGCATTGAGCGATCACCCCGTGCGACTGCCTCCACTTCGCCGCCCAAAGACGACAGATGATAGGCACGGTCGAGTGGTTCGACCCTTTCTTGGCGCCCTGCTATGAAGGAGAGCCTCCACTTTGCTGGGCTTCCCCGGCACATTCCGGCTCAATGCAACAGTGCCGTTCAGGCCGGTAGCCGGCCACCCGGTGGCCGCGACGGTCACCAGACCGGGCCGCCGTCGGCCAGGCGCAGCTCGCTGGCCGCCCTCGCAGTGACCTCGGCCAAGACCACGAACCCATCACCGCGGCCGACCGCCAACACCTCCCAGACACCGGGGTCCGGGTGTCCCTGGCCGCGTACGGCCATCCTGACCTGTGCCCTCCTCGGCCCGCGTGGGGTGTAGGGTGCGCAAACTCGGACGTGGCTGTGAGCTGCCAGTTCGCGCCGGCCACGGCTCGGTAGCGTGGCGCTTCAACCAGCCGACCGCAGAGGTCATCCTGATGCTGTCGAAACTCGCCTACCTCACGCTGCGCCGCTCTATCCAGCTGCTCGTGCTGCTCGCCCGCGGCGACGCCGCCAAGGACCTGGAGATCCTCGTCCTGCGCCACCAGCTCGCGGTGCTCCGCCGCCAGGTTCCACGACCCAAGCTGGAGTTGGCCGACCGGGCGCTGCTTGCCGCGGTCAGCCGCGTCCTGCCCCGGGCCCGCTGGTCGTGCTTCTTCGTGAAGCCCGAGACCCTGCTGCGCTGGCACCGGCGCCTGGTCGCCGACGCCTGGACCTACTCGCGCCGTCGGACGGGTCGGCCACCGCTGGATCAGGAGATACAAGAGCTGATCGTCCGGCTGGCCAGGGAGAACCCGACCTGGGGCTACCAGCGGATCAAGGGCGAGCTCCTCCGGCTTGGCGTGCGGGTCTCCGCAACCGCGATCCGCACAACGCTCCGCCGCCACCGGCTCGACCCCGCCCCGCGCCGCACTACCACGACCTGGCGGGCGTTCCTGCGCCAACAGGCCGCGGGGATCGTCGCGTGCGACTTCTTCACCGTCGAGACCGTGTCGTTGCGGCGGCTGTATGTGCTGTTCTTCATTGAACTGGAGACCCGGCGGGTCCACCTGGCCGGGGTGACCGCCCATCCGGATGGCCGCTGGGTCACCCAGCAGGCCCGCAACCTGCTGCTGGTGCTAGGCGAGCGGGGTCGACAGGTGCGCTTCGTACTCCGCGACCACGACGCGAAGTTCTGTCGCAGCTTCGACGACGTGTTCTACTCCGAGGGCGGCGAGGTGCTGGTAACGCCGGTCCGGGCGCCCAAGGCGAATGCCTACGCGGAGCGCTGGGTGCGCACGGTCCGTGCCGAGTGCCTGGACTGGCTGCTGGTCGTCGGCCGCGGCCACCTGGAGCAGATCCTCCGCGTCTACGTCCGGCATTACAACGCTCACCGTCCCCACCGGGCGCTGGGGCTGCAAGCGCCAGAGCCGCCTGCCAGGCTGACCATGGTCGGCGAGGATCAGCAAGGCAGAGTGCATCGACACGACCTTCTCGGCGGTTTGCTACATGAGTACCGGCGAGCTGCATGAACGCGTTTGCGCACCCTTCACCCTGGTCAAGCCGGGAGCAGGACTTCCTGTTCAGAGGGTCGGCCTGACGGGGCGACCGAGCTGAGAGGGCAGCCGTCGAGGCGGCTGTGGCAACTCAGGCCTGTGCCAGGCCGCCGCTTCCTCATCGGCCAACCATGTTCTTCTCGACACATGGAACATGGTCGTACTGGTTGTGCTGGACCTCCCGCGTGTGGGTGTCCGGCCGGCCGATGAGAACCCACGCCGACCACACCTAGTCATGGACGTTAGGCCGATAGGCGGCGGCTGAACCATGGCCCAAGGTTGGGAGGGCGGCGAAGCCGCAAGTCGGTTTTCTGAGATTGCGCGCGAATGCGCGCCCGGCCCGTAGGGCCGGCCCAATCGTTCGCCCTCCACAATTTCGCCCGGAGTGGGCCGACGAAGGAGGCCCATCGACGGGCGCTGAATCGATCGGGCGGACTCCTACGTAGCGTAGCGGGGCAGGGTCACGGGCAAAACCCGCCCGTGACCCTGCCCCGCGAGCGTCCTGACCTGCTGAAACGGGCCGAGGCCGGCGACCATAGGTCCCCCACCCCCAGGGGGACCCATCAGGGGAGGGGTTGGGGGACCCATCAAGGGGGGATCAAGGGACCCCTGGAGGGACCCATCCAGGGAGGTCCCGCGGTGCCGGGAATTGCTCCGGAGCGTCCGAGAGCTGTCCAGAATTACCGGCGGCAATTGCCGGTGGCCATGACGGTCCGAGGGCCTAGATCGGCCTCGGCGCGGCCGGGACCCTGCACCCGGCCGCGTTCGGCCGATGCCCTCAGCCGGCGGGAATACCACCCGGCCCGACAGCCGCCGGCGTTTAGACATCCCACGGCCGGTGGCGTCAAGCATCATCTGGTGGAGCAACGGTGCTGGGTCGGGCTCGGCTCCTCGCTAGCCTCCTCGGGTAGGCGCCTTGGGCGGCCGCAGCCACAGTGACGCCTGGGTCGGCTGCGTCGTCTGGTCGACCACGGCCAGCAGCTCGGCGGCGAGGGTGTCCAGGTCGACCTCGTCGCGCAGGCGGGTGCTGAACGCCGCAACGGTCTTGGTGGCGTCATAGCGGCGCCGGTCAAAGCGGCGGTCGACGAGCTGCTGGACACGCCGCCGCGCTGGTTGGAACAGCGCCGCCACCGCCAAGGTGGCGCCGGCGACCGCCCAGCTCGGCGGGTCGGCGCCGATCCCCCCGGCCAGCTGCCCAAGGGTCAGGACCATGCCGGCGTAGACCCCGCCGAGCAGGATGGTGAGCAGCCCGTAGACCAGGGTGCGGTTGATCAGCCGGTCGATATCATAGAGGCGGTAGCGCAGGATAGCGGCGCCGACCGCGAGGGGGATCCCGAGCGCCAGCTCGATGAACACCAGCACCGCCAGCCCATTGGCAATGACCGGGACCACGTTGATCAGGGCCGCAGCCGCCAGGCCACCCACCACGCCCACGGCCAGCACGAATACCAGCCACTTCAGCTGCTGACGCTCGACCTGTCCCGCTCGTCGATAGCGCACCAACGGCGCCAGCGCCGCGATGGTCAGCGCTGCCACGCCGCTCAGCACCGCCACCGAGTACGGCAAGGTGACGCGACTCACCACCGGGACGCTCAGGACCGGGTTGGCAATCTCGACCCGCTCGGTCTGGCTGACCTGGAGTCCTAGCACCGGTTCGGCCATGAACTTGGCGACCTGGTAGGCGGCCGACACCACCAGCACCCAGGCCACCAGCCGCCACCGACGAGAGGGCAGGTGGCCGGTGGGGAACACCAGCAGCAGCAGCCCCAGCGGGAGGACGCCCAGCCCGCCGAGCCAGTTGTCCACCCAGGCCAGGTACGCCCCTGCGGGCAGCCGCCCGGTCAGGTGCGCCCGGATGGCGTAGGCCTCAGCCAAGCCTCCCAGGGCCGTAATTGCGGCCAAGCCAAGGAACAACCAGCCGACCATATGGCCACGATGGCGGGCCACCACGATCGCGCCGACCGTGGCGAACCCGGGCACCAGCAGCGGGAACGGCGACAGGTCCTGCGGGCGGCTCCCGTTGTTCAGCACCCACAGGGCCACGGCAGCGCCCAGAAGTGCCATCACCAGCGCCCACAGCACCCAGACCCGGCGTGCGTCGCTGCTCGTGGTCACCGGCCGCCTCCTCAGCACGGGTTGGTGCCAACTGTCCGATAGCATCCCGCCTGAGCGTCTCGGGATCGTTACGGAAATCAGGGCGACATGGCAGCCGGCGTCTGTCCCTGGTCACGGTCAAGCGCGATCGAGGTATGCGGCCGAACTTCTTCGGTGCCCGCCGCCAACCGTGGCCGCTGCTCCATTGCACCGAACAACCTCGGCCGGCCCATCGCGCTTGACCTCCCGGCATCGCTGCCCCACCTGCACCACGGTGGCCCGGGCGAGCAGGATGGCCAGCAAGCCGTGGGGGGGGACACCCCTCCCCCGGCGCCCCCTCCCCAATGGTCAGGCGGCCACGGCAGCGGTCGATGTTGGCCAGGCGAGCTGCTCGTCATAGGCCTGGCGGTGGCGTAGGCAGCCGTGCAGGATGCCGACCAGCCGGTTCGCCAGGGCCCGCAGCGCCTGATGGTGGGTGGCACCGCGGGCCCGGTGGGCGTCGTAGTAGCGGCGAGCGCCCGGTGAGCCGGTTAAGGCGGCGAAGGCCCACAGATGACAGGCGGTGGTCAGGCGCCGGTTGCCAACCGCCCGAGCCAACACCACCTGCCGCAGCCCCGAGGACCGGGTGATCGGGGCGGTGCCGGCATAGGCCTTCCGAGCCTTAGCGCTGACGTAACGCTCCGGGTCGTCGCCGAACTCAGCCAGCACCCGAGCGGCCAGCACCACCCCCAGCCCGGGCTGGCTCTGCACGATGGCGGCATCGGGGTGGGCCGTGAACGCGGCCGTGAGCGCGGCCTCCAGCCCAGCCAGCTGCTCGCTCAGGCTGGCGATGACCGCCACGGCGGCCGCCACCACCTGGCCATACGCAGCAGCCACCACCGGTGGCGCCTCCAGCTGCTGGCTGGCCAGCGTCGCCTGGATAGCGACGGCGCGGGCCTCGACCTGGCGCCGGCGACCCACCCGCCGCAGCGCGTCGACCAGCTCGGCATGGGACAGCGTCCGGCCTCGATCCGGCGTCGGGGCCAAGCCGAGCACGGCCACCGCGTCCCGGCCGCCGGGGTCCCCGCCGAAGGCAGCCAGGGCGGCCGGGTAGAAGGCCCGCAGGGCGCTGCGCACGATGTTGGCCTGCCGCTGGCGGGCCCAGACCAGCTGCTGATGTCCGCGGGCCAGCACCTTGACCGCCTCAGCCAACCCCGAATCACCCTTCGCCGGCCGGTGATGGTGCCGGTCGGTACGGACAAGATCAGCCAGCATCCGCGCATCCCCACGGTCCGACTTGGCCCGCGAGATGGTGTGCCGCTCCCGATAGCGGCTGGCCGCCAGCGGGTTCACCGCGATCACCTGGTAGCCGGCCGCCACCAGCGCCCCGACCAGCAGGCCCCGGTCGGTCTCGATCCCGACCACCACCTCGGCCGGGTCGCTGGCATGGCCGGCGATGAGCTCGTGCAACCGAGCCACCCCGGCCACCCCATCGGTGACCCGCTCACGGGCCAGCACCCTCCCGTCGGCGGCCATCAGGCACACGTCATGGTGGCGCTCGGCCCAGTCGATCCCGACCAACAACACCGCGGCTCCCTCCTGGTCTCGACCCCGACGCTCGGCCTCGAGGGGGACCGCGGCAACCTAATGGAGCAGTGCTCGAGTACCGGCACGTCATCCCACCAGCCGTCGGCCTCCTCGCCTGGCCGGCGGGGGCACGGTCTTGACGAAGAGGCTCAGGCTGCGC
>Ga0307302_10001015_pt1 | contig 12337 bp, 10 predicted proteins | sample ER_DNA_183_FD_194490 | JGI IMG/M metagenome (GOLD analysis project Ga0307302, IMG submission 194490) | Bulk soil microbial communities from the East River watershed near Crested Butte, Colorado, United States - ER_DNA_183 | ecosystem: Environmental > Terrestrial > Soil > Floodplain | place...
TAGAACCATCGGCCCCCTGCCGATAATCCAGCCACGTTGGCTGAGCACGGCATGCACCGGATCGACGACGACCTCTCTGAGGAGTGGCTCGACGCCTTTGTGGCCGAGGGCCTCGCCGACGTCGAGTCCTACCTCCGCAAGCACGCCGACTTCCAGACCTTCCTGGAAGACCGCGACTGAGCGTCCTCGGCGGCGCTCGCTATGACCGGGCAGAGCCCGGCCTCGCCGTCTCCTCGCCTCAAGCCGCTCAGGCCTTCCCGGAAGCTATTTAGGCTTCGACCAGCCCGAGGGACTTCTCGAGCATGGTCTTGGGCTGGGCGCCGACCGCGGCGGCCTTGGGCTCGCCGGAGTCGAAGAGGATCATCGTCGGGATGCTCATGACGCCGTAGCGGCGCGCGAGCTCGGGCTCCTCGTCGATGTTGACCTTGACCAGCCGCAGATCCGAATGCTCTTCGGCGATCTGGTCGAGTACCGGTGCCACCGCGTGGCAGGGGCCGCACCAGTTCGCCCAGAAGTCGACAAGCACGGGGCTTTCGCTCCCGAGCACCTCGGTGTCGAATGTGTCTGTCGTGATCGTGTCTGCCATGACCCTTGAAACGTAGACTGACCCGCAAATGTTCCAGCCGCTTCCCTCGGTACCCGATCACCCCGGTCTCGAACGTGAGGTGCTCGACTGGTGGGAGGAAAAGCAGGTCTTCGACCGGCTGCGGGAGCTGAACCGCGACGGGCCGACGTGGAGCTTCGTCGACGGCCCGATCACCGCGAACAACCCGATGGGGGTCCATCACTGCTGGGGCCGGACCCTCAAGGACGTCTTCCAACGCTACAAGGCGCTCCAGGGTTTCGACCAGCGCTACCAGAACGGCTTCGACTGCCAGGGGCTCTGGGTCGAGGTGAACGTCGAGCGCCAGCTCGGGCTCAACTCGAAGCGCGAGATCGAGGACTACGGGCTCGCGGCGTTCGCCGAGAAGTGCAAGCAGTCGGTGGCCGAGTTCTCCGAGGTGATCACCGACCAGTCCAAGCGCCTCGGCATGTGGATGGACTGGGACAACGACTACTACACGTTCTCGGACACGAACATCGAGTACATCTGGCGCTTCCTGAAGGCGGTGCACGAGCGCGGGTGGCTCTACATGGGGCACCGCTCGAACGTCTGGTGCCCGCGCTGCGGGACGTCCATCTCCCAGCACGAGCTGATCGGTTCATACGAGGACCGGAGCGACCCGTCGCTCTACGTGCGGCTGCCGCTCCTCGACGACGACGGAGATGCCCTCGTCGTCTGGACGACGACGCCCTGGACGTTGCCTGCGAACGTCGCCGCCGCCGTCGATCCCGAGGCCGAGTACGTGAAGCTCTCGACTGCCGACGGCCTGCTCTGGGTGGCGGAGGCGCGGCTTCCCGAGCTTCCGTTCGGCGGCGAGGTCGTCGCCAAGGCGAAGGGGGCGGGCCTCGTCGGCAAGCGCTACGAGGGCCCGTACGACCACCTTGCCGCCGCCGAAGAGGTCGAGCACCGCGTCATCCCGTGGGACGACGTGACGATGGAGGAAGGCACCGGCATCGTCCACATCGCGCCGGGCTGCGGCACAGAGGACTTCGAGCTCTCGCGCGTCCACGACCTCCCCGTGCTAATGCCCGTCGATGAGGCCGGCCGCTTCTACGACTCCTACGGCTGGCTGCACGGCACCTCGACGGCCGAGGCGAAGGACCAGATCATCGGCGACCTCGGCGAGCGCGGGCGCCTGCTCGAGGCCGGCGAGATCGTCCACCGCTACCCCGTCTGCTGGCGCTGTCATACGCCGCTCATCTTCCGCATCGTCGACGAGTGGTTCATCGCCTGCGACGAGATTCGCCAGCCGATGCTGGAAGCGAACGCGACGGTGAAGTGGACGCCCGATTTCTACTCGAAGCGCATGGACGACTGGCTTCGCAACATGGGCGACTGGAACATCTCGCGCAAGCGGTACTTCGGCCTGCCGCTTCCCCTCTACCCGTGCGAGTGCGGCCGCCTCAACGTGATCGGCTCGCGCGCCGAGCTCGAGGAGCGCGCGACCGGCGGGCTCGACCAGCTGCAGGAGCTGCACCGCCCGTGGATCGACGAGGTCCCCATCCGCTGCGACGAGTGCGGGGAGGAGGTGCGGCGCATTCCCGAGGTCGGCGACGCCTGGCTCGACGCAGGCATCGTCCCCTTCTCGACGCTCGGCTGGGAGAACCCCGAGTGGAGGGAGAACGGGTACGCAACCGGCTCCTCGCAGGGCCTCTCGGGCGCCGACCTACCGGACCACGCCTACTGGGAGACCTGGTTCCCGGCGGACTGGGTGTCGGAGATGCGCGAGCAGATTCGCCTCTGGTTCTACTCGCAGCTCTTCATGTCGGTCGCGCTCGTGGGCAAGGCGCCGTACAAGGAGATCCTCGCTTACGAGAAGCTCCGCGACGAGACCGGCAAGGAGATGCACAAATCCTGGGGGAACGCGATCGAGGCGAACGAGGCCATGGACAAGATGGGCGCCGACGTGATGCGCTTCATGTACTGCGACCACGTCCCGCAGCAGAACCTGAACTTCGGCTACGGCCCCGCCAACGAGGTCAAGCGCCGGCTCCTCACGTTCTGGAACTCCGCCTCCTTCTTCGTCCTCTATGCGAACATCGAGGGCTTCAAGCCGACGTACCGCGACCTCGCGGGCGGCCCCGACCTCGAGGAGCTCCGCCCGCTCGACCGCTGGCTCCTCGCGCGGACGCAGCAGCTCGTGCAGGAGGCGACCGACGCCTACGAGCGCTTCTGGACGCCGGATGTCACAGACGCATGGGAGCGCTTTACGGACGACCTCTCCAACTGGTACATCCGCCGCTCGCGCAAACGCTTCTACACGCTCGACGAGGCGGCGTTCAGGACGCTCTGGTACGCCCTCGTCCAGGCGGCGCGCGTGATCGCGCCCGTGATGCCGTTCCTCGCCGAGCACATGTGGCGGAATCTCGCGGCGTCCGTTCGCCAGGCGCCGGAGAGCGCCTTTCTCGCGGGCTGGCCACAGTCGGCCGCGCGCTACGAGGATCCCGGGCTGCTCGCAGAGGTGGCAGACGCGCGCCGGGTCGCCGAGCTCGCCCGCGCGGCGCGAGACGCCGCCGGGATCAAGCTGCGCCAGCCGCTTCGGCGGCTCGTCGTCGCGACCTCGGACGCCAGCCGCCGCATGCTCATCTCCCGGCAGGTGGAGGACCTCGCGGCCGAGCTCCGCGTGAAGGAGGTCGCGATCCTCGAGAGCCCCGGCGAGGTCGCCGAGATGCGCGCGAAGCCGCGGCTTGACCTCGTCGGCCCGCGCTACGGGACCAACCTTCCCGAGCTCAGGCGCCTCCTGGAGGAGGGCAGCTTCGAGGTGACGAACGGGACGCTGCGCGCGGGCGCCTACATCCTGTCCAAGGGCGAGTTCATGCTCGAGTACGCGCCTCGGGAAGGATGGGAGGTCAGACACGAGGACGAGTACGTCGTGGGGGTGGACACGCGGCTCGACGACGAGCTCGTGACGGAGGGGCGTGTGTACGACCTCATCCACTCGGTGCAGCGCCTGCGCCGCGACGCGGGCCTCGAGGTCACGGACCGCATCGTGCTCACGATCCCCAACGAGGACGAAGCCCTCCTCGGGCACCGCGACTGGATCGCCGGGGAAACGCTTGCCGAGGATGTGCAGGTCGGCGACGAGCTGGCGGTGCGCAAGGCGGGATGACCCGCCTCCTCCTGGCCGCGGTCGTCGTCCTCGTCGCTGTGGCGGCGGCCGACGCAATCAGGCCGGACGGGAAGGAACGGACGGTCTCGGCGGCTCCCGGCCGGTCGGCCGCGCAGCCAGCCGTCCAGCGATCCTCCTCCGGATACATCGCCGTCGGGGCGTTCACGCGCAAGCGCGTTCTGCACCACGGTCGCGAGTACCTGAGCACGGAGGCGATCGACGTCGCCTTCCCGAGCCTCGAGAGCGGCGAGCCCTTCGACATCACGCACCTCGCCACTGCATCGGACGGGACGCTCGCACTCGCCATCTACCGGTTTCCGGCCAAAGAGCCCGTCGAGGCCGCGGTCGAGCTGTGGCGACAGGGCAGGCTCTTGGCTGCATTCCAGGTCCCTGCGGGGAGCTTCGGCGGCGGGCTCGGGTTCGCCGACGAAGGCCGGCTCGTTGCCACGCTGCTCTCCGACGGCCACTCCGTCGTCCTCTTCACCCGCACGGGCAAGCGGGTGGGGAGCGTGTCCGCTACGTCCTGGTGACCCCGTCCGCGCGGACCTCGCGCGGGAGCTTGAAGAAGACGTCCTCGAACGCACCGTCGAGCGACTCGACCTGGGAGACGCCGCGTTCCCGGAACCAGCCGACGACCCGGCGAACCAGGGACTCGGGAGCCGACGCGCCGGAGGTGAGGCCGACGCTCTCGACACCGTCGAGCCAGGCCTCGTCGATCTCGCTCTCGTCGTCGATCAGGTAGGCGACCACGCCACCGGCGCGGGCGACGTCGACGAGCCGGTTCGAGTTCGAGCTGTTGCGGGAGCCGATCACGAGCAGCAGGTCGACCGCTGCGACGATCCGCTTCACGGCGCGCTGCCGGTTCGTCGTCGCGTAGCAGATGTCGTCCTTCTTGGGAGCCTCGACGGCCGGGAAACGGCGGCGGAGGACACGGACGATCTCGTCGGTGTCGTCCACGGAAAGTGTCGTCTGCGTCAGGTAGACGAGCTTGTCGGTCTGGGGTGGGACCACGGTTTCGGCCTGCTCGGCGGTCTCGACGAGGAGGGTCGACTGCGGTGCCTCGCCGGTCGTTCCGTCGACCTCCTCGTGGCCCGCGTGGCCGATGAGGAAGATCGTGTAGCCGAGCCGTGCGAAGTGCCGTGCCTCCGCGTGCACCTTGGAGACGAGCGGACAGGTGGCGTCGATGGCGCGGAGCCCGCGGAAGCGCGCGCTATGTCGGACCGCCGGCGAGACGCCGTGCGCCGAGAAGACGACGTTGCTCCCCCGCGGCACCTCCCCGACGTTGTCGACGAACACGGCTCCGCGCCGCTCGAGGTCGCGGACGACGTGCGCGTTGTGGACGATCTGCTTGCGGACGTAGACCGGCGCCCCGTGCAACTCGAGGGCCCGCTCCACGGTCTCGACTGCCCGCTCGACGCCGGCGCAATAGCCCCTTGGCGAGGCGAGGACCAGCCGCTTGACCACCGTCTTTCAGTGTAGTTACGGCCCGGCGGCGACAGAGGGAGACCCGCCTTCTCGCCCGCCTGAAAGCGGAAAAGCCCGCCGCTCGGGGGGTAAGCGCGGCGGGCCTTCCCACAGTTGCTCACCGCGGCTCTACATGGCCAGGGACACATGCCGCGGTTCGCATCGCCCAGTGGCGGGGACGGTACAGCGGCTCTTCGGCTCTGCCAATAGGTCCTTCGGCCCATCTTTGCAATCGTGATTTCCTGCCCGCGGGCTCCTCGACGGGCGCGCGAGCGGCGCCTATCATCACGGTGCCCAGTGAGTCACCACAGTCGAGTCATCCTGCTCGAGGTCGTTCCGCTTTTCGTCCTCGCGGCGCTGTACCTCGGCGTCGCGCTCGCGCTTGCGCCCGAGCTTCTGCGGCGAGGCAGGCGGTTCTCCTGGCTCGGCCTCGGCATCTGGCTCGTCTTCGTGCTCATCGGCGGGACCGCCGCGGTGATCGCGGCCGAGAAGCTGACGAACGAGGACTTCCTCGCGTCCGTCGACGAGTGGGCTGTCTTCGGCCTCACCCTGCTTGCCTACCTGCCGGCCGCGATCTTCGTCTGGCGCTGGGACGAGCGGCATCTCCTGATCTCGGCTGCTCCGCGTGTCGTCGAGGCGGAGATGGAGGCGTCGGAGCGTCGCCGCGAGGCCGAGTCCATCTCGCGGCTCTCGAGCGCACTCGCGCAGGCGGGGAGCGGGCGCGAGGCTGCAAACCGGCTCTTCGACGAGCTCGAGAGCGTCCTCGAGGTGACCAGGATGATGATCGCGACCGTGGACGAGGACGCGGGCGTGGCGGCCGGCTACGTCGCGCGCGGGATCGACGAGGCCTGGTGGCAGACCGTCGTGCTCGACCTCGAGACGGCTCGGAGTGCGGTCGTGGCGGTCGCCCGCGAGCGCAACTCGCTCGTCGTCTTCGACGTCAAGACCTCTCCGCAGGTGAACCAGGAGCTCGCAGCGCGCGTGGGCGCGCACAGCGCAGCCTTCGTCCCCCTCCTCGCCGACGGCCGCGTGACCGCCGTCCTCGCGGTCGCGAGCGAGAAGCCGCGCCTCTTCACGCCGTCCGAGACCGAGCTCATGCAGGACCTTGCCAATGAGACCGCGCTCGCCCTGGGTCACGCCTCGTCTCGCGACGCGCTCCAGGAGGCCCTCGCGCGGGAGCGTCTTGTCGGGGAGATCTCGAGGCGCGTACGCTCCGAGCTCGACCTCGACGCGGTGCTCAGCGTCGCCGTCAAGGAGGTCGGGATGGCGCTCGACCTATCCCGCGCGTTCATCCGGCTCGGCGACCAGATCGAAGAGGCGCCAGTCCGCGCCGAATGGGATGCGCCCGGGGTCGAGACCATCGGCAATGCCGCCGGACGCTTGCCCGTCTCCAACCTCGCCTCGCGCGAGCGGCGGACGGTGGCGATCGCCGACATCCTCACCGCGCCGGAGCTCGACGACTCGAGCCTCGGTGGGCGGGAGACGCTGGTCGAGCTCGGGACGCGCGCCGTGATCGCGACGCCGATCCTCGTCTTCGACCGGATGATCGGCATCTTCGCCCTCCACCGCGCCGAGCCGTCGGCCTGGAGCCCGCACGACGTCTCTGTCGCAGAGGCGGTCGCGCGCGAGATCGGGCTCGCTGTCCACACCGCCCAGCTGCTGCAGCAGAACGAGCGCCGCCTGCAGGAGCAGGCCGCGTTGCTCAAGGCCGGCCAAGTGCTCACCTCGGACCTCCGCTTCTCCTCGGTCATCCAGCGCCTCGTCACCGAGGTCGTCCAGCTGCTCGGCGCCGACGCCGCCGACTGCTGGGTCTTCGACGAGCGCCGGATGATGCTTCGCTGCGAGGCCGTGCTGGGCGTGCCAGAACGGAACGTCGGCCGCGAGATCGTCCCCCAGGGCACCTTCCAGCAGGTGCTCTCCACCGGTCGCCCGGTCCTCAAGCGCGATTTCGCGCGCTCCGAGTCTCCGACGCCGACGGAGGATTACCGGGTTTTCGCCGAGGTCATGGACGCGCCGATCACCTGGCTGGGCGAGGTCCGCGGCGTGCTCGGCGTCTGCGCCCGGGAGGACGGCCGCTTCGACGAGAAGAACCTCGAGCTCCTCGACACCTTCGCCCGCCTCGCGTCCCTCGCGCTTCACAATGCCGAGAGCTTCGGCGAGCGCGAGCGCCAGGCCCAGGTGCAGCGGGGCTTCTACCGAATTGCCGAGGTGCTCGGCTCGACGCTCTCCCTCGGCGAGACCCTCGACGCGCTCGCTCAGGCCGCGTGCGATGCGCTCGGCGGCACGTCGGCTCTCGTGCTCGAGCCGAGCGGCGACCGGCTCATGCTCTCCGGTTCGCACGAGCTTCCTCCGGACCTGCGCCGAGGGCTCACGGCGGGCCTCGCCGGCGACGTCTCGCCGCTTCGTGCCGCCGCCGAGGAGGGGCGCATCCTCTCAGCGTCCTCGCTCGAAGACGACGACCGCTTCAAGGAGAGCGCGCGAACGCTCCTGACCGACGAGGGATACCGGTCGCTGATCGCGGCACCGGTGATCGGCGCGCAGGGGCAGAAGCACGCCGTCGTCGTCCTATTCCGCGAGGAACGGAGCTTCTCCGACGACGACCTCGCGCTCGCGCGGCACCTCACCGGCGCGGCGCGCGGCGCCCTCGAGCGCGCCGAGCTCTTCGAGGGCGAGCGGCGGGCGCACACCTTCTCGCAGCGCCTCGCCGACATCGGCGGCCTCCTCGCCACGAAGCTCGACCCCGTTGCGGCGTTCGAGGAGGTCGTCCGCGAGGCGCCGGCTCTCCTCGACGCCGACGCAGCGGTTCTGCGCCTGCTCGAGAACGACGATCTCGTCGTCCGGGCAGCCTGGGGGCCGGGCACGCAGGGAATCCGCAACATGCGCTCGAGCTCGGCCGGCGGAGCGGTCGGGATCGCGGCACAGTCACGGGCTCCGCACACTGTCTCGGATGCGCGGGAGACGCCGCGGTTCGCGCACGAGGACCCGTTGCTCGCGAACGGGATGATCTCCTGCGTCGCCGTCCCGATGCTCCTCCACGGAGGCGGCCTGAGCGGTGTGCTCACGGTCTACGACTCCGCCGTGCGAACCTGGCGCGAGGACGAAGTCCAGGCGCTCGCGGCACTCGCCGCGACTGCGTCGGCGGTCTTCTCGAGCGCCGAGCTCTACCAGCGAGTCGCGGAAGAGAAGGAGCGGAGCGAGGCGATCCTCGCCAACATTGCGGACGGCATCGTCGCCGTCGACCGCGACGGAAGCATCGTCCTCTGGAACGCGACCGCCGAGCAGATCAGCGGCGTCCCGGCCGAGGAAGCGCTCGGGCGCCGCGTGTCGAAGGTCCTGCAGCGCGATCTCGCGGCGGAGGATGGCGCGCCTCCCGGCGAGCGGACCCTCTCGATCCAGCGCGGTGACAAGGAGGTCTGGCTCTCGCTCAGCGAAGCGGTCATGCTCGACGCGAGCGGGGCCATCGCCGGCCGCGTCTTCGCCTTCCGTGACGTTTCCAGCGAGCGCGTCGTCGAGCAGATGAAGTCGGACTTCGTCGCCACGGTCTCGCACGAGCTCCGCACGCCGCTTACCTCCATCTACGGGTTTGCGGAGACGCTCATGCGCGGCGATGTCGAGTTCTCGGACGCCGAGCGCACGACCTTCCTCGGGTATATCGCCTCCGAGTCGGGTCGTCTCATCAACATCGTCGACGACCTGCTGAGCGTCGCCCGCCTCGAGACCGGCACGCTGCGGCTGAACATCGAGGAGATCGACATCGGCTCGGTTGCAGGCGAGGTCGTCGCGCGGATGCAAGAGCATGCCGAGCGCTGGGAGTTCGAGCTCGAGGTCCCGAGCGCGGGCGTCGTCGTCGAGGCGGACCGCGAGAAGCTCTCGCAGGTCCTCCTCAACCTCGTCGACAACGCGGTCAAGTTCTCACCGGAGGGAGGCCGCATCTCGATCTCGGCGCGGCGGCGTCCCGAGAGCGCGGAGGTGCGAGTCTCCGATCAGGGCGTCGGCATCCCCCGCGCGGACCAGCAGCGCATCTTCTCGAAGTTCTTCCGCGCCGAGAGCACCGGGGTCGGCGTGCACGGGACGGGGCTCGGCCTCTTCCTGGCGCGCGGGCTACTTGTGGCGATGGGCGGGAGGATCTGGGTCGAGTCGAAGGAGGGCCAGGGCTCCACGTTCGTCTTCGAGCTTCCCGCGGCGGCGAGCGGCGTGGTCGAGCAGGCTCCGGAGAAGGTGACGGCCTGAATGGCGCTGACCGTGCTCGTGATCGACGACGAGGATCCGATCCGGCTGCTCTGCCGGGTCAATCTCGAGGCCGAGGGGGCGAGTGTGCTCGAGGCGGAGAACGGCCATGTCGGGCTCGAGCTCGCGAGAGAGGAACGGCCGGACGCGATCCTCCTCGACGTGATGATGCCGGGCCTCGACGGCTGGACGGTCGCCGAGCGGCTCCTCGAGGACGAGGCGACGCGCCGCATCCCAATCATCTTCCTGACCGCCCGCGCGGACGTGCGCGACCGGGCTCGCGGCCTCGGTACGGGCGGGCTCGACTACATCACGAAGCCGTTCAACCCGGTGGACCTAGCGGCTCACGTCGAGGAGGTCGTTGGCGCGGTCAAGCGCGGCGAGCGCGAGGAACTCCGCGCCGAGAAACTCTCCGAGCTCAGGGATCTCCTCGGAATGACTTAAGGCCCTCGGGCCGTCTGGGCGAGCACGATGGCGGCGAGCACCATGAGGCCGCCGGCCAGCTGTTCCGGCGAGATCTTTTCGCCGAGCCAGGCGTAGGCGACGAGACCGGCCAGCACCGGTTCCACCATCGCGACGACGGTTGCGCGCGTCGCGGGGATGTGGCGGAGGGCCGTGACCATGCAGATGAACGGCACGACCGTCCCGAGGACGACGATGTAGGCGATCAAGAGCCAGACCGGGAGGCTCTCGTCCTCCAGCCGGCCGAGCAGCGAGGCGTCGCTCGTCAGCACATCGTCCGGGAAGCTCCACCACGGTTGGACCACCGCCCAGAAGAGCGCGGCGAAGGCGAAGCCCCAGGCGAGGAGCGAGTAGACGTCGCGCCCGCCGCGGACGCTGTGCTCGGCCATGAGGATGTAGAGGGCATAGGCGAAGGCGCCCGCGAGCGCCGCGGCCACTCCAACGCCGTCGAGCGTCCCGCCGCCGCTCCAGATCTCTGCGACGAGCGTGAGCCCGCCGAAGGCCAGCGCGAGCGCGTACCAAAGCCTCCGTCGTACGGGCTCGTGGACGAAGAAGCGCGCCCAGAGCGCGACCAGCACGGGGGCGAGGTACTGAATGACGAGCGCGATCCCGATGTCGAGGTGCGTGATCGCCGTGAAGTAGAAGAAGTGGACGAAGGCGAGCCCGCAGATCCCGAAAATGGCGAGGTAGCCGAGCTCCCGGCGCGTGACGCGAAGCGTGCGCGGCGCGAAGATCGCCACGCCCGCGAAGAGGAGGATCGCGGCGCCGGTCCCGCGCACTTCGGCCAGCCGCAGCGCCGAGAGCCCGCCGGAGTCGACCACGATCTTGGCGACGGTCGCGTTCACGGACCAGAGTGCGATCGCCGCGAGGACGAGCGCGTATCCGAGTGCGGGTCGGCGTTGCGAGGTGGGATCCTCGGAGCGCTCCGGGACGTTGAGTGGGGCATCGACCACGGCGGCGGAGGTTATCCGGGCGGTAGGCGCTCTACACTTGGGAGGCGCGGGACGTAGCGCAGCCTGGTAGCGCGCCTGCTTTGGGAGCAGGAGGCCGCCGGTTCGAATCCGGCCGTCCCGACTCGAGGGTTAGCCACGCCGCGGTTCTGGTAGACCTCCGGACATGCGCTACCGGAAGCTCGGCGACTTCGGCGTCAAGGTCTCGGAGATCTCCCTCGGCTCGTGGCTCACCTACGGGGGCTCCGTCGAGGACGAACGGGCGATCGCCTGTGTCCACCGGGCTTTCGAGCTCGGCGTCAACTTCTTCGACACGGCCAACGTCTACCGGCGCGGAGCTGCCGAGGAGGTCACGGGCCGCGCGCTCAAGGGAATCCCGCGGGACGACTACTTCCTGGCCACGAAGGTCTACTTCCCGATGGGCGACGGGCCGAACGACCGCGGGCTCTCGCGGAAGCACATCATGGAGCAGTGCCACGCCTCCCTGAAGCGGCTCGGCACGGACTACGTCGATCTCTACCAGTGCCATCGTGCCGACGCGGACACGCCGCTCGAGGAAACCCTGCGCGCGCTCGACGACCTCGTCACCCAGGGCAAGGTGCTCTACGTCGGCGTCTCCGAGTGGTCGGCGCAGAGGATTCAGGAGGCGCGGCGCATCCAGGCCGAGCTCAACTTCGACCCGCTCGCCTCGAACCAGCCGGAGTACTCGATGCTGCAGCGGAAGATCGAGGAGGACGTGCTCCCGGTCTCCAAGGGGCTCGGCATCGGCCAGGTCGTGTGGTCACCCCTCGCCCAAGGCGTGCTCGCCGGAAAGTACAAGCCCGGTGAGCAGCCGGCCGAAGGCACGCGGGCCGCGACTCCCGGCGACCAGGACATGATGTCGCGCTTCATGCGCGACGACGTCCTCGAGGCGGTGCAGAACCTGCGCCCCGTCGCAGACGATCTCGGCATCACGATGGCCCAGCTCGCGCTCGCCTGGGTCCTGCGGGAGCCCGGAGTCTCGAGTGCCATCGTGGGCGCCTCGCGCCCCGAGCAGGTGGACGACAACGTCGCGGCGAGCGGCGTCGAGCTCGGCGACGACGTCCTGCAGCGGATCGACGAGATCCTCGGCGGCGTCTTGGTCGCGGCGCCGACCGGCGACTAGCTAAAACAGCCGGAGCAGCAGCGAGCCGAGCAGAAAGAGCCAGAGCACGGCGAGGACGACCGCGAGCGCGGTGGCGACAAAGTTCGTCGCCTCACGCGGGTTGCCATGCTTGGTCGCCCGCCAGCCGACGAAACCAAAGACGAGCGCGCCGAGCGCGGTGATGGTCGTGATCGGGAGGAGCGAGTCCGCGAGGACGACCGAGGCGAGCCAGGTGAGCGCTCCCGCCGCACCCAGCCACGCGAACAGGCTCGCGGCGCGAGTGTCGTCCTCCAGCGCACGGTCCAGCTCCCACACGCTCTGACTGTAGGACGGGGTTTGCCCTCATCGGGTCCCCCGAAAGGGGGAGCTACAAGTCCTTGCGGTTGAAGGCCCAGAGC
>Ga0307302_10001017_pt1 | contig 12314 bp, 15 predicted proteins | sample ER_DNA_183_FD_194490 | JGI IMG/M metagenome (GOLD analysis project Ga0307302, IMG submission 194490) | Bulk soil microbial communities from the East River watershed near Crested Butte, Colorado, United States - ER_DNA_183 | ecosystem: Environmental > Terrestrial > Soil > Floodplain | place...
TGGCGGCAACTGCTCGCTGCAGAAGTTCCCAGGACAACCTCGGACCCATTCCTGCCAGAGCTGACAGAAAGGTTGAGCAACCTCACTTGGGCCGGCTTCGATGCCACCCTGCTCGTGCGGTCGGCGGCGGCCGCAGGACCCCTACCCGATGACCACCCCGCGGCGGCCCTGTGGTGGCGCATCCTCGACCTGCTACCGCAAACGCCGAACCCATACTCTGCAACCTCCGGGGCAGTTCCAGCGAGGCAGAGAAGCACCACGTCACCCGAGCAGCAGCGATCACGGCCGCGCTCGGCGCCGCCTCCCGGGCTCGGCCCGAGTCGCTGAAAGCCTCGACGCATCACAACGATAGATATGCGTTCCGGTTTGTTGCTGAAACCCCCTCCATCAGTTATCAAGACTCGGCCTCCGGCCGGGCGGTGGGTGTCCTCGCTGCGCTGCGGGCCGCGCCGCCCCGATGCGAGGTGACGACCACGCACTTCAGAACTCCGCGCATGTGTCTGTTTTTGCAGCAGCAAACTCCGACGAGCCTGTGATCCTGCGGCATTCCGGCAGTGGCAGCGACGTCGGCGTGTGACTGTGTTCGGCCGCCTGGCGTTGCCGAGTCCAGTGCGGCCCGACTCCGTCGAGCAGCCCGGCTGGTGGCGCAACCGGCGGGTGTTGTGAGGGTGCCGTGTGGGCGCTAGCGTGACGAGGGTCGACGGCGTAGTTAAGCGCACTGGGGCTGAACGTCGCCGCAGACCAGCGTGGATCGACGCTCCTCCCCGCTCCCGATCCGACCACGAATCGTCTCGCCTCCGACGGCGGGACGCTGACACCAGGAGAACTCGGTGACGCCAGCGACTCAGCCGGAAACGAGCGATCTGCAAGATCCGCAAGAGGCTCAGCCGATCGCTATCGAGGCGTACATCTACTTGTACCCGCTGGTGATGATGGATGCCACCCGTCGCCAGATGACGAACGTTGAACCGGGTGAGCGGGTCGGCTTTGGCCCAATGAACGCCTTCAGCCACATACGGACCTTTCCCCCGCCGGAGTTCAAGGCCGTCCCGTGGCCCAACTTCGACACGCTGTACTCGATCGCGTGGCTAGACCTTATCGATGAACCGTTGATTCTCTCCGCACCGGACACCGGCGGACGCTTCTACCTGCTGCCGATACAGGACATGTGGACCGACGTCATCGCCGTGCCCGGTAAACGGACCACCGGCACGCAGGCCGGCCATTTCGCCATCGTGCCGCCAGGGTGGCAAGGAGAGCTGCCCTCAGGAGTGAGACGCATCGACGCCACCACGCCGTATGTCTGGATCATCGGCCGTACCCAGACCAACGGCCCCGACGACTACGCGGCCGTCCACCAAGTGCAGGACGACCTCACCATCACTCCGCTGTCGCGGTGGGGGCAAGAGCCGCGGCCGGTCACGGCCACGATCGACCCAACCGTTGACATGACCAGCAACCCGGTCGACCAGGTCAACCAGATGTCGGCGGCCGCCTACTTCACCTACGCGGCGGCGTTGATGAAGCTCCACCCACCGCACCGGACGGACTGGTCGATTCTGGCCCGCATGCACCGCATCGGCATCGACCCCGGCAACAGCTTTGACATCGAGTCCCTCAACTCGGCGACTAAGTCTGCCCTGCACGAGGCCGTCCTTGCCGGCCAGGAGGCGATCCGGGCGAAGGTGCCAACGCTGGGCCCGCTCGTCAATGGATGGCAGGTGAGCGCCGACACGATGGGTGTTTACGGCAACTTCTACCTCAAACGCGCCGCCCTCGCCATGATTGGTTTGGGCTCCAACCCGGCGGAGGACGCGATCTACCCACTGACTTTCACCGACGCCGACGGGAATCCGCTCAACGGGAAAAACGACTACACACTCCACTTCGACAAGCAGGAGCTGCCGCCGGTCGAGGCCTTCTGGTCGGTCACCTTGTACGACACCGACGGCTTCCAAGTCCCCAATCCGCTCAACCGCTCCGCCCTCGGAGACCGAGACGCGCTTCGGTACAACGCCGACGGCTCACTCGACCTGTTCGTCCAGCACGAGAGCCCCGGTCCGCAGGGAGAGGCGAACTGGCTGCCGGCACCACGCGGCCCGCTGGCCTTGTTCCTGCGCCTCTACGCACCGAAATTGGAGGTACTGGACGGCCGTTGGCGCCCCCCGCCGGTGCGGCGGGTCGGTTAGGCGCTGCAGCGAGTTTCTGAACCGGAACGGCCACTCTCCGGCGAGGGTTCTCCAGGATCGGGCCTCAGTCGAACCCTAATCGACACGACGTACCGGAGGGGGAACCCAGGCCCCGTTAACGGCTTCATCCTTCGGCCAGTACAGGCGCAGCATCAGTATGAATTCGCCCTCGGGAGCCGGGAGCCAGTTGGCTTGCTTGTCAGCCCCAGGGAACTCGTTTTGTATGTACAAGTCCGCTGAGCCATCTGGGTTTTCCTGGAACTTGTCCCGAGAGCTTAACGACGAGCGGTTAATAGAGTTGGCCACCAGGAAGTATTCGCTGTCGTACGTGGTGACGGACCAGAATCCCTGCGGGTGAATTGGTGGGACATCTGCTTGTGTGAGGCGCATTACGTACCTGCTCGCCCCATTCAGCACCTTTCCGTCCCCGTCGAACCGAGCAATCGGATAGAACGCATCGGCGGGCAAGTTCCCACCAACGCCGATGTAAGCAACGAGCGCCCGTTGGAGATAGTCCGTGCCGTAGTGCCCCGAACCGGTGGAAACCATCCACCCATTCGCTTGTCTCTGGCGGGCGTACTGCCTCAGGATCTCCTTACGCGCCGTCTCCGGTACGCGCGAAAGTCCCTGCGCCACACTGCTGGACACGTTCGACATATCAAAATCGCCGCCGAGCCCCAAACGGTTGAGAATCTCTACCATTGGGGCGTCTTGGGGCGTGGGCGGATTGTCCTTCAACAGGCGGCTAATGCGCGAAAAAAACTCGGCGGCGCCCAGGTTATCGATCTGATCCCTGGGCGGTGTCGTCATGTCGATACTCGGGTCGACCACTCCCTCATCGAGCCTCGGGCTCGGGTTCCCGGACATCGATAGCGGGACGAGCGTGTACTGATCCTGCAGCGCATGCACAGCCTCGTAATCCTGCGCCGTTCCGGAGGAATAGGTACGGCCAACGAGCAACACCATATTAGTGCCGGACGTGAGCTGCTCGACTTCGGCCGGAACCGCTCCCGTCCATTGAGGCCCGGTTATAGCGTAATCCCCGGCTTTACCGCCGGTCGTTCGCGTACCAGGGTTACCAATTACTTCTGTCCAACCATCGAGAATTGGCATCATGTAAAAACGGTTGTCTGCATCCGGAACATGCAGAACGTAGGGCCCCCGCGAAAGATCGAGCCACGCAAGTGAATAGAGAGTATCTACGCTGGCACCGGCAATAGTCCGGTCCGATGAGCCGGGAAACGAACGGTGATGGGCGAATTGGCCCATGGGCGACAGCGCGCCCTGAGGCACGGCCACGTTCGTCGTTACGCGTCGAAGAGAATCCATCACAAGGAGCGGATAACCATAGATATAAGCGCTAACGCCAAGCTGAAATGCCTCTTCTTCGTTTAGAGGTTGCTGCTCAGCACCGGAGCCATGGATCGAAGCGGTCATCTCGTGATCCTTCAGAGGCTAAACGAGAAGCGAACAAAGGGGTCAAGCGACGTCGTGCGACATCTGGTCGATGCAACGATCACGGCCAGGAGCGGGTCGTCTTGTGCTAGCGCGATCTCGATTCCGTAGCTGTCCCGCACCCGGAACCACCGCTTCGACGCCTCGGCCACCCGGTGTCCGCCCCGCTCGACCTTGTACTCGTGGTCGACGACGTTCCCCAGCGGCATCGTGCGATCCTCTCCTCGCTTGCGGACGTAGCCTACGCCTCATGCCTCGCCCTGCATGCGCCACCAGCTTCGGGCCCCCGGCGCGTTCAGAGTCGCCCTCGCAAGCGGGTATCGGCGGCAACGGCCCCAGCTCGTGTCGGCAGGGTCCGGCCCCGCGACTGCGCTTATAGCGGACGGCGAGAACCCTAGTGAACATCGGCGAAGGCGACTCGGAAAGCAGGCTCACAGACGGCCGCCGGGACAGCAACGCGATCGAGCACCTAGCGGCAGCGGCTGCGGCCTCATGCCGTAAGCGTCGGCGACGTTGGCCGGTGGCAATCTTGATCAACTTCTCGGGCCCCCCACGGGCCCCGACCCCTCCAGGAAAAGCCACCAAATGAGCCCTCAAAACGACGACGTGAGCCTGAAACACCTCCTGACTAGTCGATTCACCGGCTTCCCAAGCTGACAGTGCGGGTTCGATTCCCGTCATCCGCTCCAGAGGATTGCCCCTGATCAGAGGCCCTTTTTCGCGAACGTCCCGGCTCAACGGCGTTCAACTGCGGCTCGATCGGGCCCTCCGCGGGGCCCCACAACCTTCGGGGCCGGCCGCGATTTGCGCTCCGTGAGCCGGGCGTCGACGGCTGCCGCGATCGCCTCGTCGGCCACGCGGCTGCTGTGCTGATAGATCAGGGCAGCAGCGGGTGAGTGAGTCGTGTCCCATACGAGTCATCAGGTCACGCAGGCTGGCGCCCGACTGAGCGCAGCGTGTTGCCGGTGTGCCGCAGGTCGTGGAGGTGGAGCTTAGGGACCCCGATCTGCTCGCGGGCCTGCCGCCAGCCGACTGCGGGATTGAAGTTTCCGCGATGCCGGCTCGTTCCTCGCCGGCGCCCTTGATCCGGCACGGGTTGACGATGATCAACTCATCTTCGGTCACTGCGGTGTTCAAAATCGCCCGGCTACCGGTCGAGTGTCAATGACCGATTCTCTCGACCCGCCGATGTGGGTGATCAGGTTCGGAGGCATGCCTGTCACCGCGCGTGCGCCACGGCCCAGGACAAGGCGTCGTCGGCGATCTGCTCCCAGCCCTTCTGGGCGGGCAGCAGGTGGGCGTAGCCGGGGTACTCCTTGACCTCAGTCATGGTGTTGGACTTGTAATGCTTGGCGTTCGAGCGCTGGACACTGGGGGGCATGAGGTGGTCCTCGCCGCCAGAGATGAACAGCAGTGGCGGCCGGTCGTCGTTGTCGTAGTTGACGAAGGTGTCCTGGTGGCCAGGCTCCAGGGTGGCCAGTGCACTGCCCCACAGCACCCGCACCGACGCCGGGATGTGGTAGCGCTGGTACAGCGCCCTGGATTCCTCCTCGGTGAAGGTGTTGGTGAACGCGTAGCGCCACTGCTCGAGGGTGAAGCCGGCAGCCTTCTTGCGCCCGACCGTTCGAAGCACCGGGAAGGTCGACTTAAGCTGCGACAGCGGCACGACGGGCACGCCCTCGGTGGGAGCCGAGTTGATCGCCACGCCCACTGCGCCGTAGCCACGATCCAGCATGAGCTGGGTGAACACCCCGCCGGCGGAGTGGCCCATCAGGATCGGCGGCCGCTCCAGCCCGCCGATCACGTCGGTGAGGTGGTCGATGACGGCGGGCACGCTCAGGTTCTCGATCGGGGTCGGGTCGGCGTTGAGAGCCTCGACCTCGACCTCGAAGCCCGGGTAGGCCGGGGTGAGCACGCGGTAGCCCTGCTGCTCGTAGTGGGCCTTCCACTGCTCCCAGCTGCGCGGGGTCACCCAGAAGCCGTGGATCAGGACGATGGTGTCGGGGTTCATCGGTTCTCTCCGTGCTGCTCGAGTAAGGGCGAACAGGTCGGCGCCGAGCTGCTCCTTGTATGTGTCGGTGATGCCATGCGCGCGCTGGCTGCTCGGCTTCCCGGCCCCGCAGGTCGACGCGACGCCTCCAGCCGTCCACCGCGGGTCCACAAGACTACTCGCCGGACCTGGTCGTGGGGAACGGCCTGCGTCCTACTGCCGTGGCCAACGAGCGCCCACAGACGACGTGGACCCGGGGATTCGAATCACAGTGCGGCCACCCGATGGTTGCCGGGACTGGCCACCTCGGAAGGAGAACCCATGACGCTTCAGCGGCTGGTCGCCGTGCTCCGCCGGAACCCGCGCCTGCTCGGCGCCCTCTTGCCGGAGCCTGCACAAAGGCGCCGCCGCCTCGACGTCGGCCGCGTCGGCCGCTGACACCAAGTCGGGCAAGCCCACCGTCGTCCTGGTGCACGGAGCCTTAGCCGACACCTTGGGCTTGCGCAAGCTCCAGGACCAGCGGTTATCCGGTGCTGGCATCGGCCAACCCGCTTGCGCAGCGTGGGCTCCGACCGCGTATGCGGCCCGCGTGCTGAATATGATCAGCGGTCGGATCCTCCTGGTCGGCCACACCTTTCCCCATCAGACGTCCGCGTAGCCGTCCGCATCCGACATGCCACCACATCGGGCGACGGATGGCCATCGCCAGTTCGTCTCTACGATTCTCCCGTGACCGTAGCGACCTTCTTGGCACACAGCCTGCCGCTCGTGCTGATTGCGGCCGTGAGCCCCGTGCTGTTTCTCAACGCCTCACGGGTCGTCCAGGCCGCGGGCATCTCCGCAGGCCTCTGCTTTGCCGGCGGGGCTGCTCTCTGCCTTGTCGCTTTGGGCATCCCGACAATGGGTCTGATGGGTGCAACGACGACGCAGCTGGTCGCTGCCGATCTAGCCTCCCGTGGCGTCGACTTGGCGCTCGCGCTGGTGCTGACCGCGTATGGTGCCTGGCAAGTCGTGCGGAGCCGCAGGGATCGAACTGCTGCTGGCGCGTCGAGTGGGAACAAAGATGGCGCGCTGCCGACAGGTGCTCGCGCGCTGTTCGCCGCCGGGCTGCTGGGAATGCTCACCAACTTTACGAGTCTGCCGCTCTATCTGAGCGTTGCCCAGCGCATCGGAACCGTCGCAACCCCGTGGTGGGCACGGGGTCTGCTGCTGGTCTTGGTGGTAGTTGTTGTGGCGGCGCCTGTCTGGCTCCCCGTCGGGCTCAGAGCTGTCGCCCCGGAGCACTCTCGGCTCGGACCGGAGACCCGACGCAGGATCCAGACGGCCACCCAGCGGATCTCGATCGGCGCCTGCTTCCTGGGCGGAGCGGTGATCATCTGGCACGTCCTCAAAGGCTGAGGACCTCTTGGCTTAGCTAAGATCTCGGTCGCGCGGCACCGGTGCTGGACCCGTTCAAGCCGGTGATCGAGGCGATGCTGCCGGAGGATCTGACCGCCGCGTAAGCAGCGTCAGACGGCCCGCGGGGTGCTGGCCCGGCTGGTCGACGAGCACCAGGCCGGCGAGTTGTCGCATTCGACGGTCCGGGACCCTGTGGCGTATTCATGCGATGACGGCGGGCTCAGGCCGCCGCGAACGTGGGCAACTCGACGCCATCGCGCAGGCTCTTGCCTATGGCGAGATCCGCGACGTGTGGTAATCCGATCAGCCTCAGGGCGCCTTACCTAGGACGTCTCGCTGAGGGTTCCGCTGGCGGATATTCAAAGGCGGGTCGCCTTCGGCCACGTTGGATCAAATGCTCGGTGAGAACTCCCAGCTGACCGGCCACTAGAGCCGGTGGTGCTTCTGTTGCTGCCCGCACCGCTGTACTGGAGGAGGAGCCTGACCACGTTCCTCCGGGAGATCCGCCGCAACAGCCGCGGTGGCGCAAGTCGTCGGGCTGTGCGGTGCGCCGGGTGGGTTCTACGGGCCGCTCGTGCAGTCGTACGGCCGGTTGACAACCGGCGGCAGCGCGTCGAGGGGGATCCCGAGTCCGACGTTGATTCAGGTTGTGATCATCGATAGCGGAGCGGTTCAGGCGCCGGCCGGATGGGTAGTGCTAGCTACAGAAGGTGTCGCAGGTCCAGGTTGGGCGAAAATGAGGAACGAGGATGCTCTGAGATGTTGATCATCGGCTTCGGTGTAACGGAGGTCTTGCTGTCGACGCTGGTCTTCACATGTGAGACCTGCGACAACCACGCCGCCCATCAGCTGACCAAGCAGACCCGCAAGTTCTCACTCTTCTTCATTCCGCTGTTCTCGGTCGGTACGAAATACCTCGACAGCTGTACCGCTTGTGGGCGAATCATCGAGGTCAGCAAGGAGCAGGCAGAGGCTGCGGCCCGGCGGGTCGGCCCGGACCTGCGGTGATTCGGCTGAGGCTTTCACTCCAGCTCAAGGCCGGCTGACCGACGGCCCGGCGCCAGCTCCCAAGTCCAATCTCGATGCTGGCGTCGGCCTTGCACGCCTAGCACAACGGTTCAAGATTCATTGAACGACGTCCGCCACACTTTTCCTGATATGCCGGTCTGGCAGCTGATCATCAACAACCGGATTCGCCGTCAGGGTTCGGGCGCGCTGCCGAAGGACGGGACTGTGTGCAACACCAAACCCGCGCCGCGTCGGTCCAAGCGGCCACAGCAGACAAGGCCAGCAGCCGCTAGCGATGCCGTTCATCTGTCGACGCGGTGGTCCACCGCTGTTCGGTAGAGGGTTCCCGTTGCAGCATCGCCGCGGTGTTGAGGATGGGTCGAGGTGAAGCACCTGACCGGGACTAGTTCCTACTGGGACGTAAGTTGACCGTTTCGGTGCCCGCGCGCTCGGCGAGAGGCGGCGTAGGAGAACCTGCGCAGTTGAGCAGCCCAGTCGTAGGTCTCCAGGCCCGGCACGACGTTCAGGACCGGGTCAAAAGACAGATCGAGGTCATCACCACGGTATCTCGTCTGCGTTACCTCCAGTGTCCCGAATGACAGCCACGGTCCCGCCGGCCTGGAGTAGGCCAGCTCGTACTGTCGCGGACTGCCCGCGGTCGGAATCACTGCCAGCAGGAGCGGGCCAGCCAGGGTCCTGTAAGGAAACAGCGATGTGTAGGCGCGCAAACCATGCCGGCGTGCCGGCAACAACACATATCGGCCGAGGAGTCCTGTTCCCGTCGTCGCCAAAAGCACATCACCGAACTGGCCAGGTTCCGTGGGGATCCGCAGTGCCAGACCCAGGATGTCTGGGCGGGGAGCGGGCAAACCCAGGGATCGGGAGAGGCGCACCGCGACCTGGTTGGTGCCTGCCTCATCAAGCCAGGAAACACCAGTCCTCCCGACGGCGCCGTGTCGACCGATCACCCCCTGCAGGACCTCACCCCGAGGATGCAGCGCTTTCCTGCCGCGAGCCTTGCCAAGTAGGAAGAACGCTCCTCCCAGAGCCCTGCCGACAAACGTCGCCAGCATCTCTCCAAGGCACCTGAGCGAGTTCGTCACGTCACAGCTCCTTCGAGGGGCGGGAACTTGTGGAAGCCGGCCGGTGCGCAGTGTCGAAGCTTTTGAGGAGAGTGTCCCATTCACTGGCTGCTTTCCGGCGCGCCCCCACATCCTGCCGGAAGGTCCGACATCGGACCCAACAGCCCGGGGATGGGTTAGTTCTGCCTGATCCGTTAGGCCTTGGCCTACGACACCGATGATGGGGTTTCGGGTGGCGACGATGGTGCCGATGGTCGGCGTGATTGTCCTGGCACTGGGACTTCTGGGTGTTCGACTCCCATCCATGAGCAACACCATCGGCCGCGGCGGTCACGGTCGGACGGTTCTTGGTCATGCGGGTGGCGATGATCTTCTTGTGGCTGCGTGCCGCCAGGCAGGATCAGCCCCGGCCTCAGGCGTGCCTGGCCTTTGCGGTCACCACCGGCGTGGTGCAGGTCGGCTGGGTCACACTGCTGCTCGGCGGCACCCGTCGACGCGCTCCAGATCCGCACTATTGCACCGGCCAAGGCGGGACGGGAATTCTGAGAGGGTCTGCTATGCCACGAATCATGGCGCATGATCCGATCTCCGCGAGGTTGTCAAGTCTGCTGTGTAAACAGGGTTGTTGATCTTGCCTAGGTAGTGGGGGGTTAGTTCGCCTCCTCTTGGGTTGAGTCGTTCGATCATCAGGACGCAGAAGTCGTTGCGCCGGTCGGGGGCGGGGTTCCTCCTGCTTTGATGGTGTGCCGGTGCTCGCCGCGGTCAAGCCTGGGCCGCCGTCGAGGGCCTGGTCGATGGGTTGACCGCGGCTCCGCGCCGGCAGGGCTGGGCTGGTCAGGGAGGAACCCCGCCGTGCGAACCTCCCTGGTCACAGGACCGGCTCCAGCCGGCCGGGGAAGGCGAGGCTGAGCGCGCCGTAGGCGGCGTTCCACCCCTGCGCGACCGCACCTTCGACCACCTCGGGTGGTGCCTTGCGTTCGTTGCGGGGCCTGCCAACTTCCTTGGCCCGTTCCCTGGCGCGCTTGTCCTCGATGTCGCGGATCGCCAGCCACAACAGCTTGACCACCGCGTCGTCGTTGGGAAAGTGGCCGCGGTTCTTGATGATCTTCCGCAGCTGGTAGTTCAGCGACTCGGCTGTTGGTGGTATAGATGATCTTCCGCACCGCCGGTAGGAACTCCAGGAACGGGATGAACCGTTCCCAGGCGTCCCGCCAGACCCGGACCGTGGCCGGATACTTCTTGCCCCAGTTCGAGCCCTCGAAGATGTCCAGCTCCTGAGCCGCGGCCGCTTCAGTGGGGGCGGTGTAGATCGGCCGCCGTGCCGCGGCGACGGCTTTGCGGTCGTTGTAGGAAACGAACCGCATCGACGCCCGGATCAGATGCACCACACAGGTTTGAACCACGGTCTGCGACCAGGTCGCCTCGATCGCCTCCGGGAAGCCGGTCAGCCCGTCGCAACAGGCGATCAGCACGTCCTTCACGCCCCGGTTGCGGAGCTCAGCCAGCACCCCGGCCCAAACTTCGCGCCCAGACGTCTGCACCCAAATCCCCAACACATGCTTGATCCCGTCGGCGTCGACCCCAACAGCGATGTGGGCGGCCTTGTTGCGGACGGCGTGGGACTCCTTGACCTTCACCACCAAAGCGTCCGAAGTAGACGATCGGATACACCGCTTCCAACGGCCTGGCCTGCCAAGCCCTCACCTCCTCCAGCACCGCGTCGGTGATGTTGGAGATCGTCTCGTGCGACAGCTCAGTGCCCAACGTCCGTTCCAGATTGGCCTGAATGTCCCGGATCGTCATCCCACCCGCATACAACGAGATGATCATGTCCGACAGCCCACCGACCCGGCGTTGCCCCTTCGACACCAACCGCGGCTCGAAGCTGCCCAGCCGGTCCCGCGGCGTCGCCAGGTCAAGGTCGCCGACCTCGGTCCCCAACCGCTTCGCGGTGAACCCGTTCCTGGAGTGCCCCGAGCCGTGCCCAGCCCGATCATGCCTCTCATAGCCCAGATGGTCGGTCAGCTCTGCCGCCAGCCCCGCCTCGAGCACCCGCCGGACCAGCTCGGGCAGGAATCCGCCGTCCCCGGTCAGCTGCAGCTCCCCACTGTCGACCTGGTTCATCAAATCGTCCAGCATCCCCGCCTGGACCATCTTCTCCACCGCCTCCCGGGCGGTCACTGGCTGGTCAGACCCCAGCCCGGACGCCTCCGGCGCCCCACGTTCTGATCCCACGACATCCATCATCAGTGCTCACTTCCACGAAGTGTTTACACAGACCACGTGACACCTCCATCTCCGCGGCATCGATACAACCCATGAACGCACCCAGCCGAGACGCGAAGCAGATAGCCTGGGGCGACGTGGGGGCAACGCAAGAGGCTGACCTAGCTGAGCTTGCAGACTGGGTAGAGGGACTCCGGGCGGCGCACACACCGCACGCGCCCAAGGCAACATCACGCTAGCCGAAGCGTTGGATGTTACCCGCTTCGAGGTCTATGAGGGCTACCTCGACGAGGAGTTAGACCACAAACAGAGCCAAGCAGCTGCTCGACGTAGCCGCTAGGCGTCCCTTTCCCCGGCCGGACCGCGTGTACAGGGTCCCCGATTCCGCCACCGCGGGTCGCTGCCCAGGGAGCCCGACATCACTGTTTGACCCTCTCGAGCCGCAGTGATGCACGGTCCCTGCCCGATCCCGCACTGGATGTCGTCGATCTCGCTGACGAACGCCGCCGTGGCCACGATCGTGTTGGCCCGGTCGTCCTCCCACCCACCAGCCGCCACCTTCCACGGTTCTTCCTCATCGGACCTGAGATCGCCAAGACCGGTCGTCCTGTGATGCGTGTTTAACCAAGTCTGTCGGAGGCTGTGCGTCGACTGGGGTACTGCGGGCCACGCCACCTCCATAAGTGCATGCCTCAATCGCCGATTGGGTATGTCGCAAACAGGACGACGAGCGGGACCTAGGATCTGCCGCCGCCGAGGTCCCGTAGCTGAGCAGACATGCTGCGGGGCCGATCCCTCTTCCTACTGCGACAGTTTCAAGGGACGACTACGCTCCTAGGTTGCCGATCGGTCTCCGCCCTGTGTCTGCGGACGTGACGTCATCGAGGTGACGCGTGGTCTCGCAGCCGCCGCCAACAGAGGTTGGCTTAGTCTTCGAGAGTCTGGAGGCCAGCTCCCGGGTGGCGC
>Ga0307302_10001020_pt1 | contig 12301 bp, 10 predicted proteins | sample ER_DNA_183_FD_194490 | JGI IMG/M metagenome (GOLD analysis project Ga0307302, IMG submission 194490) | Bulk soil microbial communities from the East River watershed near Crested Butte, Colorado, United States - ER_DNA_183 | ecosystem: Environmental > Terrestrial > Soil > Floodplain | place...
CACGAACTGGTGGGCTGACAGCCAGTGGAGGTGAGCGGAGAGCCTCGTCGCGCCAGAGGCACGACCTTAGATTTGCCCGCCGTCACGCGAACATCATCCACTCGGTCGAAAGCCGACTTCCGCCGCAGCAGCAACTCAGGCCGTCCCGACTCACAGACAAACGCCTTTCGTTGCCTTCGCTACAAGGCTGAACCTAGCGGGCTGTTCCCGCAGGGTCAAGACCTGAAGAGCCGCGTTGGCTAGCGAGCCAGTAAACGCTTCGAGCTCGTAGAAAGCGCCGTGCCGCATTTCCGGAGTGTTCGCGCGCGGGGACTTACGATTCTGCGTTGCGTCTCGCACTGCGCCCCGGCTGCGGTCCTTCTCTTCTCGGCGTGGCGGACGCGAGCCGGGGGGATGAGGAGGGCTGATGCCCGCCGAGGCCATCGGCGGACTCGCATGAACGTGAAACAATCGGTGGTACTGTCAGGCCGACTGCAGCCGCGGGGCGGGAGAGGAGCCACCGCTGAGACGACGTTCGACTTGCAGCGCTACGACCGCCAGGGGGTTGCTGTCTGCGCGGGGTGGTCTGGCCTGGCTGGCGTTGCTTCTCTCGTTCGGTCTGCTAGGGGTCGCGGCAACTGCCACGTTTGCCGGCGGATCTGACGCGGCCGCGCAAGGGACGTCAACCCTGCCGAAGCCCGATCGGCGCCCTCCGCCTCCGCCACCTCCTCCCCCTCCGCCTCCACCGCCGAGGCACGTCGCTCCGCCTCCGCCACCGCCTCAGCTGGCGCCCCCGCCTCCGACGCCTCCAGCGCGGGCCGTCACCCCGCCCCCCGCGGTCGCCCCACGGCGGCCGGTCGTCCACCACAAAGCCAAGCGGCAGCCGCGTAGGAAGGCCAGGCCGAAGGCGCATCTCTCGGCTCGTGTGAGCCCGCCGGTGGCTCTGACCCCTTCGCTGATTGGTCTCGGACCGACGCTTGTCCGTGCGTATGAGCACACCTCGAGCCCGTCGTCGCGTCAGGTCGCGGTCGCTCTCGGCTTCACCCTCGGGCTCTCGCTGGTTCTCGCGGGCCTCGCGCTGGCGCCGCTCCGGTTGGTGCCAAGGGGTGTCCGGGCGGTTGTCTACGACCGGCGTGAGCCGCTCGTCTATACGGCCCTGGTGGTGTACCTCACTACCGGCCTCAGTCTCGCGATCGTCCTCGTCCAGTCATGAGTCGCGGCCGCCTCTTCGCTGCCCTGCTGACGGCTCTCGTCGTGGGCATCCCACTCGCCTCGGCCGCGCCCGACCCGCCTCCGACGCCAACCATCGATTTAGGCCCACCGAACCCGAGTATGAGCCGCGACGCGAGCTTCACCTTCTCGGACAGCGATCCGACGGTGACCTTCCGATGTCAGATGGACGACGGCGGCTTTGAGACGTGCCAAAACCCAGCCGCGTACACGGGGCTCGCCGACGGGCCGCACACGTTCGGCGTGAAGGCGGTCGACGAAGCCTCGATGCTCGAGAGCGGGGTCGCCCCATACACGTGGGTGATCGACACGTCGTCGCCGCCGCCGCCGACGATCACCGGCACGCCGAGCCCGAAGGACAGCACGCCGACCTTCGGGTTCGCCGACAGCGAAGGAGGAGTCAGCTTCGAGTGCAAGCTCGACTCCCGCCCGTTCACCGCGTGCAAGAGCCCGAAAAAGTACGCGCGCCAGGCCGACGGCAGCCACACCTTCAAGGTGCGCGCGATCGATGACGCCGGGAACAAGAGCGCGGCGACCTCCTACACGTGGACGATCGATACGGTGCCTCCGCTCCTGACCATCACTCAGGCGCCCCCGAACCCCAGTCCCGACTCGACCGCACACTTCGAGTTCAGAGCCACCGATGCAACGCGGGTGACATTCGCGTGCCGGCTCGACGGCGCGGCGTTCTCGCCGTGCTCCAGCCCCGCGAGCTACTCGAGGCTGGCCCCGGGCGCTCACACGTTCGCCGTGCGGGCGACGGATGCGGCCGGCAACTCGAGTGCCGCGGCCGGCTACGGCTGGTCGGTGCAAGACAAGGTCGGTCCGGCGACGGTGAGCCGCGTCAGGCGAAACGTGTCCTACGGGCTTCTGAAGCTCGCGTGGAGGCGTCCACCGGATCCCGATTTCGACCACGTGCGGGTGTTCGTCTCGAAAGGCCAGAAAGGAGCGAAGGCGCGCCGACAGACGCTCGTTTACAGCGGGAAGGCAACGCACTACACGAAGAGGCGCTTCGACAACGGCACTTACTACCGGTTCACGGTCGTCGGTTACGACGTGGCCGGGAACGCGTCACGCGGCGTCTCCGTCGCGGTGCCGCCCAGCGTCCTCCTCCGTCCGCAGCTCGGCGTCGTCGTTCACGGCCCGCCGCGGCTCGTCTGGGCCGGAGTCCGGGGCGCGAGCTTCTACAACGTCCAGCTCTATCGGGCCGGTCAGAAGATTCTGAGCGCGTGGCCGAATCGGCCGCGACTCACGCTCAAGCGGCGCTGGTCCTATTCGGGTCATTCGATGCGGCTGAAGAAGGGGACGTACTCCTGGTTCGTCTGGCCGGCCTTCGGGTCGCGCGCAACGAGCCGCTACGGCCACCTGCTCGGTTGGAGCCAATTCACGGTCCGCTGACCGGCTCCGACCTGACGAACGCGGCACCACGAGGCTCCGTGAACGAGGTCGGCGGCGTGCTCGACGAATGCGTGCGCTACAGCCGTTTGATCGGTGCCGATCCCGCGCTCGTCCTGCACGGCGGGGGAAACTCGTCGGTCAAGACGACCCGGCGTGACATCACCGGCCGCGACGTCGACGTGCTGTTCGTCAAGGGAAGCGGCGCGGAGATGGCCACGATCGACGCCGCGAACTTCACACCGCTGGCGCTGCCGCGCCTGCACGACCTGCTGGAGCTCGAATCGCTCAGCGATGCCGAGATGATGCGCCAGTTGGCTGCTGCAAAGGTCGATCCCGAGGCACCGACCCCCTCCGTGGAGACGCTGCTCCACGCGTTCCTTCCCTTTCCGGCCGTCCTGCACAGTCACGCCGACGTGATCGTCACGCTGACGAACGTCGCGAACGGCGAGCAGGTGGTCGGGGACGTCTTCGGCGAGACCGTCGTGGTCGTCCCCTACGTGATGCCCGGCTTCGAGCTCGCCCGCGAGGTTCGTCGCATCTGGCCCGAGCAAGCCGACGAGGAGACGCGGGGCATCGTGCTGCTGAACCACGGCCTCTTCACGTTCGGCACGACCTCCCGCGAGGCGTACGAGCGACACGTCGATCTGATCGCGATAGCGGCCCGGTGGCTGGACGAGACCGGCCCCACGAGCGACCAGGAGCCCCCAGAGCTTCCGCCGGTCTTGCGCACCGACCTCGCAGAGCTCCGCCGTGAGGTGTCGGGCGCCGCCAGTCGGCCGCTCGTCATGCAGCGGCATTCCGATGCCACCGTCCGACGATTCGTCGCGCGCCCCGACCTCGCGTCGCTCGCGGGTCGAGGACCGCTGACGCCGGACCACGTGATCCGGACCAAGCCCCTCCCCCTCGTGGGCCGGGACGTCGCCGGGTTCGCGGAGGCCTACTCCGCCTACTTCGCGAGGCACGCACCCCACGCGCGCACCGAGCCGACGATGCTCGACCCGGCTCCGCGGATCATCCTCGACCAGGAGTTCGGAATGCTCACCGTGGGCGCTTCGGCACACGACGCGCAGGTGGCCGCGGACATCTACCACCACACGATGCCGGTCCTCGAGCGGGTCGAGGAGCGCCTCGGTGGGTACGTCGCGCTGTCGGCGGAGCGCCTCTTCGAGTTCGAATACTGGGAGCTCGAGCAGGCGAAGTTGCGGCGCGCCGGCGAGCCTCCGCCGCTCGCCGGGACGGTCGCGCTGGTGACCGGAGCGGCGTCGGGGATCGGGCGCGCCTGCGCTCAGGCCCTGCTGGCCCGAGGGAGCGCGGTCGCGGGGCTCGACATCTCCCCCGACGTCGAGACGAGCTTCGACGGTCCGGCCTGGAAGGGGCTCGTCGCCGACGTGACCGACGAGCACTCCGTCGGCGCGGCCCTGGACAGGTCCGTCGAGACCTTCGGCGGCGTCGATATCGCCGTCGTCGCTGCCGGCATCTTCGGGCGCAGCGCGCCGATCGCCGAGCTGGGCGAGGAACAGTGGCGGTCGGTGCTGTCGGTGAACGTGGACTCGGTCGCGATGTTGCTACGGGACCTCCACCCCCTTCTCGCACGCTCCGCGATCGGCGGGCGGGTCGTTGTCATCGGCTCGAAAAACGTGGCGGCGCCCGGGCGCGGGGCGGCTCCGTACTCAGCCTCGAAGGCGGCGCTCGTCCAGCTGAGCCGCGTGGCCGCGCTGGAATGGGCGGATGACGGCATCCGCGTCAACCTCGTCCACCCGGACGCGGTCTTCGACACGGGCCTCTGGACGCCGGAGCTGATCGCCGAGCGGGCAAGCCGCCACGGCGTCGACGTCGAGACCTACAAGCGGCGGAACCTGCTGCGCACGACCATCACCTCCGAGGACGTGGCACGCGCCGTCGTGGCGCTCTGCGACGACACGTTTCCGGCGACGACCGGGGCGCAGATCCCGATCGACGGCGGCAACGAGCGCGTCGTCTGAACGAGCCGCGGCCGGACGGTGATGCGTACCCAGGGCGCATAGCATCCGATCATGGATCTACGGGACTACTACGACGAGCACTGGACGCACGTTCCCGAGGGCCAGGTCGACTACTCCCGGCTGCAGTACGTCGTGGACGCGCTCGAGCCCGGTGAGCGCGTGCTGGACTCGGGCTGCGGCCCCGGCTTTCTCGCCGAGCTCCTAGCGAGGCACGGCGTCGAGGTGGTCGGCACCGACGTGTCGGCGGTCGGGCCCGAGCGCACGCGTGCTCGGGGCATCGACGCACAGCAGGTCGACCTCGACACCGAGCCGTTGCCGTTCGCGGACGGCGAGTTCGACGCCGTCGTCGCCAACTCGAATCTCGAGCACCTGTTCTACATGCATCGCCACATCCGCGAGTGCGTGCGATGCGTGAGACCGGGCGGAAAGTTCATCTGGCTCGTACCGAACATCGGCCACTGGAGGTACCGCTCCTCGCTCCTCTTCGGCCACTTTCCCTATATCCCAAACAGCCCGACGGACGAGTATCACATCCGCTACGTTACGGCTTGCGAGGGCGGGAGGCTCTTGAGGGAGGCCGGGCTCACGAACATCAGGCTCCGAGGCCATGCCGGGACGTGGGTCCGGGGTCTCTATCCGCGCCTGCTCGTGAACAAGTACACGAAGCGCTACTTCGACCCGCCGTACGAGGTGCTCGTGCGGCTTCGTCCTTCGGTGTTCGCCCGTTACCTCTGCTTCTACGCGGTGAAGCCCGCATGAAGCTCGAGACGCTCACCGATCGGAGGCGCTTCACGCGCCGGCTGAAGCAACACGCCAACATGGCGGCCAAATACGTGTCGTACGAGCTCGAGCTCGAGCGTGCGCCGACCTTCCCCGACCGTGTGTACGTCGAGTCCACGAATGTCTGCAACCTCGACTGCATCATGTGTCCGACGGGTCTCCACATCGATACGAGGCCGAAGGGGTTCATGGAGTGGGACCTCTACACGTCGATCATCGACGAGATCGCGCCGTTCGCCGAAGCGGTCGTGCTCCACTCGTGGGGCGAGCCGCTGCTCCATTCGCGGATCATCGAGATGATCCGCTACGCCAAAGAGCGCGACCTCTGGGTGGAGACCTCGACGAACGCGACCAAGCTCACCGAGGAGGCGTCGCGGAAGATCCTCGACGCGGGCCTCGACCGGATCTACCTGAGCATGGACGGGCTGACGAAGGAGACGTACGAGAAGGTCCGGGTCAAGGGCAAGTTCGAGGAGGTGCTCGGCAACATCGAGCGCTTCCTCGACCTGAAGCACGAGCTCGGCTCGCCGATCGAGGCGGATATCCAGATCGTCCGCCTGTCGGAGACCGACGCCGAGGTCGAGGAGTTCGTCGAGCGCTGGAAGCAGACCCACGCCGACCTGATCAACATCAAGGAGCTCGACACCTGGGGCGGTCAGATCGACGAGGTCAACGCGCTGGAGGTCGAGGAGCCTGCCGAGGACGTGAACGCGCATCGCAAGCCGTGTCCGAACCTCTGGTACCACTGCCACATCCACTGGGACGGCGTCCTGGTCTCGTGCTCGCGCGACTACGACGCGGTGACGCCGCTCGGAAACGTCAAGAACGGCGGGGTGCTCGAGACGTGGCACGGGGCCCGGATGCGCATGATGCGGCGCTGGCATGCGACCGGGAACTTCTGCGCCGAGCAGTGCGTGAATTGCACCGAGTGGTCGTGGTGGACGCCGGCGCCGTTCTCCGGCGGCGGCACCGGCGGCAAGACCGAGAAGGTGCAGACCGAGGAGGAGTCGGCCGGCAACGGCATGAAACTGCTCCCGGTCGTCGGTAACGGCTCCGGCGCGTCCGCCGAGGGCTGCGACTCGTGCGGGGGCCAGGAAGACTGACGAGGATCGTCGTCTGGCCCTGACCGTCGCCTGGGTCGGCCCCAGGCCGGCCTGGCTCGGGCGCGACGAGGCCAAGGCGGAGCTCGACGGCATCGAGCTCTCCGACGGCGGCACCGCGACGGCGCCGGGGGTCGTGCACGTCGCGAGAAAGGCGCTCGGCGAGCTCGGCGACTTGAGGAAGACTATGGGCGGCAGCGTGATCGTCCTCGACCTGACCGCCGAGGACGACGCCCAGCTCACCCCACCGGAGCTACGCCAGGCACACGCCGCCGACGCCCTGCTTGCCGGCTCCCGCTGGGAGCTGGGAGAGATCTGTCGGCGCCTTCCCTCCCCGTTGCCGCGGACCGTCGTCGTCCCGCGGCCTCTCGACCTCGACTGGTACGCCCCCGAGACGATGCTCGCGGAGACGAAGGGCCGTGGACGCGATCTCCGCCGCTTCCGCCGGTTCCACCGCCTTGCCGGCCCGACGATCCTCTTCGCCGGTCCCTACACCGAGGCGGGAGGTCTCGACCTCCTGGTCGAGGCCGTGTTCCTCCTTCGCGAGCGGATGCCAGACCTTCGCCTGGCCGCTATTCCACACGGCTCGACCGATCCGCGCTACCGCGATCGCTGCGAGATGAGAATCCTCGGGCTCGGTCACCACGGCATAGTCGAGTGGCACCCCGTCGAGTCCGAGATCCCGTTCTGGTACGCGACGGCAGCGGTCGTCTGCGCTCCGTCCCGCGAGGCGGCGACCCCCGAGCCCGCGAAGCGTGCAGCGGCTGCCGCACGGCCGTTCGTCGGGAGCGACCTCGAGCCGCACCGCGAGCACGTGGATTCGGGCGGTACCGGTCGGCTCGTCCCGGTCGGGGATCTCGAAGCGCTCGAGACGACTCTCGAGACGCTGCTCGGCTCCGAGGACGAGGCGGCCAGCCTCGGAGAGGCGGCCCGTCGGAAGGCAGAAGCCGAGTACTCACCCGCCGCAGCCGCGCGGACGCTGAGGCGCGTCTGGGAGAGCCTGCTACGAACTGCCGACGAGCGCCTCGCCTGAGGGGGACCACGCCTCGAGCAGCAACTCGAGCGCCGCGGTGGGCTCGCTGCCCTCGTGCTCGACCGTGACCGTGCCCTGGTAGCCCGCGGCCTCGAGCGCCCGCCGGACGCGAACGACGTCGAGGGCTCCCCGGCCGGGCACCACCGGCTCGGGTCTCGGCAGGAGCCGCCGTCGCAGCCGGCGGCCGATTAGTCGCTCGCGCAGCGACGGGAACGCGGCGTCCTTCAGGTGCACGTGTCCGACCAGGGCACCGAGCGCCGCGACGGCTCGCTCGGGAGCTTCACCGGCGAGGAGCGCGTGGCCCGTGTCGACGCAGATGGCGATTCGCGGGTGGCGAGCAAGCGCCGCGCGCAGCTCGCGTGAGGTCGCGAGCGGTTGATCCCAGTGGTTCTCCACGCAGAGCGTGATCCCAGCCGGCACCCGGTCGACGACGGCTTCGAGCACAGCCGGGGCGACGCATGCGACGACGACCGGCACATTGAGCGCCTGGGCGAGCTCGAAGGACCTCGGGATGACGTCGGAGTCCGGGGCGTAGAAGCCGCCTGCGCTGACCGCCGCCGCCTCCAGCTCGCGCTCGCGCAGGAGGCGCCGAACCGCGTCAGGGCCGTCGCCGGCGTGCCCGAGCCAGACCTCGACGTGGGACAGCCGAAGCGACGCGAGCTCGTCGAGCGCAGCGCCGAGCGACCGGTCGCGGTACGGATACGTGTGACCCGCAATCCGCATCGTTGTGGCTAGATGCCCCTTCGCCAGGGGCGGTGCCTCCCACGGCGCAAGACCCTCGCCAGGAGCGCCGTGATCCCACGGATGACCACGCGCAGAATGCGGAAGACCGCTTCCTGGACACGGTTGATCACGGCCAGGAGGGCGTTCAAGGTCTACGGTTTCCGCAGTACGAGCGTGTCCTGTCCCGTCTCCGAGGCGCTGTAGCTGAGCACTTCGAACACGCTTCCGAAGGAGCGTTGCACCTCCTCGCGCGTCTGGAAGACGTCCCAGGATCCCGCCGCCTTCGTGGCGTACGACACTCCCGGGTCGTCCGCATTCAGCGTGACGTGACCCTCCCGGTCGAGCAGCCGCCGAAGCTCCGTCGAGAGCTGGATGCGGATGTGATGAGCCCCCGCGACGGTGCAGAGGAAGTAGCCTCCGGGCCGGAGGATCCTCCTGATTTCCGCGAGCCAGGGGCGCTGGAGGTCGAGCGGAATGTGCGTGAAGACGGACGCAGCCGTCACGAGGTCGAACGACTCGTCCTCCGCGAAGCGAAGGGGGGGCTCTCGGTCGTTGGCGTGGAACTCGATTCCGGGGACGTGCTTCCGCGCCCACTCGATCTGGGCGGCGTTCACGTCGGTTCCTACGACCCGCAGGCCCTGGATGCCGCGGAGGAGGCGCGTGTTCTTGGCCGCCCCGCAGCCGAAGTCGAGCACGGCGGTGGCAGCCTTGAGTTCGAAGCCGAATCTCTCGACCGTCGTCAAGTGCATCAGGGAGCCGAGATACCCCCCGGCAAAGTACGCGTCCGGCTCGGCCGCCGTGGCGAGGTCGCGCTCAGCCAGGACCGAGGTCTGGACGACGAGGTCCGGTGGCGCTGCTGGCCCCGGGTCGACCGGTGTGAACCTTGCCCCGAGCCTCTGCCTCAGGTAGCGGCGAAACCGATGGCGGCGGAGAAGGTGCTGCAGGCGCGGCTGCTCCCTCCGGGGCAGGAAGAGGATGAAAGCTTCGGCGACCCGGGCGGCCTCGGGAAGGTGTGCCAGCATCGTTCGGTCGCAATTCTAGGTTCTCCTATTCGACCGCGTCCGGTCGAGGCAGGCGTGCGGCATTGTGCGGCAATGAGCCCGATGAGACGCGGTAGGGCGCGAAGCCGACGAACCGAAAGTCGCGACGCCACGATCGCGTGCCTCTCTACGGCGCCCTGGAATCCCTACCTGCGGCTCCTCTACGAGGCCCTGGCCGCTGAGGGACTCGAGTTGGTCGAGCAGCCGCGACTCTCGCTTCGATGGCTCTGGCGATCGCGCTCGAGCGTTCGCTTCCTCCATTTCCACTGGCCCGAGAGCCACTACCGGTTCGGGCGAGGTCCCGCTCTGCTCCGCCCGCTGCTCTCAAGGCTAAAGCTGGCGGTCTTCGCGAGCCGACTGGCAACGGCGCGCCTTCTCCGGTACCGGCTCGTGTGGACCGTCCACCAGGTCTACCCCCACGAGTCGCACGACCGCGACCTGGACCGCCACGGAGCCCGCCTCCTCGCGGGTGCGTGCCACCTGCTCGTGGCACACGATCGCTGGACCGCCGAGGAGGTGGCCGCGAAGCTCGCGCGGCGTCCGAAGGCGATCGCCGTAGTGCCGCACGGGTCTTACATCGGCGTCTACCCGGAGGGCCGTCCCAGAGACGACGTGCGGCGCGACCTCGGCCTGCCTCAGGACAGCTTCGTGTTCCTCTGCTTCGGCGAAGTGCGCGGGTACAAGGAGATCGAGCTCCTGCTCGCCGCCTTCTCCTCTGTCTCGCACCCGCCCGCACGGCTCGTCGTGGCAGGCAACGTGAAGGCCGCGACGATCGGGTCGTCCATCCGTGCCGCTGCCGAGACCGATACACGCATCGTGACCGTGCGCGGCTTTGTCGCCGAGGCGGGGGTCGCCGAGCTGTTCCACGCGTCCGACGCAACCGTCCTGCCCCGCGGAGAGGCGGGGACATCCGGCTCCCTGATCCTGGCGCTCTCGCTGGGACTGCCCGTGGTCGCGGCGAACGTACCGACGGTCCGGGAGCTGACCGGGGACGGCCGGGCGGGCTGGCTCTTCCAGCCACATGACGCATCGTCGCTCCGCGCCGCGCTCGAGTCTGCCGCCGCCGACCCGACTGAAGCGCGCGCCCGGGGCGGCCGCGCGCGCGAGATCGCTGAGCAGCTCCGCTGGACGGACACGGCGCGCGAGCTGGCCGCGCTGCTCCGGCAGATCGACGTCTAGCCGCGGGAGCTCGTGCGCATCCGGCCGAGCGCGACCTCGTAGACCGCGACCGTCGAGGCGACCATCCGCTCGAGCGTGTACGCGTCTCGCGCGCGTGTGAGCGCGCCGGCGGCTAGTCGCCTGCGCAGCTCCTCGTCCTTGTACACCCTTGTCGCGGTTTCCACGAGCGCCGGCAGGTCACCCGGTGGGATGAGGACGCCGTTCTCACCGGGCCTGTCGATCACCTCGGTGATCCCACCGAGCGTGGACGCGATCACCGGGAGCCCACAGGCCATCGCCTGAGGCAGCACGAGCGGCGCCGCCTCGTCGCGCTCGGTCGGGAAGAGGAACGCATCCGCCGACGCGAGCAGCGCCGGCATCTTCTCCGGCGGCTGCGCGCCGAGGAACAGGACCCTCTCGCGAAGCCCGAGCTTGGAGGTCAGCCGCTCGAGGCGGGGGCGCTCGACGCCGTCGCCGATGACGAGCAGGCGTGCGTCGGGGGCCCGTTCCCGCATCAGAGCGAGTGCTCTCAACGCGTGGTGGGTGCCCTTCTCGCGGCTCAGACGGCCGGCGCAGGCGAAAAGAAAGCCCCCAGGGAGGCCGAGCTCCGCCTTGGTCTCACCTCGCGGGAGCGGTCGGAAGACCGCTGTGTCGACACCGTTCGGCACGACGTGCAACCGGGCCGGGTCGAGCCGGTGTGAACGGCACGTGTCGGCGACCTGCTGCGCCGAGGGGACGATCGCCTCGCAGTCCCGGAAGACCCACGAGTTCCCTTTCGCGTAGTGGCGCCGCGCGAGCGACAGCAGGCTTCGTTGCTCGCGCGCCACCTGCAGGGGATTCCTCGCCCGCAGCTGACGCTTGAAGCTCGCCTTGACTAGCCCCACGAAGTTGCCGTGGAACATGACGACGAAGGGGGTCGTGCGCTGGACGCCTTGCCGGACCAGCTCGAGCGCGCTCGAGCCCTCGCCGTGGACGACGTCGAACGGCTCCCGCGCGTGGATGCGCAAAAATGCCTCGTAGGAGCGCTCGCGCCACTCGCGGCTCGTGAAGTCGCGCGGTGAAGCCTCGACGTAGTGCCGGCGGGCGCCCGCGACCTCCTCCTCGCGCAGCCCCTCGGGATGCCGCGCCGTTATCACCTCCACGGCGTGCCCGGCCGCGACGAGACCCCTCGCCAGGTCGGCCGTGTGGTCCTGCATCCCACCGATCCCGTGGGCCGGCACGACGCGCGCGACGATGCAGATTCGCACGGCGCGAACCGTAGTGGAGCCCGGCTTAGGGCATGCTGGGCGCTGGCATGAGCGCTCTCGTCGAGAAGGCCGCACGCACCTTGCGGGAGGACGGCTATGGAAGGCTCGTCCTCAAAACGCTGCGGTATCCGCTCAAGCCGCTCCTCGTTCCTCTTGCGAGTCGGAGATTGCAGGCCGAGGCCGCGGAGCATCCCGGAATTGAGGCCTGGGTCGAGCTCACCGGCCGGTTCAACTACGCAGGCATCTCGATCGAGTCGTGGCAGATCGCTTCGGAGATCGAGCGGTTTCTGCGGATGCTCGAGGCCGATCCTCCGCGAACCGTGCTCGAGATCGGCACGGCGCGCGGCGGCACGCTCTTCCTCCTGACCCGCGTCGCCGCGTCGGACGCACTCCTCGTCTCGGTCGATCTCAGGCGCGGGCAGTTTGGCGGCGGCTACCCGCGGTGGCGGGCTCGCCTGTACCGGTCCTTCGCGCGCGAAGGCCAGCGCGTGGAGCTTGTCCTCGGCGACTCGCACGAGCGTCGCACGCGTGAGTGGATCCGCCGTCTGCTCGGCGAGCGAGCTCTCGACCTGCTGTTCGTCGACGGCGATCACACATACGAGGGGGTCAAGCAGGATTTCGCCGACTACTC
>Ga0307302_10001021_pt1 | contig 12290 bp, 10 predicted proteins | sample ER_DNA_183_FD_194490 | JGI IMG/M metagenome (GOLD analysis project Ga0307302, IMG submission 194490) | Bulk soil microbial communities from the East River watershed near Crested Butte, Colorado, United States - ER_DNA_183 | ecosystem: Environmental > Terrestrial > Soil > Floodplain | place...
GTTCGGCCTCTGAACGCCACGCAAGTCCCTAGGCTAGTGCCCGAGGTAGGCCGGTCGGACGGCGAGTGCTCCGACGATGGAAGCCGTGGATCTGGATGACGCCAACATGAAGATTCTCGTTACTGGCGGTGCGGGCTACATAGGCTCGATCACCGCGACGGCTTTGGAAGATTGTGGACATACGCCGATCATCGTGGACTCCTTGTTAACGGGTCCGCGAGCTTTTGCCAGGGATCGCACCTTCTATGAGGGCGACATAGCTGACCGGGACGTGATCAGCACAATTTTTGCTGAACATCCCGACATCGAGTGCACCATACATATGGCTGCCAGGATCCAGGTACCGGAGTCGGTGGCCCGGCCGTATGAATATTATCGCGACAATGTCGCCAAGTCTTTGGAGCTCTTCGATTCTCTCGTTCAACTCCGCAAACCGCGCATCATCTTCTCTTCGTCAGCATCGGTTTACGCACCCACAAAAGACTACGAAGTCTTCGAGGATTCGCCGCTTAAACCCGAATCGCCTTATGCACGTACGAAGCAGGTTGTGGAGATGATTCTTGCGGATATGGCCGCGAGTACGTCCCTGCGAGCGATCATCCTGCGATACTTCAATCCCATCGGCTCAGATCGGTATTTGCACTCTGGCGTTTATGTGCCGACTCCTTCACACGTTCTCGGCCAGATTGTGATGGCAGCCCGCGAGCAGCGCGATGCCTTTCTGGTGACCGGCACCGATTACCCAACACGCGACGGCACCGGCCTGCGCGACTACATACACGTGTGGGACCTTGCCCTGGCCCATGTTCGTGCCGTTGAACGGTTTGACTCCGTGTTGGAGCGAACCGGTGAACCGAGCAACATCATCAATCTGGGAACTGGCAGCGGTGTCACGGTTCGCGAACTGGTCTCGACGGTCGAAGGCGTGCTGGGTCGGCCCGTTCCGGTACGCGACGCGCCGCGTCGTGCTGGTGATGCCGTCGGCGGCTACGCCAATGTCGACAAGGCGCGGACGATCCTCGAGTGGTCCGCTCATCACAGTCTCGAGGACGGCGTACGGTCAGCCATCGAGTGGGCGGCGAAGCGCAAAGGGATTCTTGGCTACGAGTGATCTTTCTTCCCGTCACTCAGCTCAGAGCGGGCTTTCGGTCTTTCGACTTTCGTGACATTGAGCGTCGCAGTGTCGAGAATCGGATGGAAATGGGCGCGAGGAGCCGCTGGGGAAGGAGACCAACCACGCCAATCGCAGCCAATCCGACCAGTCCCCACATTGGCCGGACGCCCAAGACAACCATGATCGTTGCGACGACTGCCCAGGCGCAGATGCTGAGCACGAGGGCGAGGGCGAGCCTGTCGCCAATGTCCCCAATGTGCAGTTTCCACGCCCACCCCAGACCTGGGAGCAACAGACACACGCTAGCCGCAATTCCGAGCCGCACCGTGCCGACTTGAGTTGCAATCGCGGCAGCAATGGCACCAGCCGCCACAACTGCAGCAACGACGAGTGCGCGCTTCTTCGTCAACGAATGCACCTTGCCCAAATTGCGCGAGCGGTCCGACCAAAGAGCAATCCTATCGCCAGTTCAGGGCGGCGATTGCGCATCCCATTAGGCCTGACGCACGCGCCGGAACGCGCGAAGGCGGCTACCGAAGGGAGCTTTACGATCAGGTAACGATGTGCCCGAGCGGTGGACGGAGGTGTGAGGCCCTCGCATCTGTCCGTATAATTTCGAGCTCCAGCAAGATCGTCACTGCCCACCGGCCGAACTGATCGCGCGCCCCCATGAAGGGCCGCGGCCGGCAATAACCACGAGTGGGGGTTCGAGATGCCGGCTCGAGTCGTATGCGATCTGGGCTGGTCTGCCAGGCAAGCGATCTCGGTGCGCCAATGCCAACCGGCACGCGTCCTGATCAGCCCTGAACCGGAGCCCTGAACCGGGGCCCAAGCATCTCTCGTCTTACTCTGCATCCGCTCTCAATGGAGAATAGCGGTCATCGATTCGCCGTCGCCGCGCGGCGGCCATGATGAGTTCGCGTAAGTGAATCTCCTCTGTAACTGAAGTTATCGGCCAATAAAGGGAGCCACATCGAGGACGGAATTAACTAGAGGCGGTGGAGCTCATAAAAGCGAAATCGCTGATTACCGCGGTTCTTATCGGGTGGAAGAATCGGTTGACATTTAAAAGCCCGTGGGGGGTCACGAAAATGCAACGAATTCCCGCATCTGATATACGAAATGATCGACAGAGGGATTGGGGACTGGAGCGGCGGCGCAAAGGCGGACCGTCGGTAACGGTCAGCCTTATCATTCCGACGCTTGATGAGGCAGATAATCTCAAGCTTGTTTTACCAACCATTCCCAGCATCGTCGACGAGTTGATCATTGTCGACGGCGGCTCGACCGACGGCACCATCGAAGTCGTGCAGGAATTGTGGCCAGCCGCTCGCATCATCGTTGATCAGCGGCCGGGCAAAGGATATGCGTTACGGCGAGGATTTGAAGCCGCTACTAGCGACATCCTAGTCATGATGGATGCTGATGGCTCCATGGATGCGCTGGACATCTGCACCTTCGTGGCGGCGCTCAAGGCTGGTGCCGATGTGGCGAAGGGGTCCCGTTTCCTCCAGGGCGGTGGCAGCGCCGATTTGACGATGCTCCGCCAACTGGGCAATCGACTGCTCACTCGCGCCGTTCGCTTGGCTTTTGGCGGGCGATACTCCGATCTGTGCTACGGCTTCATGGCTTTCTGGCGTCATGTATTGCCTACTTTTGACGGCGACGTGCGAGGTTTCGAGGTCGAGACGTTCCTCAACGTGCGCGCCTTGGCTGCGGGCCTCCGAGTCGTTGAGGTGGCGTCCTTTGAGAACCCGCGCATATTCGGTGCCAGTCACCTGCATACGTTTCGGGACGGTTCTCGGGTGCTGGCCACCATTGCCCGGGAGCGGCGGCGCCTTTCCAAGGCTCGCGCGGAGCGGGGAGTTCCGCGTCCGATGGCCCAGTTGCTCTCGGCGGATGTTGAGAAAAAGGATGTGGCGCCCGTTGCCGACCTATTCTCGAGCCCGACTCAGCAGCAGGCCCGTGAGGCTTGATGGCGATGAGTGTGACGACGTCGGTGATCATCTGCGCCTACACCGCAGACCGCTGGCCGCAACTGCTTTCCGCCGTTGAATCGGTTCGGAAGCAAACCACCCTAGTTGGCGAAGTGCTTGTGGTCATCGACCACAACGCCGAGCTGCTGAGGCGAGCGGAAGCAGCCATGCCGGACGTGCGGGTAATGGCAAGCACGGGCCGGCCCGGTCTATCCGGGGGAAGAAACACCGGCATCGCAGCGTCGACGGGAGAGGTCCTTCTCTTCCTGGATGACGATGCGATCGCTGAACCGGACTGGGTCAGCAACCTGCTCGCGGCGTACGCCGATCCGCACGTTCTCGGCGTTGGTGGCGCTGCCCATCCCGTCTGGGAAGAATCCACGCCGCCACGTTGGTGGCCAGCCGAGTTCGGTTGGGTCGTTGGGTGCAGTTATCGCGGACAGCCGGTCACGACTGCACGGGTGCGCAACTTGATGGGCTGCAACATGTCCCTGCGCCGCACTGTTCTGGAGGCTGTCGGTGGCTTCGACGACGGACTGGGTCGCGGAGCTGATAACGCGTTCGGCTGCGAGGAGACCGAACTGTGCATCCGGGCTCGGCAACTCATGCCGGATGGTGATTTCATCTTCGAGCCGACGGCCGTGGTACGCCACTGGGTGCCGCGTTCGCGGGCGACCTGGAGCTATTTCCGGGCGCGGTGCCGGGCCGAAGGCGCCTCCAAGGCACGAGTGGCCGCGGCAGTTGGCCGTGCTGCGGCCTTATCGGAGGAGAAGAGCTATAGCCGCAGCGTTCTGCCATCGGCATTTGCTCGAGGTTTTCGTGATGGGGTCGCCGGTGATCTTGCAGCGCTGGCCCGGGCCGGAGCCATCGCCACCGGCGTGTCCCTCGCCGCTCTGAGCTTTGTTAGCGCGAAGACCCGTCGCGCTTGTCGCGCCCGGCACAGAGTCCTGGAGTCCGGTGGGCGAAGTGTCGCGGCCACAGTGCCTCCCGTGCTGCCGCTCATTCTGAACCTGAACGAGCCGTTGCCGGAGATCGAAGCCTGGCGCGAGCACGACGGCGTGCAGTACGCGGCCGCCCAGTGTCTTGTCATCCTCGACGGTGATCCAGTCAGCAAGATCCGACTCGACCTCGCCGGCGGCTCCCTCAACCCGCACCAGGTGGCTGATCAGATATGGCAGCGGCTGGGCGGCAAGATTCTCACTCATCGACACAACACCTCGGGGGAAGTGTCCGCGGCCTACCCGGCGTCCGTCGTCGTCGCGACAAGAGACCGGCCGGCATTGCTGCGGGAGTGCCTCGAGTCGATCTTGAGAGGGGCGGTCAAACCGGAACATCTGATCGTGGTGGACAACGCCTCCGCCACTCCCGAAACAGCTGAGCTGGTCGGGGAATTGGCCAAGCACGAGCCCAGTATTCGCTATGTCCGGGAGGACGAGCCGGGCCTGGCCAGAGCGCACAACGCCGCCCTGCCGTACCTGAGCAGCCCGGTTGTGGCCTTCACCGACGATGACGTCGTGGTCGACGAGCAGTGGCTAAAACGCATCGTGCAGGCCTTTGCCGACGATGAGTTTGCTGCCTGCGTCACCGGCGCAATCGCTCCGCGGGAACTCGATACTCTCCCGCAGCAGTGGCTGGAAGGTCTGGTGAGCTACGACAAGGGTCTCCAACGGCGGACGTTTGGCCTGACGTTGCACCGGCCGGCCGATCCGCTCTTCCCGTACACCTCCGGCGCCTTCGGTTCCGGTGCCAATATGGCGTTCCGCACCAGTTTCCTTGTCGCGCGCGGTGGTTTTGATGAGGCACTTGGCGCTGGCACGCTCGCCATGGGTGGCGACGACCTGGCGGCGTTCTACGACGTCATCAGCAGTGGGAACCGGCTGGTTTATGAACCGGCCGCCATCGTGTCGCACCAACACAACCGGCAGTACGCGGCGCTGCGGCGGCAAAGCTATGGGTACGGGGCTGGTCTCGGTGCTCACCTGACAAGGTGCTTGCTCAGCGACCCCCAAATGGCTGTTGTCTTCCTACGCCATGCGCCCGCAGTCATCGATCGCGGTAGACAGGTCATTCGCCCGGTGACAGCGGGGGAGTTGCCTCCATATCCCGAAGAGCTCAGTCGTCTGCAGTGGCGAGGGCTGGCGTCCGGTCCGGTGCGGTTTCTGCGGAGCCGCCGGCACACTCGTCGGTTGCATCGAACAGCATGAAGTCGGCAATTCCGATCTTGCTATATCACTCAGTGAGCGACACGCCCACTGGTGATTTCGGCACGTTCACTGTGTCCCGCTCGCAGTTTGCTGCGCATTTGGACCGGCTGCTCGCGTCGGAGTTCCACACGCTGACCATTGGTCAGATGGTGGAGCGTGTTACAGCTAGTCAGCCGCTGCCGGAGCGAACGGCGGTGATCAGCGTCGACGACGGCTTCGCTGACTTTGCTGCTAACGCGTGGCCGGAGCTGCAGCAACGTGGCATGAATGCGACGTTGTATATGACAGCTGGGGCTATCGGCGGCCGAAGCAACTGGCTGGCTCCGCTGCAAGCGGGGCAGATGGCAATGCTTGACCGACAACAACTTCTCAGTCTTGCGGCCCAAGGTTGTGAGGTCGGTGCCCATAGCATGAGCCACCCGCAACTCGACTGCTTGCCCCCGCATCAGGCTGCGCAAGAGATCTGGCAGTGCAAAGACGTCTTGGAGCAGATTCTGGGGCAGTCCGTGGACTCATTTGCCTACCCCCACGGTTACCACGACCGTCAGGTCCGCCAGATGGTGGTGGATGCCGGCTACTCCTCGGCTAGCGCCGTCAAAGATGCGTTGAGCCACCCGGATGACGACCGATTCGCGCTTGCAAGAGTGACCATGAAGGCCAGTTTCGACGACGCGAAGATCGATCAGGTGTTAGCCGGAGAAGGCCTGGCTCGCGCGCGGCAGCGGGAGAGATGGCGGACCCGCGGCTGGCGGCACGTGCGTCGGTGGCAGCACCGGCAGCGCGGCGGGGAGGCGGCCTGATGGATGTGATCACGCCCGCCCCCCGCGCCGCCTGGCGCTCAGTGCTCGCCGACGATTCGGCGGCGCTGCCGGAGCACGCGCCGGAGTGGCTAGATGCACTGTGCCAGGTGGGTAGCTACGCCGATGCCAGCCGGATGTATTCCTACGCCGACGGCCGCCGATTCGTGTTGCCGCTGGTCCGGCGTACGGGTGTCGCTGGAATCGGGGGATACCTTCTGTCCTACCCGCCGAGCTGGGGCATGGGCGGTCTGGTCGGACGTGGAGCTGATCCGGCGATCGTCCGAGCCGTGCTGACTGACCTGCGGGCAACAGGTAGCCATCGCATCAGCATCAGGCCTGATCCGAGGACCTTTCGCGACTGGTCCATGGCTACGAACGAGTCCGTGACCTTGGTCAAGAGACGAGCTCACGTGATCGACTTGAGCGGCGGTGCAGACGCGGTGCTGAGGCGGATGCACGGTTCGGCCCGGCAGGGGGTCAGAGTTGCTGAACGGTCCGGGGTGCGTATCGAGGTGGATCGCAGCGGAGAGCTGCTGGATCAGTACTTCGGGCTGTACTTGCTCTCGGTAGACCGATGGGCCGACAAGCAGCACGAACCGCGAGCGTTGGCCCGTTGGCGGGCTCGCCGGCGGGACCCGCTCATCAAACTGCGGACGATGTCGGAGTCACTGGGCAAGGCCTTTGTGATCACCATGGCCTATGTAGATAACCGCCCAGCATATGGGTCCATCACCCTGCTAGGTCAGACGGCGCACTACACAAGGGGTGCCATGGACATTGAGCGGGTCGGGACGACCAGGGCCGGTGATCTGGCGCAATGGACCACGCTGCTGCTGGCTTGCGAGCACGGGTGTACCGCGTTTCATATGGGTGAGTCGGGCGAGTCCACGTCACTAGCGCGATACAAGGAAAAATTTGGAGCACAACCATATGACTACGCCGAAATCAAGCTTGAGCGATTGCCCTACACCCGCATTGACCAAGGCGTGCGGTCGCTCACCAAGCAGGCGCTAGGGTTCCGAGATGTCTAGCTATGGTCTGGGCAAGCAACATCGCAGGTCAGCCGTAGGGGCCAGGCGAGCCATGGATGGACCGGCTGCCGCGCCGCCCTCGCAGCCTGGTCGACGTCGCCGCCTTCGACTAACTCTGGCGGTGGGCTTGGTCGTGCTCGCCGTCGTCGCGTCCCTTGTGGTTTTTGACATGTGGCGAAGCGGGTTCGCGGCGATACTTCCGCATGAAGGGTCATTCCGAGCGCCGAAGACCGTTGTGCTTGACGAGTCTTTCGATGGCGCCACGCTCGACACCAGTGTCTGGAACACCTGTCACTGGTGGGGCGACGACGGATGCACCATTTCGTCGAATGATGAGCTGGAGTGGTATCGCCCGGAACAAGTGTCAGTTTCGGACGGCGCGCTACGGCTGACCGCTGATCGAATCCCCAACCGCGGCTCCGACGGTGAGGACTACGAGTACGCCTCGGGCATGGTGACGACGGGCCCTGCCAATTCGGATGATGATGAGGGAAAGGTCTCCTGGACTTACGGGACCGTCGAGGTCCACCTTCGAGTGCCGGCTAGTCGTGGGCTCTGGCCTGCCGTTTGGATGTTGCCCGTCAGCCGCGAGTCGAGGCCTGAGATCGACATCCTAGAAGCGATTGGTCAGGATCCCAGTCAGGCGCTCATGCACCTGCACCCGAAAGACGAGAGCGAAGCAGATAGTCCATCCAAAAAGTACCGGTTGAGCGGTACCACCCTGGCTGACGGCTGGCACACCATTCGACTGGACTGGGAACCAGAGCATTTGACCTGGTTTGTGGACGGCAAGCAGGTCTGGAATCTGACCGGCAGCCAAGTGCCAGATGAGCCGATGTACCTGGTCGTGAATCTGGCCGTGGGTGGGGCTTACCCCGGGCCGCCAGACGAGACAACCGAGTTCCCTGCAACATTCGAGATTGACCGGGTACGCGTTACCAAGGCGAGCTGAGATGGCGACAACAGGAATCGCCACGAGCCTCGGGACTCATCTTCGGGATCCCATGCGGCGCAGCGCATACGCGCTCGTTGCGGGCACGGGTTTGACGTCGGCTCTTGGCATCGTCTTCTGGCTGCTTGCGGCACGATTGCTGCCTACCGAGGCGGTGGGAATCGGTACGGCGCTGACATCGGCGATGACCTTCCTCGCGACACTTTCCACTCTCGGGCTGCGTAACTCACTGATCCGCTTCCTGGCGCCGGCCGGTGCTTCCGCTCGGCGTCTCATCGTGATGTGCTACCTGCTGTGCGCGTCGGCGGCTATATTCGCCGCTGTCATCTTCATCGCCGGGCAGCCCTGGTGGGCGAGCGAGTTGGGCTTCTTGCGTCAGGACCGCTTCATGGCCTTCGCCTTCGTCGCGGCGACCACCGTGTGGGTTGTCTTCGTCCTACAAGATCACGTTCTGATTGGGCTGCGACGCGCCAGCTGGGTGCCGGTCACCAATGGGATCTTCTCCGGGATCAAGATCGCTCTGCTGCCGGCCCTGGTGTCCGGCGGGGCGTACGCGCTGTTGGCCGCGTACGCGCTGCCAGCCGCTCCCCTGGTGGTGGTCGTCACGGCCTTCGTCTTGTGGATCAGCAGTCCGCGCCGCGAGGCGGTCCAGCCGGTTGACAAGCTCCGGATCGCTCCTCTTGTCAGGTTTGCTCTCGCCGACCATTCTTCGACCCTGCTCTGGCTGGCCACCACCGAGTTGCTGACCCTTGTGGTGCTGCAGAAGGCCGGCGCCGCGGCGAGCGCATACTACTTCATGTCGTTCACCTTTGGCTACGCGCTTTATCTCGTCACGAGCAACGTGGGCAGCGCCTTCGTCGCTGAGGCGGCGCGCTACCCGGAGCGGGCGGTGAGCCTGGCGAGTGACGCTCTGCGCCATGCGGCCCTGCTCGTCATCCCCGTGGCCTTTGTTGGCGTTCTCCTCGCGCCGCTCGGGCTTGGCCTGCTGGGTCCTGAGTACGCCAGCAACGCAACTGTCCTGCTCCGGCTACTTCTCGTATCGGCAATTCCTCAGGTCGTGATCGGGATCTCCCTCGGTGCGGCCCGGATTCGCCGCGACAACCGGATGATCCTCGCGGTCTACGCGGCGCAGGCGATTGGGGTATTCGGCGGCACAGCCCTCACCATCGACCGATGGGGACTTACCGGAGTCGGCCTGGCCTGGCTGATCACCCAATCGACGGTCGCCTTGGTTCTCGTCCTGACTCGACGCACCGGCGTGGAAGTCGGCAGCACGACTCTTGGGCGGCCGATCGATGTGGCAGGCCGGCTGGTCTGGCACATTCGGCGATTCCGCAACCGGCAACTGGCGCAGCGGCTGGTGCCTTCCGCGCTGGTGGCAGTCGGTCTGCCCGCCGACAGCACGGACTATCGACTGCTGACCTCGGACAGCGATTCGCTCATCGTGTCCCTGCCGAGCCGGGAAGAGCCGGCTGTCCTCAAGATCGCCACGACCTCGGCGGCCTCGCGCGGTTTGGATCGGCATGCGGAGGTGATCTCGGAGCTCCACGCCCGTCTCGGTCCGTCCGGACTGCTGGATCGGGTGCCGCGGCCACTCCGGCGTGGCGATCTGCACAGCTACACCGTCCTACTGGAGAGCAGACTGCCTGGGGTGGTCGACGGCAACCGCCCACCGGCAGCTGCCGATCTTGCCGCCGCCGCAGATGCCGTCTCAGTGCTGCACCAGATGACCAGCACGCCGGCCACAGTGGACGAAGCCCTGTTGAGCGACTGGGTCGACGATCCGATTCAGCAATTGCGGCGGACGCTGCGAGCATCGGCATTGCGCGGGCGGCTCATCAACAGTGAGACGCTCATGGGCGAGGAGCTTGGCCTGCACCGACTCCGTGAGGCCCTGTACGGCGCATTACTGGGGGAGCGCGTCACCACGTCGTACGTCCACGGTGATTACTGGCTCGGCAACGTCCTGCGGGAGCGAGCGGGCGGGACTGTCACCGTGACCGGCATCATCGACTGGGAGAACGCCCGACCTGTCGGCCTTCCGGAGTGTGACCTCATCCATCTGTGGCTCAGCTCGCAAGCGGGCGATCTCGGTATGGCGATGCGACGTGCATTACTGTCACCGAACACCCTTCAGGCCGAGATCGATGCGCTCGTCGGCACCTGGAGAAATCAGCAGCTGTCAACCGCGCACCTCGTGCTGCTCACCTGGCTGTGGCACGTGACGGACGAATTACAGCGGGCGAGTAGGAACCGTGTGGGGCCCTTCTGGCTGGCTCGCAATGTCAAACCGGTCCTGAAACTGGTGAGGTCCGGGATTGCGCCCCACATCTTTGATGGGGCGCGATGAGTACAGCCACGTCAGGTCAGGCGGCTACTGCCGTACGAGACAAGCAACCTGCCTATCTGGCGATACTGAACTCAGACTGGTTGCTCGTCGTCCTTCCCGTCGCGTCGATCGCGCTGTGGACGGCCGGATTAGCCGGAGTCGACCCGCGCAGCATGAACAACCTCGGGCTGGTGTCTCTCCTCGGTCCGACCAACGTGCTGGCCCTGCTGTTGTTGGCGGCCGGTCTCATCGTCGGCCTTTACCGAGACGTGCGAGAACGCTTCTTGGCTCTTCAGCTGGTGACATTTGTGGCGCTGATACACGCCACCCCCGCCGTTCTCTATGGCACTGTCCGGTATGCCTGGGCCTGGAAGCACGTCGGCATTGTTGACTACATCCTGCGGCATGGGGCCGTCGACCCCACCATCAACGTCTCGAATGTCTATCACAATTGGCCGGGATTTTTCGCTGGCAGTGCGCTGCTGACTTCTTTTGTCGGCCGCCAAGACCTGCTGACCATCGCTTCCTGGGCACCGTTCGTATTCAACCTGATCAACCTCGTTGTCTTGAGATTTGTGCTCCGCGGATTAACTGAGGATAAGCGACTGATCTGGCTGAGCCTGTGGTTCTTCTTCTTGATCAACTGGGTGGGCCAGGACTATTTCTCACCGCAAGCGATGGCCTATGTTTTGTATCTGGCATGCATCGGCCTGCTCATCCGTGGGGTTACTGGATGGGCCCGCTTGACGCTGTTTATCGTGTTGGCGAGCGCAATCGCGGTGAGTCATCAGCTCACCCCGATCATGCTCTTCGTCGCGGTGACAGGGCTTGTCGTCCTGCGGCGAACACGCGGCTGGTACCTGCCTGTCATCGCGTGCGTGGTGCCGGTGGCATGGGCGCTCACCTTCGCCCGCTCGTACGCGGTGCCGGCGGTCTCTGACCTGCTCGAGACCTTCGGGAAACCATTGCAGAACGCCGACGAGACGCTGCAAAGAGCGACGGTGGGAAACCTCGCCCAAGGCCTTGTTGTCTGGGGTGGGCGAAGCGTCGTGGCGCTGGCGGTCATCGTTGCGCTTGTCGGCGTCTGGCGAAGCTGGCGAAATCACACAGTGCAGTGGACCGCACTCATTCTCATGCTCCTGCCCGGCGCGCTGCTCGTGATCACCGGATTCGACGGCGAAATTCTGTTTCGGGTGATGCTGTTCGCTGCTCCCTTTATCGCATTCAATGCCGCAACGGCCATCGTTCCACAGGGTGACCGGCAGGCGCCGAGAGAAATCCTGGCTGGTGTGGCGATACTCACGGTGCTGTTTTTGCCTGGCTTCTTGCTCGGCTATTACGGGAAAGAGCGGCAGAACTACTTCACGCCGGGCGAAGTGCAGGCAGCGGCCTGGGTCAGTGAGAATGCCAAGCCTGGTTCGTTGTTGGTGGAGGGCAGCAGGAATTACCCGTCGCAGTTCCGGAATTATGAGAATTTCAGCTATGTGCCCATCGATCGAGAGCCGCAGGGGTCCTGGGAGGCAGTGATTGCCGACCCAGCCGGGGTGCTGTCGGACTGGCTGGGTGACCCCCGCTATGCCGACAGCTATGTACTGATCACGCGTTCGCAGGAGATCGAAGTCGATGCGCAGGGCCCGATGCCGGCGGGATCCCTGCAATCTATCGAGAGTGCCTTGCGGCGCTCATCGGAGTTCCATGTCGCGCTGGACACCGGCGATGCAACCGTCTTCGTCTTAGGTGCGCGGTGAGAATCGGCAAGCAGTCAGCTTCCGGGTCCGACACCGAGTGCAGTCAAGAGCACCAGGACGACGGTGCTGACGGCGAAGATGCCATGCAGCACAACTGGTGGGCGCGGAATGTGCTGCTCGGCAAGATCAACTTCGG
>Ga0307302_10001023_pt1 | contig 12284 bp, 15 predicted proteins | sample ER_DNA_183_FD_194490 | JGI IMG/M metagenome (GOLD analysis project Ga0307302, IMG submission 194490) | Bulk soil microbial communities from the East River watershed near Crested Butte, Colorado, United States - ER_DNA_183 | ecosystem: Environmental > Terrestrial > Soil > Floodplain | place...
TAGCCGTGCCGACATCCCTCGACAACGGCCGCCGCTCTCCGCACAAGCTTGTCCGCGCCGTCGTCGCTGGGCTTCGCGGGCGGAAGGCCTAGCCAAAGAGAGAGCCGCCCTTCTCTTAGGTGGTGCTAAGCGGAAGCCCGAGCGCGTCGTCCTCTCCTTGATCGCGAGCAAAGACTCGAAACGGTGTCGCGCCGAGAGCCAGAAACTGCATAAATGCCCCCCATTTGGGGGGCATTTGCCGAGCCGGGCGCTTACTCAGTACTTGTTTCCAAAGCTGACGTACGGTAATAAAGAAGCTGGCGTTTGCGGTTCTGCGGATCTTTGATTGGGAGGCAATGCGGCTTCGAGGCCCCGAAGTCGGGCAACGCGAGGACGACTCGCCCGGAGAGGCATCTTCTCGCCGAGCAGTCCTCGGCACGGCGGCGCTCGCGGGCATCGTCGCCGGGCTGCCATTCATCCGTGGGCTGTTCCGACTCGGCGATGCGCTCGGATCTCCGTCCAAGGCTCAGGACGCCAAGATCCTGCAGCTCGTGCTCCAGCTCGAGTACACGCAGGTCGCCTTCTACGAGCAGGCGCTGGCTCAAGCGGGGCTCGACGGCGAGCTCCGGGCTTTTGCGGAGGCAGCGCTCGCACACGAGCGCGAGCATTTGGCCGCGATCCGAAAGGCTCTCGGCGCCAAGGCTGGTCCGAAGCCGACGTTCGACTTCGGCGCCAGGACCAAGAGCGCCGAGGCGTTCCGGCAGGCTGCTATCGATCTCGAGGACACCGCGGTTGCGGGCTACAACGGCCAGGCGACGAACCTGACCAAGGCCACCCTTGCGGCGGCTGCGGCGATCGTCTCGGTCGAGGCGCGCCATGCGGCCTGGGTGCGGGCGATCGCAGGCGAGGTGGCGGCCCCCGACCAGGTCGACACGCCGATGACGGCGCAGCAGGTTGCCCGGAGCTTGGGAGAGATCGGAATGAGGACGCAGTGATGAACGGGTTCCCGCACTTCGACCAGTTCCTCACGGTCGCCGATCGTGACGGCGCCCTTGCGGAGACGAGCTCGCGGGCGGAAGCAGCTCTGTCGCGTCGCGGTCTGCTGGGAGTGACGCTCGGCGCTGTCGGCGCGATCGTGTTCGGGAAGACGTCGGTCGCGGAGGCTGCGGCCGACCTGCCGGCCTCCGATGTCGACATCCTGAATTACGCGCTCGTGCTCGAGTACCTCCAGGCGTCGTTCTACACCGAAGCCGAACGAAGCGGAGCTCTGAGCGGAGCGACCGCGCGGGCGGCGAGAGTTGTTGGTGCGACCGAACGGGCGCACGTGAACGCGTTCCGCCATCTGCTCGGGTCACGCGCGGTCGCGCGGCCCACGTTCGACTTTCAGGGCGTGACCGAACAGCAGCGGCCGTTCCTGAAGACGGCCGTCGCACTCGAGGATCTCGCCGTCGAGGCGTACAAAGGTCAGGCGCCGAAAGTGCGGTCCAACGCAGTCCTGGCAGCGGCCGTCGGCATCCACTCGGTCGAGGCGCGACATGCAGCCTGGATGCGCGAGCTGTTCGGGATCACACCGGCCGTGAGTGCGTTCGATCCGCCGGCTTCGCGGGCGAAGATCAACCGGATCGTCGCCTCCACCCATTTCATCGTGTCCAGGCCGCGGATGAAAGCGAGAAACAAGCCCCACTTCACCGGTTGATGTGAGACATGGCATTCGCCTGGCGGCGGCGATAACCGCCGCGACGTTCGTCGGCCTTCTCTTGGCGGGCCTCGGCGTCAGCCATCGCGAGAAGCCGATGACGACCGCCACCGGGCTTGTGGCCCTCCCGCCGGCACCGGCCCCCGCGCTGAGGGTCGGCCGCGCGAAGATGCTCTCCGGCGAGCGCTACGTCTCGCAGTGGACGGTCGTCCGCCGGCCGACAGCCGCGCACGCGGCGCCCAGTGTGAGCTCAGTCGTGGTCGCCCGTCTCGGTGTTTCGGCGCCCGAGGGAACGCCGAACCTGCTGGCCGTGCTGCGCGCACGAATCGGAGCCGGCGGGGCGCTGTGGGTCATGGTTCGGTTGCCGGTGCTGCCGAACGGAACCGTAGGCTGGGTGAGCCGGCGCTCGCTCGGCTCGTACCAGGTGGTGACGACCCACCTCGTCGTCAACCGAAGGCGCCTCCAGGCCACGCTGTACAAACGCGGCAGGTCCGTCTTCAGGGCTCCGGTCGGGGTCGGTACGGCGGCGGCGCCGACGCCTGCGGGCAACTTCACCATCCGGAGCAAGCTGACCCGGTACGCCAGTCCCTTCTACGGGCCGGTCGCGTTCGGAACGACCGCACGCTCGGCGGTGCTCACGGATTGGCCCGACGGCGGCTTCATCGGCCTCCACGGAACCAATCAGCCAGGCGTGATACCGGGCCGCATCTCGCATGGCTGCATCCGAATGCGAAACGAGGACATCGTTCGCCTGTCGAGGCTCATGCCGGTCGGAACTCCACTGACAATCCGCTGATGACACGCATGTGGAAAAAAAGCCGCTTCTGGGTTCCGACAGGAGCTCTCTTCCTGGCGCTCTTGACGGCGCTGTCGAGCCCGTATCTGGACGGGGCGGGCGCGAACGGCTCCAATCGCGTTCCCAGGACCCTCTGGAAGACCTATCCGCTCGACCCGAGTGGCGGCAACGCCCGGATCGAGCAGCGACCGGCCGGCCCCGGCGAGATTTCATCGCCCAGCAAAGATGAAGTCGCACCGACGACTACGGCTGGGCAAGACGACGCTGCCCATTTCGCGCAGCAGCAACCGCAGCAGTCGTCCGGAAGAGATCGCCTACCCCTGATTGCACTTGCGCTCGTCGCGGCCGGGGTGCTTCTCGCCATGATCCTCGTAACAAGATCTGCCTCGAGAGTCCTCCGAGACATCGCCGGCGCACTCCCAATGGATACGATTGTGCTGACCGCGTCGGTGATCTTCGTGAGCGTGCTGGTAGGGATCAGCGTCGTTCTGGTTATTGGCCCCGCGCTTGGCCCGTAATCGCGGCCTTCCACCGCCGGTTTTTCCGTGCTCCGAGGCGTATACGCCCTAATGCGGTCCAATCTTTGTCCTGGGCTCGGGCGGCCGTGCATGCCGAAGGCCGTCGGCTCTGGAGTCGCTTGGGGGGTCGTCAGTAGCTCGTGCTGAGCGCCGGCGCGGCCATACGGCCGCGGCCGTTGGCCGATCCACGGGCATGGTGCTACGCTCGCTTGGCGAGGAGGGGAGTATCTGGGGTAAGCGGGGTTTGATTGCGCTCGGCACCGGTCTCGTCGCAGCGACGGCCGTCGCCGGTGGATTGGCCTCGCCCGCCCCCGGCGCCGTCAACTGGAGCGCCTACCTCAAGGGCTCCGGGCACTCGTCAACGAATGCGGCCGCGACCGCGATCACACCGAGTAACGTCCCCTCGCTCTCGGTCGCCTGGACCTGGAAGCCCAATGCGCCGACGCAGGCAGGACAGCCGAGCGCCCAGCTCTATGCCAGCCCGACCGTCCGCAACGGCGTCGTCTACATCGGCGCGAACACCGGCGAGTTCTACGCGCTCGACGAGAAGACGGGCTCGGTTCTCTGGCACCGCTTCCTCGGCTTCGTCACCCGTAAGACGCTCAGCGCACGGGGCATCTCATCGACCGCCACGGTGGCCCGGAATCCGAAGACGAAGCGGCTGAACGTCTACGTCGCGGGCGGAGACGGCTACCTGTACGCCCTTCGTGCAAGCGACGGCGCGACGGTGTGGCGCTCGCCAGTGGCCATCCCGTCAACGACGGTCAACGACTACTACAACTGGGGCTCGCCGACCGTCGCAGGCGGGCGCATCTACATGGGCATCTCGTCGCAGGGCGACAACCCGCTCGTCCGCGGCGGCGTGCGGACGTTCAACCAGGCCACGGGCGCGGTTGTCCACACGTACTACGCGATGCCGGAGGGCACGAAAGGCGCAAGCGTTTGGAGCAGCATCGGCGCCGACCGCGCAGGCACGGAGGCGTACGTGACGACGGGCAATCCAAGCAAGGCGGATCCTGGCGACGGCAACGCAATCGTGAAGCTCGACCACAACGGTCTCAAGGTCTCGGTCTGGCGCGTCCCCGCGGCCGAGCAGGTGTTCGATTCCGACTTCGGTGCCTCGCCGACCCTCTTCTCCGACGTGCGCAACGGGGCGCACATGAATCTCATCGGAGCCTGCAACAAAAACGGCATCTTCTACACCTTGCGACGTGGTCACATCGCCGCGGGGCCGGTCTGGCAGCGCCGGCTCGGGAAGCCGAGCACCGAGGGCCCCGGGCTTTGCCTCGCCGCGGCGATCTGGGATGGCTCGCGACTCTTCGTCACCGGCTCCGGCACGACGATTGACGGCACCGCCTACCGCGGCTCCATTCGCCGGCTGAAGCCGGCCACGGGCGCGATCGTTTGGCAGCGCGGCCTCGAAGCGACGGTCTTCGGGACACCGTCCCTGAACGGGTCGAATGTCATCGCCGCGGCGAGTTACGACAACGGTGGCAGCAACTTCCTCTACTTCCTAGACGCGCGCACGGGAGAGATCCTCCGTAGGATCACCGTGAGCGGGAACGAGTTCGCCCAGCCCGTGTTTGCGGACGGCTATCTGATGTTCGCGAGGGTCGGCGGCGGCCTGCGCGCGTACAAAGTCGGGCCCTGAATCGGGCCTGGCCTCGGTTTATCGCCGCGAACAGTTTCGGGCGCTCGTCACTTTCCTAGGTGGCCACCGGGCGCGCAGCCGAGTGTGTGAGGTCGCGGAACGGCGAGGGCGCCATGAGAGTGTGTGAGGTCGCGGAACGGCGAGGGCGCCATGAGGGTTAGGCTGCCGTCGGACGACGTGCGACACTCGGACAATTCCGACCGCACGAGGCTTGGAGGCCGTCTTGCCACTCAGAGAGGAAGAACCAGCACCGGACTTTGCACTAACGAGCGATTCGGGAGAGAGGGTCACGCTTTCCTCCTTACGGGGTTCTCCCATAGTGCTGTATTTTTATCCCAAAGACGACACGCCGGGCTGCACGACCGAGGCCTGCGAGTTTCGCGACGAGTACTCGCGCTTCCGGCAGCGAGGCGCCGTCGTCCTCGGGGTCAGCCCCGACGACGAGGCCTCACACGTGCGCTTCAAGGAGAAGTACTCTCTTCCGTTCACGCTTCTGGCCGACCCCGAGCACCGTGTCGCCGACGACTACGGGGTCTGGGTCGAGAAGAACATGTACGGCAAGAAGCGCATGGGCATCAAGCGCTCGACCTTCGTCATCGACGCGGACGGCAACGTCGCGCGCGCCATGTACGGCGTGAAGCCCGAGGGCCACGCCGACGAGGTTCTCAAGGCCCTGCCCGGCTAGGCCGCTACGCGTTCGGGGCGAAAGCGCCGCGCGGTACCCCACGCGGCAGCCGCGACGAGCACGACGGCCGCGACGGCGATGAGGATCGCCTGGGCGGCGACGGCGAAGGCGATTGCCTGAGAGGTGCCGATCCCACTGGCGACGAGGATCGCCGCACCCGCGCCAGCCTGAGTCGCGGCGCCGGCAGGAGCGATCGGAAGCGCCGAGGAGGCCGCCGCGGCGACGAGGAACGCCAGCGCGAGGGGAAACGAGACGCTCACTCCCAGAGCTGCGAGGAGGAAGAAAAGGCCTACTGCGCGTGCGACCCATGAGGCGAGGACGAAGACCATCGACTTCCAGGCCTCACGCGGGGTTGTCGTCCGCTCGGTGAGCCAGCGGGCGACGCGGAAGCGGATGAAGCGGCCGCTTGCGACAAGGCGGGGCAGCACGCAGATGATGACCGCGGCGGCGAGCCCGGCAGCCGCGACGACACCCATCCCCGCGCGCACTCCGACGGAGCTGTCGGACGTGGCCGCAGCGGACGAGGCGAGCGGCGTGAGGGCCGCCGTGTCGATCAAGCCGAGCATGAAGAGCGAGAGGCAGACGGTGCCAACGCACGAGTCGCTCGCTCCGAAACGACGGACGACTGCGACCCGGACGACGTCGTCGAAGCGTCCGGGGAGCGCTGCGCCGCCCACCGCCGCGGCGCCACCTGCGGCAGCGAGCGCCATCTTGTGCGGGCGCTGCGAGGGCGCGAAGAGGCGCTGCCAGCCGAAAGCCTTGAACGCGTAGGAGAGGAGGAAGAAGCCTCCTGCGGCAGCCACGAGCTCGAAGTCGGCATTTACGAGCGGCCAGCCGGTCTCGGCGAAGTGCCTGGCTGCGAGGGCGGCGACGCCGATGCCGAGCACACCCGACGCCACGTTAAGCCCGATCTTCCCCCTACGGGACCGGCACAACTCGATGAACTCTCGCATGCTCTTCACCATCGTCCCGCTACCCAACGGACTCAACCCGCAAAAGGGTACGAATGTGTGACCGGAACGAGGTAATAAGGTCCTTCCGCGAAGCGGCCTGTCGACAGAGCGAAAGGGTGGGCCGCCCCAGCAGGGTAGAGGACAGGGTCAGACGGTGTCGCAATCGGTCGCCGGTGACGGAGCGCCGGCTATGCGGATGAGAGGACCTGAACGTTCACAGGGTCCTGCAGCCACGTGGCGGAGATTGGTGGGCCGTGGCGGGAAGTGGTTGCTTGCATCGCTAGGGCTGGTACTGCTGGTCGAGCGAGCGTACGGTGTCGACGTCGAACAGGATCCAGAACCCGGTCTCGAGCGGCTCGAAGAGCGGATGCCCGAGCGGATCCTTTCCCTTGACCAGCTTGGCGAGCTGGCCGACCGTGATCAGCGTCCCGTCCACCCCGTCCGCGAGGACGGTCACGTGGGCGTCCGCTGGAACGAGGTAGCTGTAGGCGCGGTGGCTTTCGTCCACGATGTAGTTGTCGTTCGGAACGTCGCTTGAGCCGGTGTCCTTGAGGGCGGCGTCGCTGGCCGAGATGCCGGTCAGGAACTGGGCCGGGTCGAACCTCATCTTGAAGCCCTCGCCCGAATGGACGAGAGACTTGATGTGGCCGTACTCGATGCGATGCTTGGGCGGCGCGGGGCCGAGCTTTGTGACCGCGACGGTGTGGGGAACGGGGATCGTCACCGGGGCGGCAGGCGGTGCCTCGGTCTTTTCGGTGACGGTCACCGTCTTCGTGACGGTCTCGGTGCCCCCGGGCTGAGACGATTTTCCGCTACATCCGACAGTTAATCCGAGGGCGATGAGAGCGAAAACTGCTGAGACTGCATGCGATTTCTTCATGACGGCCTCCTACGGTGGGTCGCCCCATCGTCTCGCCCTCCCGAAACTGCCTTGTTACCTCTTTCTAACGATTCTTCATCAGTGCGCGGCCCAGCCCGCGCATCGGGGTCCGTAGGAGCTTTTTAGAGCTGCCGCGGCCGTTGTCGAGCGTCGTTTCCCACCTCGAAAAGGCCGGACCTCTGGCGCTAGGGGGTTCGCGATGCCTTGAACTCTTCGACAGTTTCGTTCAGGAGGCGGTTAAAGGCGTCGGGATCCTCCAGCATGACGAAATGCCCGACGCCCGGCATGAGGACGGTCTTCACTCCGTGGCGCCGAAGTGCTTCGATGTCTGTTGGCCGGTAATCGGGGTTGATCGCCACGACGGGCGCCCTCAGCTTCCGTAGGCCAGCCAGGATGGCGCGATCGTTGCCGATGGCATGTTCCAAAGCGTCGACCGCAATCTCAGGAGGAGCGGCCGACATGTCGGCGGCCACCCAATCGGCTAGGGCCGTATCCGAACTGGGTACGAACATCCGCCGAACGAGGTCACGGGTCGCGGTGACGAAGTCCTCGCAAAACGGGACGAGGAACGCCTGCACCTCCTCGCGGGTGCCTGGCTCTCCAAGACTGCCGTAAACATCGGCCCAGACCAGCCCCGCTACCCGGTCGCGCAATTTAAGCGCCGCATCAACGATGACATCGCCACCCATCGAGTGACCAATAAGGACCGTGCTTTCCAGTCCGAGCTGCGCGACGACCGTCACGACATCGTCGCCGAAAGCCGGCATCGTCCACGCCTGGCGGCCCAGACCCGATTCGCCATGCCCCGCGAGATCGATGGCCACCACCTTGTGCTCCTCGGAGAAGTAGGGCAACTGGTCGCGCCAGTAGCTTCGGTCGCACGACCATCCGTGGACGAACACGAGCGCTGGTGTCCCGGCCCCATGCACCTCATAACAGAGACGAACACCATCCGTGGAATAGGCAACGGCCTTCATCGGGCACCTACTCTGAGCGACATGCCAACCCAATCATCGCTCGCCGGTACGGGGGCAGGGGGTCGCTCGATTCGAGCGCCGCCACTGACCCCGCGCATCGCGGCTCCTACTGATTAGCCGTGTCTCCCATCTCCCACGTAACGGGCGAAGACGACAACGTTGTCGACGTAGTGGCCAGTCTGTCGATCAAACCGCCCGCCACAAGTCACCAGCCTCAATTCAGGTGCCGGCGTCTCTCCATACACCAGGGACGTGGGAAAAGCTGCCTTCGCGTATTCGCGAACGGCATATACCCGGAACGACACCTCACTCCCGTTCGCCCAAGTTATGCTCACAAAGGCACCGGGGGTGACTGCACCTAACCGGTAGAAGACCGCCGGCCCCTCTCTTGAGTCCACATGTCCGACGATGACCGCGGCTCCTTGCTCGCCTGGTCTGGGCCCGAGTTCGTACCAGCCGGCGACTGAGAAGTCGGCCGGGACTTCCAGTGTGCCGTCTGGGTTCAATCCGAGCCTGACTAGTCCGGTGTGGACATCGATCGCTGAAATCGTCAGCGTTGCTGGCGCTCCGCGTGGCACTCGTGGCCATGCGGCGGGTCGTAACGCACCTAGTGGGAGCTTGAGTCGAGGCGACTGGGCAGACCGCGTGGAAGGCGAGGTGGCTAACAAGGCGCCGCTCACGCGCAGAGGTGGCGGGCTGTCCGCGGCCAGCCGGCTGAACGCGAGAGCGGCGAGCCCGGCCAGGGACAGCCCGACGATCGCAACGTCGAGCAGGAGCGTCGACCGGGTGAGCCGCCCTCGGTTCCTGGAGATAGACACAGGCCCTTTGTCTTCCGACGTCAGGGGCGGCGCGCCAGACGACGCCGCGCGACCAGCACACTGGCCAGCAACAGGCAGCCGGCGCCGGCGACGGCCCACGGCGTGGAGGAGCCGTGCGCGGTTCCGCCCGCGCCCGTGGCGGGTCCGCCGAGGGGTCCCGCGCTCACCGTCAGCGTCGCAGCGATGCCGACGTTACCTCCCCCGCAGCGCACTCCAACGTCGTAGCTCCCGGCGGGCGTGGACGTGGGCACGGTGTAGTCGAGGGAGAAGTCTCCTTGCGAGTCGCGGGCTGCGCTCGGACCAAAGCCGTCGGGCGGGAACAATGCGGCATTCCCCACCACCGTTGCCGAGTCCGACGGCGGACAGCCCTGAACGGAGACGGATCCGGATATGTGCACGGTGCCGCCTGCAGGCACGGTCGACGGAGAAACGCTGATCGAGCCGTTCTGCGCGGCAGAGGCCGCTCCAGCAAGCACGGCGGCGGCGGCCACTCCTCCCAGCAACGCAACCGCGAAGAGTCGTCTCATGACTGCCTTCCTTTCCGGGGCCCGCTTCGGGCCGCCTGTCCGTTACGCATCGCGACGCCCGGCAGCTGACCTTCCGGAGTCGGCGGGTGCCTTCTTCATCGGACCCGATTCTGATCCCGCTGAGTCGCTCGTGTGCGGCGACTGCGTAACGAAGCGGCAACTTGGGGGCGCGACCCAGGAGCGATGACCGAGGTCTCGCGTTGCCTGAAACCCGACACTTGTCGACGTTGCGTGTCCGAAGAACTGGGGGCCGTGCCCGACCTGCCGCCCTTCCGCAAGCATTCCAGCTCCGGTCACGTCCTATTTCCTAAATGGGGACAGCCGGTGGAGGGTTCGCCGGGATCGTGGCTTGCTCGTAATCGGACTTACGGGGCGCGGCACCAGCCGTGGACCCTCAGTGCGGATGAGAGGACTTGAACCTCCACGGGGTTCGCAGGGGGTTGGCGAGGGTTGGCGGGACGTGGCGGGAAGTGGCTTAGCTCCAGGGGTTGCTCGACAGCGACCGCATGATCAAGCCGAGCCGTTTCGGAACGTTTGGGCCACGTTTGGGCACGCTGCGACCGACTAGCGGTCTCAAACTTCTCGGACTCCGGGTTGTATTCGACGTTCCCGCCCCAGGCGATTTGGTCCGCGCCGCGAGCGAAGCGGAAAGACTCCACCGCCGTGCTGTTCACCGGACTCCTTTCTCGTGATGGACGTACGAGGTTGAAGTAGCCGCTTCCCATTAGCACCAGCGAAGAAGAGGCAGACGAGGAAGGCGAGCACGAACCAGACCACGGCGACGATGAAGGTGAACTCGAGGACCCGCACGCGGAGACAGTATGTGGCATCTGGGCCGGCAGGAATGTCCCACTTGTACTTCGAGGGAGCCCGCTTCGGCGGGTTCTCTCGTTCCCTAACCCGTCGGTGGCAGTTCGCCCCCCTGCACGACCGAGAAGCCGAGCCTCAGCCTGAGTCCTACCCATAGCTGCCCGAGGGCGAAGCGACGTCTCATGGCGGTGAGACTAAACGGGTTTTCTCGTTCTAGGGACGACCACCCGTCGCGCTAGCCTCTGAGCTGTGCGCCGGCCGAGGCTGAGGCGATGCTTGAGACGGTGCTCGAAGACGAACCCAGCTGGCGAGACCTGCTCTACGTTGAAATCCGTTGAGCTTGTGACGGGCGGCAGGAACTAGCGCGGCACAGGGGTTTCGCGGATCTCGCGGACTGGTACTAGCCGTCTGCCATGGCAAATCGCACTGAACGCCGCGCCGAGAACCAGTATCGCTTCAACGATGCCAACGACCGTCTTCGCGAGATCGTCCACGATCAAGTCAGCCCCGGCCGGACGATTCCATTCCTGTGCGAATGTGCAGACGACACCTGCCTCGCCCGGGTTGACCTCAAGCAGGAGGAGTACGAGAGCCTCCACGAGGGTGCGGACGTCTTCGTCATCGTCCCAGGCCACCCCCGCGTCAACGGAGAGATAGTCCTCCAGCGCCAGGCGGGGTTCGAGCAAGTGCAAAAGCCCGGCAATGAGTGAGCGTCACGACCGCCTGGCCCGCAACGAGGCGATGTTTCGCTCCGTCAACGAGCGGGTCGAAGAGGTCGTTCAACCTGGCGCCGAAGAAGCGATTGACTTCTTGTGCGAGTGTGGCGACAGCGGATGCGCCGAGAAAATGACGCTCACGCGCCAGGAGTACGAGCAGGTTCGGGCAGACGGCGCGCAGTTCGCCGTCCATCCGGGGCACGAAATCCGAGAGATCGAAGAAGTCGTTCTGCGGCGAGCCAAGCGGTTCTTCGTCGTGCGCAAGCATCCCCACGAGGCGGAGATCGCAGAGGAAACCGATCCTCGGTCGTAGCGCTCGCCGGAGGGCACCACCCGGTGCGCTCCCCCTCACCAGCTCCCAGGTAGCGATTAGTCAGGCTTTCGCTAACCTGCCGACCCGAGGGCTATCGTCCCTGCAACGGGTGGTGGCCCTCACTTTCGTTCCAAGAGGTTCGCTTGCAAGCGCGCTACGAGTACCGAGTGTTCATGGTTCACCAAGCGGAGGAGTGGACGTTCCTTCACCTCGCCCCTGAAAGACTTCGAGACGGCGTCGTCATCTCGGTGACGAAACCCGGGACGGAACTCGACGGTCGCTCCGTGACCCTCTACTCCGTGCTCACGCACCCTGTGGATGGAAGACCAGGGATCGCCTACGGCCGGGAGTTGCCTCGGTTGGTATCGGCGCAGGCGTTGGAAGTAGCTCCAGCGGGTAAGACTGGCTCCCATACGAAAGGAGCCTCAGTGTCCACGCAGGATCAAGGTGGAGCGCAGGAGCCCGAGTCACCCTACCAGCCCCATGAGCCGACGCCGGGAGAGCCGGGCACGATGCCCGACGACCCGTCGCCGGCGCCCGAGGCACCGACTATGCCGGAAGACCCCGACCGGGATCCGCCCCAATCGCCGCCTGACGAGTCGAGTGACTAGGCAAGCTTGAGCCCGAGGGCTTTAGCAGAGCGTCCAACGGACATATCGCTCCTGCGCTGGGGAAGAGAAGGTGGGGTCGGAGGACACCCCCTCCCAGGCCGCCGCTTCGAGGAGGAACCCCTAGTTGCCGACCCCGGATCGTTCTTCCCCGGGCGTAGAAAATCGGAACCTCGAACTTAGCCGTTGACTCGACCGGTCTTTTTGCGAGCCTCGACTGTCTAGGGACCTCCCAAGGAGACGGCCTCCCCTCACCTCGCCGTCTCCCGCCCGGTGGGCCGACGTGGTAAGCGGAGGGCTCGGCGCGTGGAGCACGCTCCATCGCGGTGCGACGGGCGACCCGCGTGCTTCGAGCCA
>Ga0307302_10001024_pt1 | contig 12281 bp, 9 predicted proteins | sample ER_DNA_183_FD_194490 | JGI IMG/M metagenome (GOLD analysis project Ga0307302, IMG submission 194490) | Bulk soil microbial communities from the East River watershed near Crested Butte, Colorado, United States - ER_DNA_183 | ecosystem: Environmental > Terrestrial > Soil > Floodplain | place: USA...
GAAAGCGACGTGGCCGATGCCGTCCCCGATCAAACTCATGCGGCGCTCGACGAGGAAGAAGCCGACGGCCGGCGCGAGGATGCCGACGATCGCCCCCGTCGCGAAGGCGAGCCGCATGAACTCGGAGTCAAGGATGGACATGCGAAGGGTCGTGCCAGACCCCGGGTAGCTCGGACGGGCTTCCGTCGAACACAACGCCACCGCGCACGAGCACGATCCGCTCGACGAAGCGTTCGACCGCACCGAACTCGTGCGAGACGTAGAGGATCGTGACGCCGAGCTCCTGGTGGAGCCGGTCGAGGAGCGCGGCGAATGCTTCCTGCGCCTCTGCGTCGACTCCGGTGGTCGGCTCGTCGAGGACGAGCAACTCGGGTTCCGCCGCCAGTGCCTTGGCGATGAAGGCTCGTTGTTGTTGGCCGCCGGAGAGCCGTGCGAGCGGGCGGTGCGCCACCTCGGTCAAGCCGACGCGGGCGATCGCCTCGCCGATCAGTCGACGGTCCTCGGGGCCGGCCCGGCCGAGGAGGCCGACACGTGGGAGCCGCCCCGCGGCGACCACCTCGCGAACCGTGGCGGGAGCGCTCACGCCGAGCTGGGCGCGCTGAGCGAGGTACCCGATCGCTTCGCGCCGCGAGAACCTGTGCGCGGGCTCGCCGAAGAGGAGCGCCTCGCCTGCGCTGGGCCGCTCGATCCCGAGAATGAGTCGCAGCAGCGTCGTCTTCCCGCCGCCGTTGGGCCCGGCGATCGCGACGAACTGGCCTCGCTCGATGGACAGGTCGACGTCGGTGAGCACGGGGGGACCCTGGCCGTACGAGAACGACAGCGATCTGGTCTCGACGGCTACCGGCATCCGAGGGCCTTCCGGAGAGTCGCCAGGTTCTCGCGCATGACCGAGAAGTAGTCCTTTCCTTCGTGGAGCTCCTCGTCCGTGAGCCCTTCGAGCGGGTTCAGCACCGCCGTGTTCGCGCCGGCCTCCCGCGCCACCGTCTCGGCGAGTCGTGGCGAGACGAGGGTCTCGAAGAAGACGGTCGTTGCGCCACTTTGCTCAACTTCTCGCACGATTCGCTCGAGGTCGCGCGCGGTCGGCTCCGCCTCTGGCGTCAACCCGGTGACCGCGATCTGCTCGAGGCCGTATCGGTCGGCGAGATAGCCGAACGCAGCGTGGCTCGTGATGATCTCCTTCCGGTTACACCGGGCGAGACCGCGCTCGAAGTCCGCGTCGAGCACCACCAGCCGGGCGACAAAGGCCTGCGCCGGACGCTCGAGCGCATCGCCGATGCGTCGCGCCTCCTCGGCGTAGCGGAGCGGATCGAGCCAGACATGCGGATCGACGCCATCGTCTCCGGAGATCAGGTTCAGCCCCTGAAGGAGATCGAGCTTCTTGCCGTCTGCGCCGTCCACAGCTCGTTCGAAGTTGGGCTGGAAGCCGGAGCCGAGATAGAGGACTACCGCGGCCGCACGGATCCGCTCGACGTCGCGAGCCGAGAGCTCGACGTCGTGCGGCTCGGTTCCGGGTGGCGTGAGGTTCCGGACCTCGACCTGGTTGCCCCCGATCTGCTCGGCCGCGTACGCAAGGGGATAGAACGCCGCCGCGACCGAGACGCGGCCGCGAGCCGTCCCCTCATCGCTGCCGCATCCGGCACCGAGAGCAAGCACGGCGACAAGAATGAGAACGACTCTCACTATCAACAGTCGGTACAGTACAGCTCGATGACTGCTTGGGAAGCTCACGCGCGCGCAACTCTCGCCGGCGCGGGTCGCCGCGCCGGCCGAGCGAGGGAGCTCGTGATCTCGCTTCTCGCCGTTCAGCAGTGCTGTCTGAGCGCGAACGAGATCTTCGATTCGCTGCGCACGAAGGACCGCAGGATCGGGCTCGCCAGCGTCTACCGCGCCCTCGACCAGCTCGTCGGGCTGCAGCTCGTGCAGCGGCTCGAGTTCGCCGACGGGGCACGCTACGAGCCGCTGCTACCGAGCGGCGAGCACCATCACCACCTCATGTGCGATGACTGCGGCAAGGTCGAGCCGTTTGCGGACGGCGGCCTGGAGCGAGCGCTCGATCGGGTCGGAGGCGACCTGGGCTACCGCGTTGAGGCGCACGACGTCTTGCTGCGCGGCGCCTGCGCGGACTGCCGTACGTAAGGGTCCTAAGGCTGGGTCTCGGCGAGCGCGAGCTCGCGCCGGAGCTCGACCGGCAGGCGGAACTCGACCGCCTCGTCGACCAGGCGGTGCGCCGAGATGTCCTCGACGCCGAGCGCCCGGAACCAGTCACACACGCGATCGACGAGCTTCTCGGGCGCCGACGCGCCGGAGGTGACGCCGACCGTCTCCACTCCTTCGAGCCAGGCCTCGTCGATGTCGGTCTCGTCGTCGATCAGGTGCGCCTGCACACCCCCGGCCCGCGCGACTTCGACGAGGCGGTTCGAGTTCGACGAGTTCCGCGAGCCGATGACGAGCAGGAGCTCGACCTCTTCCATGAGGTCCTTCACAGCCCACTGACGGTTGGTCGTCGCGTAACAGATGTCTTCCTTCTTGGGCGCGTAGACCTGGGGGAAGCGCCGCCGGATCGCCTTGATGATCTCACCCGTCTCATCGACCGAGAGGGTCGTCTGCGTGATGTAGGCGACCTTGGCGTCGACGGGGAGATCGAGCCTTTCGGCGTCCTCGACCGATTGCACGAGCATCGTCGAGTCGGGCGCCTCGCCCATGGTGCCGACAACCTCCTCGTGGCCCTCGTGGCCGATGAGGAGGATCGTGTAGCCGTCCGCCGCGTACCGCCGAGCCTGGACGTGGACCTTCGTCACGAGCGGGCACGTGGCGTCGATCGTGTTGAGGCCGCGAGCCTTCGCGTTCGCGTAGACGGAGGGAGCGACGCCGTGCGCGGAGAGGACGACAGTCTTTCCCTCGGGCACCTCGCGCTCGTCGTCGACGAAGATCGCCCCGCGCGCCTCGAGGTCGCGCACGACGTGCGCGTTATGGACGATCTGCTTGCGAACGTAGATCGGCGGCCCGTGCAGGTCCAAAAGCTTTTCCACCGTGTCGACGGCGCGTTCGACTCCGGCGCAGTAGCCACGAGGAGAAGCCAAGAGAACGCGTTTCACCATCTCGCCCATCGTATCGGCGGCCCTCTGAGGCCAAGTGATCTTCGCCGCCGAAAGTCCTTGGACTTTCGGCGGATCAAGTCCGCGCGCCAGCGCGGACGCAGAAAACAGAAGGCCCGTCGCTCGGGGGGTCTGTGCGACGGGCCCTCTAAGTGCTCTCCGCGGTCACTCGTAGCCAGGTACGCACGCAAACCGCGGATCGCATCGCCCAGTGGCGTGAAGCTAACGACCTCCGCACGATTTGTGAATAGGCCGCGAGGCCCATCTTTACAAGCCGTATAGCCCATGCTCGACTGTCGCTCGGCCTTTCCCCGACCTATCATCCGCAGGGCCTAGTGAATCCCAGGAAAACCGTGTTCCGACGCCGCAAGGAGGAAGAGGCGCCCGCTTCCCCTGACACCGCTTCCGGGGACCCAGATCCACGCCGCGACAGTGACCTCGAGGCGGTCACCTCGCTTTCGATAGCGCTCGCGCGTGGCGGCGATTCCACTGCGGTCGCCCGGACTCTCCTCAAGCACGTGGCAGACCTGCTCGACGTCGAGTTCGCGGCGGTTGCGGTCATCGATGAGGATGGCCGCCGCGCACGCGGCGCCTATGCGCTCGAGAACGGCCAGGAAGCGATCTGGTGGCGCGACGTCTCGATCGACTTCGATTCCGAGCCCTCGGCCGTTGCGAGCGCCGCCTTCGAGGCTGCTCCGATTGCCGTCTACGACGTCGCCGGCTCGTCCAAGGTCAATCGGCGCCTGGCCGAGAAGGTCGGTGCCAAGAGCGCCATCTTCGTCCCGCTCATCGTCGAAGAGCGGGTGCCGGCGGTCCTGGTTGCGGCCTCCACCCGCAAGCCGCGCGTCTTCTCTGCCGACGAGACGGCCCTCCTTCAGGCTTTGACGTCCGAGGCGGCCCTCGCCCTGGAGGGGGCGCGCTCGGCGTCCGCGCTGGAGGATGCGCTCGAGCGAGAACGGCTCGTGGCTTCGATCAGCAGGAAGGTTCGCTCCGAGCACGACCTCGAGGCCGTCCTCAGAATCGCCGTCGAGGAGACGGGCGAGGCAGCCGGGGTCTCGCGATGCTTCATCCGCCTGGCCGGCCCGAGCGACAAGCTCCGCGCGGAGTGGGATGCCGATGGATTCGTCCCGATCGGAGACTCGGCCGGGCGGCTTCCCGTCTCCAACCTCGCGGCTCGGGAAGGGCGCACTGTCGCGTGCGGAGACATCCGAACCGACCCGGCGCTCGACGACCCCTCGCTCGGAGAGAGGCAGACCCTGATCGATCTGGGCACCGTGGCTGTCCTCGCCACGCCGATCGTCGTGTTCGATCGCATGATCGGGATCTTCGGGTTCCACCGGCCGGAGCCCACGCGCTGGACTGACGCCGAGATCGCTCTGGCGGAGGCAGTCGCCCGCGAGATCGGGCTCGCAGTCCACACGGCGAGCCTGCTGGAGGAAAACGCGAAGCGGCTCGGACAGCAGCAGGCGCTGCTGAAGGCGGCCCAGGTCGTCTCCAGCGAGCTTCGGCTTGAGACCGTGCTTCAGCGACTCGTCGTCGAAGTGACGAAGCTGCTCGACGCCGACGCGGCCGACTGCTACCTGCTGGACGAGCAGGGCAAAGTTCTGCGCTGCGCCGCGGTCAACGGGCTCGCTTCGTCACTGCTCGAGTTCGAGTTCCCGGCGAGCCTCGGGCTCGCCGGTGAGGCCCTGCGGGAAGGCCGCTCCGTGCTCTCCAACGTCTACGGCGACCAGAAGCGGCCCGTGCCGCACGAGGCGTACGAAGGCTTCACCGGCGCCATCGCCGCACCGATGACATGGTCGGGCGGTTCGCGTGGGATCCTCGGTGTCGGCACGCGAGATCCGGAACGCAATTTCGACGACACCGACGCCGAGTTGCTCGAGACATTCGCGGGGCTTGCTTCGCTGGCGGTGCGGAACGCAGCGAGCTTCGAACAGAGCGTCCGCCAGGCGCGGATCCAGCGCGGCTTCTTCGGCATCGCCTCGGCGCTCGCCGAGCCGCTCTCGCAGCCGGCGACTCTCGACGCCGTTGCTCAGGCTGCGACCGAATCGCTCGGCGGCACCGCAGCCGCCGTGCTGATGCCGGAGGCGCGGGGACTGGCGTTGGCCGCTGCGGTCGAGCTGCCCGACGCGCTGGCCGAGCTCCTTCGAGAAGGGCTCACCGACTCCGCGACGGTCCTCGACACCTGCGCTGCCGAGCGCCGTGTGCTCGCGGCTCCGAACATCGCGGACGACGATCGATTTGACGAGACGTGGCGAGACCTGACGGTCCAGGCGGGCTTTGGCGCCCTGCTTGCGATCCCCGTCGACCCGCCGCGCCGTGAGGACGGCGGCTTGGTGGTCGTCTTCTTCGCCGCGCCGCGCCAGTTCATCGACGACGACCTGGAGCTCGCTCGGCGGCTGGCCGGGGCCGCACGCGGAGCTCTTCAGCGAAGCGAGCTCTACGAGAGCGAACGTACGTCCAGGGCCCTCTCCCAGCAGCTCGCGCGAATGGGCACGCTGCTCGCCTCCGAGCTCGATCCCGGCGCGGTGCTGGACGAGGTCGTGCAGCAGGCGCCGGCTCTACTCGAGGCCGACGCAGCCTCGATCCGCGTGATCGAGGGTGACGAGTTGGTCGTCCACGCGGTGCAGGGGGACGGCCTCGACGGAGCTGTCGGCTTCCGCGCGCCCTCGACGGCCTGGCTTGCGGGGGACATCGTCCAGTCGAGGGCGCCAACGGCCATCGCCGACACGGGCTCCGACTCGCGTCTCCTGGCCGACGATCCGGTGCTCGCCGCGGGCTACCGCGCCTACCTGGGCGTGCCGCTCGTCGGCGCCGAGGGGGGCCTGCAAGGCGTGCTCGCGGTCTATCACCGCCGGCCGCGGGCTTGGCGCGAAGAGGAGACCGAGGCTCTGACCGCCTTGGCCGGCAACGCGTCGTCGGTTCTGTCGAACGCCGAGCTCTACCAGCGGGTCGCGCTGGAGCGGGAACGCAGCTACGCGATCCTGTCGAACATCGCCGACGGCATCGTCGCCGTCGATCGCAACGGAAACGTCGTGCTCTGGAACACGTCGGCCGAGCAGATCACCGGAGTTCCCGCAGTCTCCGCGCTGGGACGGCCGCCGTTCGAGGTGATTCAGCGCGACCTCTCCGCGGGGCCGGATCTTCCGACTGGTGAGCGCCTGATCTCGATCCGGCGCGGGGCGGACGAGGTCTGGCTCTCGGTGACCGAGGCGGTCATGCGAGACCCGGCGGGGGCGGTCGCGGGTCGCATCTTCGCCTTCCGCGACGTGTCCGGAGAGCGCCGCGTCGAGCAGATGAAGTCCGACTTCGTCTCGACCGTCTCGCAGGAGTTGCGAGCGCCGCTGACTTCGATCTACGGGTTCGCGGAAACGCTCCTACGCCGGGACGTGCTCTTCGGAGAGGCCGAGCGCTACACCTTCCTCGGCTATATCGCGTCGGAGGCCCAGCGCCTGACGTCGATCGTCGACACGCTGCTCAGCGTTGCGCGGCTCGATGCCGGCGACCTCCAGGTCGAGCTTGCCCCGACGGATGTCGGATCGCTCTTGGCGGAGGTGGTGTCGAGCGCCCAGCAGAGTGGCTTGAACGGAAACCAGTTCGTGTTCGACGTTCCCGAGGAGCCACTCGCCGCGTCTGCCGACCCCGAGAAGCTGAGGCAGGTCATCGCCAACCTGCTGGACAATGCCGTGAAGTTCTCTCCCCGGGGCGGGACGGTCACCGTCGAAGCGAGGCGCGCAGGTCACACGGTCGAGGTTCGGGTGCTCGACGAGGGGATCGGCGTGCCGGCAGCCGAGCGGGAACAGATCTTCCGGAAGTTCCATCGGGCCGAGGGAGTTGCCAGAGAGCGCGGTGGGACGGGCCTGGGCCTCTTCATCGCGCGCGGGCTCGTGGCCGCGATGGGGGGCCGGATCTGGGTCGACTCCGCCGAGGGGCGTGGAGCGAGCTTCGCCTTCGAGCTCCCGCTGGCCGTGGAGGCGGTCCCTAACAGAGAATGAGCAGCGACCAGTCGGGTATACGTGAGGAAGTGGCTGCGAAGGTCCTGGTCATCGACGACGAGGCTCCGATTCGTCTTCTGTGCCGCGTCAACCTCGAGGCGGAGGGGATGGACGTCATCGAGGCCGAGAACGGCTCGGTCGGCGTGGAGCTCGCGCGCTCGGAGAGGCCTGACGTGATCCTCCTCGACGTGATGATGCCGGGCATGGACGGCTGGGAAGTTCTCCAGGCGTTGCAGGCCGAGCAAGGGACGAGCGAGATCCCGATCGTGTTCCTCACGGCACGCGCGGAGCTTCGAGACCGGGCGCAAGGCCTCGAGCTCGGCGGCATCGACTACGTGACCAAGCCGTTCGATCCCGTCGGGCTCGCGCCGCTGGTTCACGGTCTCCTCGAGCGGGTCGAGCGCGGGGAGGGCGAAGCGATCCGACAGGAGCGGATCGCAGCGCTTCGGGACCTGCTGATCGAGTAACAGAGCAGGCGACACCCGCCGCAAGAGCGGAAGAGCTACACGACCCGGCTGGTCGAGTAGCCGCGTGCTAGCCGGCGAAGTCGGCTGTCACGCGTCGCGTCAAGCCACCTGCCACGCCGACACCGATCCTGCTGAAGCTCGAATCGAGTAACACCGACCGGTGGGGAGGACTCGTCATCCACATCTGCACGACGACCCCAGCGTTGAAGCCGGGCTCGGTCGCATAGGCGATGTTCTCCCCGAGGGCTCGTCCGCGAACGCCGAAGCGGCGTAGGCGTTGGAACCACGCTCCGTGATCGAAGTACCCGCGACGAACCATGTCCACGGAGTGCGCACGCGCTGCTCGATGCAGGGCGGGCCCGAGGCTGAGCGGACGACGGCCGTGCGCACCGCGAATACTGTTCACGGTGCGGAGGATCGCCAACTCATGGCTCGACGGAGCCAGCGCCGGTCCCGTCGACGAGCTTGTGACGGGAAGCGGCGGGATCGTGTCAGCCGAGGCCGCTGACGGTCCGACGAGGCAGACCAACAGCACAGCAGCAACGACGCTGAGAAGGGGGCATTTCTCAGACATCAGGGGCGTCGGCGCGGCAGGTTACAGCTTTTTCCGGATAGCGCCAGTCGTTTGGAACCAGAAACTTTGTGCCGTTTCCGGCTAAGAAGTGATAATTCCGCTCTACCACGCGGTTTTGGCCAACGCGTGGCGCGGCCGAGTTCTCGAGCGGGGGGTCAGCAACTCGTTGCTGTAGCGCCGAGGCGGGTCGCCGAGATATGCCGTCCTCCCGGACCGTCGCTCGGTGAGAAGGATCCTGCTCTCCGACTACACTCAATCCCACTTACGGGGTGTAGCTCAGCCTGGTTAGAGTGCTGCGTTTGGGACGCAGAAGTCGCCGGTTCGAATCCGGCCACCCCGACTGACGGACTTCCTCGTACGCCGCCCAACGCTCGATGATGCCGACGCCGTCGCGGCTCTCATCACCGAGCGAAACCGCGTCGACTTCGGCGAGGTCGACGGGCTCGAGTTCAGCGGTTCCGAGCTCCGCGAATGGTGGCGTCTGGACGAGGCAAGCCTCGAAACCGACGCGTGGCTCGCACACATCGACGGACAACTGGTCGCGTACGTGCGCGCTCGGCGCGAGCGCGACCTGGCGAACCTGGAGGACGAGTCGGCCGTCCACCCCGACGCGCGCGGGCGCGGGATCGGCTGGCATCTCCTCGACCTCGCCGAGGACTGGGCACGTGAACACGACCTCTCGCGCCTTCATGTCCACGTCGTCACCGGTGACGGTCGCCGACTGGCTGAGGACCGTGGTCACGAGATCGTTCGTTACTTCTGGCGCATGGTGATCGACCTGGAATCAGAGCCGCAGGAGCCCGAGACGCCACCCGGTTTCGAAATTCGCTGCTACCGGCCGGGGGAGGACGACGACGAGCTGCATGCGGTGCATCAGCAGGCGTTCGCGGAGCACTGGGAGTTCACGCCGGAGCCGTTCGACAAGTGGCTGCGCTGGCGCGTGAGTCGAGGCGATTACAACCCGGAGCTCTGGCGGCTGGCGGTCGCCGACGGGTCGATCGCCGGTGCGGCGCTCGCATTTGGCGAGCGCCATCTCGGTTGGGTGCTCGACCTCGCGGTCAGCCCCATGCATCGCAGGCACGGGCTCGGAGAGGCTCTCCTGCGGTCAGCGTTCCGGGCGCTCTGGCAGCGCGGGCACACACGAGTCGGCCTGGAGGTCGACTCGGAGAACGAGACCGGGGCGACCAGGCTCTACGAGCGGGCGGGGATGGCCGTCACCCGTCGGTACGCGACGTACGAGAAGCGGCTCTGAAGACCTCGCCGCGCTCGTCGCTGCCCAGCGCCCGCAGGAAGAAGTAGGTGAAAGCCGCGAAGAACACGACCGCCTGCTCGAACGCCATGGTGATCCCGGCGATCTGCTGGTCGGTGATCGGCGAGAGGCCCCAGAGGCCGGGCCCGTCTTCGTACCATTGGTAGAGGGGCTCTGGAATCAGCGCGAGCAGCAACCCGAGCGGGCTCGCAAGGACGAAGGCGGCGAACAAATAGCCGGCACGCCGGCCTGAGCGGAGTCGCCAGGGCTCGTCCTGCAAGACCGGCCACCAGAGGAGGCACCCCGCTCCGAAATACATCGCGTGCTCGAGGTGGAGCAGTGTCGCCTGGTGGCGGAGCGCCGCGTCGTAGGCGAAGGGCAGGTGCCAGAAGAAGTAGACGGCGAGCCAGATCACAAGCGCCGCGGGGGGCCAGGTCGCGTACCGAGCAAGGGGCAGGCGCACGATCGAGGCGGCCAGGAACGGCGGGATGCCGAGCACGAAGAGCGCGGGTGCCCACTCGGCGAGGACCACGTTCTGCAGCAGATGGGCCGACAGGAGGTAGTTGAGCGCGACCGTCTGCAGAGGGGTGACCGAGATGACGGCGATCAAGGCCAGGCTCGCGCCGAACGAGACCACGCGCCACCGCTCGACAGGTCGCCCCAGGGTGGCGAGCGCGTACGCGAGCGCAAATGCCGGCACGAGGATGAGCACGTCGACGTCCCAGGCCCAGGTGGAAGCGTCCGGCCTCACGGCCGCTCAGGCTAGCGCGGGCGGCGCTACCTTATGTGGAGCCCGCGGGTGTAGCTCAATGGTAGAGCCCTAGCCTTCCAAGCTAGTTATGCGGGTTCGATCCCCGCCACCCGCTTCGTCCGACCGCAGCGCGATGCTGCACGCGTGGAGGAGCGCGTTGTCCGCTTCCGTGCCACGACGATTCTCACCGTCCTGGCGCTCACGATCGCGGTCGTGTTACTTCTCCAACTGGTGTGGGTCGCGCGGCAGGTCCTCACCTGGCTCCTGATCGCGCTCTTCCTCGCACTCGCGCTCAACCCGCTCGTCGAATGGTTCCAGCGCCACGGCATCCCCCGGCGGGGGCTCGCGTCGGCGGTGACCTTCCTCCTCGCTCTGGGGGCCATCGTCGGCCTGTCGGCGCTCTTCATCCCGACGCTCGTCGACGAGGCCAACGGCTTCGTCCGCGCCTTCCCCGACTACGTTCGCGACATCACCGAAGGGAGGGGAGAGCTGGGGCGGCTCGCCGAGCGGTACGACCTGGTCGAGCGCCTGCAAGCCAGTGTGGAAGAAGGCGGAGCTTCGAGGGTGCTCGGCCTTTCGAGCACGGCCTTGGCCCTCACGAAGAGCATCGTCACGTTGATCGTCGCCGTCGTGACGATTGCGTTCATGACCTTCTTCATGCTCCTCGAAGGCCCACACTGGCTCGAGCGGATCTACTCGGTGCTGCCAGACGACTCGCGTGACCGCTGGCGCGGAGTCGGTCAAAAGATCTACCGGACTGTCGGCGGGTACGTAACCGGGAACCTCTTCATCAGCTTCATTGCCGGGACCGCGACGACGGTCTTGCTCCTGATCCTCGGCGTGCCCTACGCGTTCGCGCTCGGACTGCTGGTCGCGATCCTCGATCTCATACCCCTTGCCGGAGCGACCCTCGCTGCGATCATCGTCTCGTCCGTGGCGTTTCTGGACGGGACGCTGAACGGGATCATCGTGCTCGTGTTCTTCGTCCTGTACCAGCAGCTCGAGAACCACGTACTGCAGCCCCTCGTGTACAGCCGGACGGTGCAGATGTCGCCGCTTGCGATCCTGGTCTCCGTGCTCATTGGCGCCGAGCTGGCCGGTGTGGTCGGCGCGCTGGCCGCGATCCCGGTGGCGGGGACGCTCCAGGTCTTGGTGCAGGCCGGGTTCGAGGAGCGTAGAAGCCGCCAGGGCGCCAAGCCAGCAACCATTTGAGCCGAACCAAATCCCCCTTTTGGGGGATATGTCTGAACGAGTACGGCCGATGTCAGTGGCATGCGCACAGTTGCCGCTTGCGCCGTCACACTCGTTGCCCTGCTTGCCGCTGCACCTGCCCACGCCGAAAGCGATGACCAGTCCAGCTGGCAGCTCCGGCAGGTTTCGACCGGCGGCTTCCTCGCTCGTCTGACGGCCCAGCCGCTCACCAAGGGCAGCTTTCTCGCGCGCAGGACCGCTAGGCCGGCACGGCCTGCGGCCCCGGCGGCCTCGTCGGTTCTCAGCGCGTACGAGTTCGACATCGTCCGCCGGATGAACGCGATTCGCGCGGCCCGCGGCCGGCGCCCACTGCGCGTCTCGCGCCAGCTTTCCGCGGCCGCCGCGTATCACACCAACCAGATGGGCCTGCGAGGCTTCTTCGAGCACGAGTCCGCGAACGGAGCCGATTTCTGGAAGCGGATCGAGCGCTTCTACCCCTCGCGGCAGGCCCGCTCGTGGTCGGTCGGCGAGAACATCCTGTGGGGCTCACCTGAGATCTCCGCCGCCGAGGCAGTTCGGGAGTGGATGCAGAGCCCGCCCCATCGCGCGAACATCCTGTCGCGCGATTGGCGAGAGGTCGGTCTCGGCGCAGCACACTTTGACTCCGCGCCAGGCGAGTACCGCGGTGGGCCGGTCACGATCGTGACCGCCGACTTCGGCGCCAGAACCTAGTCCCGACCCCGATCCAGAGCGCGGTACTCTTACCTCTCCGCGCGCCTGTAGCTCAGTGGAAGAGCGGCGGCCTTCTAAGCCGTTGGTCGGGGGTTCGACTCCCTCCAGGCGCACTTGGCCCTTCGGCCTTCGCCGAAAGTCTGGCGAGTTTCGGCGACTAGTGGTCGTCCGAGGAGCGTTTGGAAAGCCGCAGCCGCGCATGTCGGCTGCGGCGGCGTGCGATCCGG
>Ga0307302_10001026_pt1 | contig 12273 bp, 11 predicted proteins | sample ER_DNA_183_FD_194490 | JGI IMG/M metagenome (GOLD analysis project Ga0307302, IMG submission 194490) | Bulk soil microbial communities from the East River watershed near Crested Butte, Colorado, United States - ER_DNA_183 | ecosystem: Environmental > Terrestrial > Soil > Floodplain | place...
TCACCCATCCTCATCGCGACCACGTCGGTGGGGCGGCCGCCGTGATCGATTCGCTTCCTGTCGGATTCGTGCTCGACCCGCTCGAGCCCACCGACAGCCCCGAGGAGGGCGCGCTCGAGCGTGAAGTTCGGGCGCGCGGCGTGCCGATCGTTCCAGCGCGGGTCGACCGCTCGTACAGCCTCGGCGCGCTGCGGATCCGCGTCCTCTGGCCGGACGGGCCTGGGCTTCCTGGAGAGGACCCGCACGAGCACGGTGTCGTCTTGCTCGCCAGCTATGGGCAGTTCGACGCGCTCCTGACGGGAGATTCCGAATCGCCTGTCACCACGCCGCTGCGACCCTCCGACGTCGAGCTGCTGAAGGTCGCCCACCACGGCTCGGCTGACGAAGGCCTCGGCGACCTGCTCCGGCTGACCGACCCGAAAGTCGCGCTCATCTCCGTCGGCGAGGGCAACGACTACGGGCACCCGGCGCCGTCGACGATCTCGACTCTGGACGGTTTTCCAGGCCTGGCCGTCTACCGGACCGACGAGGACGGACGGATCACCGTCGAGTCCGACGGGACGAGCTTTTCGGTCCGGACGGAGCGGTGACTATGCTCACGGACGATGGCGGACGACCTCCTCCCGGCCTATCTCCTGACGGGGAGCGACCGCCCGAAGATCGGCCGCGCGCTCCGCCGGCTGCGGACGAGGTTCGGCGACGAGGCGGTCGAGCTGATGAGCGCCGACACGGTCTCGGGTGAAGACGTCGCCGGGTCGCTGAACTCGCTCGGGCTCTTCGGCGCGGGCCGGCTGGTCGTCGTCCAGGGCGTCGAGCGGTGGAAGAAGGCAGACGTCGAGGCGCTCGACGGGTATCTGACCGACCCCGTGGACGGAGCGGTCCTTGCGCTCGTGGCCGACGAGCCGCCGAAGGACGACGCGCTCGGCAGGCTCGTGGCCCGGCGGGGCGGCGAGGTGCTCGCGTACGACATCCCGAAGCCGAAGGACCCGTCCGTCTGGGTGCGGAGCGAGTTCGTGCGGATGGGCGCGCAGGTGACGGACGACGCCGCCAGGCGCCTGGTCGAGATCGCCGGCGACGACATCGCGTTCCTCGAGCAGGAGGTGGAGAAGCTCGCCACCTGGGCGGGAGGCGAGCAGATCGGCCCGCGGGAGGTCGAGGCGCTGGCGGTGCCGGTGCAGGAGTCACCGGTGTGGGCGCTCTCCGACTCCTGGGGAAGCCGCGAGGTCGGCGAGGTCCTCGCCGCGTGTGAGGCGGAGCTCGAGAAAGGGGTCGAGCCTTTTCTCATCTCGGTCCGCCTCGCGGCCCAGGTCGGCCTCGTCCGCGCGGTTCAGGCGCTCGCCGACGGGGGTCTCGGGGCACGGGAGATCGCCGGGCGGCTGAAGAAGCATGAGTTCCGCGTGCGCAAGGCGCTCGGGCACGCCGAGCGGTATTCCAGGGACGAGCTCGACGCCGCGATCGTCCGCCTGGCCGAGCTCGACGCCGCGCTCAAGGGTGCGAGCCGGCTCTCGAACGAGCTCGAGCTCGAGCTCGCGCTGCTCGAGATCACCGCAGCGCGGGAGCCGGCGGCGACTTAGCCGGACTGGCCCGCGACGAGGCGGGCGGCCTGAGACTTCTTGCGCGCTGCCTTGTTCGGGTGGATCACGCGGCCCGATGCGGCCTTGTCGAGGAGAGCGACGAGCTCGCGGTGGCCAGCGGCGATCCGGTCCTTGTCGCCGTCGGCGACCGCCGATTCGAGACGCTTGTAGAGCGTTTTCGCCGCGGAGCGGTAGCGCAGGTTCTCGACCCTCTGGCGGGCAGCGGTCTTCACGCGGCGTTTTTGCTGGTGGATGTTCGGCATACGGAGAAACGCCCGCGGTGCGCGGGCCTCACGATGCTAGCAAGAGTTGTGCCCCTCCACGCCTGCTTCTGGCCTGCGATCACGCTGAGCCAAAGTCGCTCCTCGCTCTTGGCAAGGCTCCCGGCCTTGGCTGCGAGCGACGTTCGTCTTCTGCTCGGTGCTCGCGACCCAGAAGCGGGGCAGCATCGCTTGAAGAGACACTGCCGCTTCCGGCCTCTTGCCTATGCTCGGGCCCGTGGACGATCCTGAACGCGCGGGTCCCGGCGTGCCCAAGCCGACGAGGCGCCTGGCCTGGTCGACGGCGATCTTCGCCGCTGCGACCGGCCTCTCCCGCGTGCTCGGGCTCGTGCGCGAGATCGTCGCGAGGAACTACTTCGGCGTCCGCGGCCCGATCAACGCCTTCGAGATCGCGTTTCTGATCCCGAACACCGTCCGCGCGCTCGTGGCCGACGCTGCGCTCTCGTCCGCCTTCGTCCCCGTCTTCAGCGAGCTCCTCGAGAAGGGAGAGCGGGCGCGGGCATGGCGGGTCGCCTCGACGCTCTTCTGGCTCATCTTCCTCGGGCTGGGCGGCGTCACCGTCCTCTTCATCGTGCTGGCGCCGTGGATCATGGCGCCGTTCCCGTACGAGCAGGATCTCCTGGTCGGGCTCACCAGGCTCCTCTTCCCGATCGTGCTCCTCCTCGGGCTCTTCGGCGTGATCGCCGGGATCCTGAACAGCTACGAGAACTTCACGGTCCCCGCGCTGACGCCGGTCTTTTGGAACGTCGTGATTATCCTCGGGCTGGTCGTCGGGATCCCGAGGGTGGAAGGGAACGACGAGCTCTACGTCTACGCGGGCGCGATCCTCGCCGCGACGCTGCTGCAGCTCCTCCTGCCGATCCCGGCGCTGCGCGGGCTCGGCGGCAGGATCCAGTTCGTCCTCGACTGGCGCGATCCGGCCGTCCGGCGCGTCTTCGTCCTCATGGTCCCGGTCACGCTCGGGCTCGGCCTCATCAACGTAAACGCGCTCATCGATGGCATCTTCGCGGCTCAGCTGATCGACCCGAACATCGCGCCGAGCGCCATCAACGCGGCTTTCCGAATCTACATGCTGCCGCAGGGGATGTTCTCGGTCGCCGTCGCGACCGTGCTCTTCCCGCGCCTCTCGCGGCTGGCGACGAGAGGCGACGTCGCGGGCTTTCGCGAGACGGTGTCCATGGGGCTCGGGCAGATCGGGTTCCTGCTCATCCCCGCGAGCGCGATCGGCGCGGTGCTCTCCGTGCCCATCGTGCGCCTCATCTATGAGCGCGGCGCCTTCACGGCCGATCAGACGACGGTCGTCGCCGGCGCCCTGGCCGCGTTCACGCTCGGCCTGACGTTCAACGGGACGATGCTGATGCTGACCCGCGCCTTCTTCAGCCTCCAGTCGCCGTGGATCCCGACGGCCATCGCGCTGGGCAACCTCGGAGTGAACGCAGCGCTCGACGCCGCCTTCTACCGGTTCGGCGTCTGGGGGATCCCGCTCTCCACGTCGCTCGTCAACATGGCGGGAACGGCGGCGTTGATCGTCGTCTTCAGGCGGCGAATAGGACGGATGGACGGCCGCGCGCTCATCAGGTCGTATTCGCGCATCCTCGTCGCCTCCGCGGTCGCCGCGGGGGTGGCGGTGGGAGTCTGGTACGGGCTCGACCAGCTGCTCGGGCGTTCGCTCCTCGCCCAGCTCGTCACCGTCGGCGCCGGCCTCGCTGCTGCGGTCGTCGTCTACCTCTCCTGCGCACGTCTTCTCCGCATCCGGGAGCTCCGCGCCGTTCTCTCGCTCCGGCGCCGGTCCGGTACAACGAGCGAGTGAAGCTCGACCGCATCCGCAACTTCTCGATCGTGGCGCACATCGACCACGGGAAGTCGACCCTGGCCGACCGCATCCTCGAGGTGACCGAAACTCTGACCCCGCGCGAGATGCGCGAGCAGGTGCTCGACACGATGGAGCTCGAGCGCGAGCGCGGGATCACGATCAAGGCGCAAGCGGTGCGGGTCGCCTGGAAGGGCCACCAGCTGAACCTGATCGACACGCCAGGCCACGTGGACTTCACCTACGAGGTCTCGAGGGCCCTCCAGGCCTGCGAGGGGGCACTTCTGCTCGTCGACGCGGCTCAAGGGATCCAGGCGCAGACCCTCGCCAACGCCTATCTCGCGCTCGAGAACCACCTCGACATCGTCCCGGTCGTGAACAAAATCGATCTGCCGCAGGCCGATCCCGCGGCCGTCGCCGCTGAGCTCGCCGACCTCGTCGGCGAGGACCCCGAGCGCGTCCTTCGCATCTCCGCCAAGAGCGGGGAGGGCGTGGCCGACATCCTCGATGCGATCGTCGAGCGGATCTCCGCGCCAGAGGGCGACCCCGACGCTCCCGCGCGGGCTCTGATCTTCGACTCCTCGTACGACCAGTACCGCGGCGTCGTCGCGTTCGTCCGCGTCGTCGACGGGCGCTTCAGGACGCGCGAAGATCTCCGCGCGATGGCGGCGGGCACACGCTTCGAAGCCGAGGAGCTCGGATTCTTCTCGCCGGTCCGTAGCCCGACGGACACCCTGGAGGCGGGCGAGGTCGGCTACGTCGTCACGGGCCTGAAGGACGTGAGCCGCCTGCGTGTCGGCGACACGCTGACGAGCGCGCGGCACGGCGCGACCGACCCCCTGCCGGGGTACAAGGAGGTCAAGCCGACCGTCTTTGCCGGCCTCTATCCAACCGATTCGGACGACTATCCGGAGCTCCGAGACGCGCTCGAGAAGCTGAAGCTGAACGACGCCTCGCTCTTCTACGAGCCGGAGACCTCGCAGGCGCTTGGCTTCGGCTTCCGCTGCGGCTTTCTCGGTCTCCTGCACATGGAGATCGTGCGCGAGCGGCTCGAGCGCGAGTTCGACCTCGACCTGCTCGTCACCGCCCCGAACGTCGCCTACCGGGTCTTCACCCAGGCGGGCGCCGAGGTCGAGGTGCACAGCCCGGCAGACATGCCGCCCGAGTTCGAGCGCGTCGAGGAGCCCTACATCCGCGCGACGACCATCGTCCCGAAGGAGTACGTCGGGACGCTGATGGAGCTCAACAACGAGCGCCGGGGCCGCTTCGACCATATGGAGTACCTGAGCGAGGAGCGCGTCATGCTCTCCTACGACCTTCCGCTCGCCGAGATCGTCTACGACTACTACGACCAGTTGAAGAGCCGCACGAAGGGCTACGCCAGCTTCGACTACGACGTCATCGGCTTCGAGGAGGGCAACCTCGTGCGGGTCGACATCCTGCTCGCTGGCGAGCCCGTCGACGCGCTCAGCCTGATCGTCCACCGGGACGGCGCCTACGGGCGCGGGCGCGCGCTGGTCGAGCGGCTGCGGAAGGAGATCCCGCGGCAGATGTTCGACGTCCCGGTCCAAGCTGCGATCGGCTCGCGCGTGATCGCGCGGGAGACGATCAAGGCCAGGCGAAAGGACGTGCTCGCCAAGTGCTACGGCGGCGACGTCACCCGCAAGCGCAAGCTGCTCGAGCGCCAGAAGAAGGGCAAGAAGCGCATGAAGCAGGTCGGCTCGGTGGAGGTGCCGCAGGAGGCGTTCCTCGCGGTCTTGAACCTCGACGGAGACAAGCGATGAGCGGCGCCGTCCGGCACCTCTACGTGCACCTGCCGTTCTGTTCGTCGCGCTGCGGCTACTGCGACTTCGTCACGCTCGTCGGGCGCCGCGAGGACCACGGGCGTTACGTCGACGCGCTCCTCACGGAGCTGGAGCTCGAGCACGGTCTCCTCGCGGACGGGGTGGAGACAGTGTTCGTCGGCGGCGGCACGCCCACGTTCACCGACCCTGCCGAGCTCGGCAGGCTGCTCGCATCCTTGCCCGCAGCGCAGGAGGTGACCGTGGAGGCTAATCCGGAGACCGTCACCCCCGAGTTGGCGACCCTCCTCAGGGCGGGAGGCGTGACCCGGGTCTCGCTCGGCGCCCAATCCTTTGAGCCTCGCCTCCTCGACGTTCTCGACCGGCGCGCCCGGCCGGAGGACGTCCGGCGCGCGTTCTACCATCTGCGTGATGCCAGCTTTGACAACATCAGCCTCGATCTCATCTACGGGATCCCCGGCCAGGAGCCCGCCGACCTCGACCGGGATCTCGACGAGGCTCTGGCCCTCCGCCCCGAGCACCTCTCGTGCTACGAGCTGGAAGCGAAACCGGGAACGCGTTTCACGTACGAACACGGCGAGGAGCTGAAACGACAGGCGGAGTCGATGGAGGGCTACTTCGAGCTCGTCGTCGACACGCTCATCGCGGCCGGCTATCGCTGGTACGAGACGGCGAACTTTTGCCGTGACGGACACCGTTCCCGCCACAACCTCGCCTACTGGCTGGGGCGCGACTACCTCGGTCTCGGAATCGGTGCCGTCTCGACCGTCGAAGGCCTCCGCTGGCAAAACGCGCCCGCGCTGCCCCGCTATCTCGCCGCGCTCGAGGCCGGGGAGGAGCCTCCTCGCGAGCTCGAGCCCCTGGCCGCTGCGACGCGTGTGCAGGAGCGGCTCATGCTCGGACTGCGCCTGGACGAGGAGGTGCCCTTCTCGGAGGTCGAGGCCGCGGTCGATCTCGACGCGCTCGCGCGGCTCGAAAGCCTTCGGCTCGTCGAGCGGCGCGGCGGCGGGCTCGCCCTCACGCACCGCGGCAGGTTCCTCGGCGGCGGCGTGACGGCGGACCTTCTCGCGGAAATCCCTGCAAATGACTACAATTGATCGAGAATGACGCCTGAGTCCAACCCGACGCTCACCCCTCGCCAGGAGGAGATCCTGGTGCGCGTCGTCGAGGAGTACGTGGCGACCGGCGCGCCGGTCGGATCAAAGACGCTCGTCGAGCGGGCGGAGATGGACGTCTCCTCGTCCACCGTCAGATTCGAGCTCTCCGTGCTCGAGGAGCAGGGCCTGCTCTCACACCCGCATACGTCGGCGGGGCGGGTACCGACCGACCTGGGGTACCGCTTCTTCGTCGACCGCGTGATCGAACGGCTCGAGCCGCGGCCCTCCGAGCTCGCGCTCGACCTCGACTTCTCCGAGCTGCGAACGGAGGTCGAGACAGCGCTGCAGGCAACCACGGATGCCCTGGCCGAGGTGACCCATCTGCTCGCGCTCGTCTCCGCGCCGACGCTCGAGGCGACCACCGTGCGCCGCGTCGAGGTCCTGCTGCTGCAGCCGCAACTCGTGATGGTCGTCGTGATCACGGCGACGGGCGGAGTCACGAAGCGGCTTTTCACGTTTGCCGAGTCGGTCGATCCGGGTCTGGCCGATTGGGCGGGGGAATACCTCAACGGAAGCCTCGGCGGCCGACAGCTTGGAGGCCGGATGCTGCGCGCATGTCTCGAGGACCCGCACCTCGGGTCGCGCGAGCGCGCCTTTCTGTCCGAGCTTCGACCCGCTTTCGCGGCCGTGCTCGAGACTCCGGAGCAGGCGTTCTTCGTCGGGGGCACGGCCGGCGCTCTCGGGGAGTTTCGCCCCGATGAGCTCGCCGGGTACCAGCGGCTCCTCGAGGTGCTGGAGCAGCGCGCAATGACTCTGGAGCTCCTGCGCGCGAGCCTGGTCTCGAAGCGCCCTTTCGTGCGAGTCGGCTCGGAGCTCGCGGACCCGCAGCTTGCGACCGTCTCTCTCGTCGGAGCCCCTTACGGGCTCCAGCACCGCAACCTCGGTACGGTCAGCCTCGTCGGCCCGATGCGAATGGACTACGTGAAGGCGATCGACGCCGTGCGAACCGCCGCGAGAGAGCTTTCGCGCTTCGTCGAAGACGTCTACGAAGACTGAGCTCTCCGCCCGGCGGAGCCCGCGGGGGCCGCGAGTAATCTAAGAGCGTGGCCACCGCGAAGCGCGATTACTACGAGATCCTCGGCCTCGGCCCCGGCGCCTCCGACAAGCAGATCAAGTCGGCGTTCAGGCGCCTTGCGCGCGAGCTTCACCCGGATGTCTCCGACCACCCGGAGGCGCAGGAGCGCTTTCGCGAGGCCGCGGAGGCCTACGAGGTGCTCTCCAAGCCCGAGACGCGCGATCTCTACGACCGCTACGGGCATGAGGGCCTGCGCACGGGCGGGTTCCGGCCGAGCGACTTCGACTTCGCCAACATCGCCGACCTCTTCTCTGCCTTCTTCGGGGACGACCTCTTCGGCGGGGGAGGGCTCGCCTCCCGGCCCGCGCGTGGCGCGGATGTCCTCGCCGAGGTCGAGGTCGAGCTCGAGGAGGCCGCGCGCGGCGCCAAGCGCTCGGTGCCCTTTCCGGTGGCGGTCCCCTGTTCGACGTGTGCCGCAACCGGCGCCGCTCCGGGAACGAAGCCGGAGACCTGCTCGGGCTGCGGCGGGAGCGGGCGCCTGCAATCCGTCTCCTCGTCGGTCTTCGGCCAGTTCATCCGCACGCAGGCCTGCCGCCAGTGCGCCGGTACCGGTCAGATCATCGCGTCGCCCTGTCCCGATTGCAGCGGCAGCGGGCGGACGACCGAGGAGCGCACGCTCGAGGTCGACATCCCGCAGGGCATCCACGACGGCCAGAGGATCCGCCTCTCCGGCGAGGGGCATGCAGGAGAGCTCGGCGGACGCGCGGGCGACGCCTACGTTCTCGTCCGCGTTCGGCCGGATCCGCGGTTCGTCCGCGACGGCAACGACATCATCTCGACGGTCGACCTGACGATGTCCGAGGCCGCTTTGGGAGCCCGGACGGCGGTCGCGACCCTCGACGGCGACGTCGAGCTCGAGTTCAAGGCAGGCACCCAGCCTGGAGAGATCAGGGTGCTGCGCGGGAAGGGAATGCCCGTTCTGCAAGGGTTCGGACGCGGCGACCACCGCCTGCTCGTGAACGTTGCCGTGCCGCGCAACCTCACCGACGAGCAGCGGCAGCTCCTCGAGGAGTTCGCCCGGGCCGAGCACGACGCGAACTACAAATCCGAGGAGGGTTTCTTCGAAAAGATCCGGGCAGCGTTCCGCTGAGCGACTCGCTCATTCGCCGGGTGTCCGTGCGGGTGGCCGCCGAGCGAGCGGAAGAGGCGCGCGCGGTCATGATCGAGCTCTTTCCGGAGGGGTTCGAGGAGACGAGCTTCAGCGGCGGGCTCGAGCTGGCCGCGTACACGAAAGCGGGCGGGGAAGAGCGTCTGTGGCAGGTCTTCGGGCCGGGCGCGGCGACCGACGTGGAGCCGGGTTGGAGCGAGGCCTGGAAGCGGTTCCACCGGCCGGTGCGGATCGGGCGGCTCTGGGTCGGACCTCCCTGGGAGACACCGGACGAGGGCCTCGTCGCGGTGGTCGTCGATCCGGGGCAGGCGTTCGGAACCGGAGCGCACCCGACGACGCGGCTTTGTCTCGAGTACCTCCTCGACCATGAGCCGGTCGCCCTGCTCGACCTCGGCTGCGGCTCGGGCGTCCTGGCGATCGCCGCGGCCAAGCTCGGCTACTCGCCGGTAACCGGGCTCGACCTCGACGAAGTCGCCGTCGACGCCGCGCGCGCGAACGCCGAGGTCAACGAGGTCGAGCTCGAGATCGGGCTCCTCGACGTCCTGGCCGATCCCCTCCCTCAGGCCGACCTCGTCCTGGCCAACATCGCCCGCGAGCCCGTCGAACAAGTCGGGGAAAGGGTGCCGGCCGCCGAGCTGATCGCGTCCGGGTACCTCGTGAGCGAAGAGCCGAGGCTCGACGGGTGGGAGCTCGCGGAAAGGCGGGACCTCCAAGGCTGGGCAGCCGACCGTTTCGTGCGCCCCTGATTTCGGCGGGAGCCCGGCCGAAGGTCGGCTAGCATCGGGCGGTCATGGCGACGTTCGCGACCACCTTCCTCGGCTGCAAGGTCTCGTACACCGACGCGCAGGAGATTCGGGAGCTCCTCGCCGCCGGAGGGCATGTCGAGGCCGAAGGCGATCCGGAAGTCGCCGTCGTCAACACGTGCTGCGTGACGCACGAGGCCGTGCGGAAGTCGCGACAGGAGGTTCGCAGGGCAGCTCACCGTGCGCAGCGTGTCTATGTCACCGGCTGCGCGGCCAACCTTCCGGAGAGCTTCGACGACATGCCCGCGAATGTCGAGGTCGTTCGCCTGCCGAGCGAGCGGGCCGCGGCATTCGTCTCCGACTCGGTCGGCGCGCTCGGCTGCGTCCGGGCCCACGTGGGGCTCGAGCGCGTGCGCGCCTTCGTCAAGATCCAGGACGGCTGCAGCTTCTCGTGCGCGTTCTGCGTCATTCCCCGGGTGCGGGGCCGGTCGCGCAGCCGCGCAGCGGGCGCCGTCCTTCGCGAGGTCGAGCGCCGTGTGGACCAGGGCCATCGTGAGATCGTCCTGACGGGAATCAACCTCGGGTGCTACCGCGACCGCGCGGCCGGGTACGACCTTGCTCGGCTCCTGCGCGAGGTCGCGGCTGTTCCGGGGGTCGAGCGGCTGCGGCTCTCCTCGCTCGAGGTGAACCACCTGAGCGAGAGCCTTGTCGCGGCCATGCGGGAAACCGCGAACGTCTCGCCGCACCTCCACGTCCCGCTCCAGTCGGGCGACGACGGCGTCCTCGGTGCGATGGGGAGGCGGTATGACGTGGCGACGTACCTCCGCCGGGTCGAGAGAGCCGAAGGGTTCAACCTGACCAGCGACGTCATCGTCGGCTTCCCGACGGAAGACGATGCCGCCTTCGAGCGCACGCTTCGCGCTGTCGAGGCGGCCGGCATCACGAAAGTGCATGTCTTTCCCTACTCGCCGCGGCCCGGGACGCGGACAGCTTCGGCGGATCCCGTCCCGCCTGCGGTCAAGAAGGAGCGCAGCGCCAGGCTTCGCGGACTTTCGGCCGAGGCATGCCGCCGGCGCTGGGCGGGCAAGCTCGGCGGGGAGGAGACCGTGCTGGTGGACAGGCCGGGTCGAGGGTACGGCGACGACTACACACCGTGGCTCGTCGACGCGCCCACCGGCCGGTTCGTCCGCGCCCGGGCTCATGAGGTTACCGAGGAGGGCATCGTTGGCCTCGCAGCCTGATTGCCTCTTCTGCCGGCTCGTCCGCGAGGGCGAGCACGTGAACGCCGCCGAAGGCTTCGTCGCGATCGAGGACATCAACCCGAAGGCGCCCGTGCACCTCCTCGTCCTCCCGGAGCGGCATGTCGATTCGTTTCGCGCCGTCTCCGAGTTCGAGGGCGACGAGGCGAAGCGGATGCTCGAGTTCGTCGCGGACACCGCGGCCAAGGCCGGCCTCGAGGACTACCAGGTCATTGTCAACGTGGGGGCCGGCGCAGGGCAGACTGTCTTCCATCTGCACTGGCATGTCCTCGGCGGAGGGAGCCCGTTCGAATGAGCCTGATCGCCCGGATCGAGGACGAGCTGAAGCAGGCGATGCGCGCCCGCGACCAGGAACGCACGGACACGTTGCGGATGACGCTCTCATCCCTGCGCTCCGCCGAGAAGGAGTTGCAGCGCCCGCTGAAGGAGGACGAAGAGCTCCAGGTGCTCCAGCGTGAGCGCAAGCGCAGGACAGAGGCGGCGGAGGCGTTTCGCGCCGGAGACCGGGCGAAGCAGGCGGACAAAGAGGAGCGCGAGCTGGCCGTCATCGAGGAGTTCATGCCCGAGCCGATGTCTGAGGAGGACATCGAGCGGATCATCGACGACGCGATCGCCGAGACGGGGGCGACGTCCCTTCGCGACCTCGGTCGCGTGATGGCCGACGTCATGCCCCAGGTGGCGGGCCGGGCCGACGGGTCAAGCGTCAGCCAGCTGGTGCGCGAAAAGCTCGCCTAGTCCGCGCAAATTTCGGCACAGTGCGCGCGCCACACGCCCGCCTTCCAGCGATACGCTGAAAGCGGAGGGAGGCATGCGGTGGCCCCGGGGCACGACCCGCGCCGCCCGCCTCACTAAACTCCTTCTCGTTGCAGGAAGTTCTCTCGGTTTCCAACGAGGTCGCGGCCGAGCTCGCCACGGTCGACGACGGCATCCTCTCCGCTCTCCGCGATCGGCTTGGCATCGCCCTTCTCCTCCGCGGCAACCGGCTGACGCTCGAGGGCGACGACGCGCGCGTCGGGCAGGCCCGCGCGGTCGTCGACGAGCTCGTCGGCCTGGTCGAAGGCGGCCAGGCGATCGGGCCGGGGACGGTGGACGCCGTGCTCGCCGCGCTCGACGCCGCTGAGAACCCGCGCGAGATCTTCGAGGACGTCGTCTGGCGACACCGCGGCACGAAGATCACGCCGAAGACGGTCAACCAGAAGCGCTACGTCGACGCGATCCGCGAGTGCACGATCACCTTCGGCATCGGGCCGGCGGGGACCGGGAAGACCTACCTCGCCATGGCCCTCGCGGTCGCTGCGATGTCCGAGCGCGAGGTCAGCCGCATCATCCTCACGCGTCCGGCCGTCGAAGCCGGCGAGCGCCTCGGCTTCCTTCCCGGGGACATGCTTGCGAAGGTCGACCCGTATCTGCGGCCGCTCTTCGACGCGCTGTACGACATGCTCGACGCCGACCGGCTGAACTCCT
>Ga0307302_10001028_pt1 | contig 12262 bp, 10 predicted proteins | sample ER_DNA_183_FD_194490 | JGI IMG/M metagenome (GOLD analysis project Ga0307302, IMG submission 194490) | Bulk soil microbial communities from the East River watershed near Crested Butte, Colorado, United States - ER_DNA_183 | ecosystem: Environmental > Terrestrial > Soil > Floodplain | place...
CCAGGTCGCGGTGGCGGAAGTTGCCGCTGCTGGCCATCTCGGCCGACCAGTCGCCCGCCACCCGGGCCAGGTCGCCGTCCCAGTCCAGGGCGGCCAGGCCCCTGGCCCGGCGCTCGGCGTTGAGGCGGTCGAACAGGTCGCTGGCCAGCTTCTGGGCGGTGGAGCTGTTGCCGGCCGCCGGCGCGCCGGCGGTGGTCGGGGCGGCTGTCGGCCTCGGCGCCGGCTCGGTGGTGGTGGTCGCCGCCCTGGTCGTCGTGGTCTGGCTGCCGCTGGTGGTGGTCGTGGGGCGCCCCGGCCGCTGGGCGGTCCCGGCGGCGGCCGCGTCGGGCACCTCGGCCAGCAGCTCGGTCACCCACACGCAGCCGGCGCTCCGCGTCCCGACCCCGATGGCGTTGAAGGAGCGGCTCAGGATGCGGCGCTTGGCCCCGGCCGAGCGCATCAGCTCCCGGTGGGCCGCCTCGACGCTGGCCGCGCAGCGGACCTGCTCCGCCCAGACGCTGGCCGGCTGGACCGCCGAGGCCAGCCCGCGGCTGGCCGACAGGCGGCCAGCCGTCGCCATCCGGGCCGACTGGGCGCCGGCCAGGGTCGAGAGGCGGGGCACCACGGCCAGGGTGGGCAGGCCGCGGCGGGACCGTTCGGCGTTGACCAGCGAGGCCAGCCGGACGCTGTCGGGCGCCGGCGCGGCCGAGGCGGTCCGGTCCTGACCGAACGGCCGGCCAGCGCCCGGCTTGGCGCTGGCCGGGAGCAGCGCCCAGGCCAGCAGCAACGGGAACACGATGAGGAAGGCCATCCTGAGGTTGCCCCGCCATGGCGAACCGGCCCGGGCGTGCCGGGGCTGGGCCCTGGAGCCGCGTGGTGCCGGTTCGTTGCGCAAGCTGGCGTGCCTCTCGGGGGGAAGAGGGCCAGGGCGTCACCAAAGCAGCATGTACGCGTGCGCGAGGCTCGCGCGCCGCTTCCGTGCCGTTGGCCCAATGGGGGATTGGGGGGGTGGCCGACGACGGGCGTACCCTTCCAAACCCGCTGGTTGCCTGTCAAGCCGGGCACCGTCGGCCGGATCGGCGCCGGTAGCATGGCCGGGTGGCACAACCATGAAGCGGTCGTCGAGGCGGCCTGCCGGGCTAATGACGCCGGCCCGGCGCGGGCTCACCATCGGCCTGGTCCTGACCATCACCCTGGTTGCCTTCGAGGCCCTGGCCGTCATCACGATCCTGCCCGCCATCAAGGACGACCTCCAGGGCATCAGCCTGTACGGCTGGGTGACCAGCGCCTTCCAGCTCGGCCTGATGGTCGGCATCGTGGTCGCCGGCGGCCAGGCCGACCGGCGCGGCCCGGCGCCGCCGTTCGTGGCCGGGGTGCTGGTGTTCGTGGTCGGCCTGACCATCGGCGGCCTGGCCCCCAGCATGCTGGTGCTGGTGCTGGCCCGCGGGCTCCAGGGGCTGGGGGCGGGGGCGATCCCGGCGGTCGCCTACGCCGCCATCGGCCGCAGCTACCCGGAGGCGCTGCGGCCGCGGGTGTTCGCGATCCTGTCGACCGCCTGGGTGGTGCCCGGGCTGATCGGGCCGGCCGTGTCGGCCCTGGTCGCGGCCAGCGTCGGCTGGCGCTGGGTGTTCCTCGGGCTGCTGCCGCTGGTGCTCGCCTCCGGCGCCCTGGCCTGGCCGTCGCTCCGCCGGCTCGGCCCCCCTTCCCATCCGCTGGTCCAGCGGGGCCGGCTGGCCAGGGCGGTCGGGGTGGCCGCGGGGGCCGGCCTGGTCCTCGCCGGCCTGAGCAGCCGCTCCCCGCTGGTCGGGGCGCTGCTGGTCGCCGCCGGCCTGGCCGTCGGCCTGGTGCCGCTGCGCGGCCTGCTCCCACCGGGGACGCTGACGGCCAGGCCCGGCCTGCCGGTCGCCGTGCTGTCGCGGGGCCTGCTCACCTTCGCCTTCTTCGGCGCCGACACCTACGTGCCCCTGGCCATCACCTCGGTCCGGGGTCAGAGCACGGTCGTGGCCAGCGTCGCCGTGACCGCCGCGACCCTCGCCTGGACGGCCGCATCCTGGGTCCAGGAGCGCAAGGCGGCCGACTGGCCGGGCCGGCGGCTGATCCGGACCGGGTTCGTGATCGTCGCCGCCGGCATCGGCTGCGAGGCGGCCGCCCTGTTCCCGGCCGTGCCGGTGGCGGTCGGGGTGGCCGGCTGGGCGGTCGGCGGCTTCGGGATCGGCCTGGCCTACTCGCCCATCTCGCTGATCGTGCTCGGCGAGGCCCCCAGCGGCCAGGAGGGCGCGGCCAGCAGCTCGCTCCAGCTGGCCGAGACCCTCGGGGTGGCCCTGGGGGCCGGGCTCGGCGGGGTCCTGGTCGCGGCCGGCGCCGACGCCGGCTGGCCGCCGTGGGCCGGCATCGCCGGCGCCTTCGCCCTGACCGCCTCGGTCGCCCTCCTGGCGGCGATGCTGGCCCGCCGGATCCCAAGCCGTACGATCCCTGCCCCGACCTGAGCTCGACCCACCGTGACGAGGTGACGCCCCGTGCCCGACCGGTACCTGATGGCGATGACCACCACCGACGCCCGCTCCGCCGCCGAGCGGCTGGCCCGCGACCTGGTGGAACGGCGCCTGGCCGCCTGCGTGCAGGTGCTCGGCCCGATCTCCAGCACCTACCGGTGGCGGGGCGCGATCGAGACCGCCGACGAGTGGCTGTGCCTGATCAAGACCACCGCCGCCCGCTTCGACGCCCTCGCCGCCCACATCGACACCAACCACGGCTACGAGACCCCCGAGCTGACCGCCGTCCCCATCGACCACGGCAGCCCCGGCTACCTCTCCTGGCTCAGCTCGGCGACCGCGAATCCCTGACAACCCAGCGCAGCGGGGAGACGCCGGCCTGCTCGAGGCGGCCGCGGAGCTCCAGGTGGGTCAGGTGGGCGGCGGTCTCGCCGAGGGCGGCCCGGCGCATGATGCCGCTGATCTCCGCCCACGGTCGGCTCCAGCGCAGCCGGGTGGCGACCTCCCAGATGGTCGACGCCCCGGCGGCGACCACCGCCTGGGCCTCGTCCAGCCGGGCCTCGTGATGGGCCAGCAGCTCGTCGACCCGTCCGGCCAGGCCGTGGAAGCGGCGCTGGTGGCCGGGGAGGACCAGGGCGTCGCCGTAGGGGCGCAGCCGCTCCAGCGAGGCCAGGTAGTCGCCCAGCGGGTCGGGGCCGGCCTGGGGGTGCCGGGAGATGTTGGGGCTGATGGTCGGCAGGACGTGGTCGCCGGTGAGCACCGCCCCGCTCCGCTCCTCCACGAAGCACAGGTGCCCAGGGGTGTGGCCAGGGGTGTGCACCGCCAGCAGCCGCCAGCCGGGCACGTCCGGCCGGTCGCCGTCGCCCACCAGGACGTCGGGCTGCCCGGCGACCACGAAGCGGCGCAGGGCCATGCTGGCGTCGCGCAGCTCGGCCAGGTCGGCGGCCGGGGCGCCGGTCTCGCCGACCCAGCGCGAGGTCCGCTCCAGCAGGTCGTCCACGTCCTCGTAGCGGTCGGTGACGAGGGCGGCGTCGGCCGGGTGGAGACCGACCCAGGCGCCCGACACCTCCCGGATCCTGGCCGCCAGGCCGTAGTGGTCGGGATGGATGTGGGTGACCAGCACCCCGCGGACGTCCTCCAGCCGCGCCCCGGCCACCCCCAGCCCCTCGGTGAGGGCGGCCAGCGCCTCGGGGGCGTTCCAGCCCGGGTCGACCAGCACCACCCCGTCCGGGACGGCGAACGCATAGGCCAGCACGTAGGGGAGCGGGCTCCCGGGGATGGGCACCGGAATGCTCCAGAGGCCGTCCAGGACCTGCTCGGCCAGGGGCGCTGGTGTCGTCTGCATGGCCGATCATCGTTCCTGTAGCGTGCCTCCACGGCAAGCGCGGCGAGCAGGAGGTGGCCCGATGGCTGGAGAGTGCGAGCTTGGCGTGACCGGCCTGGCCACCATGGGGGCGAACCTGGCCCGCAACGCCGCCGGCAAGGGGTTCCCGGTCGCGGTCCACAACCGCACCGAGAGCCGGACCCGCGAGCTGCTGGAGCGCCACGGCGACGAGGGCGAGCTGGTGGGGTCGTTCTCGACCGAGGGGTTCGTGGCCGCCCTGGCCCGGCCCCGCCGCATCCTGGTCATGGTCAAGGCCGGCCCGGCCGTGGACGCGGTCCTGGAGGAGCTTGCCGGGCACCTGGACGAGGGAGATCTCCTCATCGACGGCGGCAACAGCTACTTCGAGGACACCGTCCGCCGCGAGCAGGCCATGGCGTCCCGGGGCCTGCGCTTCCTGGGCACCGGGGTGTCGGGGGGCGAGGAGGGGGCGCTGAAGGGGCCCAGCATCATGTGTGGCGGCACCGCCGAGGCCTACGGCCTCGTCGAGCAGCTGCTGACCACCATCGCCGCCCAGGTCGACGGCACGCCCTGCTGCCGGCTGGTCGGCCCCGGCGGCGCCGGCCATTATGTGAAGATGGTCCACAACGGCATCGAGTACGCCGACATGCAGCTCATCGCCGAGGCTTACGACCTGCTCGGCCAGGGCGCCGGCATGGGCGCGGCCACCCTGGCCGAGGTGTTCGCGCGCTGGAACCAGGGCGACCTCGACTCGTTCCTGATCGAGACCACCGCCAAGGTGCTGCGCAAGGTCGACCAGGACAGCGGCCGGCCGCTGGTGGAGGTGATCCTGGATGAGGCCGAGCAGAAGGGCACCGGGCGCTGGAGTGTCCAGTCGGCCCTGGAGCTGGGCGTGCCCGTCACCGGCATCACCGAGGCGGTGTTCGCCCGGGTCCTGTCGTCACAGAAACAGCAGCGGACGGCCGCGGCCAAGGTCCTGGCTGGGCCGTCGGGCCGGGTCGAGGCGGCCCGGACCGGAGCGTTCGTCGACGACGTCCGCGACGCCCTGTACGCCTCCAAGGTGGTCGCCTACGCCCAGGGGTTCGAGCAGATCGCGGCCGCCGCCGACGCTTATGGCTGGGACGTCGAGCTGGGCGGCCTGGCCACCATCTGGCGGGGCGGCTGCATCATCCGGGCCCGGTTCCTTGACCGCATCCGCGAGGCCTATGCGGCCGACCCGGACCTGCGCAACCTGCTCTTCGCCGGGTACTTCCGCGACGCCGTCGCCGACGCCCAGGACGCCTGGCGCCGGGTCGTGGCCACCGCGGTCACCCTGGGCGTGGCCACCCCGGCCTTCGCCTCGTCGCTGGCCTACTACGACGGCTTCCGGCGCGAACGCGGCCCGGCCAACCTGCTCCAGGCCCAGCGCGACTTCTTCGGGGCCCACACCTACCGGCGGACCGACCGGCCGGGCACCTTCCACACCCGCTGGTCCGAGGACGGCCAGGAGGTCGAGGCCTGACCTGGCGCCGTTCCCTGGCGACCTGGCTGGTGCTGGTCTTCTTGGTCGCCGCCTGCGACCGGGGCGGATCGGGGAGCGGGCAACCGGCAGAGCGGGCGAGCGGGGCGCGCGAACGGGCGAGCGGGACTCCGACCTCCCGATCGGCGTTGTCCACAGCCCCGGGGAATGCCTCCTGCGCCGCCCTCCCGCCCCTCGGCACCCAGCTCGCCCAGTTGCTGCTGGTCGGCTTCCCCGGCACCACGGCCGGGCCCGTCAGCCGGCGGCTGGTCGACCAGGGGGTGGGCGGTCTGCTGCTGTTCCGGGCCAACGTCGTCTCCGGCGCCCAGGTCCGGGCGCTGGTCAAGGCCCTGAAGGACCGGGCCGAGATCCCGCTGGAGGTGGCCGTCGACCAGGAGCCGGGCACCCGGGTGGCCCGCCTGGCCGGGATCGTCCGCACCGCGCCGTCCGCCCGCGAGCTCGGCCGCATGCCCGCCGAGCGGGTCCAGCGCTACGGCCTCGCCACCGGCCGCGACCTGGCCGCCCTCGGGGTCACCGCCGACCTGGCCCCGGTCCTGGACGTCACCGGGGCCCGCTGGGACGGCGTCATCGGCGACCGCTCCTTCGGGGCCGACCCGGCGACGGCCGGCCGGGCCGCGGTGGCCTTCATGCGGGGCCTGACCGCCGGCGGGGTCGCCCCCGTGGGCAAGCACTTCCCCGGCCACGGCGCCACCACCGTCGACTCCCACCGCCAGCTGCCGGTGGTCGACGCCACCATGGCCCGCCTCCAGGCCCGCGACCTGGCCCCATTCCGGACCGCCATCCGCGCCGGCCTCGACGCGGTCATGGTCGGCCACCTGGACGTGCGCGCCGTCGACCCCGCCACCCCCGCCACCCTGTCCCCCAAGGTGGTCGGCGGCCTCCTCCGCGACCGCATGGGCTTCGACGGCCTGGTCGTGTCCGACGCCCTGGAGATGGGCGCCATCGCCGGCACCGTGACCATCCCGGTCGCCGCCGAGCGCGCCGTCGCCGCCGGGGTCGACCAGCTCGTCCTCTCCGGCCACACCCAGGTCCCGGCCGTCCTCGACCACCTCCGCCGGGCGGTCGCCGCCGGCCGCCTCTCCACCACCCGGGTCCGCGAGGCCTTCCTCCGCGTCGAGCGCTTCAAGGGGGTCGACCGCTGGGCCGGCTGCTGACACAGACACCACCACAGGAGGCACGATGCCCGCCACACAGGTCACGGAAGGTGTTCATCGGCTGACCCAGGGGGTCGTGAACTTCTACCTGATCGAGGAGGGCGGCCGGCTCCTGCTGGTCGACGCCGGCGCGCCTGGGGACTGGGACCTGCTGGTCGAGGCCGTGGCCGCCCTCGGGCGCCGGCTCGACGACCTGGAGGCGGTGCTGCTCACCCACGCCCACGCCGACCACATCGGCACCGCCGAGCGCGCCCGCGCCACGGCCGGCGCGCGGGTCTGGGTCCACCAGGCCGACGAGGCCATGGCCAGGAGCGGGAAGGCGACCAGGACCGACGGGAAGGTCCGGACCTACCTGCTGCGGGCCGAGTTCTACCGGACCCTGTTCTCGCTCGCGCGCCGGGGCGCCACCCGGATCGTGCCCGTCCGCGAGCTGGCCACCTTCGCCGACGGCGAGACGCTCGAGCTGCCCGGCCGCCCCCGGGCCGTGTATGCGCCAGGCCACTCCCCGGGCAGCGCCGCGCTGCTGCTGGAGGGCCACCGCGTGCTGCTGGCCGGCGACGTGCTGGCGACCAGGAACCCCCTGACCGGCCGGGACGGCCCGCAGATCATGCCGTCGGGCCTCAACAGCGACACCCCGCAGGCGCTGCGCTCGCTGGCCGCCCTGGACGGGATCCGAGCCGACCTGCTGCTGCCCGGCCACGGCGAGCCGTGGACCGGGGGCATGACCGAGGCCCTGCGCCGGGCGAGGGCGGCCGGGCCGTCCTAGCCGTTGTCGGCTCAGGCGAGGGCGCGGACGGCGGCGACGGCGGCGTCGACGTCCTCCTCGGAGGTGGCGATGCTCGGGCCGAGGCGGAGGTACGGCTGGGCGTAGGGGGTGACGCTGGCCAGGATGTTCTGGCGGCGAAGGTCGGCCATGGTCTCGCCGGGATCGCGGCCGTCGACCTCCAGGCAGACGATGCCGGCCGACAGGTCCGGGTCGCGGGGGGTGACCACGCGGACCGCCGGGACCGCGGCCAGGCCGTCCTTGAGGCGGGTGGCCAGGGCCCGGGTGCGGTCGGCGACCGCCGGCTTGCCGAGGCCCAGATGGAAGCGGAACGCCTCGGCCAGGGCCCATCGGTGCTCGTAGGCGTGGAAGCCGCCCGGCTCGAACAGGACCGAGCGGTTGCCGGCGGGTTCCCGGCCGGTGATCCAGGCACCGATGGCCGCGCCGCTGAAGGCGGGGACGGTGCCGGTGACCTCGGCCCAGGCGTCGCGCCGGCCCCAGACCAGGCCGGTGCCGCGGGGACCGAACAGCCACTTGTGGCAGCCGGCGACAAGGAAGTCGCAGCCGAGGGCGGGCACCGCCTCCGGCTCGACGCCGAGGGCGTGGACGGCGTCGACGCAGACCAGCACCCGGTCCCGCGGGTCGCGGACCCGGTTGTGCTCGGCCACGGCCGCGCAGATCTCGGCCAGGGGCAGCTTCACGCCGGTGCCGGAGTGGACCCAGGTGAGGGCGAGCACACGGGTCCGCGGGCCGAGCCCGCGGCGGACGGCGGCGACCAGCCGCTCGGAGGAGACGGCGGCCGGGTCCTCGTAGAGGGTGATCCGCCGGATGGCGGCGCCGGTCCGCTCGGCCCGCAGGCGCAGCGCCTCGTGGGTCGAGTAGAAGTCATGGGTGGTGGTGACGACCTCCTGGCCGGCCCGCAGACGCAGGCCGCCGTAGAGCAGGCCGAGCCCGTCGGTGGTGCTGCGGGTGAACACGAGCTGGCCAGGGTCCGCCGCCCTGGGGCCGCCGTCGGCCAGGTACTCGGCCGCGGCCGAGCGGGCCTGCCGATCGAGGCGCTGGCCATGGTCCTCCAGGTAGCCGTCGGCGTCGGCCTGGAGGCCGCGGCGGTGCCGCTCGACGGCCTCGGCCACCGGGCGGGGATGGGAGGCGAGCACGAACGCGGCGAAGTGCCGCTTGGCCGGGTCGAGCTCGAACTGCGCCCGGACCCCGGCCCACCCGGTCGGCGCGACCGCCGCCGCCCCGGCGGCGGGGTCGCGGGCCCGGTCCGCCTCGCAGCCGGCCAGTCCGGCCACCGCCCCGGTGCCGGCCAGCAGCCCGGCCCGCCGCAGCAGGGTCCGCCGGTCGAGCTCCTCCATGGCCTCATGCTAGGGCCCGCCCCAGCCCTCGCCTAGAACAGATCTGGTGGCGGATGGGTACAGGGGAGGGGTGTGGACGGTCGCGGGAACTTCGCCCTCGGGTCCGCTACGCTCCCCCTCCGGGGGGCCAAACCGGGCACCCGGGCGGTGGAGGGCGTCCACCGGCGGGCCTACCCGGAGTGGGAGGAGGTGTGATGGGCGGCGGGGTGCCTGGCGAGGTCGAGGAACGGGTTCGGGGGGCGCTCGACGGGCTGGCGGGGCGGGATGTGGACCTGTTCCTGGTCCGGTTGCGGCGGTGGTGGGGCGACCTTGCCGATGGGCTGGGTGGGCCGTACGGGGAGCGCCACGACCTGGGGGAGCTGCTGGAGCGGGTCGCGGTGCTGCTGGCCGAGCGGTACCGGGAGCGGGGCGAGGAGCTGAAGCTGCTCGACCTGGAGCGGAGCATCCGGCCGGACTGGTTCCAGGACCCGGCGACCATCGGGTACGTGTGCTACGCGGACCGGTTCGCGGGCACCCTGGAGGGGGTGGGGGAGCACCTCGACTACCTCGGCGAGCTGGGCGTGCGCTACCTGCACCTGATGCCGCTGCTGGCCCCGCGGGAGGGCGACTCCGACGGCGGGTACGCCGTGCGCGACTACCGGGCCGTCGACCCCCGGCTCGGGACCATGGACGACCTGGAGCGGCTGTGCGGGCTGGCCAGGCGCCGGGGGATCAGCGTCTGCGTCGACCTGGTCCTCAACCACTGCGCGGCCGAGCACGAGTGGGCGGTGGCCGCCCGGGCCGGCGACCCCGAGGCCGAGGCGATGTTCTGGGTGTTCCCCGACCGGGAGCTGCCCGACGCCTACGAGCGCACCCTTCCCGAGGTCTTCCCCGACTTCGCGCCCGGCAACTTCAGCTACCTGCCCGAGACCGGCAAGTGGATCTGGACCAGCTTCAACACCTTCCAGTGGGACCTGAACTGGTCCAACCCCCGCGTCTTCACCGAGATGGCCGACGTGCTCCTCAACCTGGCCAACCGCGGCGTCGAGGTGCTGCGGCTGGACGCCGTCGGGTTCATCTGGAAGCGGCTCGGGACCAGCTGCCAGAACCAGCCGGAGGTCCACGACCTGCTCCAGGCGCTGCGGGCCTGCGCCCGCATCGTCGCCCCGGCGGTGATCTTCAAGGCCGAGGCGATCGTGAGCCCGGTCGACCTGGCGGCCTACCTGGGCGTCGGCCGCCACCACGGCCGGATCTCCGATCTGGCCTACCACAACAGCCTCATGGTCCAGTTCTGGTCGGCCGTGGCCACCAGGGACGCCCGCCTGGCCACGCTGGTCCTTGGCCGCCTGCCGGCCAAGCCGGCCTCCACCGCCTGGGCCACCTACCTGCGCTGCCACGACGACATCGGCTGGGCGGTCCTGGACGAGGACGCGGCCGCGATCGGCTGGAGCGGCTTCGCCCACCGCCGCTTCCTGGCCGACTTCTACGCCGGCAAGTTCCCCGGCAGCTTCGCCCGCGGCGAGGTGTTCCAGGACAACCCGGTGACCGGGGACCGTCGCACCAGCGGCAGCATGGCCAGCCTGGCCGGGCTGGAGGACGCCCTGGCCTCGGGCGACTCCGGCCTGGTCGAGCTGGCCATCCGCCGGATCCTGCTCGGCCACGCCCTGGTCTTCGGCTACGACGGCATCCCGCTGCTCTACATGGGCGACGAGCTGGGCCTGCTGAACGACCACAGCTACCTCGACGACCCGGCCCGGGCGGCCGACAACCGCTGGCTGCACCGCCCGGCCATGGACTGGGACCTGGCCGCCCGCCGGGCCGAGCCGGGCACCGTCACCCAGCGCATCTTCTCCGCCCTGGTCGCCCTGGCCGAGGCCCGCCGCCGCACTCCGCAGCTGCACGCGGCCACGCCCGTGGAGGTGGTGGATCTGCAGATGCCGCAGCTGTTCGCGTTCCTGCGCCGGCACCCGCTCGGCACCCTGGTCGCGGTCCACAACGTCACCGAGCAGCCCCAGCGGGTCAGCCCCATGGCCCTGTACCTGGTCGGCCACGACCACCCGGTGGACCGGCTCACCGGCCGGCCGGCCCGGGTCGACCAAGGCCAGGTGGTCCTCGACCCCTACCAGGCCGTCTGGCTCACCGCGCCCTGATCCCGACCCCCCCGAACGGGCGCCGGCTCATCCGGGGCCCTGGCGGCGGCGACCCAACCAGGGCCGCGTGAGACGGGTGACCCCGGGGCATGACCACGAAGGTCATGAGGCTGAGCAGGACCAGGGGGAACAGCGCCGACCTGACCAGCAGGGGGAGGTCCGCGACCCGGGGGGCCAGGGCCCACTGGAACAGCACCACCAGCGGGTAGACGGCGACCAGGGAGACCAGCCACATCTTCCAGCGGGGCGGCGGCCGCCTCGGGGTGTCGTCCGTGCCTGGCAGGTCGAACCAGGTCTCCAGGCCGGTGGTCTGCTGGAGCTGGCGGTCGGCGTCCTCGGTGAGGTGCTCGACCCGGCCCAGCCAGTGGCTGCGCTCCTCGGACTCGGCCCAGGCCCGGAACCGGTCGCGGTCGGTGAACTTGTAGACCAGGTGGTACCAGGGGCTGCCCGGCTCGTGCAGCACCGAGGCGCCGAGGTGGCCGGGCCAGCGGGTGGCGGCGCCGATGACGCCGTGGGCCCAGTCCTCGAACTCGGCCTCGTGGCCGGGGCGCACCTGCCGGCTGAACACCGCCGTGACCGGGTCGGTCCTGGCCACCCGCTCGCCGGCGCTGGCCTCCTCGTCCCCGGGGCCTGGCTCCTCGATCGCCGCCATGGGGCAGTGTGCCGGCCGGGCCGCGGCGGCGACAACCCGGGGCCTGGCCGGCACGGGCCGCGCCGGCTACGCGCGCCTGCGTAGCCGGGCCGCCGGCGGCTACGCCCGGGAACGGATGCCCGGCCCGCCTCGCGCGCCTATCGTTTCCGTATGGAGCCGAGCAGGCCGACCCCGCTGGCCCGTGGCCGGGCCCTGCTGGTCGACGTCCTGCTCGCCCTCGGGATCGGCCTGGTCCAGGTGCTCGGGGTGCTGGTCTCCGAACGCGTCGGCCGCGCGGCGGGCTGGCGGGACCCTGACGCCCTCGCCTACCTGCTGCTGGTCGGCGGGGCGGCGGCCCTGCTGTTCCGGCGCCGCTGGCCGCTTCCGGTGCTGGCCGTCACCCTGGCCTGCGGGCTCGCCTACGCCGCCCGCAACTACCCCGAGGGGCCGTCGCAGCTGGCCGTCTACCCCGCCCTGTGGACGGTGGCCGTGACCCTCCCGCGGCGCCAGGCCTGGCTGGCCGCGGCGGTGTCGGCCGTTGCGGCCGCCGCGATCGAGCTGTTCCTCTACGGCGACACCATGTTCGACGGCGAGCCGCTGTACGTGGCCGTGACCGTGCTGGCGGCCATGTGGTGGGGCGAGGCGGTGCGGGCCCGGCGGGCGTACGTCGCCGAGCTATAGGACCGGGCCGAGCGGGCCGAGCGGACCCGGGAGGAGGAGGCCCGCCGCCGGGTCGACGAGGAGCGGCTGCGGATCGCCAGGGAGCTGCACGACGTGGTCTCCCACACCATCGGGGTGATCAGCGTCCAGGCCGGGGTCGCCGCCCACCTGCTGCACCGCCGGCCCGACAAGGCGGCCGACTCGCTGGCCGCGATCCGCCAGGCCAGCGACGAGG
>Ga0307302_10001029_pt1 | contig 12258 bp, 13 predicted proteins | sample ER_DNA_183_FD_194490 | JGI IMG/M metagenome (GOLD analysis project Ga0307302, IMG submission 194490) | Bulk soil microbial communities from the East River watershed near Crested Butte, Colorado, United States - ER_DNA_183 | ecosystem: Environmental > Terrestrial > Soil > Floodplain | place...
ATTACCCGGTGCGCTATTGGCCGGCTCAGCAGGAAGGTCCGTTCAACCCACGGATCTTTGAGGATGTGTTCCGGCAGGTGATGCGCGACCTTGCTGGCAGCGGCAGGGCGTTGGAGCTGAACGTCGGTGGCCCTCTGCGGCCATGGATCCCGCAGTGGTGGAGCGAGGAAGGCGGCCGTGCGATCACGTTCGCCAGCGATGCGCATACGACGGACGCCTTGGCCAGCAACTTCTACGAAGCAATGGCAATGGCCGAGCACTTCGGCTTCCGCCAAGGCCGTCAGCCTGAGGACTTCTGGACCCGCTGACAGTGCCTGGTGGACGGTCGGCCAGCGGAGTCTACCGATGCGGACGGGCAGAGCCGTCCGCGCGTAGCGCGACAGTGGCATGGAGGTTCCGGCGACCGGCCAACAAGTCGCAAGAGCTGCCCGGCACATCCCGAGGAGCCCCAAAGCTGAAGCCGTTGCCCAGCGTTGACGGAAGGCAATAACAGTGCTACTGATTGCGGCTGGTCGGGGCTTTGACGGCTCCAGCTATCACAAATTGGAAGTAACTCGATCCCGCGGGAGGGTCTTGTGGCGCAAGCCATCCACAAACTATGGAGTCTGTCTGAGCACAACCGCGAGAAAGTGGAACCTATGAGCACCGTGACCTCGGCCGATGGCACCACCATCGACTACGACGCCTACGGCAATGGACCGACAGTCATCTTCATTGGCGGCGCATCTCAGCATCGCGCCATTGATCAGCGGACGACTGAGATCGCCAAGCACTTAGCAGCGGAAGGCTTCACGGCCGTCGATTACGACCGGCGCGGTCGCGATCGATCCGGCGACACACCGCCCTGGTCACTGGACCGCGAGGTCGAGGACGTCGCGGCCCTGATCGAAGCCACCGGAGCGTCCGCCGCCCTCTATACAAGCTCCTCAGGCGCCGCAATCGCACTCGCAGCGGTGACAGAGGGGCTGGACGTGTCAGCGCTTGCTCTATACGAGCCGCCCTACTTCGCCGGATCCGACGGCACCGAGCACATCACCACGCTCGAGCGAATGCTCAACGCCGGCCAGCTCGACGAAGCGACCCGCTACAACATCACGGCAATCATCGGGCTGCCCGCTGAGGCAGTCGAGGAGATGGCGCAGGCGCCATGGTGGCCTGGCCTCGTCGCGGTTGCACCCACACTCGTCTACGACCACAAGGCCTCCCACGACATCGAGACCGATCCCGACTGGCGCAGCCGCTGGGCCACAGTAACCGTTCCCACTGTCGTCTACTCCGGAGACCAGACCTTCCCCGGACTGCCCGAGGCCGCCGACGCCGTCGCAGCCGCACTGCCTAACGCCCAGCGGCGCATACTCTCTGGCCAAGACCACGGGCCAACGCCCGAGGCCATCGTGCCTGAGCTGGTTAGGTTCTTGCGGTCGATCGCCTAGAGACTGTCAAGGTGAGTGCACTGCCTCGCATAACGGTCGGCTTGCTGACGCATCGGATGTCGGTAAGTCTGGCGGTCTGTGTGCAGATGAGGTCGGGCGCGATTTCGGACGTTCTACACTGCTAGCAAGTACGGTTTGTGGGAATCGCTACCGTCGCATTCATTGACGATTCGCAGGCTGGTTTCTCTGGCTGTGAGCGCGCCACTGATCCAAGGCGAAGTAACGCACTTAAGCAAGCTTGAGCAGAATCAGTCAGTATGTGTGTCCACCGACAAGGGTGCTTGGGCAGTGCTCGACCTCATCAGCGCCACGCGTTCTAGGAGTGGCCTCGGTGCCGGAGACCTCACGTTCGACGTGCGTCTCTTCGGCAATTGAAGCCGTCCGCGCCAGGAATGCCGTCCCGCTGACCGGTCGGCTTGCGGGGCAGACTTCCGAGCGCAATACGAATCCTGGCGTGAATTGTTGCCCGACAGGGGTGTGGAGTGCCTCGCTCATCGTGTTCGTCGTCTTCGGCGCGTTCGTGATCAGCCCCGACGCCGTCATCAAGTCGATCGGATGGCGCTCGCGGTCGGCGTACTCATCGAGGCGTTCGTTATCCGCATGACCCTGGTACCCGCGGCAGTGACGCTCCTCGGCGACCGGGCGTGGTCCCTCCCGGGCTGGCTTGACCGGCTCCTGCCGAATCTCGACATCGAAGGGGAATCACTCGGCGAACAGCGAGCCCCCGAGGCGGCACAACAGCAGCCCAAACCCGGCAAGGTCGACGTCGACACGACAACCTGACGGCCAGAGCGAGCTCCGTCCGGGTCGGCACCGCCCACTACACATCCCTGGCAAGAGTTTCTCGACTTCGCGAGACGCCTGTGTCGTGGCGGGGGCGAGAGTCAACCTGCGGCTGGTGCAAGTCGCGGTGGCTCACCAGCGCTGTCGTTGTCGGTGCGACTGCCGGTCATGCGCAGGATGCATGATCTGGCACGTGCGTTCCATCAGTCGACGCTGGCCGCTTTTCGACTAGCCAAGTCCTGCGGAGATTGGTTCTGTCCTCCGCTGTGAGATCCACTCAGCGCGACAAGTTTGGCCAACCCAGGCGACACATGGGACTGCAGGCGACCGAGTGCGACGTTCAACTCTGCGGATCCGCCCCCGGGCGGAATACGCGCTGGGTTGAGAGCGACGTTGTCGGCCCAGGCCTTGATATCCGGCTCGGATCCGAACGACATGACGGCCCGCGTGCCCAGGACGTTCATGTTCGCCCACTCGGCCGGCGTGTTCGGCAGCGGGGTGGGTGGGCACAGCCTGTTCTTCTCCGCGTCGTCTTCGCGAGTCGCCTCGACGTACCCAGCGAGGGCAGCCCCGAAGCACGGGAACCCCGCCCGGATCGGCTGTAACGTGATCGCTGAGTGCGCCCAGATCGGTATCAGCGGCGGGTACTTCAATCCGGACGCCGCGCAGTGCACGACGATCGCGTTTTTCGCAATCGTGACTGACCCTTTCTCGAGCGTGATACGCCCCGGCTCCACCCGCCGGACATACCCCAGGCGTACGACATGGTCAATGGTGCGCAGTTGCTCGAGTTCCCAGCTGGCCAATGTGGGCGTCTTCGCCATCGTCGGCGTCACCGACCGATCGATACGCAGCATGACACCCGCGTCTTCCAGCCGGAAGAACAGATCCTCAAGTGATGCCGCCGCTACCGCCGCTTGCATGATGTCGGCGGCCATACCCACGAACACCGCCGGATCTGGCTGAACCACTGCCCTGTTGAACATCCAGGGCTCACGGGGCCTCACCCACCAGATCCCATCAGGGTCGACGCCGCGTTCCAGAAGCCAGACGCAGGCGTCGGTCGCGGTCTTGCCCGACCCCACGATCACGTACTGACTCGGAGCCTCGGTCAGCCGAACGAGGTCGTTGACTGGAATCACGTGCACGCCGTCCGCGACATCGAACGGCGGCCGCGTATCAGCCGGGATGTCGGGGGCGAGGTACCGCGCGTCGACGATCCGGCACCGCGCAGACACTTCGAGTCGTTGCCCGGACAGGCGCGAGACGATCTGGCGATCCCCGACGTATTCGCAACTGCCGAAGAAGTCGACCTTGCCCGACGCCAGCATCCGCTCGGTCAGGACTCGACTGTAGTAATCGCAGATCTGGGAGACGCTAGCCCGCTCATACAGGCCAGCCTCAGGTCCACGTTGCTGCACCCGACCGTCCCCGAGCAGTGTCGACGCGACGCCATAGAAAGCAGAAGCCTGGTGCAAGCGGACAAAAGGATAGGCGTCGAGCCAGTGTCCGCCGACACCGTGACGCCGGTCGACCACAGCCACACGCACGTCGGCGTGGTCGATCAGCGCATCCGTGAACGCCATACCGCTGGCGCCAGCCCCCACCACCAGATAGTCAGCTTCCACTGCGACCGCCACGGATCAACCAAACCACGGCGGTGGGATCGCGTCCACTGATCGAGCCGTCATCGGCACGAGCGCTCGATCAGCGGCAGAACGGACCCGTTGTGTTCCTGATACGAGAGCACCATGCCGCACGCGGTCCCGGAGGCACGGCCGGGTTCAGGTTCGATCCAGGTTCCGCATCTGACCTAGCCAAGTGTCCGCAAACGGTTCCTCACTGACACAGCCGCCCGCAACGACCGCCAGACTCGGTTCAGCCTCCGCGCCTCTTGCGGTGTCCGCAGGCGGGTCGTTCAGCGGTCGTCGACGATTCCGAGATGCTCTTCGATCCGCCTCACCCCGATCGATCAGATCCTCGAGGATTCCCTTTCCAGTCGAACCGGCCTCGTCATCGGCGTACTCATCTCCGAGTGTGCGGCCTTCCGGATCGCCGGCGATGAACACCGCGCGAGGAGGCTCGGTCTTGACTTCATCTGCTGATTCGTCTTCCGTTTCTGGTTCGTCTGACGGGTCCGGGGGCCGGCTCGGTATTGAGAAGTTCTCCTCGTCCGATGACATCGGGGTCGTCACACTCGTCGTGGGGTTCAACTCAGGGGTCGTGCTTATCCAACCGCACCGTGCGCGGGACGAGGAGTTGGTGCGCAGGAGTGCTGCTGGGTGCGCGTCCTCGGCGTCGCTCGCGGGCCCCACCGACACGTACCGTCCGGCTGTGTCTTCCTTCAAGAGGCCGAGGCCGTGTCAGCTGATGCCGAGTTGGCTGGCTCGCACATTGACGAGCACAGCGCGGAACTTCTCGGGTTCCTCGAGGTGGGGTGCGTGCGCCGACTTCTCGAACCACACCAGCTCTTTGCTCGGTGCCGTCAGCGCGTCGTAGAACCGCTGTGTCGCTTCGCCGGGAGCGACCTGGTCGAGGCGACCCTGGACGAGGACGATGGGCACATCGATGCGGGGCAGGGTGTGAACCAGGTCGGTGGTGGCGAGTTGGGGCAGGAGCGCGGCCTGTGTCGTGGTGATCCCACGAACGGTGCGGATGACGTCTGCGACCGAGTAGTCGGGCGAGCGGAGCAGGCTGCCCAGCAGCGTGCGGAACTCACTGTTGTAGCTCGCGTTGGTCCTGACACCTCCGAAGTTGAACGCCCAGCGGGCCCGGGTGGAGAACTGTTTCACCCAGGTGCGGGGGAGGGCCAGTCTTTTCCAGCTGCCGGATCGCGCGCCGGTTGCCGCGCTTGCGGGCAGTGTTGAGCACGAAGTCGTAGGTCCTGTCTTCGGACAGCGGAATGTCGATGTCCATGCCGGTCGCGATTAGTGCCGCGACAAGGTCCGGGCGCTGCACAGCGGCTTGCGCGGCGAACGTGGCACCGAAGGAAAACCCGGCGACGAATGTTTTGCCGTCGAATCGGCCCCGGAGCAACTCCAGCAGCGACACCGTGTCGCTGATCATGCGCGCCGTGCTGATCTCGGCGTTTGACTCGCGTAGTGACAGGCCGGTGCCGCGCTGGTCCCAGTAGACAACGGTGAAGGCGTGTTCCAGCCCGAGAAGGCGCTCGAAGCGGCGTGTCTCATTGATGATCGGCAGCCCGGGACCCAGTTGCATCAGCAGGAGCACCGGATTGGTTTCGGTCCCGCGAATACGGATCCACTGTGTGATGCCGCCGAGCTGGACTGCCTCGAGCGCATCGATCATCATCTGCTCTCATCCTTTCGTTGATATTTCGAGTCCGATCTGAGCCGCCCCGGCTATCATGCAGGGCTGGTCACCTGGCGCGGTCGGCGCGAGGGTAGTGCTGGTCGGATCTGAGGTTGGTGGCGCCGGTCATGATCGATCCCGCCATAGCGCTGCTAGCGCAGCCTCCTCGATGACCTGGTCGTGCCAGGTATCAGTGATGAGGTCCAGCGCGCCTGGAGCGGCGAGGCTGTCAAGCTGGATCGGACGCAGCACGCAGCCGAGAAAGATGGCGGCGAGCAGGTTTGGCTGGCCGGGCCGCAACTCGAGTTTCTGCTGGCCGACCGCGATGATCCGTTCGACGATCTCCAGCGGGTACACCGTGCCTGCGGGAAGCCTCGGCATGAACCTGTCCTGGCGTACCAGGATAAAGATCGCCGCCGCCGGATCCGCCCGGTAGAACGCGAGCGTAGTCCGAATTACGGCGCGCAACCTGTGCTTGGTCGTGCCGTTCGACGTAGCGTCGGCGATCTGGCGGGCGTATTCGCCGAAGTAATGAGCGAACAACTCCTGGGCCAGTGCCTCTGCCGAGGCGTAGTGGCGGTAGATGGCGGCTTCGGATACGCCGGCCCGCTCGGCGATATGCCGCACCCGGGTTCCGTCGTAGCCCTGCCCGGCGAAGCAGTCCACCGCCGCCCGCCCGATGTTTTCTTTCTGGCTAGGCCGTGGCAAGCAACTCGCCCCCAGCCGAAAGCGCGATCTCCAGTCCGAACGCTGCCGCGACGGTGGTCGCGCCGAGCGGCTCGCTCGCCAGCACAGCCTCCACGGTGGACACGGCAGAAGCGGCGGTGAAGGCGTATCCCTCGCCGGTTCGCAGCCAGCCCTCGGCGGCCCGGCCGTCCACGGCGATGGCTCGCGCCCAGACGTAGCTCTCCAAGATCTGGTCAGGCGTGGCCGGCGCGGAGACTGCAGACTGCGCAGCCGGCGCTGGCGCGTCCAATGCCACCGCGTTCCGGCGGCGGGGAAGGTGGCGGCTAGCCCGGACAAGAGCCGGCAACGCGGGCAGCAACACCCGCGCCGCCGTTACCGGTATCGGCATCATCATGGCCACGGTGATGTTCGAGATTCCGGTCGTGTGGTAGGAGGTGATGAGGTCGCCGGTCGGTACCGGCACGGCGGTGCGCACACCCACTGGAGTCGCCAGGCGGCGCGCGCCATTTCCCAGCCGCGTCTGCACCAGCCGGCCATCACGACGCACTCGGCCACCGTCGGCCAGCGCGGCCATCCTGCTGGCCCGCGCGCCGACACTGCTGCCCGCGGTGCCGAGGAGGATGGCGAGATCGAGCCGGTCCGCCCCCGGAACCTGATCGGCGACATGACGGGCCAAACCGTCGCTAGCGACGGTGCCGAAGCCGACGGCGGGAATGGCGGTGATGCGCTCGGTGCGGGTACCCAGCACTCGCTCGATCACGCCGATCTCGTTGGCGATATCGAGGTAGTGCACCCCGGCCCGCAGGCTGGCGTCGAGGACTGGGCCGGAGGTTGACGCAAAAGGTCCCGCGGCGAGCAGCACGAGCCGCGAATCGCCGAGAACACGGTGTAGGTCATCCGGCGTCACGGCGACCCAGGGCAGGCCGAGCCGTTGGGCGAGCGGCACCAGACGCCCGGCATTCCGCCCGGCGAGGAGTGGCCGGTGTCCCCGGGCCACGGCCTGTTCAGCTATCAAAGTCCCGGTACGGCCGGTAGCTCCGTACAGCATCCAAGGGCTATTAGTGAATATTCACTTACAATAGCTCAGGTCGACCGACCTTGTCCACCCCGGTAGCCGCTGGCTCAGTGAACTTGATTTGTGGCGAACGGCAACGATGGCGGGTAGCCGCTGTCTTCTCGATCTTGCGCTCGGTTACGCTTATCGATGTTCTGGAGCGAACAGTGGAGTGAGCGAAAAATGGCTGATGAGCAGAGCAGAGGCACCGGTGCACTGAACTTTGAGCGGATCTATAGCACCACCGTCCCGGCGGAGGAAGTCGCCCGGGCATTGGCAGACCACTTCCGTATGCAGGACTTCGAGGCGCAGGTCTACCGCAGCAACGAGAACCGCACGGTGATGCAGGCTCGGAAGGAGAGTCTGTGGCGCCAGCTGCTGGGGGTCGCCTATGCGCTGACCGTGGTCATCACGCCCGGAGATGGCCAGCTGAGCATCAGCCTGGGGGGTCATGAGTGGGTCGATGCCGCGGTGAGCGGGGCGATCGGGCTGGTGGCGGTGCCGCCGGTGCTGCTAGGGACTGCGTACGGCATCTGGAAGGAGAACCGGCTGGATCAGGAGGTCTGGCAGGTGATCGACAAGGCGGTCAGCGCCAGCGAGCCTGAGAGGATGCCGGCGTCGGAGTCTCAGTAAGGACGCCGTTCCGTCGCGACGTAAACCTCCCTGCCATGCCCACAGCAGACGTTGATCCGCGAGCCTTGATCGGGTTTGAGGTTCCGCCTCCTTGATGTTTGTGCCGGGACCACCAGTGCCCACAGTGGGCTGCGGGCGAGGTATGAGGGCGGACCAAGCGCGGATGTCACGGCGCCCCAACGACGACCTTCCCTCTGGCGTGGCCTTGTTCGAGGTAGCTGATTGCTGCGGGGATTTCTGCGAACGGATAGCGCCGGTCGATGTGGGGGTGCACTTTGCCGGCCTCAATCAGGTTCGAAAGGAATTCCAGATCGGTGGTGGCTACGTGCGCCGACACTTGGGCGATGTCCTTGCCGCCGCGCAGCGAAACGCTGATCAGCTTCGCCACACTGGTGAACCCGACGACGGCGGCCTTGCCGCCCTCGATAAGAGCACCTCTGAGATCGCGTACCGATAGGTTCCCGATGGTGTCGAGGATGAGGTCGTAGCGCTGCCCGCTAGCGAAGAAGTCTGTCGTGGTGTAGTCGATGACGTGATCAGCGCCGAGCGAATCGACCAGGTCGATGTTCCGGGTGCTGGTCACCCCGGTCACCTCGGAACCATAGGATTTGGCGATCTGGACTGCAAAGGTGCCGATGCCGCCGGAAGCACCATTGATAAGCACGCGCTGCCCGGGCCGGATTTCTCCGTGGCGGCGAAGGCCCTGGAGTGCGGTTACCGCTGCCATCGGAACGGCCGCCGCTTCCTCAAACGACAGGTTTGCCGGCTTCAAGGCCATAACCTCGACTGGTACCGAAACGTATTCTGCAAAGCCGCCGGAACCGTGGTCTAACAGATTGGCATAGACCTCATCGCCGGGCTTGAAATCGTGGACGCCGCTGCCTACCGCCTCGACTTGCCCGGCAACGTCGACGCCGGGGATCCGATGTTTTGGCCGCAGCAACCCCAAAGTGGCGCGTGAAAAGAAGGGCTTGGCTCGCATGGAACGCCAGTCCGCTGGATTGACCGATACTGCCAGCACCCTCACCAGCGCTTCATCGCCGGCCGGGGCGGGCTCCTCCACCTCCGCCATCTGAAGCACCTCAGGCGGCCCGTACTTCTCCAATATGAATGCCTTCATCGCTGGCGCTCCCAGTTTCCGTTCGTCTCGTCCACTCTGACACCAACGTCGTGATGGGTGCATGCGAGTTGATCGGGCGCAATGTCGAAGGTGGAGCGGCGTCTCGAACCTATGTGGTAACCATGCCGTCCTCATGCCTGGACTGCTGTCCGGTGGAACGTCATCGCTGCTCCATGGGAGTAGCGATGACGCATTGCACGGACCGCCGACCGATGCGGGCGCCAATGAACACCACTGACGCCGTACCTCTAGCCGGTCCCCATGTGGTAATGCTGGTCGGGCAACAACGTTCAGACTCCAGATGCTGGCGTCGCTACGCTCTGCTCATGTCGATCACTCCTCACATTGTCGTTCAGGGCGCCGAGCGCGCTGTCGCGGATTGAGTCGACGCGCAGCGCGGACGGACTCCGTCCTGTCTGCTCGCGAAAGACGCGGTAGAACTGGGCGTAGCTGCCGAAGCCAGCCTCGAGGGCGGCCGCCAGCGCTGTGGTGCGCCGCCCTCTGCCGTAAAGCGGCAGAAAACGCTGCAGTCGCTGCTGGTTGCGAAACCGGCTGATCGACACGCCGGTCTGCTCCTTGAATATCCGGCTCAAGTGCGACGAGCTCAGACGCGCAGCCCGCGCCAGCGTAGCGAGATCACCTGCGTCCGGGTCGGTTCGCAGTATCCGAGCGACCGTCTCCACCGCCGGATGCAGATCGACGCCTTCGACGACGTCGTCGCTGTCGAGGAAAGCTCGCCAGGCGAAGCTCAGCAGGTACGCCAACCCGGTGTTGACAAGAATGTCGTCGACCGTCTCCGCATGCTGTATTTCGTGGAAGAGGGTGCTGAGAGGACGAACCCTGCTGGAGTCGAGACGGCGCGAGAACTGCCCAACCGGGTCCTCCTCCAACAGGGGTCGCGCGTGCCGGACCGTCGCGATCTGAGCGACGAGAGCGGGCCGGAACACCGCCCACCAGAGCTCATGGTCGGACGACTCGTCGACCAGGACGTGATCTTGACCGGGAAACAGCCAGGTCAGCGTGCCGGGCGTGAGCTCATAGCGCCGGTCGCCGAGCAGGTAGGAGGCGGTGCCGCACACGACGAGGTTGACCTCGAGCTCGGCATGGCGGTGGGCGCGGGGTCGAACGTCGCCGACCCTGTGCCGTACCACGCGTCCATCGAGGCCAGCCCGAACTCCAAGGTCGTCGATCATCGCAAGAAACGATAAAAACTCGCGGACCTACGCGAAGACCCAATCACCATTACCGCAGATTATGTGATCGTCCACGATCACAGGAGGGCAAAGCATGGCCGTCTCAGCACTGCGCATCACGTCCGAGCAGGCGCGGCAGTTCCGCGAGGAGGGTCTCTTCGTGCTGAATCGCATCGTGCCGCCAGGCGATCTGGACACGCTGCGTGGGGAATGCCAGCGCTTCATCGACGAGCGCGACCGGGAGATGGATCGTCTCGGCGTCGACAAGCTCGACCTCGACCGGCGCGGCAGCCGCTACTTCGTCCACGCCTACGGCAAGAGCCCAGCAGTGGAGCGCTTCTTGTCATCAGACCTCATGGCGCGGATCGGCCAGGCGGCGCTTGGGGACACCGTCTACCTGTTCAACGAGCAGTACGTGGTGAAGGCCGCCGAGCAGGGGATGCCGTTCAGCTGGCACCAGGACTCGGGCTTCATCGACTACCCGCACCGGCCGTACCTCACCTGCTGGATCGCACTCGACGACATGACCGAAGCCAACGGCACCGTGTATCTGCTGCCCTACTCACGCGCCGGCACCCGAGACGTCGTCAAGCACGCGCGCGAGGAGGAGAGCAACGATCTGGTCGGCTACTTCGGGCACGACCCGGGCGACCCGGTGATCGTGCCGGCCGGCAGCATCGCCTGCTTCTCATCAACGCTCTTCCACCGCAGCGGCCCCAACACCACCGACCGGGTGCGTCGCGTCTACGTAGCGCAATATTCGGCCGAGCCGATCCTCAGCGAAGACGGCTCACAACCGCTGAGACTCGCCGAGCCTCTCCTGCTCGAGGGCAAGCGGGTGAGCTGACCGAGCACACTGGGAGCCTGGCACGCCCACGGCGTCCGCCTGTGGGAGTCGCTAGGCTTCACGATTCTCGCCACCGTCCCGAAAGCTTTCCGACATCCTGACCATGGGTCCGTCGGCCTTCACATCATGCACAGGTTCCTGCGATGGCCCAACGTTTCGACAGACCTTCGGCTTGCGACAAGAGCATCCCACCTCTCCGTCCCCATGTGGGCAATGCTGGGCGGCAACATCGTTCGAGAGCTCCCGATGCTGGCAATCTAGGCTCGGCTCATGCCAATCACTCCCCACATTGTCGTTCAGGGCGCGGAGCGCGCTGTGGCTTTCTACCGCGACGCCTTCGGGGCCGAGGAGGTGAGCCGGATCCCAGTTCCTGATGGACGGTTGATGTCGGTCCAGTTGCGGATTGGCGACGGTCTGCTGCACATCGCCGACGAGTTCCCTGAGATGGGGGTGCTCGCGCCGCCCTCGATTGGCGGTACGCGGTGGTGTTGGCCCTCGACGTCGCCGACGTCGAGGCCATGTTCGCGCAGGCGGTGGCGGCGGGCGCACAGATTCGTCAACCGTTGGCGGACATGTTCTGGGGCGACCGGCACGGCCAGCTTGAGGACCCGTTCGGGCATCGCTGGAACATCGCTCAACACCTGCGCGACGTGCCACACGATGAGGTCGTAGCCGCCGCCGCACAGGCGTTCAGCTGAGTTAATCACCGACCGTTAAGCACCAGCGGACTGCGCTAGTTGGGCGATGATCTTCGCTGAAGGTTCCTCGAGGGACAGGGCGCCAGAGCTTCACCTGACTCCCGCGGCTCATGCCTCGTGCGGAGTGAGCTGACGCGCGGCTTGTAGTCTGCGTAGACCGCCTGGCAGCGGCGTCGCACCGCTATCGTGCCCGTCGAGATGGGCGATATCGGGCTGGAGGAGCGCGATGGCATCGAGGCGAAGGCCGTGGTGCTTCAGCAGCTGCGCAGCGCGCTGGCGATCATCCAGGAACACGAACCGGCGCGCATCACGACGGTTGGCGGCGAGTGCTCGGTAACATGGCGCCGTTCTCGTACCTGATCAACAAGCACGGCGATGACTTGGCGATCCTCTGGGTCGACTCCCACCCTGACATGGGCACGGGTGAGACTGCCTATCCCGGCTTCCACGCCATGGTCGTCTCCGCGCTCACCGGTCACGGCGACCAGGAGCTTCTCG
>Ga0307302_10001030_pt1 | contig 12258 bp, 14 predicted proteins | sample ER_DNA_183_FD_194490 | JGI IMG/M metagenome (GOLD analysis project Ga0307302, IMG submission 194490) | Bulk soil microbial communities from the East River watershed near Crested Butte, Colorado, United States - ER_DNA_183 | ecosystem: Environmental > Terrestrial > Soil > Floodplain | place...
ACGATCGGCGGCAAGACCAAGGCGCGCCTGGGTGCCGGCGACTTCTTCGGCGAGGTCGCGCTGCTCGACGGTGGCCCCCGGACCGCGACCGTCACCGCCCTCTCGCAAGTCCGCTTGGTCGGCATCACCGGCTGGGTGTTCCGGGGCCTGCTGATGGAGCACCCGACGATCGCGCTGAAGACGCTCGAGGCCGTGGCCGGGCGCCTGCGTTCGGTCACCAAGGAGGCCGTCTAGTCCCGCTGCACGGGCGGAGGCCATGACCGAGGTCCCCGACGAGGTCCGCGCGCTCGCGACCGAGCGGGACGAGCGCCGCCGGGCCAAGGACTTCGCCGGCGCGGACTCGCTCCGCGACCGCATCGCGCAGCTCGGTTTCGCGGTGATCGACGGGCCCGAAGGACCGTCGTTCGAGCCGCTCGCCGCCGTCGAACCCCGTCGCATGCCCGCGCACGACGTCGCGAGCGTGCTCGACGAACCGCCGACCGCGGACGTGAGCGTGCACTGGGTGGTCGAGGGATGGCCCGAGGACGTGGCGCGAGCGCTCGCCGGCTTCCGCGCGAACGAGGGAGGCCGCGACGTCCAGTACGTCGTCGCCGACGTCACCGAGACGGACCCCACGGCCTACGGCGACGGCGTCGAGGTCCTCGCGGTCGAGACCGGGACGGGCTGGGGCGCGGCGCGGAACGCGGGGCTCAGGCGTTCGCGGGGCCGGATCGTCTTGGTGATGGACGGGTCGGTCGAACCTACGGGGGACGTGTTCGGGCCGCTGGAAGCCGCGCTCGGCGACCCGAGCGTGGGCGTCACCGGACCGTTCGGCATCTCGACCGAGGACCTGCGCGAGTTCCACGACAGCGACGGGGTGGGACGGGACCGGGAGGTGGATGCGATCGAGGGGTACCTGATGGCGTTCCGCCGGGACGTGATCCGCGACGTCGGGCTGTTCGATGAGAAGTTCCGCTGGTACCGGACCGCGGACATCGAGTGCTCGTTCCGCATCAAGGACGCCGGCATGCGGGCCCTCCGGGTCGACGTGCCGGTGACCAAGCACGAGCATCGGATGTACCACGCCACGCCCGAGGCCGAACGCGACCGACTCTCCAAGCGCAACTTCTACCGGTTCCTCGAACGGTTCCGGGACCGCTACGACCTGCTCGTGGAGCCTCCGACCGACGTCTAAGACTGGCCGGGCTGCAGCACGATGTCCGGACCGCTGGAGCCCGACGCGCTGCCGTCGTCGCCGTTGCGCCCGATCTGGGCCTCGAGCTCCTCGGGGGTGGGGATCGGCTTGCTGCCGTCGAAGTACGCCTGCAGGTCCGGGCCGTCGATCACCTCGTTCACGATGAGGATCTTCGAGAGCTGGTCGAGCAGACCTCGGTAGCGCGTGAGCACCTCGGTGGCGCGGTCGTGGGCCTCGTTCACGAGCCGGGCGGTCTCCGCGTCGATGAGCGCCGCGAGGTCGTCCGAGAGCTCGGGCGAGCCTCCCGGGTACAGGAACCCGGCCCCCGGCCGGAACCCGTCGTGCCCGAACGACACCGGCCCGATCTTCGGGCTCATGCCGTACTCGGTGACCATCGCCCGCGAGATCTCGGTGGCGCGCTCGAGGTCGTTCTGCGCGCCGGTCGAGACCACCATGTCGAACAGGATCTCCTCCGCCGTGCGGCCGCCCAGGAGCACCGCGAGACGATCCTTGAGCTCGGGCTCGGTGAGCAGGTACCGGTCCTCGAGGGGTCGCTGCATCGTCATCCCGAGCGCCGCCGCGCCGCGCGGGATGATCGAGACCCGGTGCACCGGGTCGGCGGTCACCGCGGTGAGGGCGACCAGCGCATGCCCCATCTCGTGGATCGCGACCCGCTCCTTGTCCTTCACGGACATCACGCGGCTCTTGCGCTCCAGACCTGCGACGGTCCGGTCGATCGCCTCCTCGAGCTCGACCATCGTGACCGCGTCCCGCTCCCGACGGGCGGCGAGCAGCGCCGCCTCGTTCACGACGTTGGCGAGGTCGGCGCCCGTGAACCCCGGCGTCCGAGAAGCGAGCACGCGGAGGTCGACGTGCGGGTCCAGAGCCACGCCGCGGATGTGCACCTTCAGGATCTCCTCGCGGCCCCGGAGGTCGGGCTGATCGACCACGACCTGGCGGTCGAACCGTCCTGGCCGAACGAGCGCCGGGTCGAGAACATCGGGGCGGTTGGTGGCCGCCATGATGATCACGCCCTTCTGGGAGTCGAACCCGTCCATCTCGACCAGCAGCTGGTTGAGGGTCTGCTCGCGCTCGTCGTGCGCGCCGAACCCCGCGCCGAGCGCGCCGCCCCGGCCCTTGCCGATCGTGTCGATCTCGTCGAGGAACACGAGCGCGGGGGCCTTCTCCTTGGCCTGCTGGAAGAGCTCGCGCACGCGGGCGGCGCCCAGGCCGACGAACATCTCGACGAACTCGGAGCCGGACATGAAGAAGAACGGCACGTTCGCCTCACCGGCCACCGCCCTGGCGAGCAGGGTCTTCCCGCACCCCGGCGGTCCGAGCAGCAGCACGCCCTTGGGGATGCGGCCGCCCAGCCGCTGGTACTTCTTCGGGTTGCTCAGGAACTCGACGATCTCCTTGAGCTCCTCCTTGGCCTCGTCCACGCCGGCGACGTCGGCGAACGTCGTCTTCATCTCCTTGCGGTCGTAGATCTTCACCTTGTTACGGCCGAGGTTCAGCGCCGCGCCCGCCTGCGCGCCGCTCATGCGCCGTACGAGGAAGAACCAGAGGAACCCGAACAGCAGGAGCGGGACCACCCACCCCACGAGGAAGGTCTGGAGGCCGTTCGGCGTCACGCCGGTGTAGTTGATCCCGGCCGCGTCGAGCTGATCGGTCAGCGTCGACGTCCCCTGCAGGATCGGAGGGATCGTGGTGTTGAAATCGACCTCACCGGTCGAGTCCTCGTATCGGCCCGACACCGTGGTCTGGGAGATCTCGAGCGTCCCGATGATCTCGCCCGACTGGACCCGGTCGAGGAAGTTCGAGTAGTCGATCGTGTTCGGGCGGGGCGAGGTCAGGAACTGGAACGTGATCAGGATCAGGATGAAGGCGACGGCCCAGACCCAGGGCGACGAGCGCAACCGACGGGGTCCGCCGGGCGCTCCGCCTCCCAGGTCCAACCCCTGCCAGCGTCCGCGCTTGCCGTCGTTGTTCGCCACTGACCTCCCATCTTCCCATCGAAGTTCGCCGAACGACATGCGGGTTGGAGGTCGCGGTCGATGCGGGATACTGAGGGTTCGCTCGGCGTTCGAGCCAGAACTAGACGCGGCCAAGACGCGGGAAGGAGGGTCGGTGGTGGCGCGGAGCCCGGTGGCGCCCCCGGAGGATCCCGCCCTGCGCGAGCGGTTCGAGCGGGAGGTCCTCCCGCTGCTGCCCAACCTGTACGGGGCCGCCCTGCGGATGACCCGCAACCCGCAAGACGCGGAGGACCTCGTGCAGGAGACCTACCTCCGCGCCTACCGCGGGTTCTCCGGCTTCCGCGAGGGCACGAACCTACGTGCCTGGGTCTACCGGATCCTGACCAACACGTTCATCAACTCCTACCGCAAGAAGCAGCGCGAGCCGGTCACCGTGCCCGACGACGACACGTCGGACTGGTACCTGTACGACAAGCTCGGTGCCTCGAACGTGGAGGCGTCGGCGGAGTCCGAGGTCCTCGAGAAGATCCCCGACGAGGACGTCCAGCGGGCGTTGGAGGACCTGCCCGAGGGGTTCCGGATGGCCGTGCTGCTGGCGGACATCGAGGGGTTCAGCTACAAGGAGATCGCCGAGATCATGGACGTGCCGATCGGGACCGTGATGTCCCGTCTGCACCGGGGAAGGAAAGCCCTGCAGAAGGCGTTGTGGGAAACGGTACGGGAGCGAGGCCTTGTCACCGACTGAGTGTGAACACGTGCTGAAGCAGATCGAGCTCTACCTCGACGGTGAGCTCGTCGCTTCGCTGCGCGTCGAGATCGAACAGCACCTGGGCGGCTGCGACCCCTGCAGCGGCCGCGCCGCGTTCCAGCGACGGCTCAAGGAGCTCCTGCGGTCCAAATGCGGGTGCGACCAGGTGCCGCCCGAGCTCGTCGAGCGCCTCCGGACGGTGCTCGACCCCCACGCGCACCCGTAGCCCCACAGCCCCGGCCGGCCACAGGACCGGGGGACCTCGGGACCGAACCTCGCTCACGCGGGCGTCGAATCGGGACCATGACCAAGGGATCGCGACCCGGCAACCGGCCCGCCCCCTCCAAGGCGCTGGAGCCCGGACGGGTCTGCGCGCACGAGGGGTGCCGCACCACGCTCTCGGTCTACAACGAGGGCGCGTTCTGCTGGCAGCACGCCGACGTCGTCTTCCCCAACTACCGCGGCAAACGGCTACGGAACGACCGCGCCTAGGGCGCGGTCGTTCGAGGTATCCCGCGCACCCTCCCTCGCGTGGGATCGGAGAACGGTCCGGTTCCCGGGCCGTTCTCCTGCATCCATCTCCTGCTTCTGGCCCGCGACGCTAGGATGCATCGCCGGGATCGGGTGGGCCCGCGACCGGACCGGTCGAGCGCCGTGGGGCGAGGAGGGGTGATGGACGAGCTCGGGAACATCCTCGGCGTCTGGGCGCATCCCGATGACGAGGCCTACCTCGCGGCCGGCCTCATGGCTCGCGCCGTCCGGAACGGTTCGCGCGTGGTCTGCGTGACGGCGACCCGCGGCGAGGGCGGTTCGATGGACGAGGAGAAGTGGCCGCCCGAGTCCATGGGTGAGGTCAGGACCGAGGAGCTCGAACGGAGCCTGCAGATCCTGGGTGTCGACGAGCACGTCTGGCTCGACATGCGCGATATCGACATGGACACGGGGCTACCCGAGGAGGGCTACGACCGGATCCGCGAGATCGTCGCCGACGTCCAGCCGGACACGATCCTCACGTTCGGGCCGGACGGGATGACCGGCCACGCCGCGCACAAGGACGTCTCGGCCTGGGCGACCACGGCGCTGCACGAGGCCGGCAAGTCGGGCTCGAAGGTGGTGTACGCGACGGTCACGCCGGAGTTCGCGTCGGAGATCCTGCCGGTCTGGGAGCCGTTCGAGGTCTTCCGGCCCGGGACCCCGCCGATCACCCCTCGGGACGAGCTCGCCGTGTACTACGAACTGCCCGAGGACGTCCTGGCGACCAAGGTGGACGCGATCAACGCCCACGTGAGCCAGGTCGAGGCGATCCTCGAGGCGGTAGGGCCGAAGCTGTGGTGGAAGCAGATGTCGATCGAGGCGTTCCGTCCGGGGGAGGAGCGGACGTGAGCGAGATCTCGCTCGGGTTCCTCGGCTCCGGCGAGTTCGACCCCTGGTCCGAGCCGGTCGAGCGTTGGTTGCTCGCGCGCTCCCGCATGCCGCAGGGGCGCGTGCTCGTCTGCGCGACCGCGTCCGCGCACGAGGGTGACGAGACCTACGACGGCTGGACTAACAAGGGCCTGGAGCACTACGGCACGCTCGGGATCGCGGCCGAGGTCCTCCCGCTCAGGACCCGGGAGGACGCATACCGCGACGAGGTGGTCGCGAAGCTCGACGACGCCTCGGCGATCTTCTTCTCCGGCGGGAACCCGGCCCGGCTGGCGCGGGTGGTGGTCGGGACGCCGTTCTGGAGCTCCTTGCAGACCGCGATCCGCGTCGGCCTGCCGTACGCGGGGTGCAGCGCCGGCGTCGCGTGTCTCACCGAGAAGACGTTCGACTCGGACAGCCAGGACGTCGACTCGATCTGGGCGCCGGGCATCGGGTACGTGCGGGACACGTTGTTCGGCCCGCACTGGGACATCGTCGACACCTGGATCCCCGGCGCGACGGACTTCATCGCGGGCTCGGTCGAGCCCGGTGACACGTTCATCGGGCTGGACGAGGACACCGCGATGGTGGGCGACGGACGCAGCTGGGAGGTCATCGGCCGGTCCAAGATCCACGTGATGCGGGACGGCGAGTGGACGCGGTATGCGGAGGGCGACGTGATCGAGCTCCCGCTGCCGCTCGCCGACGACCCGGCGTGAGCGCTCGCAAGCCCGCGAAGGCGCTCGGGCGCGACGCGCCGATCCAGGAGCGCGCGCCCGAGATCATCCGGATCCTGTCCGAGGCCCACCCCGACGCGAAGGTCGCCCTGAACTTCTCGAACCCGCTCGAGATGCTCGTCGCCACGATCCTGTCGGCGCAATGCACGGACGAGAAGGTCAACGAGGTGACGGCGACGCTGTTCGCGAAGTACCGGACGGCGGAGGATTACCTGAAGGTCCCCGAGGACGAGCTCAAGGCCGACATCAAGCCCACCGGCTTCTACAACCAGAAGGCCACGTCGATCCGCGAGGCGTGCCGCAGGATCGTCGAGGTGTACGGCGGTCGGGTGCCCGACACGATGGAGGACCTGATCACGCTCCGGGGGGTGGCGCGCAAGACGGCGAACATCGTGTTGGGCAACGCGTTCGGCAAGGTCGAGGGGATCGCGGTGGACACCCACGTGAAGCGGCTCGCGAACCGGCTCGGGTTCAGCCAGGAGTCCGACCCCGACAAGATCGAGCGGGACCTGATGCGCTCGATCCCACGGGAGCGTTGGTTCGACTTCACCTACGTCCTGATCGACCACGGCCGGGCGGTCTGCACGGCGCGCAAGCCGAAGTGCGAGATCTGTCCCGTGAACCACCTCTGCCCGTCGAGCCTCGTCTGAATGGGGCAGCCGCATCGCTTCGCCGACGACGCGTTCCCAATCGTCGTGGCGCACCGGGGCGCCTCGTCGACCCGGCCCGAGAACACGATCCCGTCGTTCGAGGAGGCGATCCGGCTGGGGGCGGGCATCGTCGAGTTCGACGTCCGGCTCTCGCGCGACGGTGTGCCGGTCGTGATCCACGACGCCGCGGTCGACCGGACGACGGACGGCACGGGCCCGGTCCACGAGCTCACCGCGGACGAGCTCTCCTCGCTCAACGCCGGCACCGCGGCCGAGCCCACCCCGCTGCCGACGCTCGCCGAGGTCCTCCGGTGCGTGAGCGGACGCGCCGCGATCGCGGTGGAGATCAAGAACATCCCCGGCGAGCCGGCGTTCGAGCCGACCCGCGAGCCGATCGTGGAGGCCGTGCACGTCGAGCTCGAGCGCCAGGGGTTCGAGGGCGCGGTCCTCGTCGTCTCGTTCAACCCGTCCTCGGTCGCCGCCTCGAAGGCCCTCGCCCCCGACGTGCCGACCGGGTTCCTGACCACCGATCTGGTGGAGCCGCGCGAGGCGCTCGCCTACGCGGTGTCCGCCGGACACGACATGATCCTGCCCGGCACGCGGGCCTCGATCCCGGCGGGGCCGTCGTTCGTCGGCGAGGTGCACGCCGCGGGTCTGCGCCTCGGCACGTGGACGGTGGACGACCCCGAGACCTTCGGGATGCTGCTCGAGCGCGGCTTCGACGCGGTCGCGTCCAACGACCCCGAGATGGCGCTCGCCGTGCTCGCCGAGCATCGAGCTTCGTGAGCCCGCGGCGCAGGCGCTTGCCCGAGCACCTCGTGGCGCCGGCTAGGGCGTTCGACGGCCTGCTCCCCTCGCTCGAGCGCGCCAGGGCGGTTCTCACCGAATCGGTGCCCGGGACGCGTCTGCCGGGTCGCCCGCTCGCCGAGACGCTGTCGGAGTTCGAGGACGGGCTCCGCGAGGTGCGCGGGGGGATGGACGCCTGGCGTTCGCCGGACCTCGCGCCGGGATGGGAGGCGTGTTCGCGCGGTCTCGACGAGTCGCTCGCGCTCGCGGACCGGGTCCGGACCGAGGGCGCCCACCCCGAGGGCTTCGAGGGGTTGATCGACTTGATCGGCGACCTGCTCGCGCCGCTCGACGCGTTCGAGCGGGCGGCGGCGCGCCTCCGCGAGCTGGGTGGATGAGCGCTCGGGACCTGGAGCGGGTCGCCGCCGAGGTCGTCGCCTGCCGCGCCTGCCCTCGGTTGGTCGAGTGGCGCGAGCGGGTCGCGCGCGAGAAGACCGCCCGTTTCGCCGATCAGGCGTACTGGGGCCGGCCGGTTCCGGGGTTCGGAGACCCGGCCGCGCGCATCCTCATCGTCGGGCTCGCACCCGCCGCCCACGGAGGCAACCGCACCGGCCGGATCTTCACGGGCGACCGCTCGGGCGACTTCCTGTATGCCTCGTTGCACCGTGCCGGTCTGTCGAACCAGCCAACCTCGGTCTCGAAGCACGACGGGCTGCGGCTCACCGGCGCGTACGTGGCCGCCGTGAACCGATGCGCGCCACCGAACAACAAGCCGACACCCTTTGAACGCGACGCCTGCCTCCCCTACCTCGAGCGCGAGATCACCGCGCTGCAGCGGCTCTCGGTGGTCGTCGCGCTCGGGGCGTTCGCCTGGGACGGTGTCCTGCGCGTCTTCAGGGCGCGCGGCCACACGGTGAAGCCACGTCCGGTGTTCGGCCACGCGAACGAGGTGACGGTGGGGTCGTACGCACTGCTCGGTTCTTTCCACCCGAGCCAGCAGAACACCTTCACCGGCACGCTCACGCCGCAGATGCTCGACGGGGTGTTCGAGCGCGCGGTCGCGCTCGCCGGCTGATCAGTCGTCGGCCGAGGAAGGTTCGTCACCGGGCGTGGCCGGGAACGCCGTCGTTCCGAACCTCGGGTCGTACCCCCCGGTCGCCTCGTCGCGCCGAGCCTTGCCTGGGTCGATCCTACGGTAGAGCGGCAAACGGTTGATCTCGAGGATCACGAGCACGAACGCGCACGCCACGACGGCGGACAGGTAGACGCCCGCGCCTGCGAGGATCCCGACCGCCGCGGCAGCCCACGACGACGCCGCGGTCGTCAGGCCGAGGACCTGGCCCTGGCCGCTGGTGTCGTGTTCTCGGAAGATCAGGCCGGCACCGAGGAAGCCCACGCCCGTGATGACGCCGGCGATCACCTTCTCGGCGGATTCGGGGAAGAAGAGCACCCCCACTCCGGTGACGGCGGCCGCCCCAAGCGCCAGCAGGCCGAACGTCCGCTCGCCGGCCGACTTGCCCCGGTATTCGCGCTCGAACCCGATGACGTAGCCGAGGAACGCGCCGAGCGCGATCCGCCCGATCAGGGTGGCCTGGGTGGCGAGCTCCATGACGCCAGGGTAGCCCTCGCCGTGCGCGCGCGGGAACCGGTCTTATCCTGGAGGTCATGGGAATGGGAATGGGAATCGGCAGGGGCATGCGCGTCCCGGCCAAGGAGGACGATCGCCCGATCCGGGCCAGGACCGTCCGACGCGTGATCGGGACGTTCAGGCCCTACCGCCGGAAGGTGGGGTGGGTCGGGCTGGCGATCGTCGTGACGTCCGGCCTCGGTGTCGTGAACCCATTGCTGATCAAGTGGATCTTCGACAACGGCCTGTTCGGTGACCCGGCCGGTTCCTGCTCCGGGCAGCCCTGTCCGCAGTTGGACACCGTGTACGCCGGCGTCGCGCTGATGATCGCGATCCCGATCGTCACGGGCGTCATCGGTGTGGGACAGACGTACCTCGCGAACTGGGTTGGCCTTCGGGTCATGCAGGACCTCCGCAACGCGCTCTACTCCCATCTGCAGTTCATGCCCCTGCGGTTCTTCACCACGACGCGCACCGGCGAGATCCAGTCGCGTATCGCGAACGACGTCGGCGGCGTGCAGTCGGTGTTCACCGACACCGTCTCCAGCATCCTGTCGAACATCGTCGTGATCGTGAGCACGCTGATCGCGATGCTCCTCCTGTCATGGCAGCTCACGGTGCTGTCGCTGTTCATGCTCCCGTTCTTCCTCTGGCTCACGGTGAAGGTCGGTCGCGCGCGCCGGGAAGTGGCCACGAGCACGGCCAAGACGTACGCCGACCTGACCGCGGTCACCGAGGAGACCTTGTCGGTCTCCGGGATCTTGCTGTCGAAGTCCTTCGGGCGTCAGCAGCACGAGATCGGCCGCTTCCAGGACGAGAACGAGCGCCTGACCGGCCTGCAGATGCGGCAGACGATGATCGGCCGGTCGTTCTTCGCGGTCGTGGGCACCTTCTTCTCGATCACGCCGGCGCTCGTCTACCTGGTCGCGGCCTGGGTGATGAGCCGGGACCCGACGGGGACCACCATAACCGCGGGGACGATCGTGGCCTTCACGACGCTTCAGTCGCGCCTGTTCTTCCCGATCGGGTCGATGCTGCAGGTCTCGACCGAGATCCATTCGTCGATGGCGTTGTTCGATCGGATCTTCGAGTACCTGGACCTCGATCCCGAGATCGAGGACTCGCCCGACGCGGTGGCGATCCCGCCCGACCACGTCCTGGGCCGGGTCCAGCTGGACGGCGTCTGGTTCCGATACGACACCCCCGACGACGCGCGACACGGTCTGGTCTCACCCGGCGATCTGGATCTCGCGAACGAGGCCCCTCGAGAGTGGACGCTGCAGGACGTCTCCCTCTCGATCGAGCCCGGGCAGCTCGCGGCGCTTGTCGGGCCGTCCGGTGCAGGCAAGACGACGATGACCTACCTGGTCCCGCGCCTGTACGACGTACAGCGCGGCGCGGTGAAGATCGACGGGGTGGACGTGCGCAACCTGAAGCTCGAGTCGCTCGGCGACCTGATCGGCGTGGTCACGCAGGAGACCTACCTGTTCCACACGACGATCCGGCGGAACCTGTTATACGGGAAGCCCGACGCGACCGAGGAGGAGCTCGAAGCCGCCGCGCGCGCCGCCAACATCTACGAGCGGATCGCCGAGCTGCCGGAGGGCTACGACACGATCGTTGGCGAGCGCGGGTACAAGCTCTCGGGCGGCGAGAAGCAGCGGCTGGCGATCGCCCGGGTCATCTTGAAGGACCCGAGGATCCTGATCCTGGACGAGGCGACCTCGTCGCTCGACACGACCTCGGAACGGCTGGTCCAGGCGGCGCTGGTGCCGCTCATGCACGGCCGAACCACGATCGCCATCGCCCACCGGTTGTCGACGATCCTGTCAGCGGACGTGATCTTCGTAGCCGATCGGGGCCGCATCGTCGAGCGTGGGACGCACGCCGAGCTCCTGCGGCGCGGCGGCGTGTACGCGCGGCTGTACGAGCAGCAGTTCCGTGGCGGCCTGGTCGAAGCCGTGACCGAGGACGGCGTGATCATGGCAACGGGCGAGGTCATCCGGACGGGGAGCGGCTAGGTCCGGTCGCTTCGGGAGGGATCGGCCGTTCGTACGTCAGCAACACGAACCCATCGGGGAAAACCCGGTCGGGCAGCCGTTCGAACCCCAAGGACCCGTACATCTCCTGCGCGGCCTTCATACGTTGCGTGGTGTGGAGCAGCATCCGCGTCTTGCCGGCCTTCGCGGCCCACGCGAAGCACGCGTCCATGATGGCCCGGGCCACCCCGCGTCCGCGCTGGCCGGGGTCGACGCCGAGCATCCGGATCTCGGCCTGGTCCGGGGGAAGGTCGTCGTCGTCGTCCTCGATCCGCTCGTCGAGCTCGAGCGTGGCGCTGCCGAGGATGCGGCCCTCCTCCAACGCGATCAGGACGACGCCCACGCGCGCCCGAGCGCCGACGTCCGCGATCTGGTCGAGGTAGTGGTCCCACGACTCGCTGTCAGCGAACTCTCGGTACGCGAGCGCCGTCACACGGCCCGCCTCCTCGTACTCCTCAGGGCGCGCCGGGCGAACCTCGACCGTCATCGTTCGAGCGTACCGCCGCGCGGCGGTCAAGGAGATTGACGTTCGCCGGACCGCGGGCGACGATGCACGCATGGGCGAGCCGGATCTGTCGCGACTGCTGCTCGAGGCGTCCAGGGTACTCGGCGCCGAGATCGTCGTGGGCCTGCAGGAGCGTGGGTTCCCCGACGCCCGCCCGGGCCACGCGGCGCTGTTCATGCACATCGATCGGCGGTGGGGGACGCGCTTGACCGATCTCGCGCGCCGCGCACGGATGACCAAGCAGGGGATGATGCTGCTCGTGGACGATCTCGAGACGCGCGGGTACGTGCGACGCGTCCCCGACGCCGACGACTCGCGCGCGAAGATGGTCCGGCTCACCGCCCGCGGGCGACGGTTCGTGGCCGAGGCGCGCCGCGCCGTGGCGGCGGTCGAGGCACGCGCGCGTCGCGAGCTCGGCGAGCGCCGGTACGAGGCGCTCCGCGACTCGCTCGAGCTCCTCGTGGGCGGGGGAGAGGGCCTCGAGGAGGTATGAGCGCCGCGCCGACCAGGGTCCTGGAGGTGGTGCCCGACCGTGAGGCCGTCGCGCGACGCGCGGCCGACATCGTGGCCGAGGCCGCGCGCGAGGCGATCGGGGCGCGCGGGCGGCTCACGTTC